>Ga0335079_10000268_pt1 | contig 60753 bp, 45 predicted proteins | sample Lox_Sample_33_FD_206719 | JGI IMG/M metagenome (GOLD analysis project Ga0335079, IMG submission 206719) | Soil microbial communities from Loxahatchee National Wildlife Refuge, Florida, United States - Lox_Sample_3.3 | ecosystem: Environmental > Terrestrial > Soil > Wetlands | place: USA...
GTTTCCTAAACCGTGTGTCGCGAGTTCGACTCTCGCCAGCCCCACCAGCCTACGCCTGCTGCGCAGGCTTCGGCTCGGCAAGCCACGCCGCAGCTTCAGCGGAGGCGGGCAAGCCAGCCCGAAAGCCAAGGGCGATAGCGCGGCAGTACCTCGAAAGCAGAATATCATATGAAGTACGTATACATTTTGCATAGCTTGGCGGACGCGAGGCACTACTACACAGGGATCGCTGACGACGTGGATGCGAGGCTTTTGGAGCACAATTCCGGGGCTGTAACGCATACCGCGAGGTTCCGTCCATGGCGCATGAAGACGTATGTCGCCTTCTCCGATGAAGATCGCGGATATGCATTCGAGAAATATTTGAAATCCGGTTCGGGCCGCGCGTTTGCAAAGTCCAGACTGTAGCTGTAAGAGATTTGAGATAACACGGAAAGTAAGTGATCGGAGCAAGCCACGGCGAACCTGCAGGCCGTGAGTGGTACGCTGCGATATCGAAGCAGAAGGAAGAAACACAATCCACGGAGAAAAAGTTGGTACGAGAGAGCGACCCCCGGCTGCTGGCAGAATCGGTCCTGCTAGGAGTGGTGGGCGCGCTCGCGGCGCAAGTGTTCATGTGGGCGCTGCGATTGTGCCAACACGTTTTTCTGATCTGGATGGCGGGATATCGGCCTCCCGGTTTGCCCGAGGAGGGCGGAGTGCTGACGCAAGTGATCGGACGGCACGGACTGCTGCTGATCCCCGTTGCGACGACGATCGGCGGATTGATCTCCGGGCTGCTGGTGTACAACCTCGCGCCGGAAGCGGAAGGGCACGGGACGGACACGGTGGTGAAGGCGTTCCACCGGACGGGCGGGTTCATCCGGGCGCGCGTGGCGCCGCTGAAGCTGGTGGCGTCGGCGATCACGATCGGGTCGGGAGGAGCGGCGGGTCGGGAAGGGCCGATCGCGCTGATCGGCGCGGGCGTGGGATCCATCTACGCGACGCTCGGAAAACGCAGAGACGACGATCGGGAACTGCTGCTGCTGATGGGGATGGCGGCGGGACTCTCGGCGATCTTCCGGTCGCCGATCGGGGCGGCATTTTTCGCGGTGGAGGTGCTTTACGGAAGCATGGAATTCGAGGCTGGCGCGCTGCTCTACACGATGCTGGCGTCCGTGGTGGCGTATGCGGTGAACGGGTTTTTCGTGGGTTGGAGTCCGCTGTTCTTCTTTCCGACAGCGCAACTCAAACTGAAACCCGAATCGTATTTGTGGTTTGGCGTGCTGGGAATTGCGGGCGGGCTGGCGGGCACGCTGCTGCCCGTGGTTTTTTACGGTTTGCGGGACGCGTTTCGAGCGCTGCCCTGGCCGGCGTGGCTGAACCCGGCGTTGGGAGGATTGGCTGTCGGGCTGTTGGCCATGAAGCTTCCGCAGGTCGTGGGTGGAGGGTATGGATGGATTCAGGAGGCGATTGACGGGCGGTTGGCGCTGGAGCTGTTGCTGGTGCTGGTGTTCGCGAAGATGCTGGCGTTCGCGCTGACGGTCTCGTCGGGCGGATCGGGAGGAGTTTTCGCGCCGTCGCTGTTCGTGGGAGCAATGGTGGGCGGAGCGATCGCGTCGGCGGCGCATTTGCCCGCGGCGGCGTTTGTGGTGGTGGGCATGGTGGCGGTGTTCGGAGCGGCGGCGCACGTGCCGGTGGCGGCGCTGATCATGGTGACGGAAATGACGGGCGGGTATCAATTGCTGCCGGCGGCGGCATTCGCGGTGCTGCTGAGTTACCTGCTGCAAGGAAGGATGTCCGCTCAATTGAAATACAAGAGCTTGTACGAGGCGCAAGTGGCGGGGAGAGCGCAGTCCCCGGCGCGATACGTGGACAGCGTGGATTCGGCGCTGAAGATACTGGGTTCGCGGCATTTGCCGAAGGCAGCCAAAGTAGGACATCTGGACCTCGTGGCGGTGCTGGATTCGGGAGTAGGGGTGCAGATTCCGGGGAGGAAAGAGCTGGGGATTGGTGTGTTGAGGCCGGAAAGCTCGCTCGTGGGGAAAACCGTGGAGGAGTGCTACGACATTGTGGGCGGCGGGTTGGAAATCGTGGCGGTTCTGCGAGGAGAGGAAGTGGTGCTGGCGACGCCCGAGACGAGACTGCTGGAGCAGGACCGGATACTGACATTAGGGACGCCGAAGGCGCGGCACGAACTGGCGGAGCATCTTGCGCCGGTGACGCCAGAGCATCGGCAAAGCGCGACGGTAGTGAAGAATTGAGAGACGCGAAGTCGCTCGTGATAGGAGCGAGAGGAAGAGTCTATGACGTTTGGGCGATGCCCAGTGAAATGGGAAAAAATAAGTTGAAACGAGGTTTTGCTGTGGCATGATTGTGCGGAGCAAGCCGCAAGACTCGCGTCCTTCGAGAAAACCGCGGCCTGCCTGCGAGAGCAGGCAATAAGGCCGATCACCGCTCAAAAATAGACGAGGTACCGCGATGGGACACGCACTGGACGTACACCGGCTCCAATTCGCGTTCACGGTGACGTTTCACTACATCTTTCCTCAATTGACGATGGGACTGGCGCTGTTGCTTTTGTATCTAAAAACGAAAGCGATACGAACCGGCGATGAGCATTACAACCGGGCGGCGCGGTTCTGGGCGAGGATTTTCGGAATCAATTTCGCGATTGGAGTGGTGACGGGGATTCCGATGGAATTTCAGTTCGGGACGAACTGGGCGGAATTTGCCAAGGCAGCCGGAGGCGTGATCGGTCAAACGCTAGCGATGGAAGGCGTGTTTTCGTTTTTCATGGAGTCGAGCTTTTTGGGATTGTTTTTGTTTGGAGAGAAAAAGCTGGGGAAGATGGGGCATTGGTGGGCGGCATTCATGGTCTGGCTGGGATCATGGCTGAGCGGATATCTGATCGTGGCAACGGATGCATGGATGCAATACCCGGTGGGCTACCGGCTTGGAGCAAATGGAGAAATTCAACTGGCGAGCTTCTGGGGGCTGGTGGTGAACAAGTGGGCGATCTGGCAGTACATGCACACGATGCTGGGCGCCGTGCAGACCGGATGTTTTGTGATGGCGGCGGTGGGGGCGTTTTATCTGTTGACGCACCGGGATGAGGTGTATGGGAAGACGTTCGTGAAGGCGGGGGTATTGGTGGGGGTGATCGCGTCGTGCTTGCAGCTTTTCCCCACGGGCGATGTGCAGGGAAGACTGATCGCGGAGAGCCAGCCGGTGACGCTGGCGGCGATGGAAGGGCTATTCGAATCGCAGCAGGGAGCGCCAATCGCGATTTTGGGGCAGCCGGACGTGGCAGAACGAAAGATGGACAATCCGCTGATTGTGCCAAACATGTTGAGCTTCTTGACGTACCGGAAATGGAGCGCCGAGGTGCGAGGACTGGAGGACTTTCCGCAGGATTTGTGGCCGGACAAAATCGAGATGCTTTATTACAGCTACCACGTGATGGTGGGGCTGGGGACGATCTTCATTGCGGTGATGGTGATTGCGGCATTTTTGCTGTGGAGGAAGAAGCTTTTCGATTCGCGGTGGTTGTTGTGGGTGCTGATGCTCTGTGTGCCGCTGCCTTACATTGCGAACACGGCGGGATGGATGACGGCGGAGTTGGGGCGGCAACCGTGGCTGATCTACGGATTGATGCGCACGGCGGCCGGGGCTTCACCGCGAGTGGGCGCGGGAAACGCGTGGTTCACGCTGATCGGATTCATGGGCATGTATACGGTGCTGGCGATCTTGTGGCTGTTCCTGGTGTGGCGAGAGATCGAATTGGGCCCGGAACCCGGCAAGCTGAGCGGCGAAGAAGCGGCCGCGCTGGCAGCGGACTGAGGAGGGCGCGATGGGAACCGTGTGGTTCTGCCTTGTGGCAATCATGATCGCGATGTATGTGCTGCTGGACGGGTTCGACATTGGAGCTGGAGCAATTCATCTGTTCATCGCGAAATCGGACGGAGAGCGGAAGCAGGTGCTGGCAAGCATCGGACCGGTGTGGGACGGGAACGAGGTGTGGCTGCTGGCGGCGGGCGGAACATTGTATTTCGCATTTCCGGAGCTGTACGCGAGCGGGTTCAGCGGGTTCTACCTGCCGCTGATGATTGTGTTGTGGCTGCTGATTCTGCGCGGAACTTCGATTGAATTTCGAAATCATATCAAGAGCATGGTGTGGGCGCCGTTCTGGGATTTTGCGTTTTGCGGATCGAGCTTGCTGCTGGCGGTGTTTTTCGGCGCTGCACTGGGTAATGTGGTGCGCGGAGTGCCTCTCGACAAGACCGGCTATTTCTTTGAGCCGCTGTGGACGAATTTCCGGATGGGAGAACAGACAGGAATTTTGGATTGGTACACGATTTTGGTGGGCGTGCTGGCGCTGGCGGCCTTGATGATGCACGGGGGACTATGGGTAAGGTTGAAAACGACGGGCAGGGTTGGGGAACGGGCCGTGCAGCTTGCCAATGGAACGTGGTGGGTGGTGGCAGGACTTACGGCGCTGGTGACAGCGGTAACCTTCCAGGTGCAGCCGCAAGTGGGGGAAAACTTCAAGACGTGGCCGTGGGGAATGGTGTTTCCGGTGCTGGCAGCGGGAGGGCTGATTGCGGTAAGGATCTTTTTGGCGAAAGGAAACGAACGGAACACGTTCCTAGCTTCAGCAGCTTATTTGACAGGCATGCTTACGAGCGTGGTGTTTGGGGTATATCCGATGGTGCTGCCTGCGCGGGATCCGGCGTACTCGTTGACCGTGAGGGGAGCGCAGGCGGGCGAATACGGCCTGAAGGTGGGACTGATCTGGTGGACAATCGGAATGATTCTGGCAGCAGGATACTTTATCTACGTATATCGGTCATTTGCAGGCAAGGTATCCGTGGATAAGGACGGACACGGCTATTGATCGGGGCTCCCGTTGTAGGCCTCGCGGCGAGTCGGGAACACTAGTACGGCAGTGCCTCTTTCGCGCCTGTAGTACTGCGGTCGGATTGACCCCCTGAAAATTTGATGGGTACTGTCAGAGGATAGGGCGCAGGGGTGTCGGCAGACCAATCTGCCCTACCTTGCCTTGGGGACCAGAACGAAAAGAGGCGGCGGGAACTCCCTTCCACCGCTGAAGCAGCGATGTCTACGTCTTTGACCAAAGCCGGACGGTATGAGATCCAGGGCGAATTGGGCCGTGGAGCGATGGGTGTGGTGTATCGGGCCCTTGATCCGGTCATCGGCAGAAGCGTGGCAGTCAAAACTTTGAAGCTTTCGCAGGAAGGTACAGGACTGACCCACCCCGAATTGCTGGCTCGATTCCAAACGGAAGCGCGCGCCGCAGGCTTGTTGACGCACCCGAACATCGTGGTGGTGTACGACGCGGGCGAGGAAGACGGCCTCTACTACATCACCATGGAACTGGTGGAAGGCAAGAGCATGCAGGCACTGCTCGACGCGGGACAGGGATTTCCCCTTCCGCGCGTGCTGCGCATCATGGAGCAGGCTTGCAGCGCGCTGCAGTTCGCACACGAACGAAACATCGTGCACCGCGACATCAAGCCGGCGAACCTGATGCTCACGGCGGACGATACGGTGAAGGTGACGGACTTCGGGACAGCGAAAATCCTGCAATTTGGGACGGTACAGCAGACCGCGCACGTGATGGGCACTCCGAGCTACATGTCACCGGAGCAGGTAAAGGGCAAAGTGGTGGACGGGCGAAGCGATATCTTTTCGCTGGGCGTGATGCTCTACGAAATGGTCACCGGAGAAAAGCCTTTTCCGGGACAGAACATCACGACGGTCATCTACAAAATCGTAAACGAAGAACCAGTGCCACCGAGGCAGATAGATTCCTCCATCCATCCCGGACTGAGCGCCGTGGTGATGAAGGCGTTGGCAAAAGAGCCGGACTCTCGGTACCAAAACTGCCGCGAGCTGATGGAGGATTTGAAAAATTACCGTGCCATCGTGCCGGCTGCGGGCAGCCCACACTCCACCATGGCACTTTCCGCAAATCCAGAATCCACGGTGGTCATGGCGCCAGGCCGCGCCAAACCTGCCGAAGATACATCGGCGGCGGCGAGATCGTTGAATGCGCGCGCCGCAAGCCCCATGCATACGCCGGCAGTGCGGCGAACGGGGCCCATCGCGCCCCTGGCTGAGCCCAAGAGGAAGAGCCCTGTGGTCAGCGTGTTTGTGGCGCTGCTGTTGATCACGGTGATTTACTTCGGCGCGAAGCAGATTCGCCCCGTGTTTGAAGCAGCCCGTGAACAAAATCAGGAACATAAGGAGGCGGATTCCTCCGGCATTGCAGCTTCCAAAACGCCTGGCGCGAGCCCGGACACGGCTGCGAGCGCCGCCAACGAAGCGGTGGCGACTGCCCAGCCACCGGTTATCGAGAAGCCTGCTGTCCCCAAAAATTCGGAGGCCTCCGCGCGACCGCCGGAGGCGAAGAAATCCAATACTTCGCTGACTCCCGCGGCGGCGGAATATAAAGGCCGGGTTGAAGAAGCAGCAGCATTGCACGGCCTGTCCGGTAAATTGAAAATCCGTGGCGCGGGAAACACCCTCACCCTGAGCGGCAAGCTCCTCTCCTCAGAGCACAGCGAACTTCTCAAGTTCTTGAAATCCGCACCGGCCGGCGTGCAAATTGTGGACGACATCGGATATGAGGCGCCTCCTACGGCGGCAAGACCGTCCATTCCTTCTTCTGGGAGACCCCTGCCCACTCCGGGCCGGGGAGCGATCTATGTAGTGGCCAACGTCGCGGGCGCAACTGCAGTGATCCCGGCGACTGGAGGAGAACCGGCAAAGCAGTGCGAAACGCCCTGCGGATTGAGTGGACTCTTCCCGGGGCAATACAATCTGGAGGTCCGCAAGGCGGGCTTCCAGCCGATGCAGACGGCGCTTCAGGTTCGTTCCGGACAGGTGCTGGACGAAAAGGTGACCCTGGAGCCGACGTCGGTGGGGTTGTACGTCAGCAGCAAACCGGAAGGCGCCGACGTGTTCATTAATGGGGCCAAGCAATCGGGACAGACTCCCGTTTCGCTGCCGCTCGCGCCGGGCCAATATGACATTGTGCTGCGTCTGCCTGGGCATGAGGCTTACTCAAGCAAGGTCGCCGTGACCGCCGGAGCGCAATCCCAATTGGATGTGGAACTCAAGCCTCGCAATAGCCACGTCGCTTGGGCACAGGTGAAGAGCATTCCAAAAGGCGCGGAAATTTTTGTTGATGGCATCACCACGGGCCAAACTACCCCGGCCCGCGTCGAAATCCCCGCCGGGATCCACACCATCGAATTGAAATTAAACGGATTCCAACTGGCCCGGAGATCAATCCAAGCTACTGAAGGCGGAACGGTCATGGTTGGCGCCGAGTTGCAGCGCCAATAGAGGGCGTCAAACTGGTCGAGATGGCAGGTTAGGTGAACTCTGCGATTCTCCTCAGAACGTAACCTTTTGTAACAGAAAAGCATTGTAGGTACTGGAACCACAATCAAAAGTGCTTTATACATAACAAGTTAAAGGGCGGTATGTGAGGCAGGAGAGTTGCATGCCCTATCCTTAGGGCATCCCTGCCTCAGGCTGGACGGCCCATCGAATTGTCGGCTCCGGGCGCTGGCTCACTGGCCCATGCCGCACGCGGGTGGGGAACGGACGGGAAAGAATTCAAACATGAGGGCGATGGCGAGAGCGAGTCAGCCAACTGAAATTCCAGCGGGCGAAGCTCGCGAAAACGTGGTTCCCCGCAAGGCCACGCGTCCCCTCACGGATTCCAATTTCACGACGTCCTCCGCGCAAACCAGTGGAAAAGCCGCAGACGCGCACCGCGCACTTCGCGAATTTCACATCCTTCTCCGGTCCGAGAGGCTTTATGAACGGAATCATCCCCGCGTCCTCGAGAGTCTGGAGACGGCGTATCAATCGTTGCGGGATCTCGCTGCAAGCCTAAGCGGATTGGAGCTTTGGATTTCGCGAACCGGCATCGTAATTCCCAAGTTCAGCGAAGCGCCTTTGTCGGATGCGCGCGGGGAACTGGAGGGGCTGGCAAGCGATCTGCAGCGCGCAGGAATTCAAACGCTGCTGTTTGAGAAGCGCTTCCATGTGGGCGAACTGGACACGCTGGCGCGATTGATCAAGACATCGCTGCTAAAATCGGATGAGCCGGCCCAAAAGAAAAGCGATGCGTGGTGGACGGCGAAACTCCTGGAAAACGGCGTGGACGGCATCGGAATCAATACGCAATCGGAGCGCAAGGTGGACACCGTACTGGCGAGCCTGGTCGCAGCGATGGTCGCCTACGGCGGAAATTCGCCGCGCGAAGAGACGGAGACGCCGATCAGCGCCCCTTCGCTTGACGATCTTTCGAAGGCTCTGCGCTTACTGGCCCGTTTGACGCCGCCCCTCGAAGCGGCCCGCGGCCTTTCACCCGAAGATGCGGCACACGCAATCCATGGCGCGCTCGAGGCAGCAAAGCGGGAAACCGTTCACCTGCTATTGAGTTCGGTTTCGCATCATGGTCCTCGCGATGGGGAAACGCCGCAGCCGTATCTGCTGCGTCTTTCCGAAAACCTGGTATTCGAGTTTCTCGGTGCGGAGTTTTCCGCCGGCGCACTTAACCCGCAAGGAGTGCGTCCGGCGTTCAACAAGCTTGCAGACGTACTGGTCGCCGCAGGCGGGTATTCCGGGCCGCATTCGTCGCAGCACCTTTCCTCCCTTTCCACAACGTGGTCCACGGAAGCACACAGGGAAGGAATGATCGAGAAATTCTGGACGGCCATGCCCGCGAGGGAAAGGACGGGAGTTCTTCGCGGGCCGGACGTATGGTGCGTGCCGGTTACGGCGTTGCGGCAGACGCTCGTCCAACTGGCAGACTCCGGCGCCGATGCGCCGCGAAGAGAAGCGCGGAATCTGCTGTTGAATTACGCCCGGCGGCTCGATCTGACAGATCCGTCTGCCCGGCGAAGCGTTGCCGCCGGCTTGAACGATCTGACGGGAGTCATCGGGTCGCTGTGGCCCAATCAGGTTCCGGAAGAATTGAGCCGGGTGGCCCTGAAAGCACTTGAGAATGAAGGTGTACCGGAGTCGGCAGCGCTGCTGGCCGCCTTTCTGGAGTCGCTTGGGCGAATTGCAGTGACGAGGGCCGACTACGCCGGCCTTGAAGCTATTCTTTTGGGACTCGAGAAGTCTCCCCGCGAACTGCAATTCGAGCACATGCACGCGCTGGCACAGAGACTCGTGGCACAGGACCGCTGGCTGCTTATCGTTGATGCGGCGCTCGCGAATCGCGCACTGGATCCCGCGCTGCCGCGGCTGCTGCAACGCGATCCTGAGCGCTTGCTAGACCGGCTGACGCTGTTACTGACCGAACCGCGCGGACAAGAACTGGTGCCCCCAATGGCGCGCCTGCTGCGGACCATCGGCGTTCCCGTGCTGAACCTGCTGGAGACCCGCCTTTATGAAGCACGCAAGCAGCGGGTGAGCGCGGCCATCAAGCTCCTGGCTTCCGCGGACACGGAGCGCCTGCTGCGCGCGGTGCCACGCGCCATGGGCAGCTGGGAATGGCAGCTTCAGGATTTGGCGGTGAATGAGCTCGCGAGGCCTGCTAATGCCGGGTGCGCACAAAGTGCGGCGTTCATTTTCTCGGCGATCCTTGCGGACGCGCACCCTCTGGTCGTGCCGATGATGATTGACCAGATCGGGATCTCGCAGGAAACGTCTGCGGTACCCCAGTTGATGGAAATCGCGGCGGGGGAACACGATTTTCTTCGCGACCTTTTTGTGCGTATCAAGGCAATCGAAGCGCTTGGCCGCATGCACGCAACTGAGGCCGTGGACCTCCTCCGCACGCTAGCAGAGAAACGCGACGGATTGGCCCACGTGGAGCCTTTGGGCCTTCGCGCGGCGGCAGAAGATGCCCTGGCGATGATGGAAGAGCGGCCGACGAGTGCGCGGGTCCGCGCAGCCTACGGATCAGCGCCTCAAGCAGGTGCCAGTTTTGTCGTTCCGCGGCGATACATGAGGGTGCCGCTCGAGTCGCCCCTTAACGCACAGATTGAAGGAAGCCAGGCGGGCCTGGCCCGGGTTCGCACCATCAGTTTAGGCGGTGCCTACCTTGAATCTCCAAGGAAGCTGACCGTAGGCGATTCCATCAAGCTGGAAGTGCGTTCCGGACTGCGCAAGATTCACTTTACAGCGGTGGTACGGAACATTGGCCCGGATGGCAGCGGGGTCGAATTCGTGCACATGAAAGACGAAGACCGCGAAAAGCTGCGAAGGCTCGTCCAGAGGCATTTGCAAGTTTAACCGATCACCCTGAAGCGGTTACGCCATCCGGACCTCGCAAAAGCTGCCCTGGACCGCGTACAAGCAGTCCCACCAGCAGTTCTCTCCAAAACTGGCATGCCTGAGGGATGGATACGCGAATAAGTCTATCGATTCGCACACAAAGCGACCCCCGGCAAAGATAGGAGTTGCAAAGTGACGAGAACTTGCGGTAAAAGCCGAGTATTCCTTTGGACCACGCGAATGGGCGGAATGTTCCGCCACCGCTAGGGGTAGCGGCGTCAAGGAGTTAACAACTCGGAGGCAGACATGGCACGCAGGCAAAGTGTGTGTGCGTTGTTGATGCTGGCTGGATTTGTGCTGGGCGCCGCATGGCGGGCCGGCGCCCAAACGAATACTGCAACTTTGTCCGGCACGGTGGCCGATCCACAGGGCCGGGGAGTAAAGTCGGCGAAAGTCACGGCGACTTATCTGGCCACGGGGGTCGAACGATCCACCACGACAAATGAGAATGGTTACTACAACCTCTTGTCGCTGGCACCCGGAGCCTACAAGCTGACCGTGGATGCAGGGGGGAGCTTCGCGCCGTTCACAAATGAGAATCTGGATCTGAACGTCGGCCAGAACGCGACTTTTGACGTGGCCCTCAAATTGGGGAATGTGCAGCAGACCGTGACGGTAACTTCCGAAACGGCTGCAATCGAGACCACGAAAACGGAGGTTTCTCAAATCATCGGCGAACGCCGCATTGACAATCTCCCCATCAACGGCCGCAATTACATCGATTTCACGCTCACGAATTCCCAAGTCAACCGCGACGCCGCTCCGGCGATAGGCCCCGCGCCAACCAGCGGGCTGAATATCGGCGGGCAAAGGGCGCGTTCCAACATGGTGACCGTGGACGGCGCGAATTTCGTGGACAATACCGTGAACGGCATCCGCGCCACGGTGTCTCAGGAAGACGTGCAGGAATTCCAGATGATTCTGAGCAACTACAACGCGGAGTATGGTCAGGCTACCGGCGGGGTCATCAACATCGTGACCAAAAGCGGCGGGAACACGATGCACGGCGATGCGTTCGGATATTTGCGCAACAAGGCTTTCCAGGCCCGCAATGCCTTTTCCGGAGAGATTGACCCGACTAGCGGCGAACTGGATCCGGTGAAACAGCCGTATACCCGGGTGCAAACGGGCCTGGCGTTTGGCGGCGCGCTCAAGAAAGACAAGACGTTTTACTATCTTTCGTATGAGTACACACAGCGCGAAGAGACCGGATTTTCGAGCATCGGGCAAGGCAACTTCGGACTTCAGAGTTTCACTTTCCCCTTCTTTCCGGCACCGTTGGAATTGACGCCCGCCCAAGGCGCGGCTGTGAATACACTGCGTGCGACGCAGAATCCGGCGCTGGAAAACCTCGCTGAGGAGTACGCTGTCTTGATGGGCTCAGCCTCAAGCGTGGCCTTGCACGGACTGGACTATGGCGCCGTGGTATCGCAGCTGTCGGGAGGCAGCATCACTCCAGTCAATCCGGTCAGCACTCCCGCGGGCACACTCTTCGGCGAGTTCCCCTTACCTGTCTCTTGTCCCTCCGGCCAAACGGTGAACTCCTTACAATGCTCGGGCTTTGCGGCGATCGGTCCCAACGCTTCGATCGTTGCGGCCGGAGCGGTGCCATTGCCGGGCTCGTTTGTTGCTCTGAATTCGATCCGGGGCAATTTCCCAGAAATGGAGAAGACCAGCTTGTGGTCCGCGCGGCTCGACCAACACTGGAATAATCACAATACGTCGTTTCTACGGGCAGGGGTTTCGCCTTCGGAGGTTACCGGCCTCCAGACAACGGCGCAGAACCAGGTGTTCGGGCAGAATGCGGGCTCGCGCGTGGGAGAACAACATTCGCGGGACGTTTCCGCGACGTTCCAGCACGACACGGTCGTAAACGAGCATTCCGTAAATACGTTCCGCTTCCAGTTCGCTCGCAGAGGCCTTCACTTCGGGTTTTCGCCTCTGCCTGGAGGCGACCAGATCGCAGTCAACATCCCGGGTTACGCCTACTTTGGCCGTGAGCCATATTCGACCGTGGACCGCATCGAACGCCGCTACGAGTTTACGGACAACGTGAGCATCTCGAAGGGCTCTCATACATTCAAAATCGGCGGGGACGCGGATATTATCCAGCTACGTTCCGCAAAACAGCAGATTTTCACGCTGGATTTTGGAGGACTGGCAAACTTTGGCGGGCTTGCGGCTTCCACGTTCGGGATACCTGATTCCATAAACCTTGGAACCGAGACTTTGCAAATACCCGGCGCCACTGGGCTTCAGGCATATGCCTTTGGCATTCCCACCACATACATTCAGGGGATCGGCCAATCGAATCAGCCGTTTGACAATTTGCCGTTCGGCTTCTTTGTGCAGGATTCCTGGCGAGTGACGCGCAAGCTGGTTTTGAATTACGGTGTGCGCTATGACGTGGAGATCACGCCGCTCTTTGCACCAGCGACCGACGTCAATGCCGCGGCGGAAAAGGCCCTGGGCGTCACGGAAGGCATTCCGCGAGATTACAACAACGTTGCGCCGCGCTTCGGGCTGGCATGGGATCCGAAAGGCGACGGTAAGACCGTCGTTCGCGCGGGCTACGGTATCTTCTACGATCATCCGCTGCTGGCGATCGCCTTTGATTCCACGACCGCGGACGGCGGACGCTCCGTTCAACTCATTTCCGCGGGCGGCACGCCGTCGGCCTGCGGACTCATTTCAGCCGCGTGCGGTGGCGGCCTGGACAGCCCCACGAACCTGAATGGCTCCTCAATCTTTCAAGGCGTACTGAACTCGCAATCAATTTATCCCGCGTTCCCAGGCACGCTTACTTTGGGATATCTCCCGAACGAACAGCGCTTCGATCCGTTCGCGCAGGGATCTCTCTTTGCCAACCAGAATTACCTTACGGCCGGATTCCCGCTTCCGATTCTGCCGTTCACGCTTCCCGTGACGCGCGATTTTGTTTACGGTTACGCGCAGCAGGCCAACCTGACGATCGAACGGCAGATCGCCGGGTCCTGGAAGTTCAGTGTGGGATACCAGTACACGCACGGATCGCACCTGAATAAGCCGGTGGACATCAACTCCACCGATCCTCAGTTGCTCACGCAGAATCTGTTCAATGCTGATGCAGCCGGATTGGGTTTTTCTAGCCCCGTCACAGTTACTGCTCCGGCGACGACCGTTTTACCCACGGCCGGCACTTGCGGGATTGGCGTAGTTGCCCCCAGCGTCCTGGGCCAATTGTTTGGGTGTCCTGCCCCTCTCGCCAGTCTGAACGGTCAATATGTGAGCACTCCGGCATTTTTCAATTTCTTCCGGCCTTCGGGACCAAACCCGTCGTTCGGAGGCTTGGTGCCTGGCGGATACACAACGCAGGTGGCGCTGGCAGGGCTCGCCGGATACCCAACAGGTTTCGGGGTACCCGTGCCGTTCAACAGCGTGGACGCGCAGGAATCTACGGGGGGTTCCGTATATAACGGGCTGACAGTGAACGTGCAGAAGCGATTTTCCAGCGGCTTCGAGTTGCTCTCCAGCTATACGTGGTCGCATGCCATTGACGATTCCACCGACCTGCAATCTCCACTCGAACCGCAAGACAGCCGGTTTCCCCAGGACGAACGCAGTAATTCGGATTTCGATCAGCGGCACCGTTGGGTCACAAGCGCGGTGTTCCAGACCGGAAGTTCGAAATCGGGCGATAGCGCCTGGCGCCATTTTGCCTCGGGCTTTACGTTTGCGCCGATCATTGAGGTTTCCTCGGGGCGTCCATTCACAGTCATCACGGGAACGGATTACCGCCTTGACCTGGGTTCCTCGAACGGACGACCGTCGGTCGGGTCCAGCAGCGGGCTTCCGACAGCAACCTCGCAGTATCTCCCTGGAGTAACGTTCACGCTCCCCGATTCGTGCCTCACGAATTCGGGGCAATCCTTCAGCGTGTTGGGAGTTACGCCGCCCGCCGGTTGCGACGGAAATCTGGGCCGCAATCCATTCAACTCTCCAGGCTTCTTCCAGATTGATTTGCGTGTGGGCAAGCGGATTCCGCTCGGCGAGCGCATGAATCTCGATCTCATCGCCGACGCGTTCAATATCCTGAACCGCACCAATGTGATTGCCGTAAATCAACTCTGCGATCCGGGATCGAGCAGCATGTGCTATGCCGGACAGCCCACCGCGGCGGCCGATGCGCGCCAGTTCCAGTTCGCTCTCAAGCTGAGCTGGTAAGCGATTTGTACGGATTCCCCAAAGAAGGGGCATCTCACTCGGACGCCTTTTCCTCGTCATAAGACGTGTTTGCCGATGGCTGCCAATCGAGTAAATTAGGTGCAGTGTCCGCGGAAGAGCGGACGGAGCAGAGATGAATGGCGCATTGATTGTGGCGCTTCTCGCGCTGGCCGCCCTGGTGGCTTGGGTGGCATTGCAAGCCCTCTCCAGCCAGAAAAAAAGTGGCGCGCTGGAAAACCAGATGAACGAGTTGCGGCGGGACGTGCAAACCATCGCGTCGGCGCAATCGCAGAACACAGGGCAGATCAGCACGTTCGCGACGACGGTCACGCAGCGCCTCGATGCCGTCTCAAAATCTCTCCAGGATGGCGTCGCCAATTCGGCTCAGATCGCTTCGCAAGGGCAATCGGCGATTGCCGGCGAATTGAAGAACACGCAAGGGATGATGGAACGCATCCACAAACAGCTGGGCGAATTTCAAGAACTCGGTCGCGGCCTCAATGAAACGCAGCAATCCCTGGAAGCCGTTCTCGGCGGAGCCAAAACGCGCGGGCTGCTCGGAGAGGTAACGCTCGAGCATCTGTTGGCGGATTCGCTGCCGCCAACCCAATATGCGATCCAGTACCGCTTCACGTCCGGCGAAATCGTTGATGCGGCAATCTTTCTTCGCGACCGGAAACTCTTGGCCGTGGATTCCAAATTCCCTCTCGATGCCTTCCGTCGCATCGAAACCGAGAGGGACGATGCGCGGCGCGCGTTTGGCTTGGCCGTCAAGGGACACGCCGACGCCATCGCCAAAAAATATATCGTTCCGAACGAGAACACGCTCGAATTGGCATTGATGTTCGTTCCTTCGGAAAGTGTGTACTACGAACTCTTAATGACTAAAGACAGCAAAGGCGAGCTTCTCGACGCGTATTGCCGGGCCAAAAATGTGATCGCCGTTTCGCCCAATACTCTTTATGCCCATCTCTGCGTGATCGCCATGGGCCTGCGCGGCATGCAAATCGAAGAAAACGCCAAAGATCTGCAGGCCGGGCTAGCCGGCCTGCAACGGCAATTCGATACCTTTTCAGATATTTTCCAGAAGTTGGGAACACACCTGAAAAACGCTCAGCAGAATTACGCTGATGCGGATAAGCGGTTGGAGAAAGCCCAGATGACCCTTGGCAGCATGCTTCGTTCCGGTGAGACATCCGCCGAGCTCGCAGACGACCAGGGAAAACTCGCACTCCCGCCTGAAGCAGCCGCAAAACAAAGCCGTTGAGACTCAGGGGTTGCCGAGCGCACCGTCAGTCGTCTCAATGGCGAGGCCGCGCGTAGGTCGGACGCAGGCGAATCGAAATCAGAATTTTGCCGTGGCTTCGCCCGATCAATGCAAATTTCGCGATGTTTTCCGCGCCTCCGCTGGTGGACAGCTTGACGGGATTTCCCCCGGAAAGTTGCGCAACCTCTGGCGCCAGATTCCTCGCCTCCATCGGCACCCGCCCCGTTGTTCCTCTGACGCGCACAACCATCGTTCGCTGCTGGCCCGGAGCCAGCGGAGAGCTGTCAGCTTCCAGTTCAAGCGAGAGGAAAGTTGCCGAAAAATTGCCGACCTCTTGATTTCCGCAGCTGACTTCTACCTTTGCGGGGCCGGGAGACAGTTCGGCTGGCGGAAGCACCATGAGGGAAAGCGGAGAGGACGCGAGCACCAGAGCTTTTTCTCCTCCCACAACGACGGCGTTCTTGTCCGCATCCCCGCAGAAGCCGCCGCCATAGATGGTGAACCAATCGCTGAGGGAAGCCAGACGCGGCGCAAGAGTCACTTCGATCCCTTCCGCCGCAGCTTGCTCTTCGCTGACGACCGCGGTCCTGACTTTTCCGGGGCGGCCGTCAATCGAAGCATAGAGATCGCCCAATGTTAGCGGCGCGACGTAGAGTGCGCGGCCCGTCGAGTCTGTCTTCACGCGATCCCCATTGGAAAACTGGACCGTCACCCCGGGGGTGAGCCGGCCGCCGAAATCCAGGACAGCGAGCGTCGAGCGGTCCCCGGAGACCAGGCGGCGCGGCAGCAACAAAATTCGCGCTGCTGAAGCGGGAGGCGCTTCCTGGGCCCCAGACCAGAACGGCAAGGCAACCCAGGCGCAAGAAAGGAAAGAAAGCAGGAGCAGCGGAACAGAACAGTGCCTGCGCATGCGCAAAATTGTAGTTGAGAAGCGCGTCCGGGAGAAACCCTTGCCGAAAAATATCCGGCCTTTCCATCCGCTATTTGTTTTCGAGCCTTTCAGGTTCATCGGGCGCGTAAACCAGCACGCTCCGCCCAGGCACTCCCGCGGGCAATCTTCGCAAAGTGTAAGAATAGGGCCGGGGGAACTTTCGGCGATCCGTCTTTTCCAGACGATAGTATATATCGCCAATACGCACGACACGAGGCGGTATCCAATCGGACTTGGCTCTTTGGCTTAGAATTTCGGTGATTTCTTCGCCTTCTACCATTCGACTCTGAATCTCGTCGGCGAGCGGCTGGCTCATTGCCAGCCTGATATGCTCATGCAATGTTTGCACGATCGAGGAGAGAACGGTTGCCAGTCCCTGGCGGGGAATCGCGTCTGGCGTGGGCACGCGACCTGAGATCTTCCCGATCCCCCAATCCACCAGGTAGAGAGGTAGCGTGCCTCGGATGTCGCCCGCGGAGTAGGCGATCAATGCCCGGACGGTCCCTTCGATGGCCAGGTAGGCGCTCACCCAGGTGAGCGGATGAAGCGCCCACAGCGTCAGTGCGGCAAAGCCGAGCACCTGGCCCGGCACGCTCGTCGCGGCTTTATTTCCTCGAAGTGCGGCATCCAGGGCGCGATCTGCCCAAGTTTCGACGGAATACGAATACCAATAAAGCAGTGCGGCAAGTGCGAGAAGGGATTCCAACAGTCCGCTGGCGATGGTTGCCGGCACCCACGGAAACGGCCGGGAGAAGTGCAAAGCACCACGCCAACGCCTTGGGAACAACGCCAGGATGGGGCTAAATAGCAGAAACCACATGACGCCCTGCCTTCGCGCTCAACTCATTTTCGCCGCGATTCGATAGACTTGCCCCTCCAAAAAGAGTCGCAGCAGCTCCTCGTCAATCTCGCCGTCTCCGGCGCACAGCTTCAGGATGTCAATCGCGCGGTCCGTGGGAACAGCGCGCTTGTAGGGCCGGTCGGAGGCCGTGAGCGCGTCGAAAATGTCACAGACGGTCATCATCTTCGCCTGCACGGGAATATCAGCGGCCGACAACCCGAAGGGATATCCTTTGCCGTTCAATTTTTCATGGTGGGCACGCGCGATTTCCGGAATACGGTGGTATTCGGGGGTCCACGGAATCTGTGCCAGAAACTGGAAGCTGTGCATGACGTGCGCTTCGATCTGCGTCCTTTCCGCGTCGTCCAGGCTGCCCCGCGGGATCGAAAGCAATCTCACTTCCTCAGAGGTGAGGTAGGGCCGCTCCAGCCCGCGCGGATCCATGTAGCTTTTTTGCGCGATCTCCGCCAAGAGCTCAAAGTCTCCGGTCGGCAGGATCGTCGGTTCATTCGCTTTTCCGACGAATTCCTGGCAGCGGTCGAGTTCATCCAGCAGGCGCTTGGCCTCCGCATCCAGTGCGCGGGTTTTCTCAGCCGCCCGTTTCCTGGGAAGAGTGAGAATCGCATCCAACTTTTGCTTCTCGGTTCGCGCCTCGATATCCCGACGGATGTAATCGAACCGGTCTATCAGCCGCGCGAACTGCCCGGGATAGAGCTTTTTCGCCTTGACCAGAACTTCCTCACGGACTCCCACCTTCCCGAAGTCGTGCAGCAAAGCGGCGTATCGGAGCTCCTTCATCTGCTCTCTTGAAAAGCGCATCTCTGCGTAGGGGCCGCGCACCTCGTGATCCACTGCGCCTGCCAGCGCAACGGTCATATCGCAGACGCGCTGTGAATGTCCGGAGGTTGTGGGGTCGCGCTGTTCGATGGCCTTCGCAGCCGCTTTCACGAAGCCGTCGAACAGGTTCTCAATATCCTCGTAGAGACGGGAGTTTTCATACGCCACCGCCGCTTGCGAAGCCAGCGACATTCCCAATCGAACAGCGCGTTCCGGAAAAGGATGCACGTAGCGCCGAACGGCCGCCGGGTCCGACAATCGCGCTTTTGGCTTGCGCTTGCAGTTCAACAGCTGCAAAACGCCCAGCACTTCCCCTTTCCCGTTCTTCATGGGCAACGCCAGAAGAGACCGCGTACGGTAGCCAGACTGCTCGTCGAACGTTCTGTTAAAATGAAACGGTCGGCCTTTTGGAATCCGGTAGGCATCCGCAAGTTCCACAGCCTCGCCGTGCACTGCACAAAAACCGGCGATGGAATCTTCCGCCAGCCGCAGCAAATGTTCCGCGAAGCGAAATTGCGCGCTGTCATTCTGTGTCAATTTGAAACGCAATTGGGCTGCCGCGCTCTTTCCTCCCGCCTCTTCTCCGTTCTCAACCAGATAGAGAGACCCTGCATCCGCTCCCGTGATCGCCCGCGCCTTTTGCAGTATGAGGGACAATAGCCGCTCGACATCTCGTGTTTCAGACAAGGCAATCCCGATGCGATTGAGCTGTTCGAGATCGTGGGTGGCTCGCGTAGCGCTCAGACGGTCACGTCGGTGAGGGGACTTCCCAGACTTTTTCCTTTTACGGATGGCAACCATCATGCGGCCTTGCCTTTCCTGTCTGGGACCCTGCAAACGCAACAAGTGCAGTAGTCACAACAGTATAGCGAAAGCGTGCTCCTTGGAAGCATCCAGTCGCATGGTAATTAGTAAGCGGCATTCCCTATGAAAGCCGCAGAGGGTTTGATAGCGTGAGAATTGCGTTGTGCGTGATGGGTGTGTGCGAGGGGAGCTTCCGCGCCTGCCCGGGGAGCTTTTGTGCGAATCGTGAGTGGCGGTGTGAGCGACCTAGGTCGCGTCCGCTCGAACAATGAAGATTGCTTCCGCATTGTCGAGCCGCTACACCTCTTTATCGTCTCCGATGGCATGGGAGGCGAAGCTCACGGCGAAGTGGCAAGCGCCCTTGCAGTGGAAACGATCGCCAAGCACTGCAAAGAGGGACTCGAAAATCCGGCTACGGAATATTTCGGGGATCCACAAACCGGAATCTGCGAGAGGACTCGGCGCCTATCGAGCGCGGTTCATCTGGCCAATCGCAAAATCTTCGAGTCAGCAGAGCAAAATCCGGAACAGCACGGCATGGGCGCCACGCTCACCGCTGCCTGGATTGATGGTTCGACGCTCAGCATCGCCCACGTCGGAGACAGCCGGGCCTATCTTTTGCGCAGCGGCGGATTGCAGCAGTTGACGAGTGATCACTCGCTGGTCGCCGAGCAGGTTCGCCGCGGAATCCTCACCACCGCGGAAGCGGATGAGAGCGATATGCAAAGTGTTCTTCTTCGTGCTTTGGGTACGCATCCGGATGTGGATGTGGATGCCGAGGAACACACGCTATTTCCCCAGGACGTGCTGCTGATGTGTTCGGACGGCTTGACCCGCATGGTCACGGAACCGGAGATCGCCGGCACTCTTCAAGTGGAAACGAATCCCCAAACCGCCGCGGAAAAACTAGTCGAACTCGCGAATGACAGCGGCGGCGCGGACAATATCACCGTCATCGTGATTCGCCTCGAGAAAGAATCCAAGGGTTGGTTCTCGTGGTTGCGCTCAGGGCCTAAAGACCCTGCTCGGAAAAACGGAGCAGCAGGAGGAATCTAGAATGGCGAAGCTCAGCCTGTTGTTTGAGGACAAACTGGTGAAGGAAGTGCCGGTTGGCAGCCGCCCGGTGAGTATCGGGCGTTCACCAGACAACGATCTGGCCGTGGACAATCTGGCGGTCTCCAATTATCACGCGCGCGTCTACTACGAAGCAGGACGCCTTGTGGTTGAGGATCTCGACAGCCTCAACGGGACGTTTGTGAACGATCTGCGCGTCGAGCGCGCCACCCTCCACGATGGTGATTCGATCTGGATCGGCAAACATCGCATTAAAGTGGATACTTTCGGCGATGCCCCGGTGCCCTGGGAGTCCGCGCGGAAAACCAATGCGCCGCGCATCAACGAAACCATGGTGCTCGACACTAAGGCCCGCCGCGAAATGCTTTCTCAGGCTGCTGCCATGGGCGAGCGCTCTCAATTCTCCTCGGGCCGCTTCAAGCTTCCCACACTGCTCATTATCGGCGGAAAGACGGATAGCAAGGAATACGTTCTCGCGAACAAGCTCACCACCATAGGCAAGTCGGCGATGGCCACCGTTCGTCTGAAAGGCTGGTTCAAGCCCCAAATGGCCGCGCAGATCAATCAGCGCGACGACGGCTACTACATCGGCCCAGGCGCCAAGATTCCCACGGTCAACGGCTCACCGATTCCGGGCCCTACGCGGCTCAACGACGGCGATCAGATCGAAGTCTGCGGCGTGCGCATGAGCTTCGTTTTCCGCGAATAGCCGATCTTTCCGATGGCCGCTCCGTCATCGAATGGGTGGCAACGGCGCGGCTTTGGCGCCTATGCCTTGTTTTTATCCTGGTGGCGTCACCGGGCCTCGTTTTTCATTAGCCTGGCGATCACTCTTCTCGCCTTCACGCTGTATTACTTCACCTTTTTTGGCGAACGCACCACCCCATTTTTTCAATTTCTTCAACGTCTGGAATTTAACTCGCTCGATACGCGCTTCCGTTACCGGCCGGTTTCGAGAACTCCTGTAGATCCCCGCATCGTCATCGTGGACATTGACCAGCATTCACAAGAACTCCTTGGCAAGTGGCCCTTTTCGCGGACGTACTTTGCGAAACTCCTCGATGTCCTCCACCAGGACGGGGCAAGAGTCGCCTCGTTCGACATCGTCTTCAGCAAGCCCGATGAGACGGCTGCCCCCATCCGCGCTCTCTGGACTGACTTGGAAGCACGGAAAAAAGGGGGCGAAGCGATTGATCCAAAGCTGGAAGAAGAAGTCCAAAAACTCTCGGCGGAATATGATTCGGACAAACAGTTCGCCGCCGCAATTCAGCGCTTCGGCGGCGTCGTGCTTGGGAATTTCTTTCTGTACACCGAATCCGATCTCCGCGGCATCAGCCAAAAGACTCTCGATACGTATGCGGATCAAATTGCCTTTTTCTCTTTCCCAAGCGTTCGCCCGCTGCAACCGGCAACTGGGAAAGCGGACCGCATCAGTCTCATCAAAATGTTTGAACCAGACCGCCTGCTGCCCCGCGGTGCCGTCGCGAACCTGGATCTCTTTACCAGCGCTTTGAGCGAAGAGTCTTCTTCCACCGGTTTCTTCAATATTTATCCTGATGTGGACGGAGTCGTCCGTGAATCCAATCTCATCGTTCCTTACGGACGCTCCAAGGACTTCAACGATTGGGATATCTACCCGTCGCTCGATGTACAAACCGTGCGTTCCTACTTTCGCTTGCCGAACGATCAGGTGGTTCTGGAATACGGGCCCGTGGGCGCGTACCGCGTCGTCTTTGGCAAAGATGCGCAAGTGCGAACGGATGCCCTCGGCCGCGTGGTGATTAATTATCACGGTCCAGGCTACACCTATCCGCACTTTTCCTTTGCGGACGTAGTGAATGGCAAGCTCCCACCCGCGGGCTTCCGCGACAAAATCGTCCTCGTGGGCGCGACGGCCACGGGAATCGGCGATTTGCGCACCACACCTTACGGCGGGCTGGATTTTCCGGGCGTCGAAATCCACGCCAACGTCATTGACAACATGCTCCACGGCGATTTTCTTCTTCGCGGCGCGAAGCAGCAACTTTGTGACGCGATCCTGATTTTGCTCTTCGGAATTCCACTGGGCATCGCCATGGCCCTCGTTCCGCCCCGCTGGATGTGGTTTGGCATTGCACTCCTGGCGCCGCTGATTGCGGTGGATTACGCCGCTTTCTTGCACGACTGGTGGCTAAACTTCACCGTCCCGGCAATGACGCTCACTTCCAACGTCTTGCTCGTCTCGCTCTACCGTGCCCTCTTCGAAGAAAAAGAAAAACGCCGCGTGCGCACGGCTTTTGGCCAATATCTAAGTCCGGAAGTCATTCGCCGCTTGTTGCTGAATCCGCAGCTCGTCGAACCGCGCAAAACCGAAATTACGATCATGTTCAGCGACATCCGCGGCTTTACTTCCATCTCCGAAAAACTCGACGCCCAGGAACTCGCTCTGTTTCTAAATCAATATCTCTCGGATATGACCCGCATCGTCTTCGCGCGACATGGCACGCTGGACAAGTACATTGGCGACGCGGTGATGGCTTTCTGGGGCGCACCGTTTGAGGAAGCCGGGCACGCTGAACGCGCCTGCGATTCAGCGTTGGAAATGATGGATCGTGTTCGTGAACTGCAAAAGCAGTGGGCGGCGCAAGGCAAGCCGCACTTGGATATCGGCATCGGCCTGAATACCGGCGTCGCAAGCGTCGGCAACATGGGCTCGTCGCTCCGCTACGGGTACACGGCCCTCGGTGACTCCGTAAACCTTTCCTCGCGCCTCGAGGGCTTGAACAAGGAATACGGCACCCACATCATCGTGAATGAATCCACGTACGAAGCCGTAAAGGGTCCGGACTTCGTCTTTCGTGAGCTGGACCTCATCCGCGTGAAAGGCAAAGCTCAGCCGGTCACAATTTACGAACTCATTTCGCGTAAGTCGGAGCTTTCTCCCGATCTTCAATCATTGCTCGATGCGTATTCCGAGGGCCGCGCACTCTACGTGGAACGCCGTTGGGCCCAAGCGCAAAAAATCTTCCAGCAGGTGTTGGACAAATGGCCCGAAGACGGCCCTTCGCGCGCCTACTGGAAACGCTGCCAGGAATATCTCTTTGACGAGCCGCCCTCCGGCTGGGACGGCGTCTACACTATGACTCACAAATAGGCCGGACACCCTCGCGGGCCGATCTTCAGTCGGACTCCCCAAATTTCGAAAACTACCTCTTCTCGACATCTGTCAGGTTGTCGTCCGGTTCCCGGTCAATCAACACGTTGTAAGGATCGATTCCCGCAAAGGTCGGTTTTTCATCCACCACAAATTCAAGCGTGTTCAACTCCAGCGTGAACCATTTCTTTTCCAGGTGAAGTTCCTTCAAGTGCTCTTTCGTTCCGCTGAACACCCCCACTTCGATCAGATCCTTCAGCGGCATCGGAGTTTCGTTGCCCTGTCCGTCGGCTTTGTGTTTTTGCACTCTAACCTTCAGCGTCACTCTATACTTGTGATCCGGAGTTTGTTCGTACGTAGCGCTCACCGCCTTGTTTTCGTAAAGCACGATCGAGTCGAACATGTCGGTAACCATATACTGCAGTTCCGCCGGAGTGGCAGCGCGAATCGCTTCTACAAATCCGCGCGTGTCCGGGTACGGACCCTGCGCATAGCGGTTCTTCTGCAGAAAATCTCGCAACGCGCCATTCAGCTTTTCTTCTCCGATGTAATCGCTCATCGCATACATCACCAGCGCGCCTTTGTAATACCAGACGTACGGTTCGCGCTGCACCAATGCAAGCGGCGGCTCCTGCCGCACTTCGCCGCTCCGTCCTCGCAAGTACCGGTCCAGTTCGTATTTCAGATTCTTTCGCAGCATATCTATGCCATACCGGTGTTCGAGCAGCTTCATCGCCGAATATTCGGCCAGCGTCTCGGACAACATGTTCGAACCTTGCGTCGCGCTGCCGATCAGTTGGTGGCCCCACCATTGGTGCGCCAGCTCGTGCGCCGTGACAAAGTAAAGAAAGTCAATGTCATCTTTCTTTTTCAGTCGCTCGATAAACCCCATGCTCTCGGCATACGGCACGGTATTGGGAAACGACTGCGCGAATTGCCGGTACCGCGGATATTCCAGCACGCGAAACTGCTGGAATTGGTACGGGCCATATTCCCTCCCGTAGTAATCCAGCCCGTCCTTGCAGGCCAGGATCATCTTGTCCAGATCGTACTGGTGACCCGGGTTGTAGTAAATCTCCAGCTTCACGTTCTTCCAGTTGTCGCGCCTTACGGCAAATTTTCCCGATATGAACGAAAAGAAGTCCGCAATCGGCGTGTCACCCATGTCGTATTCAAAATAGCGCCGCCCGTTTGCCGTCCATTCTTTCTGCAGATAACCCGGTGCAACCGCAATCTGGTCTGCCGCGGTGCTCACGGTCGCGTGAAACTTCACCCAGCCCGAGTCCGAGGTGAACAGATCCACATTCGAATAATACGGATCTCCCCGCGGCGCCATCTCCTCAAGCGGCCCCAGTTTTTCCTCCTTGCGCCGCACCGGATCGTCAATCTCCATTCCCTGGTTGTAGCCGATGAACGGAAAATAATCGCGATCGAAAAACGTCCCGTTGTACGCGAATTCGGGCAACTCGTTTCCGTCTTTGAAGCCCCGCGACCTGTGCGACACCCGAAAACTCATCTTCATGGACTCGCCCGGCTGCAATGGTTGATCCAGCTTATAAATCGAGTAAAAGTGCTTCTTGTCCATCAGAACAGCTTTTGCGCTCCGATCGAACGTGATGGAATCAATCGAATCCCTGGCGTCAGTGATGTGCACGTCTTCAATCGGCTGGCTGCTCCGGTTTTCGAGTACATACGAACCCGTCCCGGAGAAAGACCGGCGTTCCGGGAATATATCCACCGCCACGTCCACCGCCGTCACCTTCGGTTGCAGCAATCTTTCGTACTTTTTGTACAGCTTCTCGTAGTCCGCCAACCGGTCGCGACTCTCTTTCGTGGTGCGATACTCGTTCAGGACGTGGGTGTTGTAGTAAAACCATCCTCCGGTCGCCGCTGCCAACACCGCGAATACCAGGGCCGCGGGCCACAACTGCCGCATCCTCGCCCCGGCAACCTTCATTCTCCATCCGAGCGTCTGATCCGTTCCTCTTCTCGCAAAGGCAATCGAGATCACTCCCAGCAGCGCGCCGATCCACAGCCAGTAGGTAATGGACCACAAAAGTCCCTGCACGAAGTGACCGTACCCGTTCATGTCCGAGTAGGTGTAGGGCGTGATCTCGCCGAACAGATACAGCCGGTTTTCGATTCCGTACCGGTACAGCACGGGGATGAGGATGAAGAATCCGATCACCAGCGCATGCCCGACGAACTTGTTGCCGATGACGGTCTGTAGGAACAACGCCAGCAGCAACACCATCAGAATCTGCGGCCAATAGACCAGATACAGTTCCTTGAAATAGTGCAAAAGCTCAAAATGAAAATAACCCGTGATCGCCTGCGAAAAGACTCCGCAAACCATGACCACGGCGATCAGCAACGCTTCCACCAGTGCCAGCGCAAAGAATTTGCTCGCAAAATCCGTCCAGTCCCGCAACGGCAAGGACTCGTGAATCTGGTCGAACCGCACGTCCCGCTCTCGCCAGATTACCTCACCCGCATAAAGCGCCCCGATGATGATCAGGAACAGGCCCGCCTGCCCGGAAACCGCCTCCAGCATCAGATACGTCACCGGCCAGACTTCCACTCCATTTGTGTTTCCGGCAAAGTGTCCGTTGATCAGGACGAAGACGATCATGATCAACGTGATCGCCCAGAACGGCACTTCCTTGACGATATTGAGGAATCGCAACCACGTCAGCGATTTGAGCTGGGTCCAGGTCGTCCGTGCGCCGAAGATCTGCTTCACGTAGGGAAGTTCCGCCCAATGCATTCGACGTTGTTTCTTCTCTGCCTCTTCCTCTTCCTTCGCGGCCAGAGCATGCTTCGTCGAACGCCGTGAGCCAAGCACCTCCGCCGACATCGGGAAGAGCACCATCACTGCCGCCAATGAAACCAGGCCCACACCTATCCACAGCAGCCGGTTGTAAAGGAATGCTCCCGTCCAGTGCACCAACTGCGCATTTCGGTCCGCCACGGTCCAGTATCGCGTCGTGCTTCCGATGACCAGGATTCCCAGCGAATCGAACACCGACGGCCAGAACCTGTCCAGCTTGTTCGCCGTGATTACGCTGACCAGTTGGATCAGATACAGCGCAAAAAGTGCGACTCCTTGCAGATAGACCACCACGATCCGCCGCGAAAGTGCTGCGACGCAGAAAAACAAACTTCCCAGGAAAAAGATTTGCACGACTGTGACGGATAGGAATGGCTGCAAATGCCACCAGAAATGCACGGGAGCAAGGCGCGTCCGGTCGGCCCAGGGCATCAGCGTTCCGGCCATCGCGCCCCACATCAAGCCGGAGAAAATAAGCACCGTAATGACAAATGACCCTGCCCATCGCCCGCCCAAATACGCGAATTTGGAGATCGGTTTCGTGAAAAGGATCTGATAGGTGTCTTGCTGAAAATCGCGCAGGATCGCGGGACCGAAAATCGCGGAGAACAGGATCGCCCCAAACGCCGTCAGTTGCACGAAGATTTCCGTTAGAGCGTATGGCCCGTTCAGCAGCACTTTCCCTGTTCCAATAGGGCCGAAATCTCGTACCGAAACCGTGAAGAGCGCCATCAGGAAAGGAATCAAGAAAAAGACGTACGTCGAAACGCTTCGAAATCTGAGCTTTAACTCGAATAGAAAAAAGTGCTTGAACATGGCTCGGCTCAGTTCTTTTCGTGCCGCGCCAGCTCGTGGAAATAGACGTCTTCCAGGTCAGCTTCCGTGGGCGTGAATCCTTCCCCCGGCGAGGATTCCGAATAAACGCGCACTTCGTGCAGCCCGCCCACAAGATGCGTGGAAATGACGGGAAACGCCTTCTCAATCGCTTCCCGTTCTGTGTCTGTTGCTACGATCTTCTTCCACGTTTTTCCCCTCATTCTTTCGATCGTTTCCTGCGGCGCCCCTTCGAGCAGCAGCTCTCCGTTATTGATGATGGCCATCTTCGAGCATAGTTCGCGCACATCTTCGACAATATGCGTGGACAGGATAACCACCACGTTTCTTCCGATGGAGCTCAGCAGGTTCAAGAAACGGTTCCGCTCCGCCGGATCGAGCCCGGCCGTCGGCTCATCTACGATGATCAGCTTTGGATTTGCCAGCAGTGCCTGCGCAATTCCGAATCTCTGCTTCATTCCTCCGGAAAATCCTCCCAGCGCTTTTTTCCGCGCATCCCAAAGGTTCGTTTGCTGAAGCAGGGCTTCCACCATTTCTTTCCGTTCGCTGGCCTTCATTACGCCCTTCATCACCGCCAGATGGCTCAGCAGGTCTTGCGCCGTCATCTTCGGGTACACCCCGAATTCCTGCGGCAGGTAGCCGAGCAGCCTCCGCGTATCGTCCTTTTTTGCGACAAGGTCCAGGCCATCGAGTGTTGCTGTCCCCGTATCCGGCTCCAGCAGCGTTGCCAAAACCTTCATCAGTGTGGACTTCCCCGCGCCGTTCGGGCCCAGCAGGCCGAACATCCCCGCGGGGATTTCCAGGCTGATGCCGCGCAGGGCGCGCACCCCTCCCGGATATGTTTTCTCCAGCCCTTTGATCGTTAGCAAGGTGCACTCCCCGCGCCTGTGGCGCGCTCGTGTTGTTCTATACGGTTCAAGAAGAGAAAAGTCAGCGCCCGCACTATACCTGAATTCCTCGCATCGGTGGAAATACCCTCTATTTCAGGATTTGTGTATGCTTGTCGCACCATTTCCGTTTGATCCGGCATCGAAGTCTCTTTCCGCGAAGATGGCATTGGCGCCGCGTATCTTTGAGGAATGCCAGTTGTCACGATACATCGTCCGGGGGTATTCGGCTTGGCGTAACCGTTCCGCTTAATCAGGGGTCTAACAAAGATGACCGCAATCGCCTGATAGCCGGGTCCCCTGATCGGCGTGTGACCCGCCAAGGGATCGTCATAAGATTCTATGTGGATCGTCCGATTAGCGTTGAAGCGTCCCTACACGTTTATCGTGTTAGCGATCGTCATCATACTGCTCACGCCCGTCACCCTTTTTCGCACTCCCACGGACATCTTCCCGGACATCAATATCCCGGTAATCAGCTTGATCTGGAACTACCAGGGCCTCGAACCGCAGGAGATGGAGCGGAGGATCACTTCCAATTCCGAGCGCGCCGTCACGGTCCTCGTCAACGACGTTGAACACATTGAATCTCAATCGCTTTACGGCATCTCGATCGTCAAGATTTATTTCCAGCCCCGCGCAAACATTCAGACCGCCGTCGCTCAAACTACAGCGATCGTGCAGACCATCCTCCGGACCCTTCCCCCGGGCACCACGCCGCCTCTCGTCCTCATCTATTCAGCCTCGACCGTTCCGGTGCTTCAGGTCGGTCTGACCAGTGAACAGCTCAGCGAACAGCAGCTCTTTGACTTTGGCAACAATTTCATTCGTACCCAGTTGGCCACCGTTCAGGGCGCTTCAATGCCCTATCCCTATGGCGGCAAGCAGCGCCTCATCTCCGTGGATATCAATGCCAAGGCCCTGCAGGCCAAGGGACTTTCTCCGGTGGATATCGTGAATGCGGTAGGAGATCAGAACCTCATCCTTCCCACCGGCACGATCAAGCTCGGTCCGCTGGAATTTGCCGTCGAAATGAACGGAAGTCCTCAGACAATCGATGAGCTGAATAACCTTCCGGTGAAGACCGCAAATGGCGCGACCATCTACATGAAGGAAGTCGCCCACGTTCGTGATGGTTTTTCGCCGCAGACCAACATCGTCCGCGTGAATGGCCGGCGCGGCGTTTTAATGAGCGTCTACAAGAGCGGATCGGCTTCCACTCTCGACATCGTGGACCGCGTCAAACAGGTGCTTCAGGATTACTCCAGTTCCTTGCCTCCAAGCTTGCACATGAGCCTGTTCTTCGATCAGTCGCTTTTTGTCCGCGCGGCCATACAAGGCGTTTTGAGAGAGGCCCTCATCGCCGCCTGCCTCACCGCCATCATGATTCTTTTATTCCTCGGAAACTGGAAAAGCACCTTCATCATCGCCATCTCCATCCCGCTCTCCATCCTTGTCAGCATCCTCTTGCTCAGCGCGCTCGGCGAAACCATCAATATCATGACCCTCGGTGGCCTTGCGCTCGCCGTCGGAATCCTGGTGGACGACGCCACGGTCGAAGTCGAAAATATCAACCGCAATCTGGCCATGGGGAAGGATACCGTGCAGGCGATTCTCGATGGCGCACAGCAGATCGCCATCCCCGCCCTCGTTTCAACTCTCAGCATCTGCATCGTATTTCTGCCGATGTTCTTCCTCTCCGGCGTCGCCAAGTATCTTTTTGTCCCTCTCGCGGAGGCGGTGATTTTTGCCATGCTCGCCTCCTATTTCTGGTCGAGAACCATCGTTCCGACCTTGGCCATGTATCTCCTCAGTGCCGAGGATGAATATCATGCAGAAGAACATGTCGGTGAGAAACAGGGCTTCTTCCGCCGCTATCAGCAGTCCTTCGATCGCGCGTTCGGTCGCTTTCGGGATGCTTATCACTCGGCACTAGCTGCGGTTCTCGATCATGCAACTGTCTTCGCCGCCTGCTTCCTGGTTTTCTGTGCCCTCTCCGGCTGCCTTACTATCTTCCTTGGAAAGGATTTTTTCCCTTCCGTGGATGCCGGTCAGATCCGCCTTCACATGCGCGCGCGCACGGGACTCCGGATCGAGGAAACTGCACGGCTCGCCGACGAAGTGGATGGAGTGATCCGGCAAACCATCCCCGCCCGTGAAGTTCAGACCATTCTTGATAACATCGGCCTTCCCTACAGCGGCATCAACCTCAGCTACAGCAATTCCGGCACCTTCGGCACCGCTGATGCGGAAGTCCTGGTCCAGCTCAAAGGCAATCGCTCTCGAGCCACTGCCGACTACATCAACGAGCTTCGCCGGAGATTGCCGCAGCGCTTTCCCGGTGTGCAGTTCTTTTTCCAGCCGGCCGACATCGTCACGCAAATCCTCAACTTCGGCACTCCCGCGCCGATAGATGTCGCTGTCACGGGAATGAATCAGGAAGGCAACTACGTCATTGCCCAGAAGCTTTCCAACGAAATCCGCCACATTCCCGGGGCCGTGGACGTTCACGTTCAGCAATCCTTTGACGAGCCGGCGCTTTTCCTGGACATTGACCGCTCACGCGTGCAATCCGTGGGCATGCAAACTCGCGATGTCGCTCAAAATGTCCTTGTCTCCTTAAGCTCCAGCTTTCAGACCTCCCCTTCCTTCTGGCTCGATCCGAAAAACGGCGTGAGCTACAACGTAGCCGTCCAGGAGCCTCAATACCGTATGGATACTCTGCAGGCGCTGGAAAACACCCCTGTGAGCGGCAGTCTTCCTGGCGCGGACCCTCAGATTCTCGGCAACCTCGTGAGCCTGCAAACCGTGGCGCGCCCCGCTGAAATCTCGCATTACAACGTCCAGCCGATGATCAACGTTTACGCCTCCGTGGACGGGCGCGATTTGGGCAGCGTCGCCTCTGAAGTCGAAAAGCGCGTGAAAGCTGTCGAAGGCGAGCTTCCACGGGGCAGCCATATTTTTGTTCGTGGTCAAGTACAGACGATGAATAACTCCTTCATCGGATTGGGATTCGGCCTGATCGGAGCCATTGCCCTCGCCTACCTCCTCATCGTCGTCAACTTTCAATCCTGGCTCGACCCTTTCATCATCATCTGCGCCCTCCCCGGCGCGCTCGCAGGAATCTGCTGGATCCTCCTCTTCACGCACACCACTCTGAATGTTCCTTCGCTCACCGGCGCCATCATGTGCATGGGTGTTGCCACGGCGAACAGCATCTTGATGGTTTCGTTCGCCCGCGAGCAGATGGACGAGGGGAAGAACGCACGCGAAGCCGCCCTGCAGGCCGGCTTTGTCCGTATCCGGCCCGTGCTTATGACCGCTTTGGCCATGATCATCGGCATGATGCCCATGGCCATCGGCCTGGGCGAAGGTGGAGAGCAGAACGCACCTCTAGGCCGCGCCGTCATTGGTGGTCTGATTTTTGCCACTTTTGCTACGCTCTTTTTTGTTCCGTCCGTTTTTTCCATAATTCATGGCCGCCGGGAGCGCCGCCGCCATCGTGCGACTACCGCAGAAGAGTTCGCCTGAGCCCTGCGGAATGGGATAATGGTTTTTTCGCCCGGAAGGGAAAGGGAAAGATTGAATGGAAAGCGCTGATCCAGGACAGCCTCCTCAAAAGAAGAGCCGCCTCTTTCTCTTCCTCATCATTTTCGTCGCGGCCCTCGTCGTCATCGGAGGCCTGACGATCCTGCAGCGCCGCTCCCAATATCAGGCTCTGGCGGAAGAAACCGAAACCCTCGCGGTCCCCACCGTGGCCGTTATCCATCCCACTCTCGAAAGCTCGCAGGAAGATCTTGTCCTCCCCGGCACGATGCAAGCCTACGTCGAATCTCCGATCTACGCCCGCACCACTGGCTATCTCAAGAAGTGGTACACGGACATCGGCACCCGCGTCGGCAAAGGCGAACTGCTCGCCGATATTGATACACCTGAAGTGGACCAGGAACTTTCGCAAGCCCAGGCCGATCTCGCAACCGCCCAGGCTAACGCCAAGCTTTCCAACATCACTGCGCAACGATACCAGGAGCTCATCAAGACCGATGGCGTCTCCAAGCAGGAAGTGGATAACGCCGTTGGCGATCTCGCCGCGAAGCAGGCCATCGTGGATTCTTCTGAGGCCAACCTCCGCCGCCTCAAGGAGCTTGAATCTTTCAAGCACATTTACGCTCCCTTCCGCGGTGTCATCACCCGCAGAAACGTGGACATCGGCACTCTCATCAACGCAGGCAACAATGGGGCTTCTCAGCTTCTCTTCACTCTTGCCCAAACCGATCCTATCCGGGTCTACGTTTCTGTTCCGGAAGCCGACGCAGCCTCCATCCATTTCGGCTTGGGTGCTTACCTCAATCTCACTCAGTTTCCAGGAAGAATATTTGAAGGCAAAGTCGTGCGCACCGCCGACGCCATTGATCCCTCCACGCGCACGCTCCTCACCGAGGTGGACGTTCCCAACTCCGCTGGCGAACTCCTCCCCGGCGGTTATGCTCAGGTCCATCTTGAAGTCAAAGTCACTGGCGCCCGTTTGCAGGTTCCCGTAAACGCTTTGTTGTTTCGCTCCGAAGGCCTCCGCGCGGTTCTCATTGATTCTTCTCACAAGGCTCATTTGCAGGCTCTCTCCATCGGCCGCGACTACGGCACCTCGCTCGAAGTCCTGCAAGGCCTGAAGCCCGACGATTGGATCGTCCTCAACCCGCCAGACTCCATCTACGAAAACCAGCAGGTCAACGTCATGCAGCCCCCGCCGGCTTCTCCCGCACCTGTACCGCAATCCAAACCCACAGGCGGAGCCTCGAAGTGATTCGTTGCGCGAAATCATTCGCCGCGCTCTTCGGCCTGATTGTTCTTACTTGCTTTTCCGGCTGCACGGTCGGCCCGAATTATCAGCGCGTCGCTGCTCCTGTCCCCGCTCACTGGGATGTCGCCCAGCCCTGGCGCGAAAGCGCGCCTCGCGATTCCCTGCCTAAGGGCCAGTGGTGGACCATCTTCAACGACGATCAACTCAACTCGCTCGAGCAACAGGCTCTCGCCGAAAACCAGACCATCAAAGTTTCCGTAGGGCGTCTCGAACAAGCCCGCTCTCTCGCGGCACTCCAGGTCTCCACGGAATTCCCCCAATTCGGCACGACTCCTACCGCTGAGCGGCAGCGCCTTTCCGGCAATCGTCCCACCAATGGTGTTCCGATTCAGCTCAGCCCCGCCACGCAAAACACCTTCACCATCCCCTTCACCGTTAGCTACGAAGCCGATCTCTTCGGTTCCCGCCGCCGCAGCATCGAAGCCGCGCAAGCTTCCTACCAGGCCTCCGCAGCGGATCTCGAGAATGTCCGCCTTCTCATCGCTGCCGAGCTCGCCGGTGACTATTTTTCGCTCCGACAGCTTGACACCCAGATTGGCATCCTCAATCGCACCGTCGCTGCGCTCAATGAGGGGCTTCGTCTCGTGCAAGCTCGCCACGCTGGCGGTGTCGCCTCCGGTCTCGATGTCGCTCAGGAAGAAACGCTTCTCGATACGACGCGCACCCAATCCATCCTTCTTCGTCAGCAGCGCAAACAATACGAAGATGCCATCGCCGCTCTTACCAATCATCCCGCTCCTGACTTTCACCTCTTGCCCCGGGAGCTGGATGCCGAGCCTCCTCCCATCAACGCCGGCCTTCCCTCCGATCTTCTCGAGCGCCGCCCCGATATCGCCGAATCCGAGCGCCAGATGGCTGCTGCCAACGCGCAAATCGGCATCGCCCGGGCCGCCTTTTTCCCTTCCCTCAATCTTTTCGCCAACGGCGGCTGGCAGGCCGCGGACATTGCCAAGCTCGCCAATGTCTCCAGCACGTTCTGGGCGATCGGCGCCGATGTGGCGCAAAGCATCTTCACCGGCGGCGCTCGACGCGCGCAGCAGCAATTTGCGCAGGCCGGCTACGACGCGGCTGTCGCCAACTATCGCGGCACTGTTCTCGGCGCCCTTCAGGAAGTTCAGGATAGCCTCACGGGAATTTCGGTCCTCTCCGAAGCGCAAACCTCCCAGCAGCAAGCCGTGGATGCCGCTCGCCGCACGCTGGACCTTGCCAACAGCCGCTACGTCGGCGGCCTCGTCAGCTATCTCGATGTCGTCAGCGCCCAGCAGAATCTCCTCAACAATCAGAATGAAATGGCCGTCATTCAGGGGCAAAAACTGGTCGCCAGCGTTCTCCTGGTAAAGGCTCTTGGCGGCGGTTGGGACGCTTCCAGCATCGCCGCCCTCCAGGTCAAGCCTCGCCTCCGCGACGCACTTGCCCCTTAGGACAGTTCCATTTTCCATACCGCTTCCGCCGAAGTTTGCATCCTTGGAATGCAATGCGGGGACAATTACATCATGTGCTTGGTGTATCCCGCCCAAGCCGGCCAAAATCTCGGCGAAATACAACCCAGTTCGGCTGTTTTGCGATGTCACTTTTTCTCGGAGGGCAATGATGAAGCAGTTCTTTTCAGGTCTTCTCTTTCTTGCTTTAGCAGGCACTCTCGTTGCGGCGCAGCGTCCACAGGACCGCGACGACCATCACGACAACGGCAAGCAAAATGGCCAGGTCAAGCATCAGGAGGCCGTTGAACATCACGACGCCGTTGAACATCACGACGCTGTCGTCCATCATGAGACCGTCGCTCACAGGACCGTCGTGCGCCGGGATGTGGTTGTTGTCCACCACGACTATTCGCACGATCATTACCGTCCCGGCCACCTCTATCCGTACGGCCACTACGATCACGTCCGCTCGGAATTCGTCGTCCACACGTTCGACGTTCACACTCGCCGCGTCATCCTCGCGGATAACTCCAACTGGGTGGTGGCCGCCTATGATGCTCCCCGTTGCAGTGGTTGGGATTGGGGCCGCGACCGCGTTTTTGTCTATGCGGACGATCACGATCCAGGCTGGTATCTGCTCTTCAACGCCCGGCTCGGCGCGTACGTCCACGTCGAATTCGCCGGCGTCCATTAATCCGCATCTTTCAATGCACACTCTTCAGTAACTGCTTTAATTGTCATCTTGAGGCCGCGCGCTTCGCGCGGCCTCGGCATTTCTACTCGTCTTTTGCGCAGGATTGCGCGGCAGGAAATTCCTGCTTCGTCCGGAGGGACGGCAAACGCGCGCCAGTTCCTATTCGCCTGCGCCGAGGTTCTTCAGGAAAAACGCCGTAACATGGTCCATCAGCACGATCCGCGCCGCCTCGTCGCTCACTCCGTGTCCTCGCCCGGGAAACGGCATCACTTCGACGTATTTCCCGTTTTCGATCAGCGTGTTGATCAGCGAAAGCGTATTTGCGAAGTGGACGTTATCGTCCCCTGTTCCGTGGGCGATGAGCAATTTCCCTGTTAGGCCGCCGGCATGCAGTATCGGCGAAGATGCTTCGTAATCCTTTTCGTGATCCTGCGGCAATCCCATGTAGCGTTCTGTATAGATCGTGTCGTAGAAGTGCCAGTCCGTGACCGGCCCTCCCGCGAATCCCACTTTGAATAAATCCCCCGCTTCGAACATCGCATGCAGCGTCATGTGCCCGCCGTAGCTCCAGCCCCAGATTCCAATCCGGTTTCCGTCCACCCACGGTTGCGACTTCAGCCATTTCACTCCATCCCGCTGATCGGCAAGCTCGATTTTGCCGAAGTGGTAATGGATCGGCTCCTCGAACACGTGCCCGCGTCCCGCCGATCCCCGATTATCCAGCGCAAAGATCGCGATTCCTTTCTGCGCCAGCATCTCGTGCCACAGGTACGTCGTCCCGCCCCATCCGTCCAGCACCACTTGCGCGTGCGGCCCTCCGTACGTGTACACCAGCACGGGGTACTTCTTTGCCGGATCGAAGTCCACCGGCTTGATCAAATAAGCGTTCAGCTCCGTCCCGTCATCCGCCTTGATCTTCACAAACTCCACAGGCGACAGCTGATATTCCGCCAAGCCGGGAACCTTATTTTCTTCGATTGGCGCGATCTCCGTTCCATCGGCGCGTGCAAGTTCCTGCCGTGGCGGCATTCCGGTTTTCGAAAACGTATCCGCAAACGCCGAAGCATCCGGCGCGAACCTTGCGCCGTGCATTCCCTCTTCCTTTGTCACCTGCATGAATCCTGTCCCATCCAGCTTCACCCGGTACACTTGCCGTTCCATCGGCGATTTTGCCGTCGCCGTGAAGTACACCTCGCCTCTCGCTTCATCCACACCGTCGAGTGCCGTCACTTCCCACTCGCCCTTGGTGATCTGCCCGAGTTCCCTGCCATCCAGGTCGTAGAGATACAAATGCCGGTAGCCCGTTCTCTCGCTCGACCACAAAAACCGCTTTCCGTCCTTGAAGAAGTACAGTTCGTCTCCGAGATTGATCCAATAAGGATCCCTCTCCGACAGCAGCACTTGCGTTTTCCCCGTCGCTATGTCCGCATCCAGCAAATCAAGTTCTGTCTGCGCCCGGTTCAGCCTTTGGATCGCCAGATGTCTTGAATCCCTCATCCAGTTGACCCTCGGCAGGTATATATCCGTGTTTTCTCCGGTATCCATCGGCTGGGGCGTCCCGCCGTTCGCCGGTACAACGTACACGTGCACCGTCGGATTGATTCCTCCCGCCACGGGGTACCGTTCCTCTTCTGCCTCTCCCGTGTATGACGCAAAATCCACCAGCGGATACTGGTTCACGTTCCGCTCGTCCATCTCCAGAAATGCCACCGCCGAAGAATCCGGCGCCCACCAGTATGCCGTTGTCAAATCCAGTTCTTCGGGATAGACCCAATCCAGCTCGCCCTTTCGAATTGCTTCCGTCCCTCCGGTCGTCAGCGCGTGCTCTTTTCCATCTTTCACATCTACGGAATACAAATTGTGGTCCCGGATGAAACTCACGTAGCGGCCATTCGGCGAGATTTTTGGGTCGCCGATCGGCTCTTTCCCGGAAACTAGCGTTCTCGGCGTTTGCGTCTTCAGGTCAAACCACGAAAGTGAAGTCGGATCGGCAAACAGCAGCGCCGAACCATCCGGCGCCCATTCATACTGCGCCGGAGGATGTCTTCCCAGTCCCGTCGCTTGCGAAGCCGGCCCAGGATTTGCCGGAAGCACCTGTCCCAGTTTTTCTCCGGAGACAAGCACCGCCTTCTCACCATTGCTTGCATTCATGGCCCAAAGTGCTGGTCGCCAACCCGCGCTGCTTCGCTCCGCCTCCAGGAAGGTCAATTCCTTTCCATCCGGCGACCACTCCAGCGCATGCGCCAGGTGCCCGCTCAAACTCGGTCCCCCATAGATTCGAGCTACGGTCAATTCCTTTCCACGCTCCGCTCGCGGAGGCGCCGCTTTTGCTACGGGACCAATCGCTGCTAGCACAAAAGCCGCACCCGCCATCGCCGCAATCTTCTTCATCTTTAACGCCATCCTGTCCTCCGCTTCCTGCTCGTCTCCGCGCTCCTCCGCGCTCTCTCTGCGTCTCTGCATTGGCTTCTTTCTTCTCTTCTCTCCTCCCGCCGAAACAATTCTCTCAGGTCTTGCCCATCATCCCGGCGGCCACCGGAAACCCCGCCCCCCCAGCAAATGCATGTGCAGATGAAATACCGTCTGCCCCGCTCCCGCCCCCGAATTGATCACCGTCCTGTATCCGTCGCTCAATTTGCGGTTTCTCGCCAGTTCCGCCGCGACCAGCGCCATTTTGCCGATCACCGCCTGATCGTCCGGCGTGGCATGGTGCAGCGAAGCAAAATGTTTTTTCGGGCAAATCAGCAGATGCGTCGGCGCCTGCGGATTGATGTCTTCGAACGCGAAGATTTCATCGTCTTCATAAACCAGCTTTGCCGGAATCTTCTTCGCCGCTATTTTGCAGAACAGGCAATCCGCGCTCATGGAGTCCCGCCTCCCGTCGAAGTGTCATCCAGCCGCACCACAAAAGGCGTGAATCCTTCCTTCGCGCGCAGCTCGTCTCCCAGCTGCTGCGCCGCCTGTTCCCCGGATAACTTTCCCACCCGCACCCGGTAAAACTCCCCGTCGGCAAGCTGCACCTGTTGAATGAAAACCGGTGAATACGTCGCGCTCAATCGGTCCCGCAATCGGTCTGCGTTATTTTCATCCCGGAAAGCTCCCACTTGTACGGTGAAGAATCCCGCCGTCGGATCGCCTCCTGAAAGCACTTCCAGCCGCACCGGAACCACCCCTGGCCCGATCGCGCCGATCTGTTCCGCTGCCGCCTCCGATAAATCAATAATCCGGTTCGCCACAAACGGTCCTCGATCTGTGATCCGCACCACTGTGGATTTTCCATTGTCCAGGTTCGTCACCCGCACCATCGAATTGAACGGCAGCGTTCGGTGGGCCGCCGTCAGTTTATGCATGTCGTAGATTTCACCGTTTGAAGCGCGCCTCCCGTGGAACGGCTCTCCATACCAGGAAGCATTCCCTTCTTCCATATATCCGGCTGGTGCCGGATTTTCCCCGGGCTTGCTTCGCCCCGGTCTCGAGGGCGCAGCACCGGGTTCGGCGCTTGTGCTTGCTTTTGCTCCGGCCTCGGTTCCGGCGGGCGTGGGGGATGGCGTGAGCGGAGGCGGCTGGCTTCCCGCAACGGGGCGGCGTCCCGCACAGCCCGCAATCGCCAGAGCCGCTGCCGCAATCATTAGGAATGTTGGCAGGCTCTTGGGCAGTCGCGTAACTTTTCTCCCGGGTTATCTCGGATTTGTTTCTTGCGTTTTGCTGTCGCGCGCGGCTCGGCGTTCCTCCAGCCAGCCTGCGGCTTCCGTCAGTTTTTCGGAAACTTCGCGCAGAAACTGCGCCGTGCGCTTTTCGCTTTCGGGCGCCAGTTCTTCCTCGACGAACTTACGGAGTCGTGAGAGCTCTTTGTCCAGCCGCTGTCCCATTTCCTCAAAATTATCCATATTCCTGCATCCCGCGAGAATTCAATTCCGAAACAGTCTTTCGGAGCAATTCCGGTATTATAGAAACGCTTCGGGTGCACCGCAAGGAGGCGTGTTGGCTCTTCCGTATCGTTGGCAATGGCGCGTCGAGCGCTGGAAAAATTCCTTGCGTGGCATGTTCGGTGGGGGCGAGCAAGAGCAGCCTCGCCCGAAACTTTGCCCCGCTTGTGGCGCTCTCGTCGGCATTCACGCCACAAAATGCCACGAGTGTGGGACAAACCTGCGATTTTCGCTCGCGGCCCTAAGCAAGAGTCTCTCCATCAGTTTCGGCGGCCGCGCTCCCGTTACGACTGCTCTGCTCGTCGCCAATCTCGCCATGTTCGGCGTCACCTATCTCGCCATGGTCGCGCAGCACGAAGCCGGCGGCCTGAGCATTCTCTGGGGCATGAATTCGGTAATTCTGATTCGCCTCGGCGCCAGCTTCCCCTATCTGATTTTTGTCCAGCACCAGTGGTGGCGCCTTATCACGGCCATGTTTCTTCATGGCGGCTTGATCCACATCGGGTTCAATCTCATGGTCCTCTGGGATTTCGGTCCGCCCATTGAGGAGCTCTACGGCTCAGCCAAATTTTTCTTCTTTTACATTTTTACCGGCGCGGTCGGTTTCCTTCTCAGCGCCGGCGTGGGGCATTTTTCCATCGGAGCCAGCGGCGCGATCCTCGGTCTGATCGGTCTGCTGCTTGCCGTCACTTCCAAGCGCGGCGGCTCCTATATGCGCCAGTTGCGAACCCAGTTGATCTACTCGATTGTGATTCTCTTCGCGCTCGGCTTTTTCATGGGCATCGTGGACAATTGGGCGCACTTTGGCGGCCTGGCTTCGGGATTCCTGCTTGGAAAATTCACGCCGGATCGCGAACCAATCTCCCCGGGCGAAAAACAAGTTGCGCAACTTCTGGGCTGGCTTGCCGCCCTCGTGGTCATCGCCAGCTTCGTTCTGATGTTCATGCACTATCGCGATCAGTATCCCTTCTTCAGCTCCTAGCGCTTTTCTCGTTCAACCGCTGTTCGATCCGGCATCGAATTTTCACGCGCTGAGTTTTCGCGCGGTGATGAAGGAATATTGAAATCCGGAAATCGTCGTCACGGCCGCCACGAGATACATCAGCACCCGCCGCAAATCCACCAAATACGCATCCGGATACGCCGCGGTCAGCACTGCAACGAAAACCAGGATGATTTGAAAAAATGTTGTTGCCTTTCCAAGTAAACTCGGCGGAAACGGCCTGTACCCCGAGATCAGAATTATCACCGCCGCCACCATCAGAAGCAGGACGTCTCGGCTCAGCACCATGATCGTCAGCCACCACGGAAGCTGCTTTTCCATGGCTAGAATCACGAAGGAGGAAGAAAGCAGGAGCTTGTCCGCGATCGGATCGAGATACGCGCCTAGCGCGGATCGCTGGTGCAGCCTGCGCGCGAGCATTCCATCAATCGCATCGGATAGAGCCGCGATCACCAGAATCAGCAGCGCCCAGCGGTATTTCTCGTAGGAAATCAGGATCAGAAAAAACGGCAGAAAGCCGAGACGCAGCAGCGTGATTTGATTGGGAACGGTCCAGATGCGGGCTTTCATTGCAGGAAGGATAGCGCAGTTCGAACGCTTCTGTCTGAGGGATTCAGGCGAAATTCTCCAGATAATCGGCGAGCGAACGCCCGACCTTGCGCGCAAAAACTTCGGACATCGAAGGAATCGAACCGGAAGGCTCGTCCAGCGCGATGCGCTCGACGCGAATCATGGGAAAAAAAAGCGTGGGCAAGCCGATGTGGTCGCCGTCGGGATCGTTGATCTGATTTACGAAATGGTCGAAGGAATTCAGGTCAATGCCGCGCAGCGTGACTCCGGAAGAATTGAGGGAAACCAGCTCGCCCCAGATTTTTTCCTTGGGGGAGTGCAAGCTCACGACGACGATGGAATGGGGATCCATAATTTTAGCGGCGTTTCGCGTTCCAAGTATCGCACATTCTAGAGCGGCATGGCCGCCGGACCTCCCGGAGGAAGCAGGAGCTTCGGTTCGGTCAGTGATTGGACCTGCTCGAAAGTGGCGTCGGGCGCGAGTTCGCGAAGCAGCAAGCCATCAGGAGTTATTTCGATTACGGCGAGTTCCGTGACGATGTGATCCACGACTTTCACTCCTGTAAGCGGAAGCGAACACTTTTTCAGGATTTTCGGTTTGCCATCTTTCGTGGCGTGTTCCATGGCAACGAAAACGCGCTTCGCTCCCGCGACCAGATCCATCGCGCCGCCCATACCTTTCAACATTTTCCCGGGAACGGCCCAGTTCGCGAGCGTTCCTTTTTCGTCCACTTGCAACGCGCCGAGAACGGTGAGGTCAATGTGGCCGCCGCGAATCATGGCGAAAGAATCTGCGGAAGAAAAATAGCAGCAGCCGGGAATTTCGCTGATGGTTTCTTTTCCCGCATTGATGAGATCCGGATCCACTTCCGCGTCGAGCGGATACGGGCCGACGCCGAGCATTCCGTTTTCCGATTGCAAAATCACGTCCATGCCTTTGGGAACGTAATTGGCGATGAGCGTGGGCATGCCAATGCCGAGATTGACGTAGAAACCGTCGCGCAGTTCCCGCGAAATTCTTCGCGCAATGCGATTCCGTTTTTCATCATCCGTCAGCGGCATGTTTGCATCACCTGATCCTCAATTTTCCCTCACGGTGCGGCGCTCGATGCGTTCTCGTTTCTGATCTTCGGTGAGAGGCGTCTGCCGGTCCTTGGCCTACTTTGCCCGATTGAGCTTCACAACCAAATCGAAGCACGGCAAATACAGAATAAAGTACGCCACTGCCAGCGATGAAACCGATGCCGAGAAAATGATTATCGTGGCGGTCAGGCGGCGCCGTTTCTCGTGCACCGCAAACTCGCAAACGATCAAGAGGATCGCAGCACCGCCAAAAAACACGGGGTAGAGCCAGACATAATTTGCAAGTAAGAATTTCGTTGCAACTGGTAGATCGACTCCGAGTCCGTTGAATAGATCCCGGAAAATAGGGGTAGCTTGGAACAAACCGAAGCCGATCACTAAGCAGCTTAGCAAGGTGAGTAGGGAGAACAGCCGGGCAAGGAATTCTCTTGGAGGGTTGGGTTGCGGGATTTGTTGCGATTCCATAAGAGCGGGCTTTCCTATGATCTGCGCACCATGCGACGCTCGATGCGCTTTTCGTACTTGGGTCCCTGGAAGATGGCATTGACATAGATTCCGGGAGTGTGGACCTGATCGGGAGGAAGCGCGCCGAGTTCGACGAGTTCTTCAACTTCGGCGATGACGTAGTCCGCGGCGGTGGCCATCATGGGATTGAAATTTCGCGCGGTCTTGCGATAGATGAGATTGCCCCAGCGGTCGCCCTTCCACGCTTTGATGAAAGCGAAGTCGCCGCGAATGCCGCGCTCGAGAACATAGCTTCGGCCATCGAATTCGCGCGTCTCTTTACAGTCCGCGACCGTGGTGCCGAAACCCGTTGGCGTGAAGAACGCAGGAATTCCGGCGCCGCCGGCGCGGATGCGTTCCGCAAAAGTGCCTTGCGGATTCAGCTCGAGTTCGAGTTCGCCGCTGGTGACAAGCTGCTCGAAGAGTTTGTTTTCGCCGACGTAGGTCGAAACCATTTTCTTGACCTGGCGCTTTTCAAGAAGAACGCCAATGCCGAAGCCGTCCACTCCGGCATTGTTGGAAACGACGGTGAGATTTTTCGTGCCTTTGCGCTGAACGGCGGCGATGAGGTTTTCCGGGATCCCGCAGAGGCCAAAGCCGCCCATGAGGACAGTCATGCCGTCCTGGAGGTTGGCGATGGCGGTGTCGGCGGTGGCTATGCGCTTGTCCATGGAATGGATCCGATCGGGAGCCGCGAGACACGAGAAAGGGTTCCGTGCTCCTGGCACCGGAGGAAAAGTGTAGCGCAGAGAAGAGGGGTGCCGGAAGGAGATGGGCGGGTTCCTGCGAGTGAGGGGCGTGATGTGGACCCCTCCCCCCCGGGTGTTTTTGGGCAAGAGTGCGCAAGCGTTTGACAAAAAAGGAGTTGGGGGAAAATTCCCGTTTGCAAGAGCGAGGCAAGAGTGCGGAAGTGTCTGCAAGGAAAGGGGTTGTAAAAAGCGGACCGGCGCACGGAGCGGTAATGACTCGGAAGGTGCTAAGGGATATTGCTTAGAAGTGGCAATGCTATCCCTCGTTGTTTTGGCAAGCGTGCGGAAACGGTTGAAGGGAAAGGGGATGGAGGGAATTCTTGCGTTTCGCTTTGGGAACAGTGTGCGCAAGGTGCTGAATCGAAAGGGATTGACCGTGGTGGAGGGAATCACTTTGCGACGCGCGGCGGGAGACGGTGGGGGAGCGGTGCGAGGATCGGTCGAAAACAACATAGACTATTATAACATGGATGTCAATGGAGATTGTGGTACCGTTCGAACGGGATGGGGCCGGGAGTTGTCGAGTTGAAGGGTTTTAGTGCGCGGAAGCTCGGCTTTTTTCTTCCGAGCCTCAGTCGTTTGCGCAACCAAGTTTACTCGGAGCTAGGAGCCGACGCCCTCATCTAATCAGTCAGGAATCAAAAAGGCGGAGAACGTCTCGAAGGTGAAACGGATTTCCTGGGGCGCTCGGGTATTGCGGGAGAGGACGACTCACGATATTCGGACTGGAAGCTGGGAGCTATGAGGATGGCGCGGGCGGAGGAGCCGCGGATGATGTCAATGGCGCGGGCGACGTCGTTGAACGGGATGGCAGCGTCGCCCTCTACATAGACGACGCGGTCGGGAAGGACGCGGAGAGCGCGATCGAGGCCGGCGGGGAGCTTTTCCCAAGTGGTTCGCTGGTAGTTGAGATAGACGCGCTCCTTCGCGTCAATGCTGACGAGGGGAGCAGTGAGACCCGGGGCGAGTGCGACAGGGGGAACGCCTCGTCGCGGAACGGAAACCGGCAGGCCCTTGCTCAACGACCAGGGATAAATCGAGATCCTGACAGAGACGAAGCAGGCGAGCCAGGTCAAGGAACAGGCTAATGCGAAGGTGGGCAGATTTGCGTTAGGGCTTGTGGACCAAGCGGAGTGAGTGGTGCGGGGCCTGAGGCGCAAACCCGTGATGCCCCAGGCAGACGGTTGTTGCGGCAAAGAAATCTGCAATGGAAGAGGTGAAGGCCTTATCCTCAAGCGCGTGAAGCGGTACGCGATAAGAAGGGCGCAGCCCAAACCGAAGAGGAAGAGCGAGAGCCATTGGAGACGGGCGCTGAGGTCGTCGTAAGAATCGCGATCGAAACCCGAAAGCGAGACGAAAAGGCGCGGATTTCCGGCGTTGAGGCAACTCGCGTCAGAAAGAATTTCAATGTCGAGGTTGTAGGTTCCCGGGACGACACCGAAACTGTGGAGAGACGTGCCCTCGATGGGAGCATCGGGCGGTTCGTAATCATATTCGTCGTGCTCGCGATGAGCGAAGACTTTGCCATTGCTCTTCACGACCCATTTTGATTTGAGGACGGAGTACTCGGAGCAGTTCGGGAGGTATGAACCCGAGGTCTCGAATTCGATGAAGTAACTGCCGTTCAGATTGGTGGAGAAGGTGCCGGTGCGAATGTGGCCTTTGGAAAGCGAAACGGGCATGTCCACAAGGACGAAATCGCGCGAATCGTACCAGTGTTTTGTCGCGGCGAAGATGACGACTGCCGCAGAAATGAGGAAGATTCCGAGGATCAAGCGGAGTGGAAAGCGGCGTTCAGGCCGGGAGGGTGGAGGGGCGAATTGAGGAGCGAAAGGATCGGCAGGGAAGATTCGGAGGCGGAGAACTTCGAAGGAATCTTTGCGAAAATAGGTGGTGAAGTAGACGAGAAGGGCGGAAATTCCGGCAAAAACGCAGAAGTCGGAGAAGTAGAAAGCAACGGCAAGGAGATCATCCCATTTGCCGAAATCTTCCGGAGTAGCCTGGATAAGAAGACGGGGGTTGCATTGGTCAAAATGCTGGGTGGGGGAGAGGACTTCGAGGTCCAGATGATAGCGGCCGGGTTTTAGGTGGAAGGTTCCGAGATCGGTACCGTGAGTCACACCAGGATCGGAGTCGAAGGGGTTGACGCGATCGAGGATCGGCTGGCCGCCGAGAGACGTGAGGCGGCGGGTGTGCAGACTCTCTGCGGTCTGGCAATCCTCGCGCCGGTTCCAAGGGAAGTAAACCTGAACGGAGAAATTGGCTTCAATGTTGATTTTGAAATCGCCGGTGCGGATATGGCCGGGAGCGAGGCTGACGGGGATATCGAGAGGAGTCAGTGTGCGGGTGCTGACCCACCAGAAGGTAGAGGCAGAGATCAGGATGCCGGCCGCGAGGGAGTAAATGCCAACGCGGGCCGTGCTGGGCAGCCGCATGTATTCATTAGACCCCGAAAAAGGGACGGATGTTCCCGGTGGTTCCAGACGGGAACGAGGTTTGAACCGACGACCTGGAAAAGTTGAGAGTTAGGTTGCGGATTGCGCGGGAAGTATTTCGGAGCGTTCGGGCCAAAGGGCGGTGAGGAGGAGGCCAACAACAATGCCGATGGAGACTTCGAGGAAACGATGGATGGCGATGGTCCAGTGGCTCTGAGGGTGAGCGATGAGCATGACGATGGCGAGAGTGATGCCGGCGAAACGGTAAGCGGCGCGGTCGAGATGCAACGCGGCACAGAGGAGTCCCATGAGGAAAATGCCGGCGCCAAAAGCGATGACGCTCGAGCCGAAGCGAGCCGCCAAGAGAGCGCCGAATGCCGCACCAATGGCGGTACCAATAAAGCGCTGCGCAGAGACCGTGAGGGCGGCACCGAGGGTGGATTGCAGTATGACGACGGTAGTGATGGCAGCCCAGTAGGCTTCCGGGAGATGGACGAGCCGCGCCGCCAGAAGAGAGACGACGGCAGCGACGGTTGTGCGCGCGGCGTGAATGATCCATTGCGGAGTGAAACCGGAGAGAATCCAGTTTTGTCTGGGGCTCATTTGGCGAGGGCCTCCCGTGCGGATTCTGACATGAATGCGAGAGTTCCAGCGCATGGAGTTCTTACCGCACCGGCGGGGGCTTGCGACTTTCAGTGAAGGATTTTGGGAAGCACTGCGGCACGCGGAGCCGCGTGCGGCAGATTACTGGCCGTCGTAGGCGCGCTGGAGAGCGGCGATATCAATCTTGGTCATTTTGAGCATGGCTTGCATGACGCGCCGGGCTTTCGCGGGATCCCCGCCGCCCATTTGCTTGGTTAGTGCAGTGGGAATGATCTGCCAGGAGAGGCTGAATTGGTCTTTCAACCAGCCGCACTGGCTTTTCGAGCCGCCTTCGGAGAGTTTCTCCCAGAGTTCATCCATTTCGCCCTGAGTTTCAGAGTCTGAGTTGAAGGCTATTTCGCGACAGACTGGCAAAACTGACAGTATGAGAAAGAGGCTCGAGTCTTCAAGCATGCATCGCATATCACCGGGCGCCGCCACGACTCCTGGAAGGGATGGACGGGAATATGCGGGGCGGCGCGGCGCCGAATCGGGAAGAAGGAAACCATGAATTGGACGCAGCCTAGAAATACTCTCGCGAAGCACAATTTGAGTCGCCGCAATTTTATCGGCACATCTTTAACCACTTGCGTCATGACGCCAATGGTCCCCTTGTCACTGCAGTTCGAAGTTCCCGGGGGCGGCTCACTGACCAAAGAACAACGAGACCGCATGACTCCGGCCCAGGTGCTTGAGGAATTGAAAAAAGGAAATGAGCGGTTTCGGTCGGGAAAGATGGCTCCCCGGGATTACCTGGCCGAGAAGCGTTCAAGTGCTGCCGGTCAATACCCTGCATCGGTGATTCTTGGATGCATAGACTCGCGGGCACCCGCCGAGATCATATTTGATGCAGGCATTGGGGATGCATTCAATGCACGCATCGCAGGCAACGTGGTGAACGACGACCTGCTCGGGAGCATGGAGTTTGCGTGCGCGGCCGCGGGAGCAAAGCTGGTCCTTGTTCTGGGACATACGGCCTGCGGAGCGGTGAAAGGCGCAATCGATGACGTTGTGCTGGGTAATCTGACCGGGTTGTTGGCCCGCATTAAGCCGGCTATCCCCGCGACGAATTTCGATGGCGAGAAATCGAGCAAGAACGCAGCTTATGTCGATGCCGTTGCACGAACCAATGTCGGTCTCTCGCTCGAAAACATTCGCCAGCGAAGCACCGTACTGGCGGATCTGGAAAAGAAGGGTTCTATTCAGATTGCCGGCGCAATGTACAACATTGCCAACGGAATGGTGGAATTTCTAGTCTAGCGAAACGTTGGTCCGCGCTGAAAAGGATCCACCAGCATCCACGGCTTTCTCCCCGACTGCTGCCAAGGCAGGTACCCCGCCCTATCATCCGCGAGTATCTCCCGTGAGCAAGGTGACGCGGCAAGCCGTCCAAGCACGGCCGAAATAAATGACCCGGGCTCGCCTAGCGACGATAAGATGCGGGAGTTCCCGCCGGGAACTCCGAGGAGGGCCGCGTTGCGGACCTCCGGTGCGGATTCTGACATGAATGCGAGAGCTCCAGCACATGGAGTTCTTACCGCACCGGCGGGGGCTCGCGACTTTCAGTGAAGGATTTTGGGAGGCATTGCGGCACGCGGCGCCACGTGCGGCAGATTACTGGCCGTCGTAGGCGCGCTGGAGAGCGGCGATATCAATCTTGGTCATTTTGAGCATGGCCTGCATGACGCGCTGGGCTTTCGCGGGATCCTGGTCGCCCATCAGTTTGGTTAGCGCAGAAGGAATGATTTGCCAGGAGAGGCCGAACTTGTCTTTCAGCCAGCCGCACTGGCTTTTCGAGCCGCCTTCGGAGAGTTTCTCCCAGAGCTCGTCCACTTCGGCCTGAGTTTCGCAGTTTACAAAGAATGAGATGGCTTCGGTGAATTTGAAGTGCGGACCGCCGTTGAGAACCGTGAATTGCTGGCCATGGAGTTCGAACGCGGCGGTGATGACTTTACCGGCGGGACCAGGAGTACCGGCAGGAAGACGATTGACGCTGTGAATCTTTCCATTCTTGAAAATGGAGATGTAGAAATTCATGGCTTCTTCGGCGTTGTCGTCGAACCAGAGAAAGGGCGTGATTTTCTGCATGGGATATGGATCCTTTGCGCGAATTTGAGCGGGGTGAAGGGTAGCATGACGATAATTTCCAAGAGGAGAGAACGGCAGGGCGCGAAGTAGAATTGGAATGCGATGAGCATACTGGTGGCACAACCGTGGTGGGTGAATCTGTCGGCGGGGATTCCGTTCGCGGTGTATTTTTTGTGGCGACGGGATGGAAACGGGCTGACCGCGCGAGCGCTTCTTTATGGCGGGATTTTTGCGCTGGCGTTCGGGTTTGTGGAAGCTTCGGTGGTGGTGTATTTGCGAGCGGCGACGGGATTGCTCGGCGCAACGGCAGAAGCCGCGTACCAGCAGGCACAATTGCTGCACGGGATTCCGGCAACACTAATGAAGATCGAAGTGGCGCGGGAAGCGGCAACAATGGTGATGCTGGCGAGCGTGGCGCTGCTGGCGAGCGAGAATGCACGGGCGCGGTGGGCGATGTTTCTGTGGACGTTTGCGATCTGGGACATTGTTTATTACGCGGGACTGTGGGCCCTGGTGAGATGGCCGGGATCGCTGCGAGAGACGGATGTGCTGTTTCTGATTCCGGTGCCGTGGCTGGCACCGGTGTGGTTTCCCGTGGCAGTGAGCGCGCTGATGATAACGGCGGTGGTGGCGGGGAGCTGGAGAAGTGCCGGTTCCGAGAAGCCTACCGGGAAAAGAGATTCCTCGCTTCGTTCGGAACGACAAACGACAGGAAATGCAAACGACGGCTAATCCGGCAGAGTTAATCCGGAAGTCATCGTGAATTTGGCGGAGACTCCGGAGGATTTTGGCAAGTTTGGAGGAGTAACGGGCTGGCCGCCGCCGATCCAAACTTCGACAAGGCCGGGAACGATACGACGCTGGCCGGATTGATCCACGATGCTGAGATCGCGGCCGGTGAGCGTGAAGGAAATTTTCTGTTTTTTCCCACGAGCGAGATGAATGCGCTGGAAACCGGCGAGGGAGCGAAGCGGAGCGCCAGAGACGCCGGGGTGCGCGAGATAGAGCTGGACGACTTCATCGGAGTCCGCGGAGCCCGTGTTTTTGATTTGGGCGGAGATGGTGATGGAGCCATCGGCTTTGACCTTGTGGTGACTCACTTGAGGTTTTGAGTAAGCGAAGGTGGTGTAGCTCAAGCCATAGCCGAAGGGAAATAGCGGTTCGCCACTGAAGTAGCGATAGGTGCGATTGGCCATGGAGTAGTCGTCAAAGGGAGGAAGCTGATCCACGGATTTGTAGAATGTGACGGGGAGACGGCCCGCTGGACTGAAGTCCCCAGCGATGGCTTCGGCGACGGCAGCGCCACCCTGACCACCGGGGTACCAGGCTTCGAGAATGGCGGGGACGTTTTGCACGGCCCAATTGACGGCGATTGCGCTTCCATTGAGAAGCACAAGAACGGTGGGTTTGCCGAGAACCATGACGCGATGGAGCAACTGCTCCTGAGGCCCGGGGAGAACGAGTTTCGTGCGGTCGCCGCCAGCGAAGCCCGTAACTTCGATTTTCATTTCCTCGCCTTCGATGGTGGGAGAGAGGCCGAGAGCGAGAACGACGAGATCGGAATTGCGCGCCGCATCGAGGGCCGCAAGGACGGGATCGCCGGGAGGGCTCCAGAGAAGACGGGCTTCGGCGGTGCCGACGCCCTGAAAATATTCGATCCTAATGTGATAGGGATAATCTTTTTCAAGATGGACGGTCTTGGAGAGCGTGGTGGGTGAATGGGTGGACCAATCCTCGAAGAGGAGGTTGGCGTCGAGCCAGACGCGATAGCCGTCGTCGCCGGTGAAGGCGAGAACGTAATCGCCGTTTTCCGGGGGAACGAAGAGGCCGGTCCAACGGACGGAGAAGTTGTATTTCAGCGCGGGGGAAGCGCCGGATGTGGTCCAGTCGAAATTGACGTCCGAATCGTTGCGGCTGAGGGCAGGAGCGGCCTGGAGATTGACGTTGGGAAAATAATCGGCTTTGAGGCCATGCTGCGTTCGCGAGTCGTCGGTGAAAAGAGCGCTTGAAGGAAGAGGGACGGTAACGGGGCCGGTGAGGCCAGTACCTTGGGCAAAGGCAATCCTGGCTTGGGGGAATCGCTGGCGAAGGCCTTCGAGCACGGTGACGGGATGAGAGGGAGTGCCATTGTAGTTGCCGACAAGGGCATCGAGATTGTCCGCATTAGGACCGATGACGGCGATGGATTGAGGCGGGTGCTTCAGAGGGAGGAGATTCTCCTTGTTCTTGAGGAGGACGATGGATTCGCGGGCGGCCTGTAGAGCAAGCTGGCGATGCTCGGGAGTATCAAAATCGGTGGGGGAGATTTTCGAATACGGAACCAGGGATGGCGGATCGAACATGCCAAGGCGGAAGCGAGCGGCGAATAGGCGGCGCAAGACGCGATCAAGATCCGTTTCGGAAAGCAGGCCCTCCTGCACAGCTTTGAGAATGGCTTCGCGGTCTTCGCGGCCGTGAGTGGCCGAATCGCCGCAGATGATGTCCATGCCGGCTTTGAATGCATCGGCGAAGCCTTCCTGAACGGTCTTGGCGAAATGGTGCGATTCCGAAATATCCGTTGCGGCGCCGCAATCGGAAACAACGTAACCCTGGAAATTCCAGTCGTGGCGGAGAAATTTTTCCAGGAGATCCTGGTTTGCGCACGCAGGCTCGCCGTTGACTGAGTTGTAGGCGCACATGACGGAGCCGACTTTGGCCTGGGTGACGGTGGCACGGAAAGCGGGGAGATACGTATCTTCCAAATCGTGTGGCGATGGCCGCACGTCCACGGTGTGGCGCGTGGATTCGGGGCCGCTGTGGACGGCGAAGTGTTTCGAAGTGGCGAGAGTTTCGAGGTAGCGCGGATCGTCGCCCTGCAAACCGGTGATGAAGGCGATGCCCATGCGGGAAGTGAGATAAGGATCTTCTCCGTAAGTTTCCTGGCCGCGTCCCCAGCGAGGATCGCGGAAGATGTTGATGTTGGGAGACCAGATGGTGAGGCCGCGGTACCAATCGCTGGAGCCATCGGGATGGAGTGTGGCGTAATACTTGGCACGAAATTCCGTTGCGATCACACCGCCGACGCGATGCATGAAAGGCTCGTCAAAGGTGGCGGCGAGGCCGATGGCTTGGGGGAAAACGGTGGCGTTGCCGGCGCGGGCAACACCGTGGAGGCCCTCATTCCACCAGTCATACGCCGGGACGCCGAGACGCGGGATCGCCTGAGCGCTGTTCTCGAGCTGCGAGATTTTTTCCTCGAGGGTCATGCGCGAGATCAGATCGTCCACGCGCTGTTCGACGGGAAGAGTGGGATCGCGATAGGCAGGCTCCGTCGAAGGAGTCTGGGCGACTGCGACGGGGAGAATTAAGGATGCAACCAGGACCGTGAGTAACGTGGCATTCGGTTTGTTCATGAATTCAGACGAATCTTCATGGTGTGCAACTGAAGCGGCGCGAATTTTAGCCCGGAGAGCGTCAGGGGGCAAGCACAACAGTGCGCGTTAGAGAAGAAGGGACAGCTGGCATAGGGTGCTGAGGTCCCATCACGCCGGGCTCGCGTGAGCGCTAGCTCAGATTGAAGTAAGTAGAGTAATGCTCGTTTTCGATTGAAGTAAACGGAAGAAGTGTGATGGGTGCCGAAGGAGTTTCGATTTGCCAGCGGGAGGAGCCGGATTTTTTCGCGGCGAGCAGCTGAGCTCGGGTGAATTTCGGTACGGGCGGAGCGACGGGAAAAAGAACGAGAGGGCCACAGAGCAAAGCGACGAGATCCGGATGTTGTTCGTCCAGTGGTTCAAGACGGGTGGTCAGGGGGAGATCGAGCTCGACGCGATCGCCATTCTTCCATTTCCTATCCAGAGCGACAAAAGACCCAGGCACAACGGGGGAAGAAACGCGTTTGCCGTTCACGGAAACCGAAGCGGCTTCAGCCCAGGCAGGGATGCGTAAATTCATCTTGAATCGCGTGGAAGAGGCAAGAGAAAGACTGATCTCAATTAGAGGGTCGAAGGGGAAAGAGGTCTTCTGAGTGAGGGAAACGGGCGTGCCATTGTGAACCCACGTAAGGGTGGAGGGAATGTAAAGGTTGAGGTAAATGCCGGCCGGATCGTGGAAATAAGCGCTGATGTAGTAGTCGGCGGCGATTTGAGGAAACGTGCCCGAACAACACGGCCACAACCATTTGGAGTAGATCTTGCTGCCGGCAAAATTGTAGTCGGAGTAGTAGAAGGCGTGTCCATCGGACTGGAGGGGCTTGGCGCCGAGAATGGTGTTGTACATGACGCGCTCCATGCTGTCGCCATAGCGAGAGTCGCGTGTGACGCGCAGGAGGTAGCGCGTGATCTTGAAATGTGCGTAGGAGCCGCAGGGCGTCTCGAAGCTGCTATGGGAATTGCCGAGGCTGGCGGCGAGATCGGGGGTGTCGGTGGCGCGGAGCTTCTCGTCGGGGCCCCAACCGCCGGTGGCATAGCTTTGCGCCAATAACATTGCGAAGGCATTCTCCGCGGCGCTCAGGTATTTGCCATCAGCGAGGGTGAGATAAGCCTGCATGGCGGAAGAGAGAGAATTGACGTGGCTGTAAGCGTGGCGGCCAGCGAGGGCATTTTGGCCATTCGCAAGGGCATTGTAGTAGTCGTTATAAAGATATTGGACCGCGAGATCGCGATAGCGTTTTCCGGCGCCGCGCTGATAGGCAAGGAAAAGATTTTCGGAGATGGTGTAGGACTCGTCCCAGGTCCAGGAAATGTCCTTTGCGGGGCGCCATTCGGTTCCCTGCTCGACGGCCTTGCCCGGCAGGTGGGGCATGGCGACGTCGGTGGTGTGATCGAGGATCGAAAAAGCGTCCAGGTCGCCGGCAAACTTCTGGGAATCAATGAGGCCGCAGACGAGCTTGTCGTAGCAGTACGCGGGAAAACGATTCTTGATGTAGAAGCCGGGAGAGATCGTTTGCGCGTAAAAGCGATTCAGGCGCAGAACTTTTTCGCGGAGCGGCGAAGAGCCACTGATCGCGTATGATCGCGCAAGAGCTGAAACCCATTGGCCGAACGTCGCGGCAGGAGCAAATCCGGTGATGTCCGTGTGATAGTCATAATCGGGCTTGTAAATGTACCAGCCGCCGAGATCTTCACCGGGGGCGGGCTGACCAGCCATCTGGCGAAAAGGTTTTAGCAGACTGTCCTCGCTGAAGTTCATCAGGATCGCCTGCGAATCCCGCAACTGACGCATGTGAAGCGCGCTGGAGATGACTACATCGCCGTAGCCAAATTCCTGGAGTGGAGCATAGGATTCCGCCGCAGAGGCAATCGAGGGAATCCCTAGACGGTAGCTGGCCGCGCCAGCAATGGAGAGACTTGCGGAACGGAGGAAGGTACGGCGCGAAATGGAGCTCAAAGAGGTCACTGGGCCTCGGTTGACAACAACCTTACGAAGAACAGTATACGACTTCCGGTAAATGCGCGGAGAATGCCGGCGCCGTGAAACAATCCGGGTGAATCGGGGGGCTCAAATTCATCTGCATTGCGCCACAATCATGGTGATGTCGTCATTTTGAGTTTCGGTGCCGAACCGGCGAACTTCGTTTACCAGCGACTTGAGCAATTCCGGAGCGGGGAGATTACGATGCCTCTGTAAAGCCTCAACTAGCCGCGGTTCGCCGAATTCCTCGCCCAGTTCGTTAAACGATTCAGTAACGCCATCGGTGTATAAAACCAGCCTATCGCCCGCGCGGAGCTGCCGCTCCTGTACGGAGCACTCCCATTCCTTGAACGCCCCAATTACCGTGCAGGTGGGGTCCAGGTGGTCGACGCTTTCATCGCCGTTTAGAACGAGGGCAGGAAGATGGCCGCAATTCGCGTAGCGCAAGTGGCGTTCCTTGTCGTCATATTCGGCGAAAAATAGAGTCGCGAAGGCGTTGTCGGCGGTGTTTTCAAGAAAAAGCCGATTCAGAGCCCGTAAGAAGCGCTGAGGCTGTTCGACGGCGAAGGGGGTGAACGGCCGGCTCGAATAGGACGCGCACAAATTGCGCAAGTGTGCCTGCAGATTCGCCATCAGGAGTGCGGCGGCAGTTCCCTTTCCGGAGACGTCGCCGATCACCAGCCCGAAACGATCCCGACCAAGCTCGATAAAATCGTAATAGTCTCCACCCACGACGCGAGCCTGCATGCATAGACCGCAGTATTCAAGCGAAGTCAGGGCCGGCTGGCACTGAGGAAAGAGCCTGGCTTGAGTCTCCCTAGCGCTTTCCATTTCCTGTGCGGCGCGGCGCTCGGACTCCAGTTGTTCCAGGTGCTCGCGGCGGATCTGCTGAATCTCCCGGTTCATCGCGTCATAGCTGACGAGCGCGAACGAGTTGCCATCGGCGTCCTCGAACCTCGCAGAAACGCCGCCCCAGGATTCGGTTTGCGGCAACTGCGGAAAGCGGACGCCCTGTTTGAGCCATTCCTCATACTTGCCGGGGACGTCTTCCGTGAGAAATTCAATCTGCGTCGTCCTGCCAATGAGCTTGTAATCCACAGAGTCGGGCGGAGGGGAAATCAAAGCCAGGTTGGCGGTTCCATCGGGAGGAGTCACAACGAGCCAGCGCTCACCGGAGGGGAGCTGAGAATCAATGGCGACATCGAATCCGAGGCGGTGGACGTAGAAATGCAGGCTCCGCTCCAGATCGCGGACAAAGACAGAAACCGTGCCAAGACGGAGGTATAGATCCTGGCGATCCGGGTGAAAACTGCAACGGTGCGCCTTACGGCTCAGGATGGGAAGCCCCATGAACGAGATTATAGCGCCGAAAACGGCGGTGCCGAACTCACGAGCCCTGCGCTTCAGGCGCGGCACGAGTGAAGTACGAGAAACCGGGACTAGAGCGAGCGAAGAAGTTTGTAGAGTTCGTTTGCGGCGTCGAAATCGGCCTCGAGATCCCGGGAGCCGAGCTTTTCAGCAAGATCGTCGAGGCGGCGGGCGAAGAGATCGAGCGCGGCGGAAAGCATCTCGCGATTGGTGAGGATAATATCGCGCCAGACAGCGTAAGGACTGCCGGCGATACGGAGAGAATCGCGGAGGCCGGGACCGGCAAGAGTGATGGGAAGACCATTTTCGTCGAGGCGGTCATAAAGAAAAGAGGCAAGAGCGACGGCGGCAAGCTGCGGAAGATGCGAGGCGAGGCCAACGGCGTAATCGTGCTGTTGGGCGCCGAGCCAGAACGTGCGCGCTCCGATCTTATGGAGAAGAGCCAGGAAAGCGCTGATGCGGGGATCTTCCGGCGCGACCGAGTTGCCGATGAGGGCGTAGGTGTTGCCACGGAACAGATTGGAATCCGCGTTGGCGACGCCGGAGAGTTCTTTTCCCGCCATGGGATGGCCGCCGAGAAAGATGGGGCCACCTTCTGCAGGAAAATGATCAGCAGCTGCTTGGAGAATGCGCTCCTTGGTGCTGCACGCATCCGTGACGATGGCATGATCGGCGGCTTGCCGGGAGATTTCCGGAAGAAAGTCGAGCGTGACGCCAATCGGAAGAGCGATGTAGACGAGATCGGCACGGAACAGAGCGGGGCCGAGTTCGCCGGAGGAGGCTTCGTCGAGAGCACCGCGGGCTTTGGCTTCCTGGACGACTTCGGGACGGTCCCAGCCGGAGATGTGAATATCGGAAGTGTATTTGCGCAGAGCCAGAGCGAACGAACCGCCGATGAGACCGGTTCCGAGAATGGTCACTCGACGGATGAGATGAGAGGGCATGAGAGGAGAAAGTTTACAGTTAACAGTTGCTGGATAACAGTTGAAAGACGGCGTGGACCGGAGGAGCGGTCAGGCCATGCGGCGGCCAATGGCGGGTGCGATGATGCGAAGTTCGGCCATGAGCTGGGTGAACGCGGAGGTTTCAAGGGATTGCGCGCCATCGGAAAGGGCGTGTTCGGGATCGTTGTGGACTTCGATGAGGAGACCGTCGGCTCCGGCAGCGACGGCGGCGCGGGCCATGGGAGGAACCTTGTCGCGGCGGCCGGTGCCGTGCGAAGGATCGGCCCACATGGGAAGATGCGAGAGCTTCTTGATGACGGGGATGGCGGCGATATCGAGGGTGTTGCGCGTATAGGTTTCGAAGGTACGGATGCCGCGTTCGCAGAGAATAACCTGGTAATTGCCGCCGGAAAGAATGTATTCCGCGCTGAGGAGGAGCTCTTCCATCGTGGCGGAGAGACCGCGCTTGAGAAGGACGGGCTTGCGAACTTCGCCGAGGGCGCGCAGGAGATAGTAGTTCTGCATGTTGCGTGCGCCGACCTGATAAATGTCCACGTAGTTGCCCATCATTTCGACCTGCGAAGGATCCATGACTTCGCTGACGGTGAAGAGGCCGAATTTTGCGGCGGCATCGCGCATCATTTCGAGGCCTTTTTCGCCGAGGCCCTGGAAGGCGTAAGGAGAAGTGCGCGGCTTGAATGCGCCGGCACGAAGGATTTTTGCGCCAGCTTTGGCGACGGCTTCGGCGATGATATGAATCTGATCGCGCGATTCGACGGAACAAGGACCGGCGGCAACGACGACTTCCTCACCGCCGATTTTGACGCCACGACCGAGATCAATGATGGTGCCTTCCGGACGGAATTCGCGGCTGGCAAGCTTGTAAGGCTGCGTAATGCGCATGACTTCGCGCACGCCATCGAGCAGCTCGAAATCGCGGTGATCGAAATCGCGATGGACGCCGACGGCGCCGAGAACGGTGTGGGACGCACCGGTGGAGCGGTGAACGTCAAAGCCGTGGGCGATCAAATGATCAATCACATTCTGGATCTGGGCGTCGGTTGCGCCCTCTTGCATGACGATGACCATGGCGTTCCGTATTCTCCTCAGCGATGCAGCATGAGTCGCGGGGCTAAGGCCCGGCGTAACTCTTCTCGGATCAACTAGGAATCCTTTTTCGTATCGCCATCGGGATGCATGGCGGCGCGCTCGGCGGCGCGGGCTTCATCAATGATGCGCTCGAACAAACGGCGAATCGCGGCGTCAGAAAGCGGGCCCGAATTAGCTTGCTCTGCGTTCTGGAGCACTTCCTTTTCGCGATCCGGCTGGTAGAGCGGCAGATGCGCTTCCCGCTTGAGTTTGCCGAGTTCGAGAGCACAGCGGGAACGTTCGTTGAGCAGTTCGACGAGTTTGCGGTCAATTTCATCAATGCGGCGCCGCCAGTCGGAGATGCTCATTTTGCGACCTCGCGCTTCGAGAGGCCGTGGCGAGCGGCTTCCTTTAGGGACCGGACGCGGGCGGCGAGCGCGGAGGCGGCGCGCTCGATTGCAGCGGGGGATTGTTCGGCGGCGGTGGCGTCTTCGATTTCAGAGACGAGAGCAGAGCCTACGACGGCGGCGTCGGCGAGGCCGCCAAGAACCGAAACATGGCCGGGGAGCGAGATGCCGAAGCCGACGGCAAGAGGGAGCTGCGTGACAGCGCGGGTGCGTCGAACGAGAGCGGGAAGATCATCGGGGAGAGAATCCTTCGCTCCGGTGACGCCCGTGCGGGAGATGAGATAGAGAAAGCCCGAGGAACAAGCTGCGATTTTGGCGAGGCGGTCGTCGGTGGATGTAGGAGCGCCGAGGAAAACCGTATCGAGGTTGTGAGAGCGGAGAATGCGGCGATAGTCTTCGGATTCCTCGGGAGTCAGATCGGTGGCCAAGACACCGTCAGCGCCGGCGGCGGAGGCAGCGGAGGCGAACTTTTCCAGGCCCATCTGGAGGATGGGGTTGTAATAGCTGAAAAGGACAAGTGGAATTTCGTTTTCTGGAGGAGGCAAACTGCGAATCTTGCGGACAAGATCGAGAACGCGAGAAAGAGTTGTGCCGGATTTGAGGGCGCGTTCTGAAGCACGCTGAATGGTCGGACCGTCGGCGACGGGATCGCTGAACGGAATGCCGAGCTCGATGACATCGGCACCTGCCCCGGCAAGAGCACGAACAAAGATCAGCGTGGCATCGAGGGAGGGATCGCCCGCGGTGATGTAGGCAACAATGCCGAGCTCGCCGGATTGCCGCAGTCCCGCAAAGCGGCGGGAGATGCGCGTCGAATTGTCATTCCCAAGAGACACGTTTGATCCGCAAAGATTAGAGCAGGCGGGAATAGGTGTCCATGTCCTTATCGCCGCGGCCGGAGAGGTTAAGGATGACAAGATCGTCGGGCCGGAATTGCGCAATACGCTCCATAAGACCGGCAACGGCGTGAGCGGATTCGAGGGCAGGAATGATGCCCTCGGTGCGGGCGAGCGTGCGCGCGGCGTCGAGCGCGGCGGCATCGGATACGGCGGCGTACTCAGCGCGGCGCTGATCGGCGAGCCAGGCGTGCTCGGGCCCAATGGCGGGATAGTCGAGTCCGGCGGAAATGGAATGAGTGGTGGAGATCTGGCCGTCTTGGGTTTGCAGAACGTAGGTGTAAGTGCCCTGAAGGACGCCGGGACGCGCGCCGGTGAAACCCTGATGAGCCGCGAGCCGCGCTGCATGCTCGCCAAGTCCGCGACCCCGACCGCCGGCTTCGATACCGACCAGCTTGATAGATTCGTCCTTCAAGAATTCGTGGAACAGACCGATGGCGTTGGAGCCGCCGCCGACACAAGCGTAAAGATGCGTGGGAAAACGCTTTTCCGCGACGAGGATTTGCGCGCGGGCCTCGCGGCCGATGCAAGAGTGAAAATCGCGGACCATCGTGGGATAAGGATGCGCGCCGAGAACGGACCCGAGAAGATAATGGGTGTGGCGGACGTTGGTGACCCAGTCGCGCATGGCTTCGTTGATGGCGTCTTTCAGAGTACGGCTGCCGGAATTTACTCCGACGACTTCCGTGCCGAGCATGCGCATGCGGAAGACGTTGAGGGCCTGGCGCGCCATGTCTTCCGTGCCCATGTAAACGGTGCACTCAAGGCCGAGATGCGCGGCAACGGTGGCAGTGGCGACGCCGTGCTGACCGGCGCCGGTCTCCGCGATGACGCGAGGCTTTTTCATCCGCACGGCGAGGAGCCCCTGGCCGATGGCGTTGTTGATTTTGTGCGCGCCGGTGTGGAGAAGATCTTCGCGCTTGAGATAAATGCGCGGGCCGCCGAGATGCGCGGTGAGGCGCGAAGCGAATTGGAGAGGCGTGGGGCGCCCGGCGAAATTCTTCAGGAGATCGTTGAAGTGCGCCTGGAAGGCAGGATCGGACTTCGCAGCTTGGTAGACGCGCTCGAGTTCGAGGAGCGGCACCATGAGCGTTTCCGGAACGTAGCGGCCGCCATAGGGACCGAAACGGCCGGGGACGGAGGCGGGGATGGTCAGTTGAGCGGCCATGGAAGCGTTCATTCTCTCACAGGCTGGGAGAAAAACGGACTGTATGGATTCAGGTGGACGGAACTGCAGAAAAGAACTCGCGGAGTTTAGCAGGATCTTTGATGCCGGGGGCGGATTCGACGCCACTGGCAACGTCCACGGCGTAAGGGCGAACGAAACGGATGGCTTCGGCGACGTTTTCAGGTGTGAGCCCTCCCGCCAAAAGAATTCGATGGGATTTGGCGGCGTCGCGAGCGGCTTCCCGGTTCGTTGTTTGGCCCGTGCCCCCGAAGTGAGCTGAGTCTTGACCGGATGGAGGGGCGTCGAAAAGAAAAGCGGAAGCGGATTTGAAGGAATCGAGTTTGGAGAGGTCGAAATCCGCAGCCACGCGAAAGGCCTTGATGACGGGAAATTGTTTGGCGCACTCAGCGACTGTTGCAGGATCTTCGCCACCGTGAAGCTGGACTGCGGAAAGACGCAAGGATTTCGCGAGAACGATCACGGCAGAGGACTCCCAATTCACGAAAACGCCGACGGGCGCGACGAAGGACGGGAGCCGGCGAATAATGTCCCAGGCTGCCGCGGGTGCAATGGCACGCAGGCTCTTTTCATAGAAATTGAACCCGAGCGCGGAAGCGCCGAGATCGCACGCGAGGCGGGCGTCCTCCCAACGCGTGATGCCGCAGATTTTGACGCGGGTCATGGTTGGGCAGGCCTGGCCGGCGCAGCACCGAGGAGGACAGCCAGTGCTGCTGCGGGATCAGGCGAGAGCATGAGGTGTTCGCCGACGAGAAAGGCATCGAATCCCACGGAACGGAGTTTTTGCAAATCCTCATGCGACCGCAGGCCGGATTCGCATACGGCAGTGCAATCTTCGGGAATTTTGTCAATGAGTTCGAAGGAGATTTTGGGGTGGACTTCCAGTGTTTTGAGATCGCGGTTGTTCACCCCGATGATCCGCGCACCCGCCGCCAGCGCACGATCCAGTTCCAGCGAGTTGTGCGCCTCGACGAGCGCCTCCATGCCAAGCTCGCGGCCGAGAGCGATGAGATCGCGAAGCTGCGAATTCTGCAGAGCAGCGACGATGAGCAGAAAACTATCGGCGTCGTTGGCGCGCGTTTCCCAGACCTGCCACGGATCGAAGACAAAATCCTTGCGGAGAACGGGGAGATGGATGTCTTTTCGCGCGTCGCGGAGATTCTTGAGCGAGCCGCGAAAAAATTCTTCTTCGGTGAGGACAGAAAGCGCGACCGCGCCCGCGGCTTCCAGGCTTTTTGCGAGGGAAACGGAATCGAAGGGATCGCGAAGAACGCCGCGGGAAGGCGAGGCGGGCTTCAGCTCGGCGATCACATTGAGCCCGTCACGAACAAGGGCGGCAGCAAAATCGCGGACCGGCGTCGCGGCTTTCACGCCATATTTGAGGGCAGTTTCCGGCAGCACTTTCTTACGGTGTTCGACTGCGGCGCGGCGCGCCTCGAGAATGCGGTTAAGGACGGTGCCAGTGGGAGCGGGAGTCTGCATGGGCGTGAAATAGTATGCTAGGGGTGCGAGCGGAGAAGTGTCAAACGGAGCCGGGCGCGCTGGTGGCGTAT
>Ga0335079_10000269_pt1 | contig 60545 bp, 60 predicted proteins | sample Lox_Sample_33_FD_206719 | JGI IMG/M metagenome (GOLD analysis project Ga0335079, IMG submission 206719) | Soil microbial communities from Loxahatchee National Wildlife Refuge, Florida, United States - Lox_Sample_3.3 | ecosystem: Environmental > Terrestrial > Soil > Wetlands | place: USA...
AGCTCGACGCCCCCGAGTGCCGCAACGATCGCCCTGGCATCATCCGATGCCGCGGCGTCCGCTTCAACGCGGAAATAAGAGCCCGGGAGCGTCTTGACCCCCTGCTCCCTGCTCGCCAGCGACTGGAGCGGGTGTAGCACTGCCCGGAACGCCCCCGCCTTCCCCGCCGAATCGAGCAGGCTGAGCGAGTGAGCGCCCGACATATGGACCACGAGTGCGCCCGGCTTCAAGCCTTGCCCGGCAGCGATGGTCCTGCATACCTCTTGGATGACCCTGTCGGGAGTGGTAATGAATACGATATCAGCCTTTGATGCTGCGCTCACCGCGTTCGTGGTCGGCTCTCCCGAACCGATGAAGTCCGCAGCCGCCTGTGCAGACGCTAACGACCGCGCCACGACCGCCCCCACCTGAAACCCCGCCTTGGCAAGCAGAAACCCCACGGAACTGCCGACACGACCTGCACCGATGATTGCAACGGTTTTGGAGGTCATACGTTATGGGATCAGCTTGTCGAGAATGAGGTAATACTCTTTGAGCGCCTTTGAACCCGCTGGAAGCTGGATCAACGGCTTTCCATTCAGGTCATATTCAAAGATCAGGTCGTCCGCAGGAACGAATCCCGCGAACTCCACGCCCTGCTGCGTGATCGCCTGCCGGAGCGACTTGTCCTCGCTCGTCCCGTCCTGCACCCGGTTCACGATGAGCGCCGTGCGCTTGACGTTCAGGTTCAGTTCCTTGATCAGCGCGCCGATCCGGCCGGCCGTCATGACCCCGCGGACGGAGGAGTCGCTGATGATGAGCAGGAGATCCGTGTCCTGTGTCGTACGGCGGGACAGATGCTCGAGGCCCGCCTCATTATCCATGACCGTGTAGGGATAATTGTCCGCCAGCTTGTCCATGTACTTGCGGATGATGTTGTTTGCCGCGCAGTAGCAGCCCGCGCCTTCGGGCCGTCCCATCACGAGCAGGTCGAAGCCCTTTGCCTCGATGATCGCCTGCTGGATCTGGTAGTCGAAGAGCTGCTCCATGCTCATGCCGCCCGGCCGGGGCGCCGTGGACTTGACCGCTTCGAGGGAGGTCTCCCGCAGCTTCCCCACGGTGGCGTGGACCTTGACGCCGAGCACGTCGTTCAGGTTCGCATTGGCGTCCGCGTCCACGGCGAGCACCGCACCGCGTCTGTTCTCTGTCAAGTATCGGATTGTGAGGCCGCAGAGGCTGGTCTTGCCCGTGCCGCCCTTGCCTGCGACTGCGATGGAAAAACCCATGGTAAAACCTTTAACGTCTGCCACAGAGTACAGGGGGATCACAGAATATCCGAACTATCTAAACCCTGATCAAATCCAAATAGCTAAATTCGAACGACGAGCTTTTATTTTTTATCTTTCTCTGTGATCTCTGTGACCCCTGTCGCTAATTTTGCTTTTGTACCCCGAATTTCTTTCTGACCTCTTCGATCTTGCCGCAGGTCATCTTGCCCTCCGGGCAGGGATGATACAGACACCCGGGGCCGGACCTGGCGAAGATCGTCGGCGCCACTTTTTTCACCTGCGCCAGCATGCGCTCGGCCATATCCCGGATCTCCCACTGCGCCCTGTTGCAGGTGCGTACGCGGAAGAAATGCAGGAGCTCCCGCGCGTTCATGGTGACCACGATCTTGGTCTCCGCCGCGTTCGGAAGAAGATAGCGCGCGTCCTGCTGCCCCGCCTCGCCTTTGAACCCGAGATCCTCGAGCCGCTTCAGGACCTTCGTATAGTTCGCCTGGGCCTCGTCCATGCAGCGTTCGAATTCGCTGGCGAGGGCGGGGTCCTGCTTGATGCTCGGCGGGATGACGTAATCGAATTGCTCTGCTTTTACATACCGCTGGCTTTGCTGAGAATAGGATGCTACGCGGTGCCGGACCAGTTGGTGAGAACACGCCCGGGAGATGCCCTCGATGCCGAAAGAGAACGAAACATGCTCGATGGGAGAGAGGTGCCCTATGGACGCCAGCTTTTCCACGAACGCAGCCTGGTCTTTGGCCTCGATCTTCTGCTTCAGTTCATCCACCCCCGAGGGGCTGTAGCAGAGCTTTGCTGCCATAGCTACGACCTCTTCGGGTTCCGGCGTATGCCGGAGGAGAACCACGTTCAATGCCGCTTCAGGCATGCTGTCCCCTCCTCTCACGACGCCACTCGACACCCTCTTGAGCGGGAACAGGGGTGAGAAATGGATGGCAAGGAAATGGCATTATAGCCAGCACCTGTCACATGAGTCAAGATAAAATGAATCAGTTGCGGACAATATTTTCTAATTAACTTATAAATTTCATTGATGAAAAACGAGGCGCTACTAAAGGTAGCCGGCGGGTTGTTACGAATATGCACCCAATTTTTAAACGCAATTATTTGAAACTGTGTTCTTCCGACGGGAACGTTCCGCTTTCAACGTCCTGTTTGTACTCTTTGACAGCCTTGAGTGCCTGCTCCCCGAGGTTCGCGTACTTCTTCACAAATTTAGGAGTAAAACGCTCGAAAAGCCCGAGAAGATCGTGGATGACCAGAACCTGGCCGTCGCAATCCGGGCCGGCGCCGATACCGATGGTCGGGATATGCAGCACCTCATGGATGTCCCTTGCCAGGGATACGGGCACTGCCTCGACTACGACGGAGAAAGCGCCTGCATCCTGGACCGCTCGCGCGTCAGCAAGGATCTTCTCGCGGGCAGCCTCGTCCTTGCCCTGCACCTTGAACCCGCCGAGCACATGCACATACTGCGGCGTGAGCCCGATATGCGCCACGACCGGGACCCCCGCGTCAACGATCGCCCGGATGGTGCCGGCCATCTGGCTTCCGCCCTCAAGTTTGACGGCCTCGGCATTGGCCTCTTTCAGGAACCGGCCGGCGTTCCGGACGGCCTCTGTTTTGTGCGTCTGATAGGACAGGAACGGCATGTCACCCACGACCATGGCGGACTGTGCCGCACGGGAAACCATGCGGGTATGATAGATCATCTCATCCATCGTAACCGGGAGGGTGCTCGAGGCGCCCTGCACCACCATGCCGAGGGAGTCCCCCACGAGGATCATGTCTATGCCGGCCTGATCAACAATCCGGGCCGTGGGAAAGTCATAGGCCGTGAGCATGGTGATCTTCCTGCCCTCGGCCTTTTTCTTGTACAGATCCGCTATGGTGATCTTCGGCATAGTCTTATCCCGGATTGCGGAATCCAGACCTTTTGATCCGGAACCCTCGGTGCTCCCTCACATCCTTCGCTCCCGGCACAGCCTTTTCCAAGCCGGCATCAATCGAACGATGGCCGCGGATAAAGACCTGCCGCCTTGACGATCCCCTCGATGGCGCTCTCCCATTCGATGGCCTGGATATGAACGCCTTTGACGCCCGGGATCTCGAGGATCTGCTGGATCAGCTCCACGGTTATCTTGAGGCCCTCGGCTTCCTGCAGCTCCCGGGCCTTCTTCTTGTCCTCGCCCGCGGCCTCTTTCGCCTTGTTCATCCGGTCGATCAGCGCCTTCGGCACCGTGACGCCCGCGACCGATGAGTCCATGTACTTGAGCATCATGGCGCTCCGGGGCACGATGATGCCGCCGAGGATCGCGGTCCGTTCGTGGAGCCCCAGGTTCCTGGCCTTTTCCATCTGCGACTTGAAGATCTCCACGTCGTAGATCCCCTGCGTCTGGATAAAGTCCGCACCGGCATCCACTTTTTTCTTAAGGTTGTACGGCCTGAAATCGATCGGGTCTCCCATGGGCGTCCAGGATGCGCCTATGAAGAACTTCGGCGGGACCTCGATCTTGTCGCCGCCCTCCTGAAGGCTCTCGTCGCGCATCTTTTTCATGATCCCGACGAGTTGGCAGGTGTCCACGTCATAAACATTCTTCGCGCCCGGATGACCCTTGAGCTTGCCCGCGGCGCTGAACTTCTGATGGTCGCCGGCAATGCAGAGGCAGTTCTTGAGGCCCAGGGCAGCGGCACCGAGGAGGTCCGCCTGCATGGCGATCCGGTTCCGGTCCCGGCAGGTCATCTGCATGACCGGTTCGAGCCCTTCCCGCTGGGCGATGAACGCGGCGGCGATGCTCGAGATGCGCACGACCGCCGTCTGGCAGTCTGTGATGTTCGCCGCGTCGCAGAAGCCTTTCAGCTTGTGGGCTTTCTCGACAACTTCATGCGGGTCTGCGCTCATGGGAGGGCCGAGCTCGGCAGTGACCGCGGGTTTTCCGCTTGCGATGACTTTTTCCAGATTGCTTCCGCTTTTCATTCGGATTATCCTCCGGCCTTAAGCCTTTTTCTCTTCTTCCAATTCCATGATGTGTTCGTATACGAGTCTTCGCGGTCCGCCGTGGGTTCCCGGGGACCAGTTCCTCGGCGGCTGGATGGAATACAGCTCCTCGATCCTGCCCAGCTTCTTCATCCGCTCGACGATGAGGTACCAGGCGCAGTCGATGTCCTTGCCGACCTCGCACTTGCCCTTGTCCGTTCCGCCGCAGGGCCCGTTCATGAGCGACTTGGAGCAGCGAACCACCGGGCAGATGCCGCCGGTCATGTGCAGGATACAGTTGCCGCACCCTCCGCAGAGTTCAACGAAGTAGCCGGCCTTGGGGACGGCGCCGTAGAACGTGGTATTCACGCCTGGATAGACCGGGATGCTGTCGCCGATCCGATCGGCAAGAAAGTTCACCCCCACGCCGCAGGCGGTGGAGAGCACCAGATCGTAGGTCTTCACCTTTTCCATGAGAGGTTCAAAGAACTCGGGCTCGCAATGCCGCTCGATCGCCGCATTGTCGACCTGCATGTCAGCGCCCTCCTGGGTCGCTTTCATGCGGATCATCGACGCGAGGATCTCCGCCTCCTTGCTGCCGCCCGCGTGGCTGATGGCGACGCAGGTGTTGCAACCGAAGACAAGGACCTTCTTGAATCCCTTGACCATGTCCCAGATTTCATCAAATGGTTTCTGTTTTCCGACTATCATTGGTCATTTACTCCTTTTCCGTGCCGCATAGCTTGCCGTGTCGTGCGAGCCCTATCGGCGACGGCCCGAGTTTCCGTATCTTCTCGACAAATTCGTTGCACATCTCCGCCCACCGCGGGCCCATTGCTGCGGAAAGGTTATACATCTCCAGGCGCGCCGGGTCGATGCCGACCTTGGTCAGCAGTGTTTTGACGTATTCTATCCTTCTTGCTGCAAACAGATTACCTTCCAGGTAATGGCATTGGCCTTTCAGTCAGCCTGCCGCGAAGATGCCGTCAACGCCCTTTTCGAATGCACGGAGAATGTGGATGTGGTCGAGCTTTCCGGTGCAGGGCAGACGGATTATCTTGACGCTCGGCGTGTATGAGAGCCGCATGACGCCTGCCAGGTCCGCCGCCGCGAACGCGCAGTAATGGCACGCAAAGGCGATCACATTCGGCTCCCAGCCCGGCGGCGCTTCGTGGGGTTTCTCGACGGACGAAACCGCGACTTTTTCCGGTGTTTCTGATGCTACGGCCATGGATGCACTCCTTTCAAGCATAATCAAAATCTACGACAGCTACCACGGAGATCACAGAGAATATTCGAGATAACCTTTTCTATTGTATTTTTCTGCGTCCTCTGCGGTGAACATGATTCTTACGACCCCATCACGCCCGCCTCGGACTCCGCGGCGGCGTCGATCATGGCGAGGATCTGGTCGTCCCGGAAGTTGTTCACCTGGAACGCCTTGGCCGGGCAGATGCCCGCGCAGATCCCGCACCCCATGCACTTGATCTCGTTGTGCGAGACCTTCCCGTCCTTGTCAATGTAGGGCGATCCGAAGGGACAGACGCGCAGACAGGAGAGGCAGGACATGCAGAGCTCCCGCTTGTGTTTGGCGATGATGCCGGAGACCGCGAGTTTCTCGTGGGACAGGATCACGCCGGCGCGGCCCGCGGCGGCCAAGGCCTGGATGAGGGTTTCATCGAGGTTCTTGGGCGCATGCCCGAGACCGGCCACGAAGAGCCCTTCGCTGGGGAAGTCAACAGGCCGGAGCTTTACATGAGCTTCAAGGTAATAGCCATCGGGATTGCGCGTGACCTTGTACATGGCGCCGATGCTCTCGGTCGAAGGATGCGGCCTGAGCCCGACGGAGAGCACGAGCCAGTCGGCGTCGAACTGGAGCTCCCGGTTCAGCATATAGTCCCAGGCTTTGACCTGGACCTTGCTCCCGGCCTGTTCCACCGCCGGCTTCCGGTCCACATCATAGCGGACAAAGAACACGCCCAGATCCCGGGCTTGCTTGTAATAGTCCTCGCGAAGACCATAGGTCCTGATGTCCCGGTAGAGGATCACCACTTCAGCCAGGGGGTTCCGCTCTTTAATGGCAATGGCATTCTTGATGGCGTCCTGGCAGCAGACCCGGGAGCAGTACTGGGCAGGTTCCTCGCGGGAACCCACGCACTGGATCATGACGTAACGCTCGCCGGCCTTCGGCTTGAGGTTTTCATGGAACAACTTCTTTTCCAGGTCACGCTGGGTGATTACATTCGAGCTTTGACCGGCAAGGTATTCCGTAGGCTGATATTCCACGCCGCCGCTGGCAAGGATGATGGCGCCGTGCTTCATGACGCTCCCATTGGTCAGGGTCGTCTCGAAATTGCCCACGAAACCGTCGGTCTTTTTGACCTCGGCGCCTGTATGCACCGTGATCTTGGGATGGGCCTTGACCTCCGCGATCTTCGTTGCGAGGAAGTGCTGCACGTCGGAGCCGTCAAGAGTACGGTAGACGTTTTTTGCCAGGCCGCCGAGCGCTTGTTCTCGCTCAACGATGTGCACGGGGAAACCCTGGTCGGCAACCGCGAGGGCGGAAGTCATGCCGGCTACGCCGCCGCCGATGACGAGGCATGCAGGAGTCACGCCAACGCTCTCGCTCTTGAGCGGCTCCTGCAGCCGTGATTTGGCCACTGCCATCTTGACGATCTTGATGGCTTTCTTCGTGGCCACTTCGTTCTGGCCTTTATGGCACCAGGAGCACTGTTCGCGTATGTCGGCGAGGTCGAAGAGGTACTTGTTCAGGCCCGCCTCCTGGATCGTCTCCTGGAAAAGCTTCTCGTGGGTCCGGGGCGTACAGGACGCGATCACCACGCGGTTCAGGTTCTGGTCCTTGATCGTCTGCTTGATCACATCCTGGTTGTCCTGGGCGCAGGCATAAATCGTATTCGTAACGTAGGCAACGCCCTTTTCCTTCTTGACCGCCTCGACGACCTGGTCGATCTCGACGGTCGAGGAGATGTTCGTACCGCAGTGGCAGACGAACACGCCGATCCTGGGCGCTTCACCGGCAACATCCTTCTCGGGCGGCAGTTCTTTTTTCTTGGTCTCGGTCCCGCGCGCCTCGGCAAGAAGTGCCATGACGCTTCCGGCCACGCCGCTGCCCTGCATCACGGTGTCGGGAATGTCCTTGGGCCCCTGGTAGATGCCGGTAACGAACACGCCGTCGCGCGAGGTTTTGACCGGCGTGAAGTGCGAGGTCTTGGCGAACTGGTATTGGTTGGCCTCGATTCCGAAGGTCTTGGCGAACTCAAGGGCGTCCGAGTGGGGTTCCAGGCCCACGGACAGGACCACCATGTCAAAGGTCTCATTCAAAAGTTTACCGGTCTCGTCGGAATACCGAAGGACCAGGTTGCCGGTACCGGGATCCTCGCGGACCGCCGAGACCATGGCACGCTGATACTTGACGCCGTAGTCGTTCTTTGCCCGCTCCACATATTTGTCGAAATCCTTGCCAAAGGCCCGCATCTCCATGTAGAAGATGGTCGGCTCGATGTGCTTGTCGTGCTCCTTGGCTATGATCGACTGCTTGGTCGCGTACATGCAGCAGACCGACGAGCACCAGGGGTTCCCGTTGTGGCTGTCCCGGGACCCCACGCACTGGATCCAGGCCACCTTGACAGGATGCTTCTGATCGGACGGCCGCTGCACAACGCCCTGGTACGGGCCCGAGGCCGAGAGGATGCGCTCGAATTGGACCGAGGAGACCACGTTCGGCCAGCGGCCCAGACCCAGCTCGGGCCGCACCCGCGCATCATACCGATTCAAACCCGGAGAGAGGATGATGGAACCGACATGGAGCTCGATCTCCTTGCCGGCGTCTTCGTAGTTGATGGCCTTGGCCTTGCAGACCTTTTCGCACAAGCGGCAGCGCTTCTTCTGGGGATCGGTAAGGCAGAGACAGTTCTTCGAGTCGATGGCCCGCGTGTTCGGGACCGCCTGGGGGAAGAGGGAGAAGATGGCCTTGCGCTGGCCGAGCTGCTGGTCGAATTCGCTCGGGACCTTTTTGGGGCATTTCGCTTCGCAGTCGCCGCAGCCGGTGCATTTGCTTTTATCGACGTAGCGCGGCGCCATCCTTACCTTGACCGTGAAGTCGCCGGACCGGCCGGAGACCGAGGTCACCTCGGCCAGGGTGTGAATGTCTATGTTCAGATGGCGGCCGACCTCGACCATCTTGGGCGAGATCATGCACATGGCGCAGTCGCCCGTGGGGAAGGTCTTATCCAGCATGACCATGGTCCCGCCGACGGAGGTGTCCTTCTGGACCATGTGTACCTTGAAGCCGCTTTCCGCGAGATCGAGGGCCGCCTGCATGCCGCCGATGCCGCCGCCGACGATCAGGACCGAGCCTTGTTTTTTCGAAGTAGTCTGTGCGCTCATATCAGGTTCAACTCCTTTAACAATCCCATGGCGTCCACGAAATGCCGGTCGACCTGCATGAGTATTGGGTCGATCCCCATAGAGACGCCGATAAGCTCCGTGATGTAGTAGACCGGCAGCCGCTTTTCTATCCCATATTTTTTGCCGACCTCGTCCTGGTAGGAATCCACGTTCATCTGGCAGAGCGGGCAGGTGGTAACGAGGCAGTTCGCGCCGCGGGCTGTCGCGTCCTTGAAAATACGGGACATCAGAAGCTGCGACTGTTCGGCATCGTTGTACGCCCCGGAGGCGCCGCAGCAGTCTGTCTTATAGCTCCAATCGACGGGCTCTGCGCCGAGCGCCTTGCAGACGATCTCCATTCCCTGGGGATTCTCCACGTTATCGGGTACGTCGATGTCCACCGGGAACCGCGTCATGAGGCAGCCATAGTAACAGGCCGGCTTGAGGCCCGTGAGTTTCTTGACCGCCTTGCCGGCGATCTCTCCCGAGTCAACCTTGGGCCGCAGGACCTCGAGGATGCTCGAAACCTTGATCCTGCCTTCTATTTTATGGCCGAGCTCCGCGTTGATGGATTCCTTGAGCGCCGCATCTGAGGCAAGCACCTTTTGCGACACGAGGGTCCTGCTGTAGCACGACGAGCACGGGATCACGATCTCGGAAAGACCGGTGGCGTCGGCAAGCCCCAGGTTCCTGGCGGGAAGGGCGATGGAAAGGAACTCATTGGTCTTGCTTGCGCCGGTGGCGCCGCAACAGTTCCAATCTTCGATCTCCTTGAGCTCGACGCCCAGCTTATTGAACACGAGCTTGCACTGGATATCGTACAGCTCGGACGATGCATGGAGTGAACAACCGGGATAATAGGCTATTTCCATAGGACGGTACTCATCCTCTCATACGGCCGTCAGCGGCCCTTGGATTTTTTGTAGAGGGCTTTTATTTCCGCGCGGTTCTTGACCCTGTCCATGCCGAAGTGCATCCGTTTCAACTTCGTCATTTCCGCGCCGAGCTTAGCCTGGCTTTTCATTTCCTCGAACATGGCATTCAGGTTCCCCTTCGCGAGCTCCTTGAACAGGGTCTTGGTCTCGTAGATGGCCATGAGTTCGATCTCGTTGACGCGGCCCAAGTGGCCCGTAGACGTCATGAAGGCCTTGTGAAAATCGGCGATGCGGGGGGTGAGCGGCTTCAAATGGGCTTCCTTGGACATCTTCTTCAGGGTCTCGGTGATCCGCGCGGTCTGGATATTATTGGGGCAGCGCGTACCGCAGGTATAACAGGACACGCACTTCCAGACGAGCAGATTATTGAGCGCCCCTTCCCTGTCTCCGACGAGGACCATCCGGATCAACCGGTCCGGCGTGACCCCCGTCTCCTCCCCCACCGGACAGCCGGCGGCACAACGGCGGCACTGATAGCAGGCCTGCAGGTTCTGGCCGGACCGGGCCGAGACCTCGTCGAGCAGGGATTTGGAAACCGACGCTTCGTACTTCAATACCGATGGCGACATAGACACTCCCTTGTATGGACTGAACGCTTAATTCCGCTCCTTCAAGAGCTCGAGCATTTCCATCCTGGTAGATTCCTTGGTCCGGAAGATCCCCCGGACCGCGGACGTGACGACGCGGGACCCTGGCTTCTTTACGCCGCGCATGCTCATGCAGAGATGCTCGGCATCGATCACAACCATGGCTCCCTTGGGCTTGAGCCTGCCGACGATGAAGTCGGCGAACTGAGTTGTCAAACGCTCCTGCACCTGCGGACGCTTGGCGAAGACCTCGAGCGCCTTGGCAAGGCTGCTGATGCCCACGATCTTCCCCGCACCCGGGATATAAGCGATGTGCGCCTTGCCGAAGAACGGAAGGAGATGGTGTTCGCACACGGAATAGAACGGGATGTCGCGGATCATCACCATCTCGTCATGGTTCTCGCCGGCCATGGGCTTCAGAAGTTCTCCCGTGTCGGCCGCGATGCCGGAGAAGATCTCGGCATACATCTCGGCAACGCGCTGGGGCGTATTCTTGAGCCCCGGCCGGTCCGGATCCTCCCCGATGCCCTCTATGATGAGGCGAACGCCTTTTTCAATTTTCTTAGGGTCCATATGGTAGCAGGGCTCAACGGGGTCCTGGAAACGCAGACCAAAATCCCTCTATCAGCTCCGGTGCACGCCTCAACCGGCATGCGCAGCACGATCAGCTCGCTTCTATGACTCTCCGTTCCGTTACGATCTTCTGTACGGGGATGTCGTGAGGATCGGCCGGTATCTCGGGTACGATCTGAAGCTCAAAAGCGACCGCTGCAGTGGCACCGGAATAATCCTGCAACAACTTATCGTAGAATCCAGCTCCGTATCCCAGACGGTTTCCCTGCTGATCGAACCCCAGGCCCGGTACGATAACGAGTCCCACTTCGCCGAGTGCGACCGGCGTGGTCTCGCGAGGCTCGGGGATCCCCCAGGTACCGGGAACCATGTCTTTATCAAAGTCCTTGATCTCGAACAGCAGGAGTTCCCTGCCTGCAACCTTCGGCAGGATCACCCGCTTGCCTGAATCCAGCGCATGCCGGATCATGGGCAGGGTATCGACCTCGCTTCGGAACGAGGCAAAAAACATGACCATCCGCGCGGCCTGGAACTCGGGAAGCGACCAGAGCCGCTGCTCGATCTCATAGCTCTTGGACGCACGGATCTCACGGGAAAGGCTATCCCTCGCTTCTGCTATCTTTTTTCTCAGAGGTGTTTTCAAGAGGAGGGAAGAATAACTTTTAATAATACATTAATAACGTTTACTAATATTAACATGAAAGAAAATTATATTCCACCGTTTTATGACTTCCTCTCTGTCCGGTCCTGTATGTTACTTCGAGAGGGACTTTCCGATCAACCGGTCCAATCCGGACTTGATGGCCTTTGCTTCTTCCACAGCCTCCGGCGACGCATCAAAGGGAGATCTGCCGTCGAGATCGGCCTTGACCATATCGTCTGCATAGCTCATGAATCCGAGGACCTTCATCCCGGGCAGGTGCTTTGTGATGAATTCCCTGTCCGACTCCCGCTTGATCTTGTTGCCCACGACGAAGACGTCCTTGATGCCGAGCCCCTTTGCCAGGTCCTGCACATGATGAGCTGTCTGAAGGCTCCGCTGTCCCGGCTCTACCACCACGATAAAGGCATTCACTCCACTGGCCGTGCCGCGGGTCAGATGTTCGATGCCCGCCTCCATATCGAGGATCACAACCTCATCGCGCCGAAGGATCAGATGGCTGACAAGGCGGCGGAGCAGCACATGCTCAGGACAGTAGCATCCGGCGGCGGCCTCCTTTGACTTGCCCATCACCAGGAGCCGCACGCCCTCATGCTGGATGCCGTAGGCCTCGGGGATGTCATCCACCTTCGGGTTGATGCTGAACAGGCCGCCTGGCGCGCCCGGACGGGAGCCCGTCCGCTCCTCGATCATGTCGGATTGCTCGGCAAGCGGTAGGGCCTTTGCTGCCAGCTCCGGCGCTATGCCGAGCGCTGATGCCAAGTTTGCATCAGGATCGGCATCTACCGCGAGAACCTTCTTCCCTTCCGACGCATAGATCCGGGCCAGGAGGCCGGAAAGCGTTGTTTTTCCTACGCCTCCCTTGCCGGTTATTGCTATTTTCAATCAGATCTCCGAAATGACGAATAATTGAACAGATGGTAAAAATAACACCTAACATACGGATGTGTCAAGGGTTTTTTACCTGGTAATTGAGCTTCCTGAAAGTACGCGGCGGACTTCGAGACTAAAGATAAACTCCCGTTTACCGATACGATAATTGCTCTATGCGAATAAGAAAAATACCATCATATATTTGGATTCTTGCGGCCGCGCTCCTGATCGTCCTGGCGGTTATTGCGGCCCTTTCCTGGTACATGAAGCAGGAGGACCACGCCCCTGCACAGCAGGGATCCAATATCATCATCCGCCAGGCACCGACCGCGGCGCTTGGTACCGCCCGGAACGCCCCTGCCGGAGAGGCGTCCCTTCAAACCTCGACCCCTGCGGTCGTTTCCGCTGCGCTGCCGACCACGACGTACGTCCTTTCCGGCCAGTCGACGACCCCGGAACAGGTCTCATCCGGACAGACGCGGTCCGTTCTCCCCTCGGAGCAGACCACCACGATCAGGCCCGCGAGGCCGGTCCAGGACCTCTTCGACATTGTTCTGCTCATCGACAGTTCGGGCAGCATGAAAAGGACGGACCCCGGGAATTACCGGAAGGACGCGGCCAAGCTCTTCGCTTCGCTGGTCGGGAAGAACGACCGCATCGCGGTCATGAGCTTCGGTGATGCGGCGACGATGCTCATCCCGCTCACCGCGAACAATGATCAGAGCCGGCCTGCGGTATTCAGGGCCATCGACCGGATCTCGTCCCGGGAGTTCTCGACGAACATTCTCGACGCCGTGCAGAAAGGCTACGATGAGCTGAAGCAGTCGACGACAAAAAACAGGATCCTGGTCATGATGTCCGACGGCAGGCTGGCTCTCGGCTCCGCAGAGAAGGACTCCGCCGCGCATGCCGAGCTCATGAAGCTCCTGCCCGAGCTGAAAGATGCGGGCATCAGGATATACACGGTGGCCTTTACGGAGGAGTCGGACAGCACCCTGCTCGCGACCATGGCCCGCGAGACCGACGGTTCGTTCCGGTACGCGAAAACCGAGAGGGACGTGCACCTCATGTTCACCTCCATCTTTGAACGGCTCAAGGCGCCGGACAGCGTCCCTTTCGAGGGAGAATCCTTCGTCCTTGACCGCGAGATCCGGGAAGCGGTGGTGCTGATCACCAAGGCGCCGGGCACGGCGGTGGCCCTTCGCGATCCGAACGGCGGGCAGCATACCTCGTCGCGACATCCCTCTTCGTTCAACTGGTATGCATCGAACGTGTTTGACATGATAACGATCAGCGAACCCCCTGAGGGCATGTGGACCGTCAGGCTCAGCACGAACGAAGGCAACAAAGTGTACGTTCTGACGGATCTGAGCCTGAGGTGCGCCCTGGACAGGGACTTCGTCAGGAAGGGAGAATCCGTCAGGATCGACGCCTGGCTGGAAAAACAGGGTGTGATCGTGACCGGAGCGGATCTGGCCGCAAACGCGGTTTTTTCCGCCGAGGTAACCGGGCCCGACGGAAAGACCACCGCTGTGAACCTGGTGGACGACGGTTCTCCTCCGGGAGCCGGGACTTCGGGGATAAACAGCAGGCATCATGTTGAACTTCCCGCAGCTGGGCCGGGGGAATACACGGTGCGAATCAGGGCAACGGGCAGGACATTCAAGCGTGAGAAGACCGTCCCGTTCCGGGTCCTGGACGCTCCGTCGCTCGCTCCCGCGCCACGGACGCCGCAGGCGGCCTCCGTGGCGCCAAATAACTTGCCGGACGAAGAAATACACTGGGGACCGGTGCTGCTTCGGCTGGGCCTGATAAACCTTGCGCTCGCCTCGTTCGCTGGCATCGTATTATTCCTGATCAAGAAGTTCGCACGGAAGAAGGTATTATCATGATAAAGATCGACGCGCTCTCGTTCCTGCTGCTCGTCGAGGCGCTGATCGTCCTCCTCGCGGTGACGCTCGTACTGCTGTGGCGAGCCTGGAAGGATCGGGGCCGGAAGAGAATCGAGGATACGCCACAAGAGCAGGCAGGGCCGGGAGAGCTCCCCTCCAGCCCTGACGCTGCCGAAGCGCAGGAGCCGGGGTCCGGCGAACTGGACTCCCTCCGCCAGACCGTCGAGATGCTGAAAAAAATGGTCCACGATATGCTGAGCTGCAAACAGGTGTTCGATACCGCGCCGGCACGGTTGTCCGGCATACAAGCGGCCTACCGTGATCAGCAGGAACGGTCGGAACAGAAGGCGAGCGGTGCGGGTCAGCAGGAGATGGAGGCCGCTCTCGGGAGCCTGAAAGCCGAGCAGGAAACGCTCGCGGTGAAGTTCAGGATCTGGGAGGGTCAGTTCAATAAGCTCCAGGGAGATGAAACGGCTTCCATCACGCCGGCCGATGAGATCGTGAGGACCATGATGTCCCGGGAAAAAGAGGAACTGCTGGATAGGACGAAGGCCGCGGAGGACGCACTCGCCGAGAAGACAAATATCCTGAAGGCGCTCCAGGCGAAATATGACAACCTGGAAAAAGAATACGAGATCCTCTACCGGCAGCAACAGAATGCGGGAGACGGCGCCTGAGAGAGGATGGAAGCCCGTCAGAAGGCTCCCGCCACCTGCGCCGCCTCGCGCAGATGATCGTAATCAGTGTCCTGGACCATCGAGAAGCCGATCAGCCCCGCGGACCAGAGGATGCCCGCCGACGCGGCCTCGTTGGGCTTGAGCCTGAGCAGGGCGGCGCGGATCTTTGCCGTCACCTCCTTGCTTAGGCTCGGCGAGGCAAAGACCGGCCAGTTAGGGTAATAGTCGGTATAGGCCACGATCCTTAACCGGGAAATGTCGATCTTGCGCTTCACCCTGTCGAAGTCATCCTCCCGGATGCCGCCGGCGTCGGCTGCTCCGTTGTAAACGGCCTGCACGACGTTGTCATGGGTCTTCGCGAAGGGAAGCACCGTCAAGTCCCTGCGAACGTCAAAGCCCGCGTGGTGCAGGAGAAGCATCTGAAAAATGTATCCCGCGGCCGAATCCCTGTCCACGAAGACCAGTTTTTTCCCCTTCAGGTCCTGGATCCTCCTGACAGGGCTCTCCTTCCTCGTGATGATGATGCCGCGGAACTTCGTGCCGGCCTTTAGCTCCGCGGCAAGGGCCAGCGGTTCAAGGGCGATATCCCTTTTCAGCTGCACGTAGACCACCGGGTTCGCAAAGCCGAGATCTATCTGACCCTGCCTGACCGCAGCGTTGAAGGCCGCGAAATCCTTGGGGATGACGATGCTGACCTTCTCGCCTGTCTCCTTCGTGAGATATTGAGCGAGCGGGTTGAACATCGTGAACAGTTCGACGGGGCCCAAGCGCGGCAGAATGCCGAATTTGACCTCGGCCCGGGCCGCGGTCGGAACGGCCGATACAAGGATGATGCCTACCGTGATGCGGCAGAGCAGCCGCATCAGGCTCGCACCCGCTCCCCCGCCCAGGCAAACCACCCCCTGTTGCGGCACATCCCTCATGAACGCCATGATCGCCTCTCCTTGCCGGACCGTGTCACCTCGCCGCTATTTCACCGGATAGATCTTCTCGATAAGGGCATGCAGATCGCTCGGCTGGAACGGTTTCTTCACATACCCCTTCGCCCCGAGCGCTAACCCCCGCAAGGTATCCTCTTCCTTGCCCTCGGTGCTGACCATGACAATCGGTATCGCGTTGTAGCGCTCCGTCGCCTTCACTTTTTTGATGAACTCGATGCCGTTCATCACCGGCATGTTGATGTCGAGCAGGATCAGGTCCACATCCGGATTCGCCGCAAGCTTGTCCCACCCGTCCTGCCCGTTCATCCCGTCGATGATCTCACAGCGATACCGCATGAGCACCATTTTGTACATCTGGTGGATCAGCGCCGAATCGTCTATGACCAGAACCTTCTTGAGCATGTCCATCCTCCTGCATGCGCTCCCACTTCCGGCAATGCCGGTGTGCGCCAGTCCGCGGCAATCACCTTGTCACACAACGGACGATCGCGGCTCCCGCAGCCGGTCGATCAGTTCGCGGATGTCGACCGGCTTCTCATAGTACCATCGTGCGCCCCTGCCATAGGCCTCGTTCTCAATCTGCTCCGACCCATAGGCGGTCATGACCATCACGTCCGTTGTGGGCCAATTGCGCTTGATATAGGTCAGCAGTTCAAGCCCCTCGATTGCCAGAATCCCCGACATCCTGATATCGACGATCACCACGTCGAAGGTATAGCGCGCGAGGGCCTCCTCGGCGGGTTCAAGCCTGCTCGCGGTGATGACCTCGATCCCCTCCGTCCTGAGCGCATAGGACAGCGTCAGCAGGATGGTCGGCTCATCGTCAACGATGAGGACCCGCGTCGGTGCGGATTTGATAGGCAGCATGGGTATGATCTCTCGTCACGGGTTGCACGTCTATAGTATGCTCATGATGGTAAAAAAGCAACCTCCATGATGGCGCTGCCGCCCGGATCTCCCTCGAAAAATCAAGCCGGCTCATTCCCGTCAGGCCGCGCCCGTTACGAGAGCATTTAATACGACCTGCGGCAGGTCCTTGAGAGGCGCGACGCGCTCAACGGCCCCGAGTTCGATCGCCTTCTTGGGCATGCCAAAAACGACGCAGGAGTCCTCGTCCTGCGCGACGGTGAAGGCCCCCGCCTCCTTCATTTCGAGCATGCCCCTGGCACCGTCGTCGCCCATGCCGGTCATGATCACGCCGATGCAGTTCTTGCCCGCATACCGGGCGGCGGACCGGAACAGGACGTCAACCGACGGACGATGGCGCGACACGAGCGGCCCGTCCTTGATTTCGATGTAGTAGCGGGCGCCGCTGCGCTTGAGCAGCAGATGATGGTTGCCCGGTGCGATCAGTGCCCGGCCCCGCAGAATGGTGTCGTTGTTCTCCGCTTCTTTCACGGATATGCGGCAGATGCCGTCGAGACGGGCCGCGAAGGCGCGCGTAAAATGTTCGGGCATGTGCTGCACGACCACAATGCCCGGGGCGTCGAGCGGCATGGCCTCCAGAAAATCCCGGAGCGCTTCTGTGCCCCCGGTAGAAGCGCCTACGACCACCACCTTTTCCGTGGTCCTTGCCATCGCGCTCGATCCCGGCTTCGCGAGGATCACGTCCGCTGAATACTTGGGCACGACGCGCGGCGCATCGGGAGATATGCGCGCGATGCGGGCTGCGGCCGCGGCCTTGACCGCATCGCAGATGCGCACCTTGGATTCTTCGAGGAACTGCCTGGTCCCGAGGCGGGGCTTGGTGATGATCTCGACTGCTCCGTATTCGAGCGCCTTGAGGGCCGTCTCGGAGCCGCCCTCGGCCAGGCTGGAGCAGATGACCACCGGGATCGGATGCTGGGACATGATCTTCTGGAGGAACGTTATGCCGTCCATGCGCGGCATTTCCACATCCAGGGTTATGACGTCGGGCACCTCGCGCAGGATCTTTTCCGCGGCGATGAAGGGATCCGAAGCCGTTGCCATCACCTCGATCCCGCGGTCGGACGACAGCACCTCTTCCATCGTCTGGCGGACGACGGCAGAGTCATCGACGACGAGAACCCGTATTTTTTTGCTCATAACGGAATCACCTCATGCCCGCTGGATGACGGGGCACGCCGTACTGCTTCCGGCGGACATCGGCTTCACGGACCCCTTCGAGGCGTTGCAGCAGGACCTCGCCCGTATGCGGGTAGAACAGCAGCTTCCGTCCGCCGAGCCCTCCCACATCCTGCCGGGCGATCGCGAAGCCTTCCTGCTTCAGGAGCGCTTCGGCAGTCATGATGTTCTGGCGTCCAACCGAGATGAGGCCCGGCTTCTCGATCGAGCGCGGGAACATATCGGCTCCGCCGAAACACTTCACTTCGATATCGCTCCGCTTCACACCTGCCTTGTCGAAGATACCGGTCATCTGCCTGATCGAGCAGTCCACATACCTTAAGCCGTCCGGACACTCTCTCGTACAGCTGTTCTTCTTGCCGCATTCCGGCAGCAGGCCATGGCAGATGCCTCCGATCCCCAGCCTGCTGCTGTGCATCGTTACGGACAGGCAGGAACCGAGGACCGTGATAACCAGCGACGGCTGGTCGGTAACGTGCAATTCTCCCGCCTTGAGATACACGACCGGGGTCCCGTTGTTCCCCCTGCTCATGCGACCTTCCTGTAGATCGTCGATGAGATCCGGACGAGGGGCAGATCGAAGCCGTGGACCGTCTCGGAATGCCCCAGGAAGAGATGCCCGTTCGTCTTGAGGCACCGGCACAGGCGGCCCAGGAGCCTGTACTGCGTCGCCCGCTCGAAATAAATGATCACGTTCCGGCAGAATATGGCATCCATGAGCTCGGGTGCCGAGAGGTGCTCATCCATGAGGTTCACCCGCTGGAACGAGATGTGGGAGCGAAGCTCGGGAGCCACGCGCACCAGCGCCTTGCCGCGGTCCTTGCTGCGCAGAAAGTATCGCTGCTTGAGCGCAAGCGGGATACCAGCCACCAGATGCTCGTCGTAGATGCCGAGCCGCGCCTTGTCCAGCACCCGGCTCGAGATATCGGTGGCCAGGATGCCGTATTGAAAGCCGGCGCGCTGAATCGCAAATTCGCTCATAGCGATCGCGAGCGTATAGGGCTCCTCTCCCGAGGAGCAGCCGGCGCTCCAAATCTGGAAGTGCTTCCTGGCGCCCCCTTGTTCGCTCAGAAACTCGGGAAGCACCGATTCGGCCAGGAACTGGAAGTGATAAGGTTCACGGAAGAAGTCGGTCTTGTTCGTTGTGACCGCGTCGATCATGTGCACAAGCTCATCCGCCCCTGCTTCCGATCCGAGCACGTGATCGCAATAGTCCCTGAAGGAGGACATGCCGAGCACACGCAGCCGCTTCTGCAGCCTCGATTCGAGCATGATCTGCTTGGCCGGTGGCATCTTGATGCCGCAGTGGTCGACGATGAACTCGCTCAGACGGCCGAACTCTTTCGCGGACATTGCCTTGACGGCATCGTTGTTCATCTGGACTTCTTTCATCACAAAGAGAGCGTCGGGGAAGGCAGCGGCCCCCGCGATACCGGACGTCCTATTTCCCCTCCGGGGGGCGCCGGACTGGGAGCGCCTTCCCTCCTCCGGTTCGTTCAGTCCTGCTGGCCCGCTTCCGGAGCGGTGGAGTCCTTTTTGGCCTGGACCAGGGCCAGTTCATCGGTCGAGAAGATCTTGTCGATGTCGAGGATGATAATGAAACGGTTGTCCTTCTTGCCCATGCCCTTGATGAACTCCGTGTTCAGCCTCGTCCCGATCTTCGGTGCCGGTTCGATGTGGCCGGGCCCGAGGTCCATCACCTCCTGGACGGAATCGGCCAAGGCTCCCAGGACCGTGGTTTCGCCGTCGACCGTGACCTCGACGATGATGATGCACGTGTTCACCGTATTCTCCGTCTTCGACATGCCGAACTTGAGCCGCAAATCGACGACCGGGACCACGCTGCCCCGAAGGTTGATGACGCCGCGCATGAAGTCAGGCGTGCGCGGTACCTTGGTGATCGAGGTGAAGTCCAGGACCTCCCGTACCTTGCCAATGTCGAGGGCGAAGACCTCGTCATCGAGCTTGAACGTCAGATACTGCGTCGTCTCCATGATTGCTGCTGCAGCCATAGGTACCTCCTCGCCAGAAATGCGTAGTGCGGGATTTTGTCGGACTTGACGCACATCGCTGGTTGGCTCCACGTCAGTCATACCGCACCTGGTTTTAAAATCTCTCAAATTCGCTGTCCCGGCGGTCGTCGTTGCCCTTCCCGTCATGCCCCAGGTTCAGGGCAATTCCGGCATGAACTGCTGCACCGAGCGCTGGCAACGGCTTCGGCGCGACAGGGGCGAAAGCGGCCCTATGCCACGCCGGAACGTGTTTTACCGCTGCAACCTGACGCGAAGCCTGGGGCTCTGCCGCCTTGAAGAACGCTATCGCGCGCTGCAGCTGCTCGGCCTGGGAGGAGAGCTCTTCCGCTGTGGAGGACATCTCCTCGGCAGCACCCGCGTTTTGCTGGATCACCTGGTTCAGTTGCTGGATCGCGCCGTTGATCTGGTCCGCGCCGGTGGTCTGCTCCTTGGACGCGGCGCTGATCTCCTGCACCAACTCCGCGGTCTTCTGGATGTCCGGAACCAGCCTGGCAAGCATTTGTCCCGCCTTCACGGCCACTTCGACGCTGGTGGTCGACAGCTTGCTGATCTCGCCGGCTGCCGCCTGGCTCCGCTCGGCGAGCTTCCTGACCTCTGACGCAACGACCGCGAAGCCCTTGCCATGCTCGCCTGCCCGGGCGGCCTCGATGGCGGCGTTCAGCGCCAGGAGGTTCGTCTGGCGCGCGATCTCCTCGATGATCGAGATCCGGGAGGCGATGTCCTTCATGGCGGCCACGGTCTCGGCAACTGCCCTGCCGCTCTCCGTGGCGTCTGCAGCCGACTTGAGTGCAATTTTTTCGGTCGTCTGGGCATTGTCCGCGTTCTGCTTGATCGTGGCGTTCATCTCCTCGACGGATGATGATGCCTCTTCTGCGGATGCTGCCTGCTCGGTCGTTCCCTGGGACATCTGCCCGGCGCCCACGGAGAGCTGCTGGCTGCCCGAGGCCACGTTGTCGGAGGCGCTCTTCACCTCGGTGACGACGGTCCGGAGGCGTTCCATCATGGCCTTCATCGCATTCAGCAGCTGGCCCGTTTCGTCATTGTTCGTCACCGAGATATCCAGCATCAGGTCGCCTTCGGCGAGACGGTTCGAAACACGCACCGCCTCGGTGAGCCCCTGATTCACGCTCCTGACCAGCAGCAGGCCGATCGCAAGGATGAGCGACATGATCAGGACCATGGCGACCACGTACCTCCTCGCCTCGGCCCAGAAGACGGCCTGGACGTCGTCAATGTAGATGCCCGACCCGATCACCCACCCCCAGGGCTCAAACCTTTTGACGTAGGACACCTTGGGTACCGGCTCCTTGAAGTCCGGCTTGGGCCAGAGATAATCCACGTATCCCGCCCCGCTCGCCTTGACCGCGTCGACAAAGGCCACGAAGAGCCGCTTCCCCTCGGGGTCCTTGAAGTCAGACAGGTCCTTCCCGTCGAGCTCGGACTTGTAGGGGTGCATGATCATCGTGGGGTGCATGTCGTTGATCCAAAAATATTCCTTCTCGTCGTAGCGGAGCTGCCTGATCATGGCGACCGCGTTCCGCTGCGCCTCGTCCATGGTCATCTTGCCCTGCAGGGCGAGACCATGGTAGTACTCCAGGACGCCGAAGGCTGATTCGACCACGTGCCGTGTCTTCACCTTCCGGTCCTCGAACAGCTCCCGTCTGATGGTGAAGAGCGAGAGGAGGGTGATGGCGAGGATGCCGGCCATCATCAGCCCTGTGATGAACAGGATCCTACCCCGAAAGGTGACGCTTCGCGAGATCTTCATGGAATGCTCCTTGTCCGTGTCGCCATGCACGCCTCACTCGACGGCCTTTCTCCGGACGAATCTACGCTGAAACGGCGATTCATTCGACCGCCTCCAGTTCGAAGACCCGATCGCGAGGTCAGGCAGAAGGCGTTCCGGTTTCCGTTAGACAGTAGCCCCGCCGCGGGCGATCTTGGTTTCCTCATGTTCAACCTGCCGGACCAGTTTCGGGATATCGAGGATCAGCGCCACCGTCCCGTCCCCCATGATCGTAGCGCCGGATATCCCTTCGACCCCCTGATAATATTTCCCGAGCGATTTAATGACCGTCTGGTGCTCGCCGATGACCGTGTCCACCACGAGCCCGACGCGCCTGCCGTCGACATTCGTGATCACGATCTGCTGAAAGCGGGGCGGCGCCCCGTTGATCCCGAAATAGTCCCGCAACCGGATGTAGGGTACCAGCGATCCCCGGACATGCGCCAGGTGCCTGCCGTGCGTGCCGGCGGCGTCGCCCTGCGAGAGTTCCACGCACTCTTCCACGAGGGACAGCGGGAAGATGAAATGCTCGCCTGCCGTCCGCGTCAGGAAGCCATCGATGATGGCAAGGGTGAGCGGGATCTTGAGCAAAATGGCTGTCCCCCTGCGCGGCGCGCTCGTGACCTCGATACTGCCCCGGAGCCCATCGATCGCCTTCTTGACCACGTCCATCCCCACGCCGCGTCCCGACACTCCGGTTACGCTCTTCGCCGTGGAGAAGCCGGGTGCGAGGATCAGTTCCATCACCTGTCGCTCCGACAGCTCGTCATGGGGCTGGATCAGGCCCCTCTCGAGGGCTTTGGCCCTGATGGCCGAAACATCCAGGCCCGCTCCGTCGTCCTCCACCCGGATCAGGACATGGGCTCCCGAATGCACGGCCGACAGGTGGATCGTACCCTGCCTCGGCTTGCCCGCGGCCTGCCGGACGGCGGGCTGCTCGATACCGTGATCGATGCAGTTCCGGATGATATGGACCAGGGGATCGCTCAGCCGCTCGATCACGGTCTTGTCCAGCTCCGTCTCGGCCCCGTCCGCAGTCATCTCGATCTCCTTGCCGAGTTCCACGGAAAGATCGCGAACGATTCGCTTGAACCTGCTGAACGTCGTCCCGATGGGCAGCATGCGGATGTTCATGGCGTTGTCCCGGAGGGAGGCGGTCAGCCGCTCCACCTCTTCTGCGATCGCTAGCAGAGCGGGGATCCGGCTGGTCGCCGCCGTCTGGGTCAGCCGCGCCTGGACCGTCACGAGTTCGCCCACGAGATTCACCATGGTGTCGAGCTTGCTGGTCGCCACGCGGATGCTCTGAGCCGCATCTGCGCCCTGGCGCTGCTCCCGGAGCTCGCGCACATGCTGCTGTTCGAGCAGGGCCGACTCCACCTTGGCGCTGGGTACCACGCCGGTCTCTACCAGCATCTCTCCGACGCGCTTCTTGCTCTCCAGCACCTTCTGAAGGTCCCCGATGGCCAGGTCTCCGCGTTCGAGCAGGATCTCGCCGACCTTCTTGTAGGTTTTCTCGTCGTCCAGAAAGCCGTCCCGGTCTATGATGTCGATCTTAACGTCGGAGCCGTCCTTTACGAAGATGAACACGTCCTGAATGGCGTCCAGGCCCCGGCAGGTCGAAAGGATGGCGTCCCACGAAGTGTAGCAGGCCTGGGGATCGAAGTCCTCGAGGAGCGGGATGGCCTCCGTATGGGCAATTATCTTGCATGCTCCGAGCTCCCGAAGTTCGTTCAGGAGGTGGACCGGATTTATCCCGTGCAGGGCGATGTCCGCAGCCGGTTTGAAGCGAATACGGTACGTGAGGCAGGGCGCCCCGGCCTCCGGTTGTGCGATGCTCTTGGCCGCCGGCTCCGCGGCCGGTCCGCCCTTCAGCTCCATGCCCGGGAGCAGCTGCCGGAATTCCTCGAGGATCTCGGTGCACCGCGCGGGGTCCGCAGTGCCGCCGCGGTAGTAGACGTTGAACATGGCCTCGATCTGGTCTCGGGCGGCAAGGGTGAGATTGATGATCTCTTTCGTCGCCGTCACCTTGCCTGAACGGACGTTGTCCAGGATCGTCTCCAGTTCGTGCGTAAAGCCGGCTATCTCGTGGAATTCGCAGGCGCCGCCGGACCCCTTGATCGTGTGCATGGCGCGAAAGGCTCTGCCGATCTGCTGGCCGTCGTTCGGATCTTTTTCGAGCTCCAAGAGCGCCTGCTCCAGCTCCGCAAGCAGCTCCTGGGCCTCCGCCTGGAATGTTGCGCGCAGTTCGCGCACAATGATTTCCGAGGAGTCATCAAATGCCGGTTTGCTCTTTTCATCCATGTCAGGCTCCATGAGCCGCCGCCCAGAGGCAGCTCTTCTCCGTATCCAGTTTACAGCCCGTGAGCCGGCCGAAGCCGGCGGCCTCGACCATGTCCGTAAACACCTGGGGCAGCGGACCGCTCAGGCAGAGCCGTTTCTTCAGGCGAACGGCGCTGCGGTGGGCCGAACAGAAGAGCTGCAGGCAGGAGAGGTCCAGGGCCTGCGCGTTCGCCAGAGAAATCGAAATGTCGTCCGAGTCGATCAGCGCCTTGATCAGGGTGTGTCTCAGCTCTGCGGCATGCGGCAGCGTGATCTCGCCTTCCAGCGTGATCACCACGCTCGTCCCGGATTGTTGAAAATTCGCTCCCATGCTGTTCACCTCGCTTGACGGGGAATGGTTATTGCCCGCAGTTCAACGGGCATTCGTTTCCTCGAACTCGGCACTTCGGACAAGCCGGGGAACGTCGAGAATGAGCGCCACGGTGCCGTCGCCGAGGATCGTTGCGCCGGATATGCCCTTCACGCCGTGGTAATATCTTCCCAAGTTCTTGATGACCGTCTGATGGCCGCCGATCACAAGGTCGACCACGAATCCGACCCGTCGGTCGTTGACCCGGGTGATCACGATCTGTTCGATGGAGGGCGCTTCGCACCCTATGGCGAAGCGCTCCCGGAGGCGTAGATAGGGGACGATCTGTCCCCGCACATGGGCAAGGTGCCTGCCCCGGGACCGTTCCCGGTCGTCGCGGGACAGCTCCACGCATTCCTCCACGACGGACAGCGGGAAGATGAAGTGCTCACTGCCGATCCTGGTCAGGAAGCCGTCGATGATCGCCAGGGTCAGCGGCAGCTTCAGCGTGATGGTGGTCCCGGTCCCTTTCCGGCTGGTTATGTCGAGGGTTCCGCGCAGCGACTCGATGGTCTTCTTCACAACGTCCATCCCCACCCCGCGGCCGGACACGCTCGAGACCTTTGTTGCCGTAGTGAATCCCGGCGTCAGGATCAGTCCGAACAGCTCCTGCTCCGACAGATGTGCATCGGCTGCAATGAGACCCCTCTCGATCGCCTTGATGCGGACCGCGTCGGAATCGATGCCGCCTCCGTCGTCGGTTATCTGGATCAGCACGTTCGCACCTGCATGCACGGCGGACAGGAGGATCGAACCCTGACGCGGTTTGCCCGCTGCCTCGCGGACGGCCGGGGTCTCGATGCCGTGGTCGATGCTGTTCCGGATGAGGTGCACCAGCGGGTCGCCGAGCCGCTCGATGACGGTCTTGTCCAGCTCGGTCTCGGCGCCGGCCGTGGTCAGCTCGATCTGCTTGCCCAGTTCCCCGGACAGATCCCGCACCAGGCGCTTGAACCTGCTGAAGGTGGTGCCGATGGGCATCATGCGGATGCTCATCGTGATGTCCCGGAGCTCGGCCGTCAGCCGCTCCACCTCCTCCGAGATGGCGAGAAAATCGGTAGAGCCGTTGCCATGGGTCGATGCCGCCTGGCTGAGCCGCGCCTGCACCGTCACCAGTTCCCCGACGAGGTCCACCAAGCGGTCGAGCTTTTCGGCTGGCACCCGGACGGTCATCACCGATTCTTCCTTGTGGCGTTTTTCGCGCACGTCGCGAACGTGCTCCTGCTCGGCGAGCGCGGCAGTCACCTTATCGGGTCCGATTGCGCCCATGCCCACAAGGATCTCGCCGAAGCGCTTCTGTGCCGAAAGCCCCTGCCGGACGACCTCCGGGGAGACGTCTCCGCGTTCGACCAGGATATCACCGATCCTCTTCGTGTACGGCTGGAAATCCACGTTCTGCGACGGGTCGATGACGTCGGCCACATCGATCTTCACCTTGGAGCAGTCCTCCACGAACAGGAACACGTCCTTGATGGCATTCAGCCCGCGGTTGGTGGTGAGCAGGACGTTCCAGGAGAGGTAACAGTCTTCCGGGTCGAGGTCCTCGAGGAACGGCACCGGCTCGGTCAGGGCGACGACGGTGCATTCGCCGAGTCCGCGCAATTCATCGAGCAGGCGGATCGGGTCGATTCCTGTCTTGAATATGTTCCGACCCGCCCCGAAGGCGATGCGGTAGGTAGCGATTGCCTCGCGCCGCTCGCCGGCCTTGGTTTCGACTGCGGAGGGCAGAGGCCCGGCCGGGGGTTCCTTCCGGACATCGGCAGGGATAAGCTTCTTCAGCGACTCTATGAGGGGGACATTGGCCCGCTCCAGTTCCGGTCCGGCTTCATCGGACGCAGCGAGCATGGTCTTGATCCGGTCCCGCGCCTGAAGCGCAAGGTTGATCAGCTCCCGGGAAGCCGACATCCTGTTGTTCCGGACGAGGTCGAAGACGGTCTCGATCTCGTGGGTGAACTTCGAAACCCTCTCGAAGCCGAACATGGCTCCGGAGCCCTTGATCGTGTGCAGGGCGCGGAAGATCCGACCGATCAGCTCTCCGTCCGCCGGCGATTCCTCGAGCTCGAGCAGCGACGCTTCAAGCTCTTCCAGACGCTCGTTCGCTTCTTCCAGAAAAACGGACCTGTGCCTGTCGCTTATCGCCACGACGATGTCCTTCCTCTCATACGCAGCCGGCCGGGGTTGCCCGGATACGCGCTGCTACTTCACGAACTTCTTCACTACGTCAAGCAGCTGTTCCGGGGAAAACGGCTTGACGATCCAGCCGCTGGCCCCCGCCTGTTTTCCCTCCTGCCTCTTGCTCTCCTGCGACTCCGTGGTCAGCATCACGATGGGCGAGAACTTGAAAGCCGGCAGGCCGCGGAGCTTCCTGATGAGCTCGATGCCGTCCATCTCGGGCATGTTCAGGTCGGTGATGACCATGTCGATCTTTGCGCCCGCGATCTTCCCAAGGGCGTCCCTGCCGTTCTCCGCGACCAGCACGTCGTGCCCCGCCTCCTTGATGGTGAAAGCGACCAGCTGCCGCATCGATGCGGAGTCATCTACAACCAGAACGGTCTTTGCCATACGAGAACCCTCCCGCTATTTCACGTTCAGAGCGAGGAGCGTCTTGTTCATGACCGCCCGCTCCGACTCCATGGTATACAACTTCTCGATCCACGACGCGTTCGCCCTGTGGTGGGTCACGCTGGCATCCCGGAGCTTCGCCAGGATCTGCTCCGATTCGGCCTTGAGTTGCAGCAGGGGCTCGACCACATGCTCGATCCGCTGACGGGTGATGTCCTGGAACTGCATGGAGACGATGATCCCGCTGATGTCCCTGGCGAGCGCATCAGACTCCTTGGTGAGCTCCTCGAGCCGCTCCTTCGCGTCGCGGACCACGGCGTCCAGCGTGGCGAGCGCCTCATCGACGGCCGTCCCTGCTTGGAGCGATTTGGCCGTGTGCTCGGCCGTGCTCATCTCGGTCTTTTGATACATGGCGCTCATGTCCGCCCCGATCTTGGTGATCAGCTGCTTGATCTTGTCGGCGGCGCCGTTGGACCGGTCGGAAAGCTTTCTCACCTCGTCGGCGACCACACTGAACCCCTTGCCCGCCTCTCCCGCGCGCGCGGCCTCGATCGCCGCGTTGAGGGCGAGCAGGTTGGTCTGCTGCGCGATGTATTCGATCTCTCCCACGATCTTCCTGATGCTTTCCGCGTCCTGGGCGATAACGCTCATCTCCTGCTGGGTTTCTCTCGCGGAGCTCGTGAGTGTCTGAAGGTCGGCCATGACGCTCTTGAAGGTCTGCCTGCTCACGCTGATAGCCGACGAGTCTCCGCCGCTCACTCCGAGCCTGCCGAAGGCGTCCGATGCGCTCTCCGACTGCTTCCGCGCCCGGCCGACGATGCCCATGAATTTTTCACCCATTTCCAGGGCGGCCTGTTCGGTCTGCTTCGTGACCTCTGTCAGCTGGTTCGTCAGGACCGGAATGATCTGAACCTTGCTCTGAAGGTGACCGGCGACGGGCGTTAGGATCGATTCGATCCCGGCAAGTTCGATCTTCTGCTCCTGCCCGTGCTTCTCTTCGAGCGAGGCGTGATGCCTCTGCAGAAGGGAAATGGCGAGGAACAGGGCGGCGCCGTAACATACGATGAAGGCGCTCAGCCGAACCTGCCACGTGGTGAACAGGGACGGCAGCGCAGCAAGCAGGAGAAGACCAGCCAGAATGGGCTTTATTTTTTTGTTCTCGGTCATATCCCTCCTGCAATCCCGGCTGAGCCTCCCGTCAATCACTATAATAATAAGGAAGGCTGATCTCTTTTCGGAGATTCCATTGAAATCTTGAATGATCTTTAGGGGTATTTTCAGGTTTTTGTCTGGAAACGTTTGTAATTAACCCTCTGTTAATCCACAGAAACTCATGCACTTTTCGTTCCGGATAAATATGTACATTTTTTCAGATATTTAAGTCTAAACAAACCCGTATGACTGTACAGAAACAGGACAGTGAGGCGTGAAAAGTACCGTTTCTTGACAGCTTGATTTTGCAGGATAAAGGTGTTAATCTGAGGCCTCATGAAAGGAAAGCCCTTCTCCGATGCAAACCGGCTCGATCAATATAAAGAATCTCTCCTTCGATGATCTTACCCGGGAGTTGGTGAGCCTGGGCATGAAGAGATATCGTGCCGGACAGGTCCATGAGTGGATATACCGGAACAGCGCGGACGCCTTTGACGAGATGACGAACATCCCGAAGGCCGAGCGCGTCCTGCTCGCGGGGCGTTTCTTCATCCCATCGCCCCGGCTGCTGAAGCAGGAGCGCTCCTCGGACGGGACCACAAAATTTTTATTCGAGCTTACCGACCGCCATACCATCGAAAGCGTGCTCATCCCCGACGAGGACCGGAAAACGCTCTGCGTCTCCTCGCAGGTCGGCTGCGCCCAGGCCTGTCGCTTCTGCCTCACCGGCAGCGGCGGGTTTCGCAGGAACCTCGACGCCTTCGAGATCGTAGACCAGATCCTGTTCGTAGAGAAGCTGATTGCTTCCGGTGAACGTGCCGGCACCGTTCACCAGGGAGGCGGCGGAGACTTCAGGCGCGAGCCCGTGCGGTACATCACGAACATCGTGCTGATGGGAATGGGTGAGCCTCTGGCGAACTTCGACAACGTGGTGCAGGCGCTCCGCGTGATAACGGCAGACAAGGGGCTGGGGTTCTCGCCGCGCAGGGTGACGCTCTCGACCGACGGCCTGGCGCCGGAAATAGACAGGCTCGGAACAACCGGCATCAGGGTCAACCTCGCCATCTCGCTGAACGCAACTACCGACGCGGTCCGCGACCGGATCATGCCCGTGAATCGCCGCTACCCGATCGGGGAGCTTTTGGCCGCCTGCAGGCGCTTTCCCCTCGACGAACGGAGGAGGATCACGTTCGAATACGTTCTGCTCTCGGGCGTGAATGATTCGGGGGAGGATGCGCGGCGGCTCGTGCACCTGCTCAAGGGCATCAGGAGCAAGGTCAATCTTATCCCCTTCAATCCCTTTCCCGGCAGCGAGTTCAGGCGGCCCGCTGATGCCGCGGTCCGCCTCTTCCAGAAGGTCCTGCTGGACCATCACTTGACCGCACCCCTGCGCGAGTCACGGGGCAGGGACATCTCGGCGGCCTGCGGCCAGTTGCGGGAGCAGGAGGCTGCGCTGCATCCGTAATCTCCCTTCGGAGGGATTGACGGAAGGCGGCGCAAAATAACAGGGACACTTCTGTTCGCGATGCGTCCCCCTTGTCTGCCCACTCGTCAATCCCGGTCAGGCAGCCATTTCGAGATTTTCGAGAACATTCTTCAGCGCTACCTCGTCCTGCTTCAGCTCATCCCTGAGCTCCTTCCGTATTCCCGACGCGATCAAGACCCTGAGCTCCGGGGTCGTGGTATCTCCTCCAGTTCGGTGACGAGCAGGTCACGTTCCATCTTGTCCATGACGTTCATACTTCCCTCCTCTTTTCCTAGCGAGCTCTCTTACCTGATTTATTACCACCGAGGAGGAACAGGCAGCAACAGGCTTACGGCAAGCAGGTCTCCACGAATAGAGTGCCGTTTAAAAACCGCACTGAACTCGAAGGCTTCTTTCACTTCTCCGCTGCGTGACGGGGCGAGTCATCACACAATTGATCCCCGGCCACTATGCTATACTAAAACTGCAGGCAGTGATTTTGCCAGGGAGCGTAAACGGATTTTGTCTTATAACGTTCACAGCGGGTGAGGAGGCAACGGCTCATGGGTGACCGATCATATGAATATATCATCGTAGGCGGGGGCCTGGCCGGGGCATCGGCCGTCGAGGGGATACGGGAACTGGACAAAAAGGGGGCAATTCTCCTTCTGAGCGCCGAGAAGCACCTACCCTATGACCGCCCGCCTCTGACGAAGAAGCTCTGGTTCGGAAAGAAAAAGGTCGAGGAGATTTTTCTCCATGACCGGAAATTCTACGACGAGAACGGAGTGACCGTGGAAACCGGCATCACGGTCACGTCGCTCGATGCGAAACAACGGGCGGTCACGACGAACGCCGGCAACGAGTATCGCTATCGCGAACTGCTCCTTGCCACGGGCGGCATCCCGCGAACACTCCCCATTCCCGGCGGCGACCTCGCGGGCATCTGTTACTTTCGCACCCTGGACGACTACCTGAAGCTGCGGAAAGGATCCACAGAGGGGAAAACGGCGGTCGTCATCGGCGGCGGGTTCATCGGTTCCGAAATAGCGGCTGCGCTGACCATCAATAAGGTCGGCGTGACGATGATCTTTCCCGAGCCCTACCTCGTCAGCAGGGTCTACCCTGAATACCTTGGGCGGGCGCTTTTGAACCTGTACCTCTCGCGCGGCATCAAGGTCCTGGCAGATGAGAGGCCCTCTGCGTTCTCCCAGGAAGGCGACCGGTTCACCACGTACACCGCGAGCGGTACGAAGATCGGGTCCGACATGGTGATTGTGGGCATCGGCATTGCGCCCTCGCTCGATCTTCCGAGGCGTGCGGGACTGCAGACGGCCAACGGGGTCATTGTGGACGAATATCTTCAGGCGTCGCTCCCCGGCATCTACGCTGCTGGTGACATCGCGTTCTTTCCCTACCAGGCGCTCGGAAAACAGACGCGCGTCGAACACTGGGACAATGCCTTGAACCAGGGCAAGCGGGCAGGTTTGAACATGGCCGGTGGGCACAAACCTTATGACTATATGCCCTACTTTTTCTCTGACCTCTTCGAGTTCGGGTACGAGGCGGTGGGAGAAGTGGACGCCCAGCTCGAGACGTTCGCCGACTGGCAGAAGGAAAACGATACGGGCGTGATCTATTACCTCAAAGACGACAGGGTCCGGGGCGCGATGATGTGCAACGTGTGGGACAAGGTCGAGGCGGCCCGCGAACTGATCCGCAAGAATGCGAGGGTGACGAGAGAGGGCCTGCGCGGCATGATCAAATGACAAAAAATGGATCCGCAAAGCTTAACAATAAAGGAGGCTAAGAATAGATCTTTAAGCTATTTAAAAAGTCTATGGCCTCTGTTGTTAGGACATCGCAAAAGAGTTGCCGTTAACATTATTTTCTCGGTGTTCTCTGTGGTTGGTTTTAATAATAGGAAGGACGAACAGGGAGGTCAATATGAAACTGGCAGAACAAACCGCAAAACCCGTAGCGAAAGGGACCGCCCCCCTTTCGCAGAAAGAAGCGGAGGAACTCGCGCGAGAGATCCCGCTGTGGTCGCTGGGCAGAGGTGCCATCGAACGGGAATTCCGGTGCAGGGATTTTCGAGAGGCCATGGAATTCGTGAACCGCGTGGCAGCGCTTTCGAACGAACAGGACCATCACCCTGATATTTTCATATCCTACAGCAAGGTGCGGTTGACCCTGTCGACGCATAAGGTCGGCGGCCTGACGCTGAACGACTTTGTCGTGGCGGCGAAGATCGACCTCTTGGCGGACCAGCAGCGGGTCGGAAAGGCTGCATGACCGATCATCTCACGGAGACCCCGGAACAGAGCGCCGCAGCGAGCCTGAAGGGAAAGGTCGCCCTGATAACCGGTGCCAGCAGAAGGATAGGACGCGCACTCGCCATCGCTCTTGCGGAAGAGGGCGTAAATATCGTGGCGCACGACCGCAAGGCGCAGGAATCCGAGACCGCAAGGGTGTGCAATGAAGTCGAGGACTGCGGGGCGAAGTCCTGGAGCATCATTGCCGATCTCGAACGGCCGGAAGAGTACGAGTCGTTGACCGCCCGGGCCCTCCAGGCTGGGGGGGGGCTCGACATCCTGATCAACAATGCCTCCATCTTTCTTCCGACTTCGATCATGGATGTCGGCTTCAGCGACGTGGTGCGACATATGCAGGTGAACGCGTGGACGCCCTTTGTCCTTTCCCGCGAGTTCGCAAGGCTCGCCGGCCGTGGCAAGATCATCAATATTCTCGATACCCGCATAGCCAGCCATGATCCGGCGCACGTGGCGTACCTCCTGAGCAAGCAGATGCTCGCGTCCCTGACAAGGATATGCGCGCTGGAATTCGCTCCAGCCATTACGGTAAACGCCGTTGCGCCCGGCTTGATTCTCCCGCCAGCGGGTAAGGATGAGAGCTACCTCGACCGGCTGGCAGAAAAGGTCCCCCTCAGGAAGCACGGGGGGCCGGGGGACATCGCGGACACTGTTCTCTATCTGCTTAAAAGCGGCTTCGTGACCGGCCAGATCATCTACGTTGACGGCGGCCGGCGCCTTCTGGAGGGCGGCAATGGACCGGATTCTGATTAAGGACCTTCTGGTGCGGTGCGTCATCGGCGTTCATGACGAGGAGCGCCGGGACAAACAGGACGTGCTTATCAACGTGGCGCTCGCAGTGGATCTTAGGAAGGCCGGCTCGAGCGACCGGATCGAAGACTCCGTGGATTACCGCGCCCTGAATAAGCAGGTCCTGGGCATGGCGGAGCGCTCGCAGTTCCATCTCGTCGAAGCCCTGGCACAGGCAGTGGCCGACATCTGCCTCGGCCATCCGTCGGTCCAGGAAGCAACGGTGAGGATCGAAAAACCCGGGGCGCTCAGGTTCGCACGGAGCGTCGGCGTGGAGATCGTCAGGAAGCGGCCGGGCTGACCATGGCGCGGGCCTTCATAAGCATCGGATCGAACATCGACCCGGAAACGAATGTGAGGAGCGCCATCCTCGGGCTCGCTTCGACGGAGCGGGTCACGGCGATCTCAACGGTCTATCGTACGGAGCCCGTCGGACCGCCAGGTCAGCCGTGGTTCTACAACTGTGTGGTGGAGATCGAAACGGACCTTGCCCCCCGGGAGCTTAAGTTCCGGCTGCTGCGCAGCATCGAGAGCGAACTTGGCAGGACCCGGGGCAGTGACAAGTTCGCGGCGCGTACCATCGACCTCGATCTGCTCCTCTGGGACGGGCTCGTGATGACGACACCGGACTTGGTCCTCCCGGACCCCGATATCCCGCTGCGGCCGTTCCTTGCGATCCCGATCCGGGAGCTCGCGCCCGGCCTGGTCCTGCCGGGATCGGGGCTGCATATACGGGAAGCGGCGGCGGCCTTGTCTCCGAACGCCATGACGCCGCTCGAGGCCTACACAGAAGAACTGCGAAAGGAACTCCTCCATGAGCGGAAACAGTGAACGGATCGAAAAACTGGTAGAGGAACTGCTGATCGAGCTCGGCGAAGACCCGCAGCGGGAAGGTCTCCTCAAGACGCCCAAACGCGTTGCCGCGTCCCTCGCCTATCTGACCTCGGGCTACCGGGCCGATCTCGGGGCGCTGGTCAACGATGCCTGCTTCGCGCAGGAAACGACCAGCATGATCGTGGTAAAGGACATCGAGCTGTACAGCCTCTGCGAACATCACCTGCTGCCGTTCTACGGCCGCTGCCATATCGGCTACATTCCCCGGGGACGAGTCTTCGGCGTCAGCAAACTGGCCCGCCTGGTCGACATGTATGCCCGCAGGCTCCAGATCCAGGAGCGGCTCACGGAACAAATCGCCTTTGCGATCAAGGACTCGATCAACGCCGACGGCGTCGGCGTCATGATCGAAGCGCGCCACCTCTGCATGATGATGCGGGGAGTAGAGAAGCAGAATTCCATGTTCGTGACCTCGGCGGTGCTCGGGGTCTTCCGAACGAACCCTGCGACGAGAGAGGAATTTTTATCGATCATTAACAGGCCGAAAACGCTGTAAGCATGACCCGTTCTCGCTCGTAGCAACGAGTCATCGCGAACAAAAGGTTGCCAGGCCCGCATTCTGCGTCATCCGTGTCCGGTGATAACCCCCAAATGCAGGCAAGCGTCGTATCCTATGCCGTGGAAACCCTGGCCGCGTGTTCAAGGACCTGCTGGATGTGGACGTCCACCTGCCGGAGGACCGTCGGCGAGACCGCGTAGCCATCGCTCTCGTAGGTAAGAACAGGCATCCCGTGCCGGATACTGAGCGGTTTCAGGATCGCCTCCGAGATCCGGAACGGGAGGCAGTTGAACGGCCCAATGATGATGATCCCATCGTAGCCCAGGGCCTCGGCCTCCAATCCCCGGCCTACGGTCGGGACAATCTCGCCGTAGATCCCCGGCGACACATGATCAGAGGCCTTCTCGAACAGGGAAGCTGCATCATTGGGACCTGCCACGAGAAGGCCTGTTTTCTCAAACAGCCTCCGGTATTCTCCCTCGACCCGTCTCTCCGCCTGATAGGCAAGCCAGTGCTGCAGATACTGCTTTCCGTCCCTCTGGAAAATCCTCGAACAGGCCTTGGCCAAAGCAAGGCCGCCCGGCTTCATGCCCCATTCGCGGGCCGCTTCGGTCACCCCGTAATAGGTGTGATAGAGCAGCAGGTCGGTCATATCAACCGGCTTCAGGATTATGCCTCGTTCAGAATAGAGGTCCCGGACGCCGTCCATGAAGAACGGGCTGAACCGGGTGAAAAAGTCACCCATGACGATCACCCGCGGACAGGTCCGCCGCTCCCGCGTGCGCGGCAGCGCTGCGATCAGCTCGACGAATCCGGGCAGCTCGGCCTGGAACCGGGCCTCCGAGTCCGCTGCGTCCACAAGCCGCTGCCACTCCTGCCTGAGCTGATCCACGCTGCCTGGAGCGCCGACAACACGGAGAACGTGCTCGATCTCCACGAGGAGGTCCGCCGCGAGGAGCGTGAGCGCTGTGTTCTTAGCGAGTGTTATTCTGTCGATCGCGCTCCGTCCGTTCTCTGCGGTCGGGACGAACAGGAACAGGTCGGGCAATCGCTGTTCGACGATGAAGCGCCTGAGAAAGTCCAGGTAGGCGTCCAATACGCAGGGCGCGCCGCCCTCCAGCATGTAAAATCCCGCTATCTCGCCGCGTGCGCGCTCTTCGTTGATCTTGAGCAGTTGTCCGATGCAGAGCGGCAGAGGAAGGCACTCGCGGCCCGACGTATACTGGAGGCCCCGCTCGAGCTGGTCCCGGTCCAGCGGAGCGATCTTGCCGGCGTGCAGGCCCATCCAGCGAAACGCCATGGCCATCGCCTGTGAATGGACCTCGGAGAAATTGGGAAAATAAAACCGTACCCGCGGATCTTGCATGGATACGGTCTCTCCCTCTGAACGGATGACCGTACTCCCGGCGCCGGTCCTGCACAGGGAGAACTGCGCGCTCTGAACGGCCGGTGCTGCCTGATAGTTATGAACAATGTCCAGGAACGCTTCGAGACGGGTCTGGACACCGGCGTCGGCGGTGTGCGCGTCGATCTCGAGGATCAGGTACGGCTTGGCGCCCATCTCGGACGCGACCCTTGCGTGGGTAAAGGCGTCCACGGTGCAGCTGAAATTGCTGATGCAGACCAGGAACAGGTTCGGATATTTTTTGGCCAGGGTCATGGCGTTCAGGACCTGGTTGGAGAAGTGCCATGCAAAGGGCCCTTCTTCGACCGGCGCCAGGCAATCAGCGGGGATGGCTGCCGCGCCCATGCTGGACAGCTTCCTACCGATTGATTGAGACGCCTCGGCTGCGTAGGCGTTGTAACTGCGGCCGGCAAGCACGATCGCTGGTTTTCTTTCGAACAGCGCCTGCTCCAGGGCATGCTGCCCCAGCTCCCGCATGGCGCGTTCAGCCTTCTTCTGAGCGCTCTTTGCCGCTTCCCAAGCCTGCCCAACCCGTTCGCGTCCGATCGCGAACTCGCGGCTGGTCATCTCCTCCAGTTCCAGGCCGCATTCGTAGCCGCGCGTGAAATCCAGGACCGGGGAAAGAAAGCGGACATTGGGGAATGCTTCAGCAAGGAAAAAGGGGCTGGCTTGGGTGATCGGGCAGAGGTAGGAATCACGGCACGGGCCGGTCCGGGGCATGCGCTTCACGTGGGGCAGGAAGACCGCATCCACGCCTTGTTTGGCAAGGTCCAGGATCGCTCCGTGCGCTGTCTGCGCGGGAAAGCAAAAGCCTGAATAGGACTTCAGCTCGCCCTTGGGGTCAAGACCGGACAGAACAACGTTCAGTCCCAGGCCCTTGAAGAAGACCGAGTAGAGCGGGTAGAGCGAGTGCGTCAAAAGCGCTCTCGGAATTCCGATGGTCGGCTGAACACGATCCATTGCCGGCCTTTCGACCTGATCGTTCGTGGTTCCAAAGATCATTTCCGCACGCTGCTCCACCAGGTCCGCCGCCGCAACAACGTGGGTATTTCTCTTCCACACATGTTCGTAAAGGCTGCAGCGCCCGCCGAAGGGGAAACGCCGGCCCCCAACCTCGAAGCGGTCGATGCTGCAGTGCATCCGGCATGCCTTGCAGATGAAGCGTCCCGGGGACGCCATCTCGGCTTTGGCCAGGGAGAGCAGGTCCGTCTCAGTATCGAGGGTGTCATGAGACCGTGTGAGGGCCAGGAGCGCGACGCCCAGCGCTCCCATCAGTTCCGGGCTGGGGGGGATCACGACCATGCGGTCTACACTGTGGGCAAAGGCGTGGCCCACGGCGCGGTTCAGGGCAACGCCGCCCTGCAGGAACACCTTTTTGCCCACGGCGCGCGGCCCCTTGACCTTGGTGAGATAGTTCGCGGCGATCGCGTAGACCAGCCCGGCAACTATGTTCTCTGCCGACTGTCCCTGCTGGAAAGCGATGCGGATGTCGGAATTGATGAAAGCAGCGCAGGTTGCCTTGAGCTGCACCGGGGACGGCGCGGCCAGCGCGGCCTCTGCGATCTCCGACACGGTGATGCCGAGGTCCCCCTGGGCGCTCTCTTCCAGAAAAGACCCGGTGCCGGCAGAGCAGGCATTGTTCATCGCGTAATCGACAGGCACGCCGTTTTTGAGGCGGATGTACTTGGAGTCCTGGCCGCCGATCTCGAAGATGGTGTCCACGTCGGGGTCGAAGTGGGTTGCTCCCGTAGCATGGGCGGAGATCTCATTGTACACATGGGAGGTGCCCAGGTAAGCGCCGACCAGTTCCCGGGCCGAGCCGGTGGTCCCGATAAGTCCGACCCTGAGGTTGCCGGCCTCTTGCCCGATGACCCTGAGGCATTCGCGCGTCGCTGCCACGGGGTCGCTGCGCGTGCGGGTATAGTGCGATGCGACCACCGCCCTCGTTGCCGGATCGAGCAGGACCGCCTTGGTCGTCGTCGACCCCGCATCAAGACCAAGGACGAGCAGACCTTCCGGAGGCGCCTGCCGCGGCACCGGCGCGATGACCTGCACCCTGTCAGCCTGGCGATGAAGCGGCGGAAAGCTGTCCAGGATCGGCTGAAGCGAGATCTGCGGAGAGCTGTAGCGAGGGTCGTCGCGCGTGAGCAGAGCGCACCCCCAGGCCTCGAAACAAAGACTCTGCGCTGCGACGACGATTTCCGTGGAAGGAAGCTTCTCTCGCAAAGCTGCCAAAAGGGCGGCGTTTCGGGATACGCCGCCGATGACGAGCACCCGCTTGAGCTGTTGCTGCCCCTTTTCGAGCAGCGAGATCACCTTGTCGGCCATGCTGTCATGCAGCGTGTGCAGGATGTCCTCGGGGCTCGCTTCATTCCGGTTGAGCTTGTGGGTTATGTCCGACTTGCAGTGGACCGAGCAGCGGCTTGCCAGGGGTACGACCTTCCCGCTGAATGAGCGCTGGATCGCTTCCTCGATAGTAAGCCTCATCCGGCCGATCTGCTGCACAAAGAACTCGCCGCTTCCGGCAGCGCATTTATTGTGCGAAAGCACATTTTCGATCCTTCCGTCCGTAAGGAGATACACCAGAAAGGACTCGCCGCCCAGCGAGACGACGGCATCGAAATCGCCCCCCAACTCAGCCAAAGCCCGCTGTATGGCGGCAACCTCGGTGATGTGCCCCCGGCGGCCGGACACCCCGAACCAGTCGGCTCCGTCAAACTCCTTCCCGACGAGCATTTCCCCGAGCACCTCCAGGGGACGGCCCTGATGGGCCTTCACGCTGGAGAAGACATCGTCCCCACGCAAGGCCACTGCCTTCACCGTTATGGCGCCGATGTTCGCGCCCACACAGAACGGTTGCGACGCCTTTTCCTGCAATAATGCATTCTGACTCATGGGCAGGATGTTCGGCATGGTTTCCCTCAATTCTCCACGGGGCAATATGAACGCTCTGCGGCAGCAAGCGCCCAGACCACGCGGTTCGCGGCGTTAAACTTGACGGTAAAATACAGGAGAGCGATCTTTGTTCCCGACAGACAACTCCGGATGTTCAAATCCGGCTCGTTCTTGCTTGAGGGGATCGATTTGGATCGACGAATGATTCAGTTGAGTCAAGTATAGCACCCAGGACTGCGTATGGAGGAAAGAACGGGGAAAGGTTTCTTTGAGGATAGCGGTCAGAGAAAAGAACAAAAGCAGGAAAGGTCTGTTATGCGCATGCGACGGCCTTATCATCAGAAAGGCGAGAAGAAGGCACTAAAATCTCCGTAGCAGAGAACCAGGCGGAGGTCTCAATAAAGGGCCTCACCCTAAGACCTGCGTGTAGTTTATGTAAATTCCCTTGCCCTGCTGGATGGTTTACTGTATTCTCCTTACTCCGTGGGTAGTTATAACTCTCCGGGACAATGACGACATGGCGCTGAAATCAACCATATTCAAGGCGGAGCTCCAGATCTCCGACATGGGCCGCAACTACTACGGCGACCACAGCCTCACCATCGCCCGCCACCCCTCCGAGACAGACGAGCGCATGATGGTGCGCCTTCTGGCCTTTGCCCTGCACGCCCACGAGGCGCTGGTCTTTGGCGACAGCATCGGGTCCGATAATGAACCCTCGCTCTGGCAGAAGGATTTGACCGGCGGGGTCCAACTCTGGATCGATGTGGGACAACCCGACGAAAAACGCATTCGCAGAGCCTGTGGACGCGCGGCAGGGGTATATATCTACAGCTTCGGCGGCCACGGCGCTGACGTCTGGCTGAACCAGATCAGGAACAGTCTCGGACGCTTAAGGAATCTGACCGTGATAAACCTGCCCGCGACGACCCCCCCGGCCCTCGCCAGGCTGGCGCAGCGCAGCATGAAACTGCAATTCACCATCCAGGACAACCAGGTGTGGGTGACCGATGAACGGGAAACAGTGCACCTGGACCTGACCAAGGCAACGGTCCTGTCTCCTTCATAATCCGGCCGCCAATGAATCAAGACCTTTGACACGGATAAATGCGGGTTCAGTGTCGAAAGTATTATTATATTGCCTGACCTTTCTCTAACTGGCGATCCACTTCGCTCTCGTGCAATTCCAATAGCGCCATCGATGGTCGTCTTTCTTCCATTTGAGTGGAAGCGATTAGGATCATCAGTCCGGGGTTTGAGACGGTGCTGGAAAAAAGGAGGGGACGGTTCACGTCATGCAATGCTTAGCCGGCGATGTAGCGGGACGGAAAGGCCGGCGGACTCGGCTTTCACCGTACCCATTATTTTAAGACCGTTGCGTAAGAGGGAACTTTTGCAGACAGCGAGGATAAGCGGCAAGAAGAGAAACCAGGCCCGGAAGACCCCCTTCTCGTGTTCGCCCGTCGCAGCAACTCAGTAATGATCTGCGAAAGAGAGCAGCAGCCGTCATCGGTGTCAGCAGCTTGAAAAAACGATGCTATAATGTAAATATTCAATCGGGTATTGCCGGAAGAACCTCGGCATCAGTTGTCAGAAAACTGAGACAATCCGAAAGAAACAAGTGAAGGATGACAATACTATACTACTATGAAAAAAATTAGACTAATGATAATCGGGGTCCTGCTGCTCGTATCCAGCGGTTGCTTTCCCGTTTTCGTACCGGTGGACGACGGTCATAGAGGACATGAAGAACACGGCCATGGTGATCATGGAGACCATGATCATGGAGAGCATGGAGAGCACCATTAAAGTGCTGCGGGGTTCGATCAGTTTCGATTCAAGTCTCACCGGGATCAAATCTTTCTTTGCATATTAATCAACATCTAGGATTTGATCCCGATACGTTCTTTTCCCCGCATACGTCTGTCAGGTCTTTTCCCTGACCCCTACTTCTGCCTGCTCTCCCTGATCGTTATCATGACGTCGTTCTGCCTCTTCTTATCGTCGATCCAGGGCGACGTTATGGTCACGTCCACGCCGTTGCCCAGGGCAGCGCACCGCATTTCCGGAAGACAGAATACCGCGGCCCTGTTTCCGGGTCTATTCGCGATATTGCCGAGGAGTTCGAGGCCCTTCTGCTTCCGGTAAAAGGCCGCAACCCTGTCAAAGCCGTCGCCCGTACGAAAGCAATAGGCCTCTGTCCCGATCGAGGCATTGCCGGCTTTTCTTGCCGCGTTCTCGCTCTCCTGCACGTATTGCCTGCAGTACCGGTCCGTCGAAGCGTCGGTCTTGACGTTGGGGTAAGCCTTCACCCCGAAGTGCTCTTCGGCTGCTGCTGTTGCGCATGAAAACGCCAGCGCTGCCATAATGGTGATCATCTTTTGCATGTGCATTGCTCCTATGGACTCTCCTGGTTCGGACTTGATACTTGCCCTATTCCGTCGTCTCCAAGGCGCCTGTTTCTCCGCCCGTCTTCACGTTGGCAATCACTCTTCTTCCAAGCCCCTCGGGTTCTTGCCCTCCCCCGGTATTCGCAGACAACCAAAAAGGACGAGAAACAATATCGTCTCTCGTCCTTCCTTGCGTGATGCTTTCAAAATGCTGCGGACTAGGTCTTGGCCCCGAGAATCTGGTTCACGACAGTCAGAAGGTCCGCTGTCTGGATCGGTTTTGGGATGTAGGCGTTGGCGCCGAGCGCGAGACCCCTCTTCCGGTCCTCCTCAGCGCCTTCCGTGGTGATGATGACGATCGGGATGCCCTTGTGGGCGGGGTCGTTCCGGACCATGGACACGAGCTTCAGGCCGTCCATGATCGGCATGTTGATGTCGGTCAGGATGATGTCGAACTTCTGGATCGAAAGCTTCTTGAGCGCGTCGATGCCGTCGTTGGCCTCGACGATCTTGCTTCCCGGGATGCGCTTGAGCGCGAAGGATATCAGCTGCCGCATCGTCGGGGAATCTTCCACCACCAGAAAATTGTACTCGGGCATTGCCAACCTCCGTTTATTTTTCTTTCAGCAGATCGAGAAAGCTCTGGATGGTCGTGAGCTTGCGTTCCGACTGGGAGTAGAGCTTGGATGAGAAGAGCGCGGTCGCCGCGTGGCCGGCGAGCATCGAGAAGAGCTCGTAGTCCACGTTGGAGAAGGCCTGTTTCTGCACGAGCAGCTTGTAAATGGCAATGACGCCGATGACGTGCTCCTTGATCTTGAGGGGAATGCAGACCAGGGGGTGCAGGTAGTCGACCCCGCCTAGGTCGGTCGGGTCGCCCTCCCGGTAGTAGGCCTCGCCCGCCTTGGCCGCCGTGCCGATGGTCCCGTCGCCAAGCTTTACGCTGGCCCGGGCCTCGGGGCCCATGCCCTCCTGGGCCACGATCGTGAGCTCGTTCGTCTTCTCGTCGAGCATCATGATCGAGAACTCCTCGGCGCCGATCAGGTTCATGACGATCTCGAGAATGATCTTGAGGGACTCGTTGAAATCCAGGGTCGAGTGGAGCTGGTAGCTGGCCACGTACAGGTTGGCGAGGTTGTTGTTCTCGGCCTCCACCTCGATGTAGCGGTTGGCGAAGTCCTTGTTCTCCTCCTCGACCTGCCGGTACCGGTCGAGCAGGTTCCTGTTCTCATCCTCAAGGAACTTGATGCGCTCCTCCATGGAGTGCACCTTGAAGTTGCCCTCGCGGTCCGAGAATTTGGTGAGTTCCTCGAGCTGCGCGACGCGGTACCGGAGCTTCTCGTTCTCCTTGAGCAGCTCCTGCGTGAACTCCTCGCCTTTCTTGAAGACCTGGAGAAAATCCTCGACCCTCTTGGAGATAGATGCCGGTTCCTTGTCCATCAGACCCTCCTCATTCCCGCTGCTGCACGCAACATCAAAACGATGCCATCCCTTCGCACCCTCACGGACGGATGCACGCGGTCGAAAATGTAACCTATTATAGTAAAGTGCGCCGAATTTATCAAGGCCAATTCTTGGCGGTGGGGCCGCTCAGCGGTCTCAGCGTTCCTCGATCATTCCTCGGTTCATGACCAGTACGCGGTCTGCAAGCCGCTCCGCCTGGTCCCGGTCGTGCGTGGCCATGATGACCGTGGATCTGCCCTGCTTCTTCATATCGAGGATGATCGACTCGATGATCGCGGTGTTCTCCTGGTCCACCGAGGCCGTGGGCTCGTCCAGGAACAGCATCTCGGGCTCGATGATGAGCGCCCGCGCAATGCCGAGCCGCTGTGTCTCCCCGCTCGAGAGCGTGCGGGCCTGCTGGTCCTTCTTCTGCTCGAGGCCCACGAACGCGAGGGCCTCCCGGACCGGCCCGGCGACCTCTGCCGGGCGCCTTCCCCGGACCCTGAGGCCGTAGGCCGCATTTTGAAAGACCGTGGTGTTGAATATGCCCGTGCGGGGAAGCACGAGAGTGATCCGCCGCTTGAGCGCAAGGTCGTGCGTGAGCGGCGCGCTGTCGTCGCCGAAGAGGAGCTCGCCCCGGTCGGCCTCTTCAAGCAAGGCACAGATCCTGAGGAATGTGGACTTGCCGCACCCGTTGGGGCCCATGAGCACGGAGATCCCCCCCTTGTCAAAGACCGCTGAGCAGTCCTGGAGGATGGCCTTGCCCGCGTAGGCTTTTTTGATATGGGAAACGGCCAGCTTCATGGTGACGGCATTGCCCCCCTCTTCTGAACGCCATGCAGTACGGCGTTGACAAAAAACGAGATCGCGAGCAGGATGATGCCCAGGGCGAGGGCCAGTTCGAAGTTCCCCTTGTCCGTTTCGAGGGCGATGGTCGTTGTCATGACCCGTGTGTACCCCGCGATGTTGCCGCCCACGATCAGGATGGAGCCCACCTCTGCCATGACCCTGCCGAAGGCCGCGATGATCGAGGACAGGATGCCGTACCGCGCTTCCTTTATTATAGTGATGGTCACCTGGCCCGGCGTCGCCCCAAGCGTTCGTGCGGCCTGGCCGATCACCGGGTCAACGTTCACAATGGCCGAGTGGCAGAGCGCGCTTACGATCGGCAGCGCTAGGATCGTCTGGGCGATGATCATGGCCGACGGTGAGTAGAGCAGTCCGAGAAACCCCAGCGGCCCCTTGCGGGAAATGAGGAGATAGACGAAAAGCCCGACGACCACCGGAGGGAGACCCATGAGCGTGTTCATGGAGCTGATGGCAAGGTCGCGGCCGGGAAATCGCCTCAGGCCGAGCAACGCGCCCAGGGGCAGGCCCAGGATGGTCGCGACCAGGAGGGCAAGACCGGACACCTTGAGGGACAGGAGGATAATGCCGAAGAGTTCGGCGTTCAGGTGAAGGATAAGATCAAATGCGCGGATAAAACCTTGGGCGATTGAATCCATAGATAAGGGCACGGACCGGCGCGGGGATGTATACTGGGGGTATCGACTCGCTTGTGTCGTACCGGTCCGTGCCCGCCCTGCGTCCTAGTTCGCGTTCGGAATGAAAAGTGCGTTGCCGTTCTTGTCCTTGAAGGAAGCTATTACGTCCTGGCCTTCCTTGGAGATGATCCAGTTCACGAATTCCATCGCTTCCTTGTATTTCGCAGTCTTTGCTTTTTCCGGGTTCACGGCCATGACCCCATACTGGTTGAAGAGCGTTGGATCGCCTTCGAGCACTACGATCATGTCCAGCTTGTCCTTGTCCTTCGTGGCGAGCCAGGTGCCGCGGTCCGTGAGCGTGTAGGCCCGCTTCTCGTCGGCAACACGCTGGGTCTTCTCCATGCCCTGGCCGACCTCAAGATACCATTTCTTGCCCGCCGGTTCAAGACCCGCCTTTTTCCAGATCGAAAGCTCCTTGGTGTTCGTGCCGGACTTGTCCCCACGCGACACGAAGGGTGAGCCGTAGTCGGCGATCTTCTTGAACGCCTCGGTCGCCGACTTCATGCCCTTGATCTTCGACGGATCGTTCGTGGGGCCGATGACGAGGAAGTCGTTGTACATGACATCGTGGCGGTTCACGAAGAACCCCTCTTCTACGGCCTTCAGCTCGTGCTCCTTGGCGTGAACGAACACCACGTCGGCATCGCCGCGCTTGCCGATCTCGATCGATGCGCCGGTTCCCACGGCAACAACGTCGATCTTGATCCCGGTTTTTTTTTCGAATATCGGCAGCAGATAGTCAAAGAGCCCGGAATTCTGCGTACTCGTGGTCGAGGCCATGCGAATGCGCGTCTGGGCAGAAACTGCAGCCGCGCTGCCCATGATCAGGAATACCGAAATAAGTACGAAAAACCCTCTCATCATGCCCTCCGTCTCAGTAAAATTATAATTTTTCCCCTTCCGCTGAATTGGGGAAGAAAAGCGGCTCCCCATACTTGTCCTTGCCGAAGTCACGGATAATGGTCTGCGCTTCCCTGCCCTGCAGCCACTCGACGAACTGCATCGTCTCGCGGTGGCGCACCTGCGGGAACCTGGCCGGGCTTACCGGGATAAGCGTGATATAGTTCAGCAGAACGTCATCCTGTTCGACAAGCACCTGTAGGGATATCTTTGCTTTCATCGTGACATAGGTGGCCCGGTCCATGATCGTATAGGCCTGTTTCTCGTCGGTAAAGGCAAGGGTCGGAGCGTTCCCCTTTGCTCCCTGTTCGAATACCGTATACCAGGCACCCTGTGGTTCGATGCCCGCCTTCTTCCAGACCTCCAGTTCCTTTACATTCGTGCCCGACTTGTCGCCCCGCGTCACGAAGGGCGCCTTCGTGCCGGCGATCTTGCGCAGCGCTCCGGCGGCATCCCGCATTCCCCGGATCCCCGCCGGGTCGGCTGCGGGGCCGAGGATCACGAAGTCGTTGTACATGAGGTCGTAGCGCTTCGTGCCGAACCCGTCGGCCACGAATTTTTCCTCGAGCGCCTTCGCATGCACCAGAACGAGGTCATACTGCCCGGACTCGGCAAGCTTCAGGGCCTGTCCCGTGCCCGCTCCGGTATGCTCGACGAGTATGCCCGTCTTCTTCGTGAACGCCTCTTCCAGCGCCCCCACAATGCCCGCGTCAATGGGGCCGATGGTGCTTGCGAGCATGAGCTTCGTCGGCGCTGTTTCCGCGGCATTGAGCTGCGGGCAGATTGACATGGCCAGGAATACGGCAAGGAAAGGCACGATACGGCTCAACATGGCATGCCTCCTATGATTTCGTTCGCCGCACTGAGGACGCGGCGCTCTGAACGGCGTCGGGATTGAACAGGCGCATGCCGTGCTTTATGTATTTCGCGATGACGGCCTGGCCCTCGGGCGACGTGACGTAGGCGATGAAGTCCATGGACTCGCGGTAGCTTACATTCGGAAAGCGGTCGGGATTGACGGCGATGACGCTGTAGCTGTTCTTAAGGAGCGGATCACCCTGGAACAGGATCTTCAGGTCGACCTGCTTTTCATAATTGAGGAACGTGCCGATGTCCGTGAGGGTATAGGCCTTCTTCTGGTCCGCGAGCAGCAGGGTATCACCCATCTTTCCGCCGGTCTCGAAATACCATCCCTTGCCTTTCGGATTGATGCTGGCATCATCCCACAGATCCAGCTCTTTGATGTTCGTACCTGAATCATCTCCCCGGGACACAAAGGGGGAGCCCGTTTCGGCGATCAACTCGAAGGCCTCGACTGCCGTTCGTACCCCCTTGATCTTTGCCGGGTCCCTCTGCGGACCGGCGATGACGAACACATTATGCATGACGGGTCGCCGGTTGACGCCGTATCCCTCTGCGACGAATTTCTCCTCCCTGAAGGGGTCATGGACAAAAAGCAGGTCCGCCCCGCCTTTCTTGGCGATTCGGATCGCCTTGCCGGTGCCTACGGCGATGACGTCCACGGAGACGTCATAGCGCGTCGCTTTTTCATAGGCGGGAATCAGAATGTTGAAAAGACCTGAGTTTTGGGTGCTGGTCGTCGAGGCAACGATCAGTCTGGTCCGCTTCTTCATCATGGGTGCGCCTCCTCTGTTGTCCAGCCGTCAGGGCTGGAGTTTTTTTCTTCCCGCTTCAGGAATGACTGGAAATCATCATAGAAACGCCGGAACCGTTTGATCGCGCGCTCACCCTCTTTTGTGGCCCGCGCGCCGCCGCCCTTGCCGCCCGTGGCCAGTTCCACCAGGGGCTCCTTCGCCTGCCGGTTCATGGAGTCCACCAGGTCCCAGGCGTGGCGATACGCTATCTGCATTGACTTTGCGGCCTTCGTGATAGACCCCTGCTCCCTGATGCGCTCGAGCAGGACGACCCGTCCGTACCCGATGAAGGTCCCTTCGGGCCCATCGATCCAGATGCGGCCGCGCAACCCCGGCGTGGGCTTCGCGTTTCAGCTGCTGCGATGATGCGCGTTCCGCATAGTCGTAATATATCATAGGGAATAACGGTGGGCAAGGAGAAAGATCAGTAGTGAGGATCGGACCGCATGATGTGCGGCGCGCAGGAAAGGACGTTTACTCGATGACGCCGCCGCCCACGACGATGTCATTGTCGTAGAAGACCGCGGCTTGGCCGGGGCAGACGCCGGGAACGGGCTGTTCAAACACCACGCGAACCCTGTCGGGACCGGCCGGTTCAATGACAGCGGGCGCGTAAGACGAGCGGTATCGTATCTTGACCGTGACAATCGTGCGCTCATGAAGCTTATCAACGGCGACGAAATTGGGGTTCGCTACTGCCATCTCGCTGGCCTGGAGCTCGAACGGTTTTCCGAGCACGACCCTGTTCGTATCCGGCTCTACGCTCACGACATACAGCCGTTCACCCGCGGCTATACCGAGCTTTCTCCGCTGTCCGACGGTAAAGAAAGCAACACCGTCATGCCTGCCGACCACCTTTCCATCAATCATGACCATGTCTCCCGGCCGGAGCGTCTCAGGCGCATGCTCTTTGAGAAACGAGCGATAGTCATTGCCCGGGACGAAGCAGATCTCCTGGCTCTCGGGCCGTTCAGCCGCGGGAAGGGCGAGCCCGGCCGCGAGCCTTCGAACATCCGCCTTGCGCATGCCTCCCAGCGGAAAGAGAATGTGCCGCATCTGCTCCTGTTTCAGACGGTAGAGGAAGTAGCTCTGGTCCTTGTCCGGGTCGATGCCCTTTTTCAGCAGATACCGCGCAGTAGTTGGGTCCTGCTCGATGCGCGCGTAATGGCCGGTGGCAAGATGGTCAAAGCCCTGTGAGCGGGCGTAGTCGAGCAGCAGCCGGAATTTGACGAGGTCGTTGCACGTGATGCAGGGATTCGGCGTCCGTCCCCGGCGGTATTCGGAAATGAAGTCCCGGACCACGGACTCGGAGAACCGGTCCCGGGCGTCGATCATGCGGTGTGGGACGCCAAGATGTTGACACACTGCCTGGGCCGCGCTGATGTCGCAGCAAAGCCCCGCGGTCAGCTTCATGGTCGCGCCCTCGACGGACATGCCCTGCTGCTTGAGCAGGGCCGCCGCGATGGAGCTGTCCACGCCGCCGCTCATGGCTACGAGTACGCGCTTATTCATGGAGTGGCCTAGGTCCTGCCGCGAATGCACGCGAAGGGATAGGAATGCCCGGGTGGATGCACCGCTTGGGTAGAGTCAGAAACCGCATGCTAGATCCAAAGTTATCACGACAGATGGCGTTATCGACGTCGTCCCAGCAGCAGAATCCGTTGCCGTTCTTTCCCGTCAACAACTAACCTTACGCCTTTTTCCATTTCAGCGCAAGCAGGGTGACCGAGCCAAGCATGAATAGCAGGCCGCCGGCCAGAGCCCAGACCGCCCCCGGGTCCTTCACGATCATGAGGAAGGCGGCCGGCCCCCGGTCGAAGTTCAGGGTCTTCAGGTAGACGCCGACGCCCCGGTAGAAGACGGGCTTGTTCGGACGCAGGGCATCGCTCTTCACGAGTCGGTCTTTCTCGTACAGGGAGACCGATGCTGTCCAGTCGGTCATATATCCCGCTGCATCGGTTTCTACGCGGACCTCCTGCAGGAGCACTGCCCGGTCCTCCGGGAGCCTGCCGAATCCTCCCTCGGGAAGCATGCCGGAGAGCTTGTACCCCGAGACGGCGCTGAGCAGGTGCGCGAGCAGGATGAGAAGGAAGCCCGCATGCATGACCTGCGGCGAGATGCGGAGCAGGAATTCGGAGCGGGACCATCGCAACGAGACTGCCTGGATGCTGCAGACAATCGTGTTGATCGTGAGCACAACCAGGCCTGCAAGGGATGCAAAGAACCACCACGTCTGCCACGGGTTCGCCGCAGCCGCACCCTTGATCCAGTTCAGAAGAAGGTCGTCGTTCAGGGGAGCGAACACATCGCGGTACGCCGGCATCAGGCCCGAGCCGATAAAGAAGAGGCAGATCAGGACAAAGAGCGTCCAGACCGCTGTCTTGAGCGAAAGAAAAAAGTTCTTCATGGTTCCCGCTCATGCGGAACGCAGGTGTCCGCGAGCAGCCGCGAATCGATGATGCATGAATTGTTCAACACTGCTCCCGCCCTGCCGTATCCGTTTTTTCCCGAACAAATCCACGTCCGCCTTCTTTTCTTAAAACTCATGGGAACTCTTCATCAAGAGCCCGACACCCGCGTACGTGAACAGGACGATGATGAACCCGGCGATGCCCATCCCGATGACCTTCGGCCCTGTCCAGCCGCGCACGAGCCGCGCATGCAGGTACAGGCCGTAGAAGAGCCACACGATCGTGGTCCAGAGCTCCTTCGGCGTCCAAAGCCAATAGGTCCCCCACGCGAGGTAGGCCCAGATGCCGCCGAAGATCATCGCCGTGGAGAAGAGAACGTAGCCCAGGAGCAGGCAGCTGTACTGGCTTTTCTCGGCGCCCGGTTCGTCCTCCGCGAGCGCAAGGACGCCGTAGACTGCGCCGATGGCGAACAATGCATAGGACACGAAGGAAAGGATAACATGCAGCTCGAACCAGATGGTCTTGAGAACCGGCGGCAGGGAGTGCTCCACGGGCGCGGAGAGCGACGAGCCCGCCAGAAGCAGGATGACAAGCGGCATGGACAGAGAGGTGAAGAGATCGCGCTTCCGGTTCCAGCCCAGGACCAGCGCGAGAGCGCCGATCGCGAAAGCGAGAAAACCGAGCGTTTCGCGCATGCCCATGAGCGGTATCCTGCCGAACATCATTGCCGTGCCCGAGATGAGGACGGCGTGCAGGAGAAGCGCGGGCAGGACAAAGCGCAGGCGGTAGAGCCCCAGCGAATATAGAAGAATAAGAAGTAGATGCATAGCGGGCTTGGAACCAACTCCGTGAACCGCGGCGCGCACGAGCCTCGTCACTGCTGCATGCGGGTGAAGAACAAAAGGCATTCCGGATGTTCCGGAATGCCTTTTGGAGTCAGACCAGGTACGATGGGATTATTTCTTGCCGAGAATGGCTTCCTTTGCGGCTTTTGCCACGCGGAACTTCACGACCTTCTTGGCCGGGATCTTGATCGCCTCGCCGGTCTGAGGGTTCCGGCCCATGCGGGCCTTGCGCTGAACGAGCACCAGCTTGCCGAGCCCTGGCAGCGTGAAGGAGTTCTTGGCTTCCTTGTAGGCGAGCGTTGCAATGTCTTCCAGGATCTGTACCGCCATCTTCTTCTTGATGTCTGCCTTCTTCGCGACAAAATCAGCAATCTGAGACTTCGTCATGGCTTTTGCCATAAAAAATCCTCCCTTTAAAAAAATTAAAAAATTCTAACTGCCCAAAGGCAGATTAGGTGCTGTTTCGGGGAAAAGTATATACAGTCTGGCATGAAATAGCAAGAGAAATTTTTTCAATGTCCGCGTTTCGCGGCGCATTTTCACGAGATGGCGCACACGTGCGCGCTGCAGGCATCTTCAACGCGAGCGAGGGCCCTGACCAGCCCCGTTGCGGAGTGAGCGTAATCATCCCGCAGTACCGATAATGCTTATTCCGGCACTCTTGGTGGACGCTTTTGCAAGAGACCGGTGGATGCAGCACCTGCGTCCTTTCGGAGTTGACTTGACTGCCGCCTTTATGATAATTTATCGAACGCTGATTGCTTTCTAATCATTAGTGAGGAGGCCGAAAAATGGCTACGAAGACAAACTTCATTCTAAAGGTGCAGGACGCGAAGCTTGCCGATGTGCAGAAGGCGCTCAAGGACGCGAACGTGAACGTCGTCAGCATCCTTGAGGTCCACAAAGAGGAAGCCTGACCGGACCCGCGCCAGCAGAGACAAGGGGCCGGTGACGGCGCCGGAGCGAGGAACCAGCGTGTTGCTCTATCGCTCTCTGCTATACTTACTCTAGAAGTCATGGCCATGAAAATTACGCTTGCGGATCTTGAACTCGTTGCGAAAGCCCTGTCCATCAAGCTGACCTATGACGACCTCAAGACATCAAAGGGCGGATCTTGCAGGGTCATGGAAACGCGCAGGATCATCATCAATAAACACCTCCAGACCAGCGAGAAGATCAATCTCCTGGCCCGCGAACTCGGGGCTTTTGACCTGAGCGGGGTCGACGTCCCAGACAAGGTCAGGAAGAAGATCGAAGCGGAATCCCGGGAGAATTCGGGGGCGTAGAGCGGCAGGTCCTCTGCATCATGCCCGGGCGTGGCGGGGTCGGAGAAGGAGTCTGCATATGAATAACATAGTTCCAGTGGCCCTTATCGCCCTCCTCCTCCCCGGATGCACCTACGCCATCTCCCCGGAACTCGTCAAACAGGCTGACAAGACCCTTTCCTTCGAACAGATCGAGTCGGCTCCCGAGCAGCATAAGGGTACGCTCGTCATTCTCGGCGGAACGATCGCCGGAGCAATCCGCACCACGGACGGCACCATGATCGAAGTGGCGCAGCACTCCCTGGACTCCTGGGGCAGGCCGCTGCGGACGAACCGGTCCGGCGGCAGTTTTCTCCTCCTCCATCCTGGGTCCCTCGACCCCCTGCTCTACAGTCCGGGCCGCGAGATCACCGCCGCTGCGATCATCGACGGGAGCCGGCACAAAGGGCTCGACGACGGAGACCGCAGCTGGCCCCTTCTTCTCGCGAAGGAGCTGAAGCTCTGGCCGGAGCCGGGACGCGCCTGGAGCAGACCCCAGTATCTCGATCCGCTCTACGATCCGTACGCCTCACCTCGCTATTCCAACTGACGCTTATAGGGACAACGGAGCGGGGGCATGCCATGAGAGTGGAAAGAAGAACAATGTTCCTGTCTGCGTTCGCCGCGCTGCTGCTCTGCGCGGGATGCGCGCCCACCTTTTCCCGGGAGGCACTCGACCGCGTGGACCCCGACGCCGCATTCCGGGACGTGCAGCGCGATCCCGACCATTACCGGGGAAAATGGCTGATGCTGGGCGGAGTCATCGTCGACATCCGGAATACGGCCCAAGGCACGTTCATCGAGGTGCTCCAACGTCCCGTCGACCGCAGGGGAAAACCCGAGGAGACGGATGACACTGAAGGCCGGTTTATCATGAAATCCGGACAGTATCTGGACCCCGCGGTGTATCATGCCGGCAAGCGGATATCACTCATCGGCGAGGTCGTTGGCCAAGAAGTGCGACCGCTCGGCGAGATGCAATACCGCTACCCTGTCGTGGCAGCCAGGCAGATCCTGCTGTGGGAGCCGAGGACGGGTCCGCAAATCTCCGTGGGTGTCGGCGTCGGAGTCTATCACGGATTCTGACTGGCAAGGCCCGGGCAATTGCCGAGGCGGGCTCTCGCGAGGTGCATGCATGAAAAAAGGCTCTCCGATACTCCTGTACGTGATGCTCTTCCTCGTGTTCATCAGTGTGTTCCGGCTCTTCTCGGAACCCCGTACCGAAGAGATACCCTACAGCACGTTCAAGGCCCTAGTGACTGAACACAAGGTGAAAGATGTCGTCATCTCCCAGGACGCGATCAAGGGCGTGCGCTCGGCGGACAAGGCTGGAGAGAAGGACAAGCCGTTCACTGTCGTGCGCGTGGATGATCCCGACCTCGTGAAGAGCCTCGCCGCCGCCGGCATTTCCTACCGCGGCGACCTCTCGGGCAATTGGCTCAGGGATTTCCTCCTGACCTGGATACTCCCCCTCGTCGTACTGATGCTCATCTGGAGTTTTGTGTTCCGCCGCATGGCATCGGGCGGCCCGGGCGAGACCTTTATGAGCTTCGGCAAGTCGCGGGCCAAGATCTACAGCGAGAGCGACGTGAAGGTGACCTTCAATGACGTGGCTGGCGTGGACGAGGCCAAGGAGGAACTCATGGAGATCATCGAGTTCCTCCGTCGACCCGACAAGTTCACGAAGCTCGGGGGCCGCATTCCCAAAGGGGTCCTGCTCGTCGGGCCCCCCGGGACCGGGAAAACGCTCCTCTCCCGGGCGGTCGCCGGCGAGGCCAAGGTCCCCTTCTTTTCCCTGTCGGGGTCCGAGTTCGTCGAGATGTTCGTCGGTGTAGGCGCGTCGCGCGTCCGCGACCTCTTCCAGCAGGCGGTCCAGAAGGCCCCCTGCATCATCTTCATCGATGAGCTCGACGCTCTGGGCCGCGCCAGGGGCATCGGCATAGCCGGCACCCATGAGGAGCGGGAGCAGACCCTGAACCAGCTCCTCGCCGAGATGGACGGCTTTGACGCGCGCAAGGGCGTGATCATCATGGCGGCGACGAACCGGCCCGAGATCCTCGACCCGGCGCTGCTCCGCCCCGGCCGGTTCGACCGGCAGGTGCTCGTCGACCGGCCTAACATCAAGGACCGCGAGGAGATCCTCAAGGTGCACATCCGGGGCGTGAAGCTGTCGAAGGACGTCGATATTGCCGTTGTCGCCGCCCGGACGCCGGGATTCGTCGGCGCCGACCTGGCGAACATCGTGAACGAAGCGGCGCTCCTGGCCGCCCGGAAGAGCAAGACCGAAGTGGACATGACGGACTTCGAAGCAGCCATCGACCGGGTCATGACCGGCCTCGAGAAGAAAACGCGGGTCATGAACAAGAAGGAGAAGGAGACCGTCGCCTACCACGAGTGCGGTCACACGCTCGTTGCGGAGCTGCTGCCGACCACCGACCCGGTGCACCGGGTCTCGATCGTCCAGCGCGGCATCGCGGCCCTCGGCTACACGCTCCAGCTTCCGACCGAGGACCGGTACCTCATGACCAAGACCGAACTGCAGGACAAGCTCTGCGTCATGCTCGGCGGACGGGTGGCCGAGGAGATCATCTTCCACGAAGTGTCCACCGGCGCCCAGAACGACCTCCAACGGGCCGCCCTGATCGCGCGCACAATGGTCACGGAGTACGGCATGACCGAAAAATTCGGGCCCCTCACCTTTGAACGGGAGCGGAGGCCCCTGTTCCTCGATATCGGCATTCCGCAGAGCTCCCGGGAGTACAGCGAGGAGACGGCCCGCGAGATCGACGAGGAAGTGAAGAAGCTGGTGGACGGGGCTTACGCGAAGGTCCGCGAAATGCTGACGGCCAACCAGGAGAACCTGCGGAAGCTTGCGGCGGCTCTCCTGGACAAAGAGACCATTGAGGGGGATGAGATCAGGAAACTCCTCGGGCTGCCGGAGAAGAAAAAGGAATAGACGCACCACCTTCGTGACCCGACGCAAAAAAAGCGCTCTCCATGACCGAGGGCGCTTTTTTTGTTCCGGCGGGCTGTCTACTCCCCGATGATCTTCACCAGCACACGCTTCTTGCGCATGCCGTCGAACTCTCCATAGAAGATCTGCTCCCAGGGGCCGAAGTCGAGCCTGCCCTTCGTGACGGCCACGATGGCCTCACGACCCATGACCTGGCGCTTCAGGTGGGCGTCGCCGTTGTCCTCGCCGGTCCGGTTGTGTAGGTATTGGGCAACCGGCTCGTGGGGGGCTAGCCGTTCGAGCCAGGCCTCGTAATCATGACGCAGGCCGGGTTCGTCGTCATTGATGAAGACGGACGCGGTGATGTGCATAGCGTTCACGAGGACGAGACCCTCCTCGACGCCGCTCTCGCGAAGACAGTCCTCCACCTGCAGCGTGATGTTGATGAACCCCCTGCGCGCGGGCACGTTGAACCAGAGTTCCTTGCGAAAGCTTTTCATTCTCGTTCCCAGATTGCAACCACGGGTCCAGCCACGCATGACACGCGCGAGTGCAGGGTGTGGGTTTAATCTACTTCTACCCGAACTTCACCGCCTTGACCGCCTTGTGCCCCACGCTTCCCCGGGTCATCACACCGTACCCCTTGAGGTCGATGACCTTTTCCTTGCCCTTCTCGTCGATGACCTTCACCTGGTCGTTCTTCCGCACGGCACGTACGAGCGCCACTTCGCCGCTCTTCACGTTGACCAGCTTCACGCCCTTGCCAGCACCGCTCAGAGCGGGAATGTCCTTTGCCGCCACGACCACGGCCTTGCCCTCCGTCGTAAGGAACAGCACGTTCGGCAGATCGAGGATCTCCACGGCCATGATGCCGTCGCCTTCCTTCACGCCGGCGAACTTCTTCCCTGCACGCGTGGTCACCGCATTGAACTGGCCGAGGTCGAACTGGAACCCGATGCCCTTTGCTGATACGGACAGCGCCGATACCTCGCGGGGCGCCAGCGCCAGTTCGGCCTGCTTCTCCGGTCCGCCGCCGGGCTCGCGCTCGCCAGCCATGACCGTAGTGAAGTTCATCGCAGCAATCGGCCGCTCGCCGTCGCCGAACTTGAACAGGCTCTGGACCGGTTCGCCGAAGCCGGACCCCGACGGGAGATCAAAAGCCTTGATGACATAGACCTTGCCCATGGAAGAGAAGATCGCGATGGTGTCCCGGGTGTTGGCAGGCAGCAGTGCCAGGAGGTCGTCCCCCTCCTTGAAGCGCAGGTTTTCCCCTACCGTTTTGACGCGCCGGACCCATCCCATCTTCGTGAGGATCACGGTCACGTCCTCGTGCACGATGAAGTCCTCCTGGGAGAACTCCACGTCCTCGGCAGCCTTCATGACGGACTTGCGCTTGTCCCCGTACTTTTCCTTGATCTCAAGCAACTCCGTCCTGATCAGGCCCCAGATCTTCTTCTGACTCGCAAGGATCGCCTCGATGTCCTTCCGCTGCTTCGACTTCTCGGCCTTCTCCTTCAGGATGCGTTCGATCTCGAGGCCAACGAGCCTGTACAGCTGCATCTCCAGGATCGCACGCACCTGCTCATCATCGAACTTGAAGTGCTTTTTGAGCTTCTCTGCCGCTTCCTCGCGCGATTTTGCCTTGCGGATGATCTTGATGGCCGTATCCAGGTCATCATACAGCTTTTCAAAAGCGGCAAGAATATGAAGCCGCGCCTTCAGGATCTTCAGGTCGAAGTTGAGCCGTTTGGTCGTGATCTCGTGCCGGAAATCAAGGAAGTACTGCATCAACTGCTTGAGCGACAGCCGTTCGGGCTCCATGGTGGGCTTGAGAGCCGTGAAGTTGATCGCGAAGGAGGATTCGAGGTCCGTATGCTTGAAGAGATAGGCCGTCACGAGCTCGGGGCTCGTCTCCGCCTTGAGCTCGATCACGACGCGCACCTCGCCGGTCGACTCGTCGCGCACGGCAGCGACCTGGGGCAGCTTCTTCTCCTCCATGAGACCGATGAGCTTCTCGAGCAGCTTCGCCTTGTTCACAAGATAGGGAATTGACGTGAACACAACGGCCAGCCTGCCGCGGGGAAGGTCCTCGACGGCATATTCGCCGCGGATCCGGATCGCGCCGCTTCCCGACTGGTATATGTCCCTGAGCTCCTTCTTGGAGTTCAGGACCTGTCCCGCCGTCGGGAAGTCCGGGCCCTTGATGTATTTCAGCAGGTCCTTCACTTCGAGGGCGGGGTCATCGATCATGGCCGCAAGTCCATCGATCACCTCGCCGATGTTGTGCGGCGGGAAGGAGCAGCTCATGCCGACCGCGATGCCCGAGGTGCCGTTCACGAGCAGCTGGGGAAAGCGGGCAGGCAGCACCACGGGTTCCTTCAGGGAGTTGTCGTAGTTCGGCCGGAAGCTCACCGTGTCCTTTTCGATCTCGACCAGCAGCTCCTCGGCAAGCTGCGACAGCCGCGCCTCGGTATACCTCATGGCAGCGGCCGGGTCGCCGTCGAGGCTTCCGAAGTTACCCGAGCCATCGATCAGGGGATACCGCAGGGAGAAGTCCTGCGCCATCCTGACCATGGCATCGTACGCAGCCTGATCGCCGTGGGGATGGAACTTGCCGAGGACCTCGCCCACGACGGCTGCGCTCTTTCTGAACTTCGCCGTAGGTCCCAGCCCCATCTCCCACATGGCATAGAGAATCCTCCGGTGCACCGGCTTGAGGCCGTCGCGGACATCGGGCAATGAGCGGGACACGATTGTCGAGAGCGCATAGGTCAGAAACCGGTTCTCGACCTCCGCGTGGAGCGCCGTTGTCAAAATAGAATCCTCTTGTATCGGCATGAAGAGCCCCTTTCTTAACACAAGAACAGAAAAAAATCGATGAGCCGGATTTTATGCAACTAACTGTCGGCCGCTATATTACCACAAAGAGGATTGATTTTTCAAAGTCAAGTTTTAAAAAAGGTGTATAATGTGGCATGGTAAATTTGTTGACCATCCAAGCAGAAGCATACAGCCATGAGACGTTCCAGTGCGGCAACTGCGACCGGGACTTTCAGGCAAAGGTGATCACGTGGGTTGACGTGACGCGGGCGCCGCAGGCGCGGAAAGCCCTCCTGAAATGGGAGTTCAACATCATTCAGTGCACTCATTGCGGCTGCCGGCATTTTTCAGGCACCCCCTTTTTCTACGAGGATTTTGAAGATGGCATGCTGATCGCCGTGTTCCCGCGCATTCCCGACAAGCGAGGAGAAGTGGAAGCGGGCATCCGGCAGAAATACGGCTACTACCCGGTGCTCGAATTTTTTTATGACATGACCCAGGTCTGGATGCTGATCTATTTTCAGGATCACTACAAGATGAACAGGAACCTGCGTGCCCTGTCAAGGATCGGCACGGGTGAGGAGCGCCTTCGGAAGATGCTCCGGTTTCTGAAGGAAGATCCCCTGATGATCGACATCCGCGAGAAGTTGACCGAATCGTTCTTTGGCGACGCGACAAACGACGAACTCGTCGACATTCTGGGCCAGGCGGTTTATACGCTCGAGGAGATGCTTCCCTGGCCCAAGGATGGCCGGTGCAAGTGCGGGGCGGACTTGTCCGCCGAGTTCAAATGCTGCGGCAACCGGATTGAATTGAACGACCACAACGACCTTCTTTCGCGACACTATGTCGTGTACTGTCCCAGCTGCAAAGAGGCCCTCTCCGGCGCCTCATGCGAGACGTGCGGCAGGGTCTATACCTGGAAGCTGGGGACTGTCGAATCCTATGATGCGCAAAATGAGCTTCGCAAGGAAGTAAAAAGAACGGCATCGCGGGTCGAGGCCCAAGAACCGTCACACTAATACATGGCCAGTCGGCATAACGCATGAAGGACGGCGAGCATTACCGTTTGTCACTCATCCCACTCAGACAGGAGCCGCCGCGGGCGGTTGTTCCTGTCGTCTTTTCCTGACCCACAGGAGCACAACGCCGCCATCGAAGCAACAACTTGCTTTCTTCGTCCTCCTGAAACCCGATGCATCGATACCACAAGCGCACCGTCGCGGGACATACGAGAGCCAAGCTCCCGGAGCCCGGCCTTACCGTTCGAATGATTTCGGCTTCGATACCAGCTTGCTGACTCCAAACCGAACGATCAGATATGCAAACTATCGTTGTATATGTATTACTTCCTAAAATTAGAAATATATAATGCTAAAACATTAGAACGTAATTCTAAAATATTATATATTAGTATAATATATATGGCGTATATCTTGCTTAATGCAATTTATTGCAATTAAATGAGTCCGACATAAATTATTTGCCGGGCCCCTTTCCTCTTGACGGCTTATTTGTCTTATGATATTTGTTTATTGAGAGTACCTCACCGCTTTTTCCCAGAATCATCATTCCGTTCCAAAGCGTCTTACGATCAGGAATGCGGTTCACAAAGCACATTAGCAGCAGGGTGAGTTGTAAAACTACAAGCTTTTTCAACGTCTTGCTCAAAAATTGTTTTTTACAGGAAACCAGGAGTCCCTCCTGTCGAGCACGGGAAAATGCTCGCGCTGCTTCGGGAGTTACGGATTGCTTTCATATTAATAAAGGATAAGGACGAGAGCTCTCGCAACGATCGGTTCATGAGCACTTCGGAGGTACTGCGTTGAACATATCAACCGGGCAGCGTCTGCAGGACCTTTTTACGGGCGGGAAGTGGCAGGAGCATTTTGAGTCCCTTTCCGAAACCTTGGGTTTTACTCTCAGCCTTTACTCCGCTGCAGGAGAGCCGATCTATGTCCCCCAGGGAGATAACCTGCCCTGCAAGGGATTTCCTTCCCAGTCAGCTGAACTCAAATCCCTGTGCGATACCGTCTGCCGACCCTTCATCGTAAACACCCTCGAGATGGGTACACCCAATATCTTCAAATGCCACGCGAAGATCATGAGCTTTGCTTTTCCCATCGACTTCATGGACGAAAGAGCCGTTGTCCTTGGGCAGGGGTCGTTTTCCTCGTACGAGGATTTTCGTGACTACATGGACCTCGTCAGCGCCTACGGCGTTGACATGGTCACCATAAAGACACCCCTCAACTTTACGAGCTCCAAGCAGGCGTGGAAGGCCTGCAACTTCGCGGTCGACACGGTCAACCGGCTCTTGAAGAACACGCAGGAAACCGTGACCCTGCGGAAGAAGTTCGAAAGCCTGAAAAGCGTCTTCGCACTCTGGGGCTCTTCCGGCGCTGAGCAGCCGGAAACGCGGTACCACGACATGCTGTATAATCTTTCGTCACTGCTCGATGTCGACCGGATCACGATCCTATCGCTCGACAAGGCTCGGAGCAGATTTACGAGCCTCTACGGCCTGTCCAAGGGCGGCATCCGGACCGACCCGCACAGCATCGATGTCCATGACCCGATCGTCAAGGACCTTCTGAGAGGCAAAGCCTTCGTCCGGACATCGGAACCGGCAGCGGCTACCGGCGTCGAAACGCCTCGAAGCGGCTCCCGCTATTATTTCCCCATTGTCGTCAATAAGCGATTAAGCGGGATCCTGAGCATCCCCGACCGCATTTTCAAAGAAAACGACAAGCAGATCATTTCGGGGTTCTGCAAGCAGACCGCTCTCATCATCGAGAATCAGCAACTGCACCACGACCTCTACAAGAAATTCAACCGCTTTGTCGCCATGTCGGAGTTGACCAAGACCATTGTGCCGATCCAGAATTTTGAAACCCTCGTCCAGACAATCCTTGAGAAGTCCGCCGAACTGCTGAAGGCTGAACAGGGGTCCCTGATGCTGCTCGATCATGAAACCGACAATCTTCTCCTCGAGGCGAAAAAAGGCATCATCCAGGGAATGTCAGGCAAGATCAGGATCCAGCGCGGAGTCGGCATCGCCGGGAAAGTAGCGGCGCTGGGCGAGCCCTATCTTGTCAAGAACCTGGAGAGCGACCCGCGGATCAGGCAGAAAAATCGTGACCACTACAAGACCCGGTCCTTCGTGAGCGTTCCGCTCAAGATCGACGATCGAATCATCGGCGTAATCAACCTCTCTGACAAAACAAGCGGCGAAGTTTTCGACGAGGAGGATCTGAAGCTCATACAGTCCTTTGCGACCCATGCAGCGATCATCATGGAGCGCAACGTCTTTATCAATAAAACGGAAGAGCTCAAGAGGTTGACCATCACGGACCACCTGACGGGGCTGTTGAACCGCAGGTACCTCTATGAACGACTGAAGGATGAACTGTCGCGTTCCGAACGGTACGGCCACCAACTGAGCCTCCTCATGCTCGATCTCGACGGATTCAAGTATTGCAACGATACCTTCGGCCACCTCTTCGGGGACAAGGTTCTCAAGGACGTTGCGGAGACCCTGCTCAATACGGTCCGCTCCATCGACATCGTGTCACGCTACGGCGGAGATGAGTTCATGATCATCCTGCCCGAAACCACGGAAGCACTGGCAGTCGAAATCGCCGAGCGCCTGAGAAGCAACGTGGCGGACAGCACCTTCCTCCCGCAGCGTACAACCAGCACGGAACCGATCAAGCTCACGACCAGCATCGGGATCGTGTGCTATCCCGCACACGGAAACACGATCGAACTTCTGCTCGACCTCGTTGACAAGACACTCTACCGTGCAAAGGATCGCGGCAAGAACAGAATAGAGGTGTATTCGTAACATGCTGCCCGGAACGCTTCAGGAAACGGAA
>Ga0335079_10000271_pt1 | contig 60485 bp, 45 predicted proteins | sample Lox_Sample_33_FD_206719 | JGI IMG/M metagenome (GOLD analysis project Ga0335079, IMG submission 206719) | Soil microbial communities from Loxahatchee National Wildlife Refuge, Florida, United States - Lox_Sample_3.3 | ecosystem: Environmental > Terrestrial > Soil > Wetlands | place: USA...
TGCTGGCGTTCAGCCTGATCTCATGGGCCATCATCCTGACCAAATGGAACCTCCTGAGGCGCGCTCGGGCGCAAAGCGGACGCTTTGTCCGCGCCTTCCGCAAGGCGCAGCGGCTGCAGGATATCGCCGCCGTCGCCGATCAGTTCAAGCCGAGTCCGCTGGTGGGAGTGTTTGAGGGCGGATACGAAGAATACCGTCGTCAAGTGAGTGCGACCGGCGGATTCCGAAATCTTGTTTCGATTCAGCGCGGCATGCAGATTGGCGCATCGGAAGAGATCAGCCGTCTCGAGCGCAACGTACCCTGGCTCGCGATCACTGCAGCGGTCACGCCGTTCGTGGGATTGTTCGGAACGGTATGGGGCATCATCGATGCCTTCCATGGCCTTGGAACGGCGGGCGCAGCCACGCTGCGAGCGGTGGCTCCCGGCATCTCGGAAGCTCTGATTACGACGGCTGCCGGTCTGGCCGCCGCCATCCCTGCTGTGATTGCCTACAACCTCATTGGCGCATCCATCCGCGAATTCGCGGCGCGCAGCGATGACTTTGCTCTCGAAGTGCTGAATGCAGTTGAGCACAGCCAGGCGCAAGCGCCAGTTCCCGCAGAAGTGAGGCGCTGATGGCGTTCACCGCCTCCAACGGACGAACCCAGACCGCGCTGGCCGATATCAACATCACTCCTCTCGTCGACGTGGTGCTGGTGCTGCTCATCATTTTCATGGTCACGGCGCCCGTCTTGCAGTCAGGCATTGACGTCAGCGTTCCCAAAACCAAGACCGTAAAGCAGATCACCGAAGAGCGCACTGTCATCACGATCAACAAGGATCAGCGGGTATTTCTCGGCAATGATCCGGTCAATATTAACGAGATCGGCGCCAAGCTGAGGCAGAAGATTCGCGATCCCCGCAGTCAGTCGATTTTTGTCCGCGCCGACGAGAACGTTCCATTTGGCGCGTTCGCTACGGTGATGGACTCAGTGAAGCAAGCAGGCTTCGCCAATGTGAGTATCGTTACGCAACCTCTGGAATCGAATGGCAGCAAACGCTGATATCTATTTCGAGCACGATCGCTGGGGACGCGCCCTCACGTGGTCGCTCGTCCTGCACGCCGGAGTGACGCTGGGTCTGTTGGTGTATTCCGAGGTCTTCTACCACACCAGTGGCGATACCTGGGGTGGCGGTGGAGGTGGAGAAGCGATCGGAGCAACGTTGGTAAGCAATGTGCCGCTGCCGGCGAATCCCGCGCAAACCCAGAATGTTCTCGCGAACGAGTCGAAGGGCATCACGCAATCCCAGCCCAAGATCGAAGAGAAAGAGCCGGACGCGATCGAGATTCAGGGCAAGAACGCCAAGATCAAGCCGAAGAAGAAACAAGAAACGGTTACAAAAAAGAACACGCCGGTCGAACCTGAACCCGAAACCAACCAGGTCGCGTTTGGAGAAGGCGGTCCTGTCAGCGGTCCGTACGGATCATTCAGCGCTGGCGGGGCGAAGGGTGGTTTTGGAATCACCGGAGGCGGCGGAGATTTCGGGAACAAGTACTCCTGGTACGTCCAGGTCATCCAGCGCAAAGTCGCGGACAATTGGCTGAAATACGAAGTCGACCCCTCGATTAAGTCGGCACAGCGGGTCTACATCGTGTTTGATATTGCGCGCGATGGTCACCCGTCAAACGTGCAGGTGGAGCAGTCGAGCGGCGTTCCGTCCCTCGATATTTCGGCGGTGCGCGCTCTTCAGCGCATCGATACGTTCGGCCCTCTGCCCCCGGATTATTCCGGAAGCAAAATTTCTGTCGAATACTGGTTCGACTACAAGAGATGACGGAATGTACTTCTGGCGTATGACCAACTAGATACGCGCCGGGTGAAAGTTGCGAAAAGGAGCGCAGAATAAGGACTTCAGTAAATGAACAGACTCAGATCCACGGATAAATCCTTGCAAAGCCATTCCTATCGGAATACGATATTGATGTACCCGAAAATTTCTACTCACGCACGGATGGATGACCCCGCTACATCTGTCTCTAAAGTAAGGGCCACATGGTTCTACGCCCTGATTCTCTTCCTTTTGGCTTCGCTCTCCTCTCCTCTGTTGGCCCAGGACTGGGTGAAAACCGGCACCAGCCTTGGCGTGGAGAAGGTGCGCCTGGCGGTCCCGGACTTCAAATCATCGACCAACGACACGCAGAATGCCGCGCTGCTGAAGACGTTTAACGACACGCTCTGGAATGACCTGGACGTGTCTGGCGTGGTTGAGTTGGTTTCGAAGAGTTTCTATCCCCTGCAGGCTCCCGGCCAGCCCCCGGAGATCAACTATGGGGCTTGGAACGTACCGCCTCCGAACGCTGCAATGCTCGCCTTCGGGAACCTCGGCGTTGCCTCAGGAAGGCTGACCGTTCAGGGCTGGCTCTACGACGTGAAGAACATCCAGTCGCCGCAGATACTGGGCAAGCAGTATTCGGATGCGGCAAGCGATGCTTCCGTCCGCGTCATGGCTCACAAGTTTGCCGACGAGATTATCTTCCGGCTGGGCGGTGGCATCCAGGGCATCGCGGAGTCGCAGATCTTCTTCGTCAGCGATCGCACCGGGCACAAGGAAATCTGGGCGATGGACTACGACGGCTCGAACCAGCATCAGGTGACGAGGCTCGGTTCGATCGCTCTATCGCCGCGCGTTTCGCCCGACGGCACTCGCCTCGCATTCAGCGCGCTCACCAAGGGTGGCTGGGACATCCTGATGTATTCGCTGGAAATCAACCGTCCCGTATCCTTTCCGCACTTCGGAGGAACGAATCTCTCCCCAGCGTGGTCGAGCGATGGAGCGAAGCTGGCATTTTCCTCGTCGCGTTCGGGATCGCCAGATATCTATGTCTCGGATGCTTCTGGCGGAAACCTTCAGCGCCTTACAACCGGCAAAGGTCCGGACGTCTCGCCGGTTTTCAATCGTAAGACGAATGCCGACGTTGCGTTCGTGAGCGGCCGAACCGGATTGCCGCAGATCTACACGATGGGTGTCGATGGCACGAATCAACAGCGCATGACCGATCAGGGATACGCCGTGTCGCCGAACTGGGCGCCGAACGGGCAGTTCCTGGCATTCGCCTGGGTGCGCAAGTACGGCCCGGGAGAGCCGGGAGCCTCCGACATTTACCTGATGGATATCGCGAGCAAGCAGTGGGTGCAACTCACGCACGACGGTGGAAGAAACGATTTCCCGTCGTGGTCGCCCGACAACCGACATATCGTGTTTCAGTCAAACCGGTCTGGCAGTTTACAGATCTGGTCGATGCTCGCGGATGGTTCCAAAGTTCAGCAGCTGACGTTTACCGGGCGGAACTCGCAGCCCAACTGGAGTTGGAAATAAAGTAAATACACTTCGTCGGGCCCCGGGGCGAGTCTTGGGGTCGTAGGGAGGAATAAAACGTGAAGCAAATCAATAGAAGATGGTCATTGTTGGCATTCGCACTTGGAGCTATGATGCTGTTCGGCGCGTGCCATAATAAGAAGCAGCCGCCACCGCCGCCTCCACCACCAGCGCCGCCGTCACCTACAGCTTCGATCGCGGTCAACCCAACCTCGATTCAAGCGGGCCAGTCGGCTTCGTTGACGTGGCAGACCACGAATGCGACCGACGTTTCGATCGATGGCATCGGTGCCGTGCAGCCGAACGGATCGCAGAGCGTGTCGCCGACCGATTCCACCACCTATCACCTCGTCGCCAAGGGCGCGGGTGGATCTCAGGAAGCGACGGCGCGGCTCACCGTGACGCAGGCTCCTCCGCCTCCGCCGCCGACTCCGACCGTGACGGATGAAGACTTGTTTAATCAGAACGTCAAAGACGTTTACTTCGATTACGACAAGGCAGACATCCGTGGCGATCAGCAGTCGTCGATCCAGGCCGATGCCCAGTTCTTCAGTCAGCATCAGAACATGAGCTTCACGATTGAAGGGCACTGCGACGAGCGCGGATCCACCGAATACAACCTGGCTTTGGGCGATCAGCGCGCGAGCGCCGTAAAGAACGCATTGACGGCAGCTGGCGTGAGTGCAAGCCGCATCAAGACCATCAGCTACGGCAAAGAGAAACCGTTCTGCACCGAAAGCAATGAAGCTTGCTGGCAGCAGAACCGTCGCGGCCATCTGGTCATGACCAAGTAGTTCCATTCGGGGGACGCTTCGGCGTCCCCCACGTTCTTTTTGCGGGAACGGCGAATTCGTCTGCGCTGAAATGGTTGCCGTCGATCCGTTGAATCTTGCGGTTCCTCTCGGTCCTTTCTGTTGGGAATGGTTCCTGCCTGTGGGACAATCGGAGCATCTAAATTTCTCAGGAAAATCGCTATGAAAACACAACGTTTCTCTTTTGTTCTGGCTTTAGTGTCAGTGCTTTGGATGAGTGTGTCGCCGGCTTGGGGCGTCAGCAAAGAAATCATTCAGCTGCAGACCCAAGTCCAGCAGCTGCAGGAGCAGATGACCGCGATGCAGCGGAGTTTCGACGAGCGCATGGGCGTGATGAACAACCTCGTCGAAAAGGACACCGACGCGGTGAACAAGCTCGCGAATGTCCTGAACCAGCTCTCCGCCACGCTGCAAAAACAGAATACCGACAGCGGCGCCAAAGTGGACCAGCTCTCCGGCCAGATCCAGGCCCTGAACGACACCATGGATGAGCTCAAAGTTCGCCTTGCGAAAGTGTCCAAGCAACTCGAAGACATGCAATCAGCGCAGCAGTCTATCGCCGCGCAGCAATCGCGGGCCCAGGCGCAGCAGGATGCATTGAAGAACGCTCCACCGCCGGATGTTCTCTACAACAATGCTCTGCGTGACTACAACGGTGGCAAGAACGATCTCGCGACCCAGGAATTCTCCGACTACATCAAGTTCTACCCGAACACCGATCTGGCAGGGAACTGCTACTTCTATTTGGGCGAGATCCAATTCCGCGGCGGCAACTACCAGGCTGCAGCCCAGAGCTATGACCAGGTTTTACAGAATTTCCCCAGCGGCAACAAGGCCGCGTCCGCGGAGTTGAAGAAAGGATTCGCGCTGATTGAGCTGGGGAAACAAGATGACGGAACGGCCGAACTCAAGAAACTGATTCAGCGCTATCCGCACTCGCCCGAAGCTTTGCAGGCCCGGGACCGCATGCGCAAACTAGGCGTCAGCGCGAGGTAGCAAGGCACGGGAAACGTTGAGTGCGGTTCGTATCCGGGCGGGCTTTGATGCGGCGGCAGTCGCGGTACCCGTCAGGCCAGTATTGATGCGCACCGCAGTGCTGTTCGTATGAGGGCGGGTATGGATGCCGTGCCGCGGTCGCAGTTCCCGTCAGGCCATCATTGATAAGTGCCGCAGGGCGGTTCGTATCCGGTCCAGCACTGCTGCAGACCGCAGCGCGATTCGTATCAGGGCACGCATTTATGCTTGCCGCAAGCAGCGCAAATTCGACGCGCCTTTAGGCGCTGGTCTTGAACCGAACCGCTAAACGGAGTTATGCCGATGTCTCGGAGCGCGGTGCCTGGCCGCCCGATGCGCATGGTGATGTCTCACGTGATGATGCCTTACAGACACAAGCGACGCGTGGGGCACGTCGGCAATCGCGAGAACGCTGAAGCTGAGACACAATGCAACTACAGATAGAAAGCGCTTCATATACTGATTTTCCCCGTGTACCGCGGCAGCGGAGAAATCTATTCTATTCGAGCTTCGGCAAGAATAGACTTGTTTTTGCGAGGGGCGTCTATTATCGGTCACCAGCACTGTCCCTCAAACCTGAGTGCGAGGTGGAGTCATGTTAAATAGCAAAGTTGATCAGGATGCAGCCAAGGGCGCCAAAGAAACAGAAGACCATAAGGGCGAAGGCAATATCGGACTGCAAGAACAATTAGGACATCGCGATCAGGATCCCATCCTGAAAGGCGCGGACACCGATTTCCCGGAGCCGGGCGAAAACGCCGAGCACAGCGGCGGCGCAATTAAGAAAAGCGCGTAGCTTTCTTGCAGGCCAACTCGTTTGCCAACATCCGGCGCCAGCCGAATTTTGTTTGATCGAAATTCTTATGCCATCGGCCATTCTTACGACTTGAGATAGTTGTACCCCTCTCCGGATTTCGAAATGGTGTAGAAACCTGATCGACCACGCGCTACTGAATCTCTAACCTGCATCCACTGCAGTTCGCCGGGACGAACCCTGTACGCGGGCCAGCAGAATTTTAGGAGCGATATGCGGACCCGAGTGCTCGTTCTACCCCTCTTGTGTCTATTCGTGTCAGTTTTTTCCTTAACCTCAGCCCAAGCGCAGCAGGATGCTTCGTCTTCTGCCCAGGCGGACAGCGACAACGTCGTTGAAGGGACCGTAGCGTCTGCTGGCCGCGACACGCTGGTGGTGCGAACCGACGACAATCAATTCCACCTCTTTACCTATTCCGGCGGTGTGGTTCGCCCAAAGGGTCTGGCGGCAGGAGCCCGCGTGCGCGTGACCTCCGGTTCTCCGGATGAAAATGGCACGCGTGCCGCAACCAGTGTTGCCGTGATCACTAACGCGCCCGATACGCGAGGAACCACCGATAAGGGCGCGCAAGCGGCACCGGTGCCCGAAAAAGTCCGCGATATCGAGGGCGACATTCGCCGGGAAAGCCGCCGCTGGAGAATGGGCGTCCGAGCAGGCGCGGCGTTCGATCCCGAGCTTTTCATGTTCGGCGTGCAATCGCAAATCGGTTCCATCTTTCATCCGCGGATACAATTCCGGCCCAATGCGGAGTTTGCCTTCGGAGAGGTAACAGACTTGATTGCGCTGAACTTCGAAGGAGTCTATCGATTCTCAACTGCGAACCGCAGGGGAAACTGGACGCCGTATGTTGGAGCCGGGCCGGCCATGATCTTTATTCACCAGAGTTATCAGTCAGGTCGGCAGATTAGTTTCGGCAACTTTGACTACGAGACTGGCTTTAACGTTCTTGCCGGGATGCAGAACAGGCGAGGGACTTTTGTGGAACTGAAGACCAGCCTCTGGTCCGGACCCGCGCCGAAGTTGCGCGTGATTTTTGGATATAACTTCTAACACCGAAAAAAAGAAAGGCGCATTCCGAGGAATGCGCCTTTAAAAATTAACGGCTCAGCTACCTACCGATACTCTTCCATCACCGCGTCCAGCACATCTTTTCCAGGGCGCGTAACGGAGTCCGGCAGCGTGGCAAGCGGCTGATCGACGACATTCAGCATCTCGATAAAGTTCGGGGCCTGCGGGTCCACGTAAAAGACTCCCGTCAGCACTTCACCTTTCTCGTGAGCCTCCGTGAGCCGAGTCAAAGCGCGAACTTTGTTCGTCGGATCGTAATCCTCTTCCAGTTTCCGCAGGTGCAGGCGGGAGCCGTCGTGCATCGTAACTTCGATCGTGGATCCAGGATCGTACTCCACGTTGATGTCTTCGAAATGCGGTACGAAGCTGACGTCCTGCAACGTCTCCTCATGCTCCTTCACGTACTTGTAGGACTTGGTTGAGCCCTCGTGATCATTGAAGGTTACGCACGGGGAAACCACGTCGAGCATAACGGTGCCTTTGTGAGCGATGGCCGCCTTCAACATGGCGCTAAGCTGGCGTTTGTCGCCAGAGAAAGAACGTCCAACGAGTGTGGCCCCGAGCTGAATCGCGAGCGCACAAGTATCGATCGGCGGCAGGTCGTTGACGACCCCGGTCTTAAGCTTCGAACCAAGATCAGCGGTAGCCGAGAACTGTCCTTTGGTCAGCCCGTAAACGCCGTTGTCTTCGATGATGTAGATGATCGGCAGATTGCGCCGCATCAGGTGCATGAATTGCCCGATGCCGATCGAGGCGGTATCGCCGTCGCCGCTGACGCCGATGCAGACGAGTTTTCGGTTCGCCAGCAGCGCGCCAGTGGCGACCGAAGGCATACGTCCGTGGACCGCATTGAAGCTGTGCGAGCGACTCAGGAAGTAGGCCGGAGTCTTTGACGAGCAACCGATGCCGCTGGGCTTGATGACGTATTCAGGCTCAACGCCCATTTCGTACATCGCCTCGATGATGCGTTCGGAGATCGCGTTGTGACCACATCCCGCGCACAGCGTAGTCTTCCCTCCCTTATAGTCGATGACGGTGAGGCCAATGCGGTTCGTCTTTGGTCCCGGTGCTGCTGCTCCGGGTTCAACAGTGGTGGATGACATCTACTTGCCCTCCATGCTGGTCAATTCGTCCGTGATAGACCGCGCATCGAGCGGCAGTCCGGTAATGTGCGCGATACTGCGCAACCGTGGCGTCAGTTCGGGCTTGATGTCGAGTTTAAGCAGGCTTGCCATCTGCGCGTCGCGGTTCTGTTCGACGATGTAGACATGCTCATGCTGCTCGATGAACTCATGCACCTCACGAGTGAACGGATAGCCGCGGAGACGTAGATAATCCGTCTCGATGCTGTATTCCGCTCGCAGTTGATCGCGGCTCTCGGTGATACCCCAATGCGATGTGCCGTAACCGATGATGCCGATCTTCGCGTTGTTGCCCTTGGTGAGTTCCGGGCGCGGAACGAAGGAGCGTGCCGTTTCGAATTTGCGGTTCAGCCGCTCCATGTTGTTCTCGAAGTCATCGGCCCGCTCGCTGTATTGGGCTTTCTCATTGTGCCCGCTGCCGCGTGCGAAGTACGCCGCGTTCGGATGCGATGTGCCTGGAAGCGTGCGGTAACCGATACCGTCTCCGTCAACGTCTTTGTAACGCGCAAATCCACCGAGACGGTCGAGGTCTTCCTTGCTGAGCACTTTCCCGCGCTTGATCGGCGTCGTGGGATACGGAAATGGATCCGACATCCAGTTGTTCATGCCCAGATCGAGATCCGACATGACAAATACGAGCGTCTGGAATTGTTCAGCGAGATTGAAGGCCTCCGTCGCCATGGTGAAACATTCCTCGACGGAGCAGGGAAACAGCATGATGTTCTTCGTATCGCCGTGCGACAAAACTGCGGTTGAGAGAATATCTCCCTGCGATGTTCGCGTAGGAAGGCCGGTCGAAGGCCCAACGCGCTGAATGTCCCAAATCACGCCCGGGACTTCGACGTAGTACGCAAGCCCAGCGAATTCCGCCATCAGCGAGATTCCCGGGCCGGCAGTAGCGGTCATACTGCGGGCGCCCGCCCAACCCGCACCAATGACCATTCCGATAGCGGCCAGTTCGTCTTCTGCCTGAACAATCGCAAAGGTCGCCTTGCCGTCCGGACCGATGCGGTATTCCTTCATGTATTCGATCATCGTCTCAACCAGCGACGACGACGGCGTGATCGGATACCACGTCACAACGGTGCAGCCGGCGAACATGCAGCCGAGCGCCGCCGCGGAGTTGCCGTCGATGATGATCTTGCCCGCGGTCTTGTCCATGCGCTCAATGTAGAACGCGCCGCGCTTCTCGAGATTAGCCTTGGCGTATTCGAACCCGGCTTGTGCAGCCGCAAGGTTCAAGTTGGCAGCCTTTACCTTCTTTGCGAACTGTTTCCGAATGGCCTTCTCGACCTCGCCCATATCGATCGTCAGCAGGCTGGCGACGACGCCGACATACACCATGTTCTTGACCAGTTTGCGAAGCTTGGCTTCCGGGCAAACGGAGGCGGTGATCTTGTCGTAGGGAACCGAATAGAAAATCAGATCATTGCGCAGCTTATGCAACGCGAGGGGTTCGTCGTAAAGAACGGACGCGCCGGGCGCGAGCGACATGGTATCTTCCGTCGCTGTCTCTGGATTCATTGCGACGAGGAAGTCGATTTCCTTCTTGCGCCCGATGTAGCCATTCTTATTGGCGCGAATCGTATACCAGGTCGGCAATCCCGCGATGTTCGATGGGAACATGTTCTTGCCGGAAACCGGCACTCCCATCTGGAAGATTGCGCGAAGGAGAACTGTATTGGAACTCTGAGACCCCGAGCCGTTCACCGTCGCGACCTGAATGCTCATGTCGTTGACGATGGGTTGCTTGCCCGTGCCGCCGGTCGATTCGCGGGGCACGACATCCGATGTGGCCATCCCTACACCTTCCTTAAATTAGCGGGCCGATCCCACTCGTCCCGAGTTGTGGATTGCAGAGGAGAAACCATCCAATTATACGGCGAGCCGAGCGCCGATGGCGGCAATTGGCCCGTCTCGAGCCCAAAGGGAACCTGCTTTGAAACGTCGGGAGAGGCTTTCGGTCAGCCTTCGGTCTTGAAGAACTGGGCAATGTTGCGGAACTTATTATATCGTGATGCGATCAATTCAGCAGTCGGCGTCTTTTTTAATTCAGCGTAGTGTTTCTGCAGGCTGGCATCCAGCAGGTTAGCGGCGGCCTCGTGATCCTTGTGTGCTCCGCCCTCGGGCTCAGGAACAATGTCGTCAATGCAGCCCAGTTCATTCAAGTCCGCGGCAGTGATACGCATCGCTTCAGCGGCCAGCTCTTTTTTCGTCGCGTCCCGCCACATGATGGCGGCGCAGCCTTCCGGCGAAATGACCGAATAGATCGAGTTTTCCATCATCAGGACTCGATCCGCCACGGCGATCGCCAACGCTCCACCGCTGCCTCCCACTCCGATGACTGTCGTGATAATCGGCACTTCCAGCCGCGCCATCTCCCGAAGATTGTAAGCAATCGCTTCTGCCTGCCCGCGTTCCTCAGCATGGATGCCGGGGTAAGCGCCGTCGGTGTCCACCAAAGTAAAGATCGGCCGGTGGAACTTTTCAGCAACCTGCATCACGCGGATCGCCTTGCGGTAGCCTTCCGGATGCGGTGTCCCGAAATTCCGGAAGACCCGCTGCTTCATGTCGCGGCCCTTCTGCGTGCCTACGACTAAAACCTCGTCACCGTGGAAGCGGGCCATGCCGCACACGATCGCAGCATCGTCGCCAAAGCCGCGATCTCCATGTATTTCGCTGAAGTCGGTAAAGACGCGCTCGATGTAATCGAGCGTCTGGGGGCGTTGCGGATGGCGGGCCAGTTCCGTCTTCTGCCAGGCGGTCGTCGGAGCATCGATATCCTGGCGGAGCATCTCGATGCGTTCCTGCAATGTGGCAATCTGCCGCCGCGTGGCTTCATCGGGGCTGGAGGCTTCCATTTCGGCCACCTGCCGCTCGATCTGCTCTAGTTCCTGCTGGGCTTTCTCGCTGGCTGCCATAGTTAGCTGATCACGCGTACACTACCGCGCCCGCAGAGCTTTTCCACCCGGGCGATGAAGTTCTTGTCTGGCAGCACATTATAGCCTTTCGCTTCCATGACCACCATGAAATCGCCCTCCCGCTCGACGTCAAACAACACCTGGGCTTCGCCTTTGCGCTCGAGGAAAAGAGCGTGCAAGTCGTCCACGGTAGCTTCGCCGGATGTGTCCACCATTACTCGGATGCGGATCGCGCGCGGGAGCGGAATCTTGGCATCCTCGAGCGGCATGATCTCAGCGGCGGTGATCTTGGGATTCGCGCCTTCTTCGATGCGCACCCCGGCTTTCACGAGCACGGGAACTTCAAGCTTCACCTTTTCACCGAGCCGCCTGTAGGCCTCAGGGAACACGATCATGTCGATCGAGCCCGACATATCTTCCAGCGTGCTCTGCGCGTAGAAGTCTCCCTTCTTCGATTTCAGGACGCGCAGGTTGCTGATGATCCCCGCAGTCGTGATGGTTTCATCTTTGCCCGTGGACCTCGTCATCGCTCCGATTTCTTCGACGCTGAGTGCTTGCAAGTCCTGCAACTTGTCTTTGTACTTTTCCAGCGGATGCCCCGAGATGAAGAAACCGAGAATTTCTTTTTCTGCCTGCAGCCTCGTGTGTTCGTCCCAATCAGGGACGTTGGGCAGCTTTCCATTCGGCGATTCGACTTCCTCCAGTTGGAAGACACCGAACAGGCCGTGCTGTCCGGATTCCGCATCGCGCTGGGCTTTCTGCGCCTGCTCCATGGCTTTGTCGAGAACGGCCATCAACTGAGCTCGCCGGCCAAGGGAATCCATCGCGCCGCTCTTAATCAGCGATTCGCTTACGCGCTTGTTGAGCAGGCGGAGATCGACATTCTCGCAGAACTCAAAGATCGATTTGAATTTTCCCAGCTTCTTGCGCGCGGCCACGATCGATTCGATCGCATTCCCGCCCACGTTTTTAACGGCGGCCAGCCCAAAGCGGATCGACTCTCCATGCGGCGTAAAATTCGCATCCGAAACATTGATATCGGGCGCCTCCACGGAGATGCCCATCTCGCGGCATTCGTTGATGTACTTCACCACGTCGTCGGTCGAGCCCGTTACCGACGTCAGCAACGCTGCCATGAATTCCACCGGATAATGCGTCTTCAAATATGCCGTGTGATAGGCGAGCAGGGCATAGGCGGCGGAGTGCGACTTGTTGAAGCCGTATCCCGCAAACTGCGCCATCAGGTCGAAAATCTTCTCAATCTTTTTCGCCGGATACTTACGTTCGGCAGCTCCCTTGATAAAGCGCTCGCGTTGCTGCGCCATCTCCTCCGGCTTCTTCTTGCCCATGGCGCGGCGGAGCAAGTCGGCGTCGCCCAGCGAATATCCCGCCAGCCGGTTCGCGATCTGCATCACCTGTTCCTGATACACGATCACACCCAGCGTCTCCTGCAAGATCTCTTTCAATTCCGGCAGGTCGTATTCGACTTTCTTGCGTCCGTGCTTGCGATCGACAAAGTCGTCGATCATGCCGCCCTGGATCGGCCCCGGGCGATAGAGCGCGTTCAGAGCGGTGAGGTCTTCAATCGAGTTCGGCTGGTACTTTCGCAGCACGTCGCGCATGCCGTGCGATTCAAACTGGAATACGCCTGACGTCAGCCCCTTGTGGAAGACTTTCTCGTAGGTCTCTTGGTCTTGCAGCGGGACTTCATCCAACGTAAGCGGAACGGGCTTCGGCCAGTTCTGGTCGGCGCTCAACATGGGCATGCCTGCGTCTTTGCTGTGCGTTTGCTGGATCAGTTTCAGCGCGTCAGTCAGAATCGTGAGCGTGGTCAGCCCGAGGAAGTCCATCTTCAACAGGCCCATCTTTTCGATGGCGACCATGTCGTAGGCGGTCACGATTTCGTCATTCTTTGTGCGGTGCAGCGGAACGAGATCGGTCAGCGGCCGCGGCGAAATCACGACTCCGGCAGCATGCACACCGGAGTTGCGCACCAACCCTTCCAGCTTCTTCGCTGTGTCGAGCAGTTCGCGAACCTGCGAGTCTTTTGCGTACGCCTCGTTCAGCTGCGGAGATTCCTCGATCGCCTTATCGAGCGTAATGTTCAGTTGCGCTGGGACCATCTTCGCGATGCGGTCTACGTCGGCGTACGGAATGTCCATCGCGCGGCCAACATCTTTGATCGCAGCCTTCGCAGCCATGGTCCCGAAGGTGATGATCTGGGCCACGTTGTCGCGCCCGTATTTTTGCGTGACGTAGTCGATCACCTCGCCCCGCCGGTTCATGCAGAAATCGATATCGATATCAGGCATCGACACGCGTTCCGGGTTCAGAAAGCGCTCGAAAAGCAGTTCGTTCTGCAGCGGATCAATGTCGGTGATGCCAAGCGCGTACGAGACCAGCGATCCTGCGGCCGATCCCCGGCCCGGGCCCACTGGAATTCCGCGTTCCTTCGCGTAGCGGATAAAGTCCCACACAATAAGGAAATACCCCGGAAACTTCATCTGCTGGATGATGCCAAGCTCCCGTTCTAACCGCTGCTCGTAATCGGAGATCGGATGCTTCAACTTGCCTTGTTCCGACTGCGGTCGCAGCGTTTCCAGGCGTCGTGCAAATCCCTGTCGCGTGACGTGCACGAAGTAGCTGTCGATCGTGTATCCCGGCGGAACTTCGAATTCCGGGAACGGGCTCGGGACCTTCTTGATCTCAAGGTGGCAGCGCTCGGCGATATCGAGCGTGCGCATCAGGACCTCGGGTGAGTCCTTGAAGACGCGGTACATCTCGTCGTGGTTCTTCACGAAGAACTGCGTCCCATCGAACTTCATGCGCGCCGTGTCGTGAATCGATTTCCCGGTCTGTATGCAGACCATCACGTCCTGCGCGTGGGCGTCGTCTTCGCAGAGATAGTGGCTGTCGTTGGTCGCGACCAGCGGCAGACCGAGGTCCTTTTCCAGCTTGAACAGTCCGGGATGGATCCGGTGCTCGAGTTCGAGACCCTGATCCTGAATTTCGAGGTAGAAATTCTCTTTGCCAAAGATATCGGCAAACGTTCCGGCGGCGGTGCGGGCGGCTTCGTAGTTGTTCTCGACCAGTCGCTCGGCGACCTCGCCCTTGAGGCATCCGGAAAGTCCGATCAGCCCGCGCGAATGCTCCGCCAAGAACTTCTTGCTGACCCGCGGCTTGTAATAGAAGCCGTGCAGCGAAGCTTCGGATGTGATCTTGACGAGGTTGCGGTATCCCTCTTCGTTCTCGGCAAGCACCAGCAGGTGGTTGTAGGTGTCGCCCTCGGGCGCGGCGCGGTGGTCTTCCTTTTTGCAGACGTAGAGTTCGCACCCAACGATCGGCTTGACCCCATGCTTGTGTGCCGCATTGACGAAGTGTACGGCGCCAAAAATGTTGCCGTGGTCGGTCATCGCCACGGCGGGCATGCCTAGCTCGTGAACGTGCTGGCAGAGTTTTTCGACGTCACAAGCGCCATCCAGCAGGGAATAGTCAGTGTGCAAATGCAGGTGGACGAATTGGGACATGGGGACCGCTTTAGTCTAACGCAAAGAACATAGAGGAAAACTGGGAAGGATTGTGGGATTCTTGAGGTAGTACGGTCGCTAAGGATTGATGAGTGATATCAGGGTGTTTCAACAGTTGAGACTGGTATACAGCCCTATGGAGTCGATGCGTCCTGCTTCAGAGCTGAATCTGCCTGTTTCGCAAGATTACTGCACAATGTTCGCAGCCCGCTTGGGCATCGTGCCTTGGCGCTCTTCTTAATCTTCTCAACATCGTCCATGTTGAGAGTCGCATCGACATGATGCATGACGAACGCCCGGAACTCAGCGTCCTTATCCGCAAGTTCAGCCAGTCGAGGCAGGGTGTTCCAGTGATCCACGAGAATCCGCGCCACAGACTCGCTTAAACCTTCACCAATTGCACCATCGTCGCACTGTCGATATGACTTGTACGATTTGTAGAGTGCGTCCCAACTACGAAGCGTCACTGTTTCGTCCAAAGCAGCCCGACCTTCCCCTTCGGTGCATGGGTGTTTTTGGGCGTAACCACGTTGTGCAAGAAGCAACGTAACGATCAGTCCGATTGTGGTGGCGATCTGCTTTGAGGCGGTCATGAGGAATCGCTCCTCTTGCAAGAGCGTAATCGACGGGTAGGAAACCTTCCAAGTTACCTTCGACACGAAGGGGTGCTCCGTGTTTTTGTCAATTGTCGCTAGCAAGGCCTTCTCACTCAAAAACCCTTTTAAGGAAATTCTGAAGGAGATACAGCAGTCCAGACGTGCAAGCCATTATCGGCGTAACCCTCAACAGGAAAGACAGGGGCCTCGCTTCAGAGAAAAAATGGCTGTTAAAGGTTCCGAGCACAGGGAGGAATGCCCTATCGGGAAGCGGATTCGAAAAATCACCGAATTGCGGCCAGGCCAGAATCACAGCCGTGTATAAGATCAAAATCAAGGCTGTTTGCCAAGCCGCTGTCCACCCTCTTCGCATAACTTCTGAGCCTTTGTCTCGAAACAATCTGAACAGCCATACAAAACTAGTCAGCACACTGATCAGCAGCCCCATCTTGGCGACTAGTCCCAAAGCTTGATGCTTTTCGTAATAGCCGCCCTGAATCGATGCGCCAATGCTATATGCCCACCACAATACGGCGGAGGAAATAGGCCAATACAGCAGAAAGAAAATCAGGAGCAAGAGAAGCACCCGAGTCGGAAACCTTGTTTGTGCATCGGGAACGCGTGGGGTAGTCGCCTGCATCGTCTGTGATCTTACGCGCCTCTGACCGGAACGTCAGGCCGGATTCCGATCTCATCTGAGGAGCTGCTATAAGCATGGCTTTGAATTGACGTGCCGCCTGCGGGAGTAGACAATCTACAGCCAAGCGTGTAGAGTGTCTACATCTATGAACGAGAAAGAACAGTATAAAAACCGAGTTGAGCTCCTGCAGGGAACACTCGACATGCTCATTCTTCAGACGCTGCAATGGGGACCGCAGCATGGATACGGCATTGTCCAGGCTTTGCGTGTGCAATCCGGAGATGTGCTTCAGGTGGAGACCGGATCACTGTATCCCGCTCTCCATCGATTGGAGCGCCAGGGCTGGGTTCAGTCCGAATGGAAGCAGTCAGAGAGCAAGCAAAAAGCCCGATACTACCGAATCACAGCCAAAGGGAAAAAGCAATTGGCCTCGGATCTGGACCGATGGGAGCAGATTGTCGAAGCGATTGGGTTGGTCATGTACAAGCCGAAGGAGAGTGCGTCATGAAGTGGTTTCCCAGTTTCGGTTCTCAGAGGCGCAACCGCGAATTGCAGGAAGAGATCGACGCTCACCTGCAGATGGCAATTGCAGATCGAGTGGCGCGAGGCGAGGCGGAAGAGACGGCGCGACACGCGGCAACCCAGGAGTTTGGAAACATTGCTCTGGTGCAGGATGTGACGCGCCAGATGTGGGGCGGTGGAGGCTGGTTTGAACAACTAGGCCGGGACCTTCGTTATGCCTTGCGGCAGTTGCGTAAGAACCCCGGTTTTGCGATCACTGCGACGGCGATGCTGGCCGTAGCTATTTGCGCCAACAGCACCGTATTCAGTTGGATCGACGGCACCATGTTGCGTCCAATTCCTGGCGCGCGGGACACAGGCGACCTCGTCAGCCTGCAGCGGGGGGAACGGAACTTCTCTCCGACTCCGCCCTTCTCGTATCTCGACTATCGCGATCTGCGCGAGCAGAACCACACCTTCGCCGGAATACTTGCCTATCATCACGATTGGATCACGCTGACGGGCGGCGCGCAGCCGGAGCGTGCCTATATTGCGAACGTGTCGGCGAATTACTTCGACGTGCTCGGCATCAAGCCGATGCTGGGACGTTTCTTTCTGGCTGAAGAAGAGACGAAACCAGCCGTCCCCAACGTGGTCCTAAGTTATTCGCTTTGGAAGACGCGCTATGCCGAAGATCCGGCGATTGTGGGCAAGTCGATCGAGATCGCCCGGCATCCCCTGACGGTGATCGGTGTGGCGCCGGAAGGGGTTGTCGGAGCAATGCCTGGGCTGCGTGACGATCTGTGGGTAACGCTGGATCCCCTTGGGACGGATGTATGGCGGATGACGCATCGCAGTGGTGGTGCGGTCTGGCTGAACGTAATAGGAAGATTGCGGCCCGGCGTGAGCCGTGGCCAGGCAGCCCAGGATCTCGATACCGTGATGCACAATATTGTGGCGGAGTACCCGGACGATCATCTGGGAGCGAACCAGATCACGCTGGATCCCATGTGGCGCTCGCCATTCGGCGCCAACGGATACATGGCAGCGACGCTGCCCATTCTGCTGGCCTTCGCTGCTGTGGTGCTGTTGCTGACCTGCGCGAATGTGGCGACCCTCACGCTGGTGCGGTTTGTATCCCGGCGGCGTGAACTTGCGATCCGGCAGTCGCTCGGAGCGAATCGTATTCAATTGGTGTGGCAGATGGTGCTGGAGGGCGTCGTGCTTTCCATCGTCGCCGGAGCCGTGGCCCTTGTGTTGACATCGTGGACATCGAAGACATTCGCCTGGTTCTTTCGGGCGAGCTCGAGTCCTACCACCCTGAACGGGAGCATGGACCACAACGTGGTGATCGGGATTGCAGTGTTTTCCCTGTTGGCCGGCATGCTCTGTGGCGCACTCCCCGCCTGGCGTTCGTCTCACGCGCCGGCCATTGAGGTACTCAAGGCAGAGTCTGCAAGTATCTCCTGTGGCTCACGCAACCGGAAATTGCTCAGCGGGTTGGTCGTGGCGCAAATCGCACTTTCCCTTCCTCTGCTGTTGTGCTCCGGGCTGCTTCTGCGGACGCTGCGGAATCTGGCCGGCGCGAATCCCGGATTTGAGCAGGACCACATTCTCACTGCGACCGTGGGACTGAATATCGCCGGATACAGCGATAACGAGGTACAGTTGATCCGTCACAAGATACTGGATCGCGTGTCGGTATTGCCCGGCGTGAAGGTTGCGTCTCTTACGGACTGGATTCCGATGACCCTGGGCCACAAGGGCGAGGATGCGTATCCGGAAGGGTATGTGCCACACCCCCATGAATCTTTGCAGGTGTACCACGCCGAGGTGGCCCCGCGGTATTTCGAATCTCTCCACATACCCATTCTGGAAGGACGCGAGTTTACGCCGGATGACGATGAAAAGGCCCCGAGGGTACTCATCGTGGATCAGACTGCGGCGAGGCGCTACTGGCCGGGACAGGATCCGCTGGGAAAGAATCTCAGAATCTGGGGCCGCATTTTCACGGTTGTCGGCGTCGCGAGAAATTCGACACATATGTTCGTGAATGAGTCACCGGAGCCCATGGTGTATATGAGCTTTTTCCAGGAGGGGTACGAGACTATCGTGCAGGTGGAGACCGAGGGAAATCCGTTCGACCTTGCGCCAGCAGCTGAGAACGCCATCCACGAAATCGATACACGGCTGCCGGTTTTCGATGTGCGTCCCATGCGAGAGAGTACCCAGCTGGCGAGCAGTTTCGCGGTCATACAGAGCACCCTGGCGGGGATGTTCGCGCTGATTGGGCTGGTCCTTGCAGTAACCGGGATCTACGGCGTCGTGGCCTATCGAACCCAAATGCGAACCCACGAGATCGGAGTGCGAATGGCTGTGGGCGCCTCCCGCGTCGACGTGCTGAGACTGGTTCTGTCGCAGGGCTTGTGGCTCACAGGCATGGGGCTGGCGCTGGGACTGGCGTTTGCGTTGGGACTGACGCGTGTCATCGCCCGGCTGTTGTACGGAATCGGCGCCAACGATCCCGTCACCATGGTTTCGGTCGTCACTCTTCTGGGAGCAATGTCTTTGCTGGCATGCTACTTTCCAGCACATCGAGCGATGCATCGGAACCCCGTCACCGCGATTCGCGAATTGTAAGCCACAGTTTGAACTCGACCCCAATTGCGCGAATTCTGCGCAGACTCGGAATAGGTCGATTGCAAATTTCGAACTCCGTAAGACAAAGCCTCGGAGAGGGGAAATCCTTCGACTGACACCCTTCGAACTCCCCAGTGGCCACCTCCGCGACCATGCCCAGTTTTGTTCGGAGATTCAATCTAGCGCTTAAGTGTCAACCGACGAAGTCTCAACTGACGAAAACGGGCGGATTGCACAAGTGAGCCGGACGAAGCAAAGTTGATTCAGAGTTGATGAAGAAATCAATATCGACGCTGGATATGGAACCTACGGCATCAGTAGTCGTTCAATTAGATGTTTCGCCAAGCGCGAGAATGACTGCCTGTGGCTGTCCGAGGGCGCGGGAGATCGGAACTGAGTACTCGATTTCATCATTTCCTGATCGGACGATCCCTCTGCCCTCGGTCAGCAAGCCGAGCGGTCAGTTTCTTACAACCGCCTTTTCCCCACGCTGCTCGTGGCAACTATCCCTTGGCTTCCACCCGCACTGATCACTACGGTGTCGATCTCCAAACCACCTTCGACCACGACGAAGTTTGCATCGACGGGCGGCCGCCCGTCGGTGAAGTTGATTGTGAACGTGCCAGTGCAATCGGAATTGACGGTGTAAGTACCGGTGGCCGGCGTGTGGGTGAAATCGGCGACGACCTCGCCGTCAACCGTGACCGTGTCGATCTGCGTGAGCCCTCCCTTTCCATCGAACGTTGTCATCGCCACGCCTACTTGTGGACCCGTGAATCCTTGACCTGCCAATTTGTTGCCCTGGATAGTGAATCCATAGTTGCCGGCAATGAGCCGGTTATTGCAGGCCGCAAGAGATTTACTCTGCGCGTATCCTGACCCCAAGCCGCCGAGCACTAGCAGGACCATCGCGACCACATTTGCGAATAGCTTTTTGTTCATAAACCCTCCTCGTTGATTTCTTGCTTTTCTCAGCGCGTCGCTTTTTCATGCCGAAGCAACCTGCTGAAGAGGGTGTACTCTTAACGCGGTTGTCCCACCCAGTCAATTGATGGGCTCTAAATCCTCCGTGACTTGCTAAAACAAAGTTGTCAAAGGACTTGTCGGGCTCCATGAACAGAAGTCCTGGGGTAGAATCGAGTTCCTTGGCTCGAGGTTAATGGAAACGCCCGCCAGTTCGCGCCCACGCATTCGTACCGGACTGTTCGAAATTGACTTCGCCTCCGGTGAAGTTCACAAAAACGGACGAAGAGTGCAACTGCAGGAGCAGCCCTTCCGAGTTCTCGCGATCCTCCTTGAGCGTCCCGGAGAAGTGGTGACCCGCGAGCAGTTGCAGGCCCAATTGTGGTCATCCGACACGTATGTGGGTTTCGACGAGGGACTGAATACGGCAATCCGGAAACTACGGGTCGCTTTCGGCGATTCCGCCGAAAACCCACGATTCATCGAGACAGTTTCCCGCCGGGGATATCGCTTCATAGCGCCGGTCGAGCCGGAACCGATCGCTTCGCAATCTCCTCCCATCACGACCTTTACTGCGAAGCCACGACTTATTTCTCCCAAAACCCTTTGGATCGGTTTCGCCGTCGTCGTCTTCGCGGTCTGCGCTCTGACGCTTTTCTTACGAACCGCAGCACTCCGTAAACCACCCCTTGGGAAGATCATGCTGGTCGTTCTTCCTCTGGAAAACTTCACTGGCGACTCCCAACAGGACTATTTAGCGGACGGAATCACGGAAGAAATCATTGCCCAATTGGGGAGCCTTGACCCACAACATCTGGGCGTGATTGCTCGTACATCGGCGATGCACTACAAACACACACATGAGAGCGCGGCTCAAATCTCTGGTGAGGTTGGCGCCAACTACCTGCTGGAAGGGAGCATCCGCCACTCTGGGGACCGAATCCGTGTAACCGCCCAGCTAATTCAGTCATCCGACCAGTCGCACCTCTGGGCCGACAGCTACGATCGCGAACTCAGTGATGTTCTGAGGATCGAGAGCGATATTGCCAGTTCGGTGGCGAGTGAAATCCGGCTTACGCTTTCGCAGCAGACCCATCAACGTCTTGCTGCCGCGGGCCGGACGAATGTGGAGGCCCACGATGCATATCTGCGAGGCCTGCAAGGCTGGAACCTGCGGACACGGGATGGATTCCAACAGGCAATCTCGAGTTTCACCCGAGCCACGGAATTAGATCCTAGCTACGCGCCTGCCTTTGCCGGTCTTGCGCGTGTCTATTCACTTGCCCCAATTTTCGCAGGCGTGCCCGCCGGAGAGGCGGCCCCCAAAGCCCTGGAGGCTGCTAGTCGGGCCCTCAGCCTAGACGAAACCCTTGCCGATGCTCATTGCGCTCTGGGATTTGTCAAGGGTCACTACGAATACGATTGGCCGGCTGCGCAGCGCGAGTTTCGTCGGGCGATTGAACTCGAACCAAACGATGCGTACGCTCATCTCTTTTACTCCAACAGCTACCTTTCGCCGCTTGCCCACCACGAAGAGGCCATCGCAGAGATGAGAAGAGCGATGGATTTGGATCCACTTTCCCCCCACATCCAATCCTTCGCGGGCGTAACCTTCAAGTGGGCGCGGCGTTACGAGGACTCGCTCGCCCAATTCCAAAAAGTGAACCAGATAGACCCCAATTTCCCCTTAAACCATGAGCGTTTGGCTCAGCTATGCGCCATCCTCGGTAGATACGACGATGCCATCGCTGAGGAAACGAAGGCGCGCCTCCTGGCCGGCGAGAACCCGCAAGATGTGCTTGCGAAAATGAATACTCTGAAACGGGAACTCGCTACGAGGGGTGAGCGGGGCTACTGGGAAGAACAACTCCAGTTTGCACGGGTCCCGCAAAATCCTCCCGAAGCTTATATCCGCGCTTACGGTCTCGCCATCATTTATGCCCATCTAGGAGAGAAGGCTAAAGCTTTCGAAAACCTCGAGAACGCCTTAGCGGAACGGGACACGCAAATAACCGAGCTGGCCATCGAACCGCAGTTCGACACGCTCCGATCAGATACGCGCTTTACTGATTTGGAGCGTCGAATCGGGCTCGTGCCTCGGTAGTGTCCATCGTGGAGACCGCCAAAGCCTTGTAGCTCGATTCTTCGCTGCGTGTGAAACGTGCCCAAGCAGATGAGCACAATCATCGGCGGTCGGCACAGTCCGAGTCACAGGCAACCCGCAACTCAACTGACGCTAACAAGCGACTTCACAAGTGAGGCGGATGAAAACAGAGCTGATTCAAAATTGATGAATGAGATCGAAATCTACGCTAGATGGAGAGCTTGCTGTAGCGGAGAGCGGCGCAACCGACCTAAATCTGCCGACGAGAACTAGTCCGCCCCAGCCCCCGCCGCCTGCGCCTTCTGCAGCAGTCTCCGTGCCTGGCTGATCAGTTCCGCCACTTCGAACGGCTTTACGAGGTAGGGAACGTTGTTTTCCTGCAGGTAGTTGCGTCCGTCGCCCGGCTCGACGCCGTTTGAGAACGTGTAGAGAACATGCGCTTCCATGTTGGAGCAGTTTTCTTTGAGCCACGGATACGATTCTTTGGCGCTCCACTGTCCGGGCATATTGCCGTTCATGATGATGGCGTCGAAGGCTTCGGAAAGCAGGCGAGTCTTCACGTCCTGACTGTTCCGCGCGGTGACCACCGATGCCCCGGCGCCGGCCAGTACATCGCGCTCGAATTCCAGGACGGCTTCCTCTTCTTCAACCAGCAGCACGCGTCCGGCAATTGCGCCTGCATGAATGCGCGGGGCAGGTTTGGCCACTTCGGGCTCCGGCTGCGCGATTTCGACCGCCGGAAGCTTGACCTCAATGACAGCGCCGCCTTCGGGAGCGTTGTGGGCGGTGATGTCCCCACCATGCTCCTTGACGATGCCGTAGCAAATGCTGAGTCCAAGGCCGGTGCCTTTGCCCACGTTCTTGGTCGTGTAGAACGGATCGAAAATGCGCTTGGGATCCTTGATTCCTGCGCCGTCATCTGCGAACTGTGCAAGAATGCTTCCACCCTGGTTGAATATGCGGATCTTCAGCTTGCCGCTGCGCCCGGTTTCGAGGATCGCATCCAGTGCGTTGTTGATGATGTTCAGGAATACCTGCTCGATCTGGTGCGCGTCGGCTACGACCATCGCGGCCTGCGACGGCGATTCCAGCGTGACCTGAATGTTGTTGATTTTCAGATCGTAGTCGCGCAGGGCGAGTGTTTCGTCCATCACCTTGCGAATGTCGACATCTTCGCGCTGTGGCTTCCGCTGGCGCGCAAATGAGAGCAAATTCTGCACGACACGATGCGTTCTCTGCGCCTGCTTGAACAGCTTGCCCACATAGTCCTGGGCACGTTCGTTCAAGCCTTCCGATTCAAGAAGCTCCGCGTATCCGAGGATCGCAGTCAGAGGATTGTTCAGCTCGTGCGCAACACCGGCGATCAGCTGTCCGACGGCCGACATCTTCTCGCTCTGCAACAGTTGCTCTTGCGTTTTCCGCAGGTCTTCATAAGCGCGGCAGGTTTCTTCGTAGAGCCGGACTTTCTCAATCGTCGTGGCCAACTGCCGGCTAATGGCGACCAGAAGATTCTCGTCGTTTCCGGAATATTCGTAGCCCGCGTGATTGCACAGGCCCATAATGCCGACCGGGCTGTCTTTGCCCCAGAAGAGCACCCACAGCCAGGAGCGGTCTGTATCGGAACGCAGGAACTCTGCCACCACTGGCGGCAAGTGCGGCATGTATTCGGCGGTGAGAACCTCAGCGCGCGAACGCACCACCAGATCGCCAAAACCGTCAGAGAACGTAACTTCGGCTGCGCGCGATTTGTCGCGGCTGCGTGGTCCCCAGGCGGCGCGCCGGCGGAACGTCGGCTGGTCCGTATCTGAGAGATACACCGTGCCGCTCTCCGCGCCGAACAGCGTCACGACTTGACGCAAGGTCAAGTTCAAGATTTCGTCCAGGTCGAACGACTGCGCAGCCACCACCGCCATCGCGTTCAATGCATTGAGTTCGCGATTGCGTCGCCGCATTTCATCTTCGGCGCGTCGTTTCTCGGTGGTGTCCAGAACAAATCCCTGATATCGCTGGACACTTCCATTCGCGTCCCGCGTAGCAAAACTACTCTCCACCGCAAGCAGAATCGTGCCATCCTTGCGGCGCAGCGTGACTTCAAAATTTCGCACGTAGTTGTGCGCTTCGATCTCGCGGCGGAATGCTTCGCGCTGCTTGGGATCGACGCAGATCTCGGAATCCAGATTCAGCACCATCAGTTCCTGACGGTTGCTGTATCCCAGCATGTTGACTAGCGCGTCGTTGCAATCGATGAGCTTGCCCGTCGGATCGGCAACATACACGCCTTCCTGCACTTGCTCGAACAGCAGCCGATACTTTTCTTCCGCCGATCGGCGATCGGTGATGTCGCGGACAACGTGAATTGTGCCTTTTTGCGGGCTTCCTTGCTCGCTGTAGGAAGAAGTCGAGACGACCGAGAAGCCGCCGAAGCAGGGATCGGCTCCCTCGGTGAATTCCTCATCGGCTCCCATCGCGCAATACGGACAACCCTTCCACTCTCCAAACGTATGCGGAAGCGCGGCTTCGCACGAGCTGCCGATCACGTCCGCCGCGGCCTTACCCAGCTGTTCCAGCAGAACCTGATTGGCCTTGATGACGCGGAAGTCCGCATCGTGCGCCAGGATCACGTCGTGCACGGAGTCAAACGTATTCATCCACTGGCGCTGCGAGCGCAAGACTTGCTCGAGCAGGCGGAAGTTTTCAACGGCAACAGCGACCTGTTTGGCGCACGCCTGCAGAAATTCCAGTTCTTCGGAATTCCAGTCGCGGTCAAAGCGTGTTCCGAGCATCAGCAGCCCGACAGGCGCTTTGCCCCCGAGGACGGGAACCGCTACTACCTGACGAAGCTTCTCGTGCTGCAAAGACTCTTCCGATTCGAAGCAGTCGGCGCGCCGCGAGACCTTCGCCGCAGGGTCTTCCAGTAATTTGGAAGTCGTTTCATTCGCCGGGAGGATGCCAGAATCGCGAAGGAAGTCCGGCGAGAATCCTGCAGTATGCGTGGCAATCAGGTTTCCGCTTTCAATGAGCCGGAACCACGTGGCTCGTACGCCGGTCGCATGGCGGAGTGCCTCCACGGCAGATTGCACCACACTCCCGTATTGCTGCGCCGAAGCGACGCTCGCGCTGACGCTCTGGATCGCTACCAGCCGTCGTGTGCGCGCTCGAGCATGATCGAGCACAACCAGCAACATGCTGGTTCCCAGAGTGATTTCGAACGTTACATAAGCCCAACCGGGCACGGCATCACTGAATGTCGGCCACGACAAGTGCAACGTCGGCAGGCAGAGCGCCAGAAGCCACGAAGATGGATCCCAGCGTCCGCGTCGCGCGCGCAGCAGCACAATCGACGCCGTGATCAGCACAATCCGGTAACTCAGCTCCAACGCCATCCGCAGGGGCAGGGAATCGGGCCACAGAAGAATGCGGGCTCCGGCAAATCCGACCAGGATGGGAGTGATCACCATCACGGGCAGCATCAGATCCCGGCAGCGGCTGTAGATCAGAACCGCTCCCGCCAGCAGTCCAACCGAAAGCACAAATGTCGCCTGGATCGTCACCGCATCAAACGGAGCCGGAATCCTCGCCGAAAAACTGTGTTCAATGAGCCGGGAGGCCGCCAGGCAGAACCATCCAGCAATCCAGATCTTAAGGTAGTTCTCGCGCAGCGAGCGCAGTGCGAGCAGGGAAGCGCCCAACAGAATCAGCAAGGCGATTTCTGCCGTCGAAGGCTTCGGGATACCCAGCCTTGCTATCGTGTTCCAGCTTGACCAGAGGAGTGCGTTCATCGCGTGGCGGACGTACTTCTTCCCTGTTTTTGAATATCATGCCGGCGCGGATTCTCGATGGAGTTTCCGGACCTCGATGATTACTTTCGGAATATGGCGAAAGGGTTACAATCGCCGATAGACTTTCGTGCATCCTATGGCTGACCGTATTCTTGTTGTGGACGATGAAGAACCGATTCGGGAAATCGTCGCCTCCATGCTCGCTGCTGCCGGATACTCCTGCCAACAGGCCGCTTCCGGGATGGAAGCTCTCTCGGTCCTGACCTCGGGAGAAGACTTCGAACTCATGCTTTCCGACCTGATGATGGCAGATCTGGATGGCATCGGACTTCTGGAACGAACCAAAGAAAAATACCCGGATATGCCGGTGGTGATGGTAACCGCCGTGCACGATATTTCCGTGGCGCTGGCCGCCATCCGCAATGGCGCCTACGACTACCTGCTGAAGCCGTTCGAGCGCGAACAACTGCTCAACACTGTAAGCCGGGCTCTGGAAAACCGTCGTCTGAAGCTCGAGAACCGGACGTACCAGACCAACCTCGAGTCGTTGGTCAAGGCCCGCACCGATCAGTTGCAGGCCACGGTGCGCGAGCTGCAGCGCTCCTACGACATCACACTCGAAGTTCTGGGCGAAGCGCTCGACTACAAGGATCGCGAGACCGAAGGACATTCCAAGCGGGTGACCGCCTACACGATCGCGATTGCCAAGAACATGGGAATCCCGAAGGAGCAGATCGAAATCATCGCTCGCGGAGCGTTCCTGCACGACATCGGCAAGATGGCGATTCCCGACAGCATCCTGAACAAGCCGGGCAAACTCACGCCCGACGAAATCACCATCATGCGGGAGCATTGCTATCTGGGATACAAGCTGGTGCAGAGAATTCCTGTCCTCAAGGAAGCCGCCGAGATCGTGTACTCGCACCAGGAACGGTTCGATGGCACCGGATACCCCAACGGCTTGCGCGCGGACGCGATTCCGCTGGGTTCGCGGATTTTCTCGGTCGCCGACACACTGGATGCCATTACGTCAGATCGTCCGTACCGCCCGAAGCAGAGCATGGATGCGGCCCGGGCGGAGATTCAACGGTGTACCGGAACACAGTTTGATCCGGAAGTCGTCACCGTGTTCCAGCAGATGCCAGACGAGATTTTTGAAGAACTCAGGCGTGCCATTGGGGCTCAGACGGATCCTCTTGCCTACTCCGCCGGAAACAAGGAGTAGTCCGCCGGGGTATCGAACATCAGGTACGTAGGTACGCGATCGCGGGCGGGGCGTCGACGTGAATTCACTTACACAACGAAAGGGACTGGTAGTGGCCGCAGGGATGCTGACTGCGCTGCTCGCGGTGTCCTGTGCCTCGTTGCCGCGCGGCCTGCTGCTCACCGGAATCAGCGACACGGTTTCCGCCCTGTTGATGCTCATTGCCTTGTCCACATTTGCCCTGAACGGCGCGGCGAGCAGCGGCCGCATGCGATGGTTCTGGGTCCTGCAATCGCTGGGCTGGGCCTTGTGGCTTGGCGATCAGGTAGTGTGGATTTTCTATGACATGGTCTGGCATCTGAAGATGCCGCCCATGCACCCGGCCGATTCGTTGCTCTTTCTGGCGGGCGCTCCGATGATGGCTGGGCTGCTCCTGCGCCCGCATCGAGAGCCGTCGTCGCAAAGTGCGCGTCTCGGCGTCCTCGATTTCTTCCTCGTGCTCCTGTGGTGGTTGTATCTCTACGTTTCTCTCGTCATGTCGTGGCAATACATCGCTCCGAACGTGGATGCCTACAACCTCAACTTCGACCGGCTCTCGACGATCGGGAACTTGCTGCTGGCCGCCGTCTTGGCCGCGTTCTGGATACAGACCTCCGGTAGATGGAGGCGCTTCTACGGAGTCTTCTGGATCGCGATTGCGTTCAACGGGATTTGGTTTTACACGTTGAATCGCGCGATCGAACGCGACGTTTATTACACCGGCAGTTGGTACGACATTCCGTATTCCGGCTCGTTTGCCGTCTTCGCGTTTGTCGCGCTGCTCGGAAACGGCTTGTCTCCAATTCCGGAGCGGCCCGACGACGCTTACAGTTCGTGGATGGGCAACATCGCGACCGTTGCCGTACTGTCCCTGCCCATCCTGGCTCTCTACGCTTTGTTCGATCCTCATCTGCCTTCTAACGTCTCTCACTTTCGCGTTCTGGTGACGCTGGCCGCCATTTTTGCGATGGCCCTTTTCCTTTTCATCCAACATCGTCGGCTGAATGCCGAACTGGTTCGGACCAACCTCGTGCTGCAGGAGGCATCGCTCACGGATCCGCTGACCGGACTTCGAAACCGGCGCTATTTTTCGGCCACCATCGAGGGTGATGTCGGACAAGCGTTGCGCGCGTACGAAGACGAACACTCGCCGCAAACTCGTGATCTGGTTTTCTACTTGGTCGATGCCGACAACTTTAAAGAGGTCAACGACCGCTACGGCCACGATGTCGGCGACAAAGTCCTGATCGAGATGGCTCGCCGCCTGAGTTCTTCGATTCGCCATTCCGATGTGCTGGTGCGTTGGGGCGGGGAAGAGTTCCTGGTCGTCTCCCGGTACACCAATCGCGCCGATGCCGAATCCCTCGCACAACGCGTTCTCACCGCAATTGCCGACACTCCTTTCAGCCTCGATGGTACGAACAAAACGATCCACCGCACATGTTCGCTGGGATGGGCAGCCTTTCCCTGGTATCCGAACAACCCTCGGGCGGTTCGTTACGACGAAGTCCTGACCATCGCCGATCGAGGATTGAATCGCGCCAAACAGTCGGGCAGGAATTGCGCTGTAGGGATGCTGCCTGCCAGCGGAAAGTCATCCCCGATCACCGTCTCAGGCCTGCATTCCGATTCTCTGCAGGTAGACGTTCTGGCAACGGCCGGCCCACAAGCCGCTCGCGGCTAGGACCGGGCCTCCCGTCGCCTGTTGCACCATCCGCGAAATACAGGAATCACCGGCGTTCGTGGGACAATGCTCTCGGAGGCCGAACATGAAATCCGCAGCCGTTGCTCTCCTTCTTTTCTTCCCAGTTCTTCTCGGCACAGCATTCTCCCAGGAGCATCCATCGGTCAACGCGCAGATGAACACCGTGTATGTCGGGGCTGACGGCAAATACGAGGCCGCTCCCGATACAGCGCAACTTCAGTTCAGCATTTCTGTGCAGGATGAGACGTCGCAAAAGGCCTACCAAAGTGCGTCGAAAAACGTAGATCAGGTCCGCCAGGTTTTACGCGCCAATGGACTCGATCCGAAGGTAGCGTCCGTGGGATTCTTTTCTGTGCAACCGGTGTACGAGTGGAAGCCGAAGCAGAGAGTTATCGGATATCGCGTCACCACAGATGTGTCCCTCAAGCTGAAGGATTTTTCCAAAGTCGGTCCGATCACCCAGCAACTTGCGGACGCGAATGTCAGCGAGACCCAGACGGTCAATTACATCCTCGAGAACATGGACGAGGCCAAGAACCACGCCGTCGAAGATGCATACCGCCGTGCAAGGAATTCGGCCGACACTCTGGCGCGCGCCAGCGGAAGGTCCCTGGGAGATCTTGCCTACGCCTCAGTCGATACCTTCGAGAATGTGCGGCCGGTCATGCCGCGGATGGCGATGTCGATGAAAGCGATGGCTGCGGCAGCACCTGCGGCGCCGACCGAGGAGTTCACTCCGCAAACCGTCAACGTGACGGCGCACGTGAATGCCTTGTTCAACCTGAAGTAGACGTCACAAGACAACAGGCGAAGGATTCGCATTCGGCGGTGTCGCGCCCAACGGCTCGACCTGCAGCGTAAGCCCGTCTACCTTTCGGATAACGACGAGCTGTCCGGTGGGCAGGTTTGCATTCGCGACGGCATCCCACAACTCCCCACGTACAAAAACCTTCCCTTGAGGGGAAAGCGCCGTTTGCGCAACACCGGTTTCGCCTACAAGCCCTTGCTCGCCGGTGACAATCTTATTGCGCCGCGCCTTTAAGGCAATCGTCATCAGAAAAGCGGTGATGACGCCGAGTGGAATGCTCACGGCCAAAGCAGTGCCGAGATGAACCCGCATCTCGGGGATCGGCGCATCCACCAGAAGCAGGCCGCCGAGGGTTAGCAGCGCAATCCCGCCTACAGTCAGGACGCCATGGCTTGCGAACTTCGCTTCCGCCGCGAACAGCGCAAATGCGCCGAGGATCAGTACGATTGCCGCAAAGCGCGTTGGCAGCAGATTGAGCGCGAACGCTGCGACCAGGATGAATACCACGCCCACCGTGCCGGGGATCACCGCTCCCGGATGATTGAACTCCACATACAACGCGAGCGCTCCGACCGCCAGCAGAAGGAATGCGACATTCGGATTCATCAGGTAATTGAGAATCTCTTCCTTCAGCGTCATGTCAAATTTTGAGAGTGTCTCGCTGGCTACGTGCAGCGTGACGTTCTCGCCATTGAAGCGCTTGAAAGTCTTGCCTTCGAGCTGTCTCAGTAAATCAGCCTCGTCTGAGGCCACGTAGTCGATCAGATGTTGAGACAGAGCCTCCTGATCGGTGAACGACTTCGATTCGCGGACCGTGCTTTCCGCAACCGCGACATTCCGTCCGCGCCGGGACGCGACCGAGCGCATCAACGCGGCGGCGTCATTCTCCAGCTTCTGCTTCATGACGTCATCCATCTTGCCGCCAAGAATGACTGGATGCGCAGCCCCGGTATTCGTGCCAGGCGCCATCGCCGCGATGTCCGCGGACTCGAGGATGAAAAATCCCGCCGATGCAGCTCGGCTTCCGCTCGGGGTCACGTAAATGATGACCGGAACGGGTGCAGTGGTGATGTGTTCAATGATCTGCCGCGTGGAGTCGAGTAGTCCCCCGGGAGTATTGATTTCGATCAGGACCGCCTGATCGTGGCGGCGCCCGGCCTCCGCGATGGCACGCGCGATGTACTCCTCGCTGATGGGCTGGATGGTGTCATCCACAACAATTTTCAGAATCTCCGCGGAAGAGGGAAGAGAGGCAGTGGCAACGAGAATCGCACAGGCAATGACTCGAAGTATGGATTTCATGGGACGCTCACGCACAGGTGCGCACTGCGACTCGAACGCCATCGCAGCCGCTCACTCTTATTTTCCACCTATTTCCGCGTGGCAGCGTGGATTTCTTGGGATGCGGACTCCAATGAAGCATCGCTATTTGCAATACGACCGGTCCAGCCGGGTAAGTACGTGCTTCCCGTAATCAGACGAGCTCCGCGTTCGTAGGTGACGTATGACCACGCCCATTGGATGAACACGAGCAGGCGATTCCGAAACCCGATGAGAAAGAAGATGTGGATAAACAGCCACGAGAGCCACGCCATGAATCCGGAAATGTGAATCTTGCCGAACTGCGCGACTGCCGCGGCACGCCCAATCGTGGCGAGGCTGCCTTTGTCCCAATAGTGAAAGCGCGGGCGAGACTTCGGGTCAGGCGCTCTGCCACGAACGGCAGTCGCCTCCACCTCTGCGCGAAGCAGTTTGCCAACAAATTTTCCCTGCTGAATCGCCGTCGGCGCGACACCGGGCAGCAGTTTGCCCTGCTCGTCCTTGATGGTGGCCAGATCGCCGATGACAAAGATCTCTGGATGCCCGGGAACGCTGAGATCGGGTAATACGGGCACTCGGCCCGCGCGATCGACCGCCACCCCTAACTTTTTTCCCAGTGGCGACGCAGCAACTCCAGCTGCCCAGAGAATGACGGTCGCGTCGAGGCGTGTATTGCCGGTGTAAACGGCTCCCGCTTCCACTTGCGTGACCACCGTCGAAGTGCGAACCTCGACGCCTAATCGTTTCAACTGCTCCTCGGCGCTCCGCGACATATCCTCCGCGTATGCCGGCAGAACACGCGGTCCTCCCTCGAGGAGAACGATGTGCGTGCGAGAGGGATCGATCGAGCGAAATTCATGGGTGAGCGCGTGGCGGCTGATCTCCGCGAGCGTCCCGGCCAGTTCAACGCCGGTCGGGCCTCCACCAATCACAACAAAGTTCAGCGTGGAAAATCTTTCACCCGCCGCGGCCTGACGTTCCGCCAGTTCGAAGGCCAAGAGCACACGGCGGCGGATCTCGAGTGCATCCTCGATCGTCTTCAGGCCAGGCGCATAGGGTTCCCATTCGTCATGCCCGAAATACGAATGGGTCGCTCCCGCCGCAACGATGAGATAGTCGTAAGGAATATTCCCATCCGGAGTCTCAACAAGCCTGCGCTCGAGATCGAAGTCCGTAACCTCGGCCATCAGCACTTCAACGTTCTTGTCCGAGCGCAAAATGGAACGCACGGGAGCTGCGATCTCCCCGGGAGAGAGGCCCGCGGTCGCGACCTGGTATAAAAGCGGCTGAAACGTATGATAGTTTCTGCGGTCGATCACTGTGACTTGCACCGGAGCTTTGGCCACAGCGCGCGCAGCGTTCAGCCCGCCGAAACCTGACCCGACGATTACTACCCTTGGTACCTTAGATTCGGTCATCTTGCTGTCCCAGCCTCACCTCTATAAGATTCACGCAATGGCCGACGGTTCCAGAAGTTCTTTACCCGCTCATATTGAACAAAACACGAGCCCTGCGTGGATCGGATGGCTCCTGCCGTCTGCCTCGGACCTGATCTTCCTCGCGGTCCTCTGCGTTCTCGTCTTCACGCCCCTCGCAACCAAACTGTTAGGCGATGCCGGCATTGGCTGGCACATCCGCGCCGGCGACCAGATTTTTGCCACGCACAGCATCCCCCGCACCGATCCGTTCTCGTCGACCATGGCCGGAAAAGCCTGGTTCGCCTGGGAGTGGATATACGACATCGCAGCGAGTGCGCTGAACCGTGTCGCCGGTCTCAATGGAATCGCCTGGTTTACGGCGGCGGTCATTGCCTTTGTATTCGGATGGATGTTCCGCCTGTTAGTCCGGCGTGAGATGAACTTTATCTTCGCCCTGTTGCTTGTTCTGGTCGCCCTGTCGTCTTCAACGATTCACTTTCTGGCGCGTCCGCATGTGGTGAGCTGGCTTTTTACCCTGGCTTTTTTCTGGCTGCTCGATTCCACCGAGCGCAATTACTTCAAGCGCATTGGACGCCACCGGAAACTCTGGGCCCTACCACTGTTGATGCTGATCTGGGTCAACGTGCACGGCGGCTTTGTCCTGGGATTCGTCTTAATTGCCGTCTTCTGGTTCGGATCCATCTGGACATGGTTCCGGACGAAGGGAACGGGCATTGACGATGTGCTGCTCAAGATCGAAGCCACGCGGCGGTTTCGTGATCTGACGCGGGTGGGACTGGCTTCCTTCGTGGCCAGCTTCATCAATCCTTACGGATGGAAGCTCCACGCGCATATCTACTCGTACCTCACGAACCGCTTCTTGATGGATCACATCGAGGAATTTCAGTCGCCCAACTTCCATGGCGTGGCTCAGAAATCATTTCTGATTTTGCTGGTGGTTTCACTGGCCGTGCTCGTGACCAGCGGGCGCAAACTGCGGACGAGCGAAGGCCTGCTCGTTCTATTCATCACCTACGCGGGGCTCTACGCTTCGCGGAACATTCCTATCTCGTCGATTCTTCTGGCGATGATCGTGGGCCCGTGGCTGCCGAACCCGCGGCACATGCAGGGATTCTCGCTGCGGATGAGTCTCATGGAATTGAGGCTGGGCAAGCATATATGGCCCGTTGTTTTCACCATCGCAACCTTCGCGATCGCCGTCAACGGTGGTTGGGTCGGGTCGCACAGCCTGATGGACGCGCACTTCGATGCCAAACGGATGCCGGTCCAGGCAGTGAACTACCTCGAGGCGCACGACGTGCGTGGTCCCATTCTCAGCACGGACTACTGGGGAGGCTATTTCATCTACCGGCTCTATCCCCGAGCGCGTGTGGTCGTCGACGACCGCCACGACTTGTATGGTGCGGATTTTCTTCGAACATACTTGCAGATGCTGCACGCCGAGCGGGGCTGGGATGAATTCCTTCATCAGAACCCGGCGCGCTGTATCGTGCTTCCCAGCAATAATCCCATGGTGACGATCCTGGGCAAGTCGTCGGATTGGCGATCGATCTATGCCGACGATGTGGCTACGGTCTTCGTGAAAAGCTCAGAAACATTCCCCAACCTTCGCGCCGAGCGGCCCGGATCCATGGCAGGGAACTAGGTTTGCAATTGACCCGCGCTAAGTCTCGTCAGATGATTTGAATCATCATTTCAAATGCTGACGAGAGGCACTCACGCTAAAACTGCTGTCCTTCTGATGATCGCGGCTGTCCTGATCGGCTGCTCGGGGCATTCGACGACGACGTTCACGACTTCTCCGCCGCCGGGTGGCGGCTCAACGGGTGCGAACCTCACCCAGATTAGTTCCGATCCCTTCACTGTTGGGCCAGGCCAGCACGCTACCGAAGTCGAGCCGCATCTTCTCGCGTTTGGATCGACGCTGGTCGCTGCGTTTCAAACCGGCAGGATCGAACCCGGCGGCGGCACCGACATTGGCTGGGCGACCTCCACCGACGGCGGAACGACTTGGAGCCACGGCTTTCTGCCAGGGCTCACCACCGGTGAAGGTAGTGGTCCGTACGACGCCGCGAGCGATCCCGCCGTGGCTTACGATGCCAAGCACTCCGTCTGGATGATTTCGTCCCTGCCGCTCTCCGGCACTCTGCATGCGCCCGCGGTCGTAGTCAGCCGTTCGACCGATGGTGGTTTCACTTGGCAGAGCCCGATCAGCGTGGACACCGCCGCGGTCAGCTCCGACAAAAACTGGATCGTCTGCGACAACGGGACCAGCAGTCCTTACTACGGCAATTGCTACCAACAGTGGGACGACCCCAGCAACGCCGATCTGATCCTGATGAGCACCTCTTCTGATGGCGGGATCACATGGGGCGCTCCAGTGCCCACCGGCAACAACGCCGAAGGAATCGGCGGACAGCCCCTTGTCCAGCCCAATGGCACGGTGGTTGTGCCGATTGAGACCAACACCATGTCGTCGTTCAGTTCCACGAATGGCGGCGCAACCTGGACTGCGACCGTCAACATCTCGAACATCCAGTTCCATGGAGACGCAGGTGGAATTCGCAGCGGTCCGCTTCCATCAGCCGCAGTCGACGGAAATGGAACCGTCTGGGTCGTGTGGGAGGATTGTCGCTTCCGTGCGAGCTGTTCGACCAACGATCTCGTCTACAGCACATCAAGTGACGGAACGACCTGGAGCCCGGTCACGAGAATTCCAATCGATGACGTTTCCAGCACCGTCGATCATTTCATCCCCGGGATCGGCATTGATCCGTCGACTTTCGGGAGTACGGCTCATGTCGCTCTGCATTACTACTACTATTCGCAAAGCAATTGCGCGTTTTCTACGTGCCAGCTTTATGTGGGATATATCTCGTCCGCAAATGGCGGAAGCACCTGGAATCCTCAAACCTCGCTGGCTGGTCCAATGCAACTGCCATGGTTGCCGAACTCCCAGAATGGACGGATGGTCGGTGACTACATTGCCACCGCATTTACCAACGGCGTTCCCCACGGCGTCTTTGCCGTAGCGCAAGCCAACGCGAGCACGACATTTAGCGAGGCGATGTATACGGCGCAGGGCCTGACCGTGGCAAAGTCCGGGCGCCAGTTGTCGTCGATTGCCGACAGGCCTCTGCACAAACTGACTGACAAGATCGAAAGGGAAGTACCTGAGAAAGGCTGGCGGCCGCCCATTCCGCGCAAGATGCGGCGAAGTGCGAAGTAAATCGGAGGAGTCCTAGAAGCGGTCGTTCGTGTCGATGCCAAATCCCAGAATCGCGGTGACCTCGACCGGCTTGGCGCCGCGCATCGCCGGTTGGAATTTCCATCCGGGAAGCGCCGCGCCGACCTGTGCGGTCATCCCGGCGGGCCCCGGTTCAAGAATGCGTGCGATTCGTAGATTGCCTTCGATGTCCAGCTTTGCCATCACCACCATGCGCGCGTGTGGCAGATTTTTCGGCAAATCCAGCCGGATTCCAACCGGCGCGGTCAGTGTTCCGCCGAACTGGTGAGACGTCGCACTCTCATCGGCAAATTCCATGACCACCGTTCCCGCCGGTGTATCGAGGTAAGTCGTATATTTCTCGCCGTGTAAAAGATTTTTGTAAGGCTCGAAGGCCCCGCCCGAACTGGCAGTCGCTACCACGGTTACGCCCAGCGTGTTCTGCTGCTTGACGCTGGTGCGACCGGGCGTGCTGGGCTGGCCGGCTTCCGGATCAGAACCAAATCCCGGCAGCGTCACGACACTGCTTCCGCCGCTGATGTCGACTCCGCGAATTGGCGGATTCCCGGAACTCAGATTTCCTGCGCCGCCAGGTCCCGGAGATGGAGAGATGCCACCGCGCGCATTCGTCTCCGCGCCGCGCCCGGCGCCTTCCTTCGCAGCGCCGCCTCCATTGCCAGCCATCGCGCTGCCGGGACCATTTCCTCGTCCAATGCCCGTGCCGCCACCCGATCCACCAATCCCTGACTTGTCCCCGCCCGAAGGAGACATCGCCAGTGAGCCAGAGCCGCCGCTAGTCGGCAGCCCGACCTTGGATCCGGGATCGGTCGAGATGACCGCACCCGCATTTGATCCGCTGCCGGCTGTGTGCGGAGGAGCGAGTGCTGCACCTGCGTCCGATGGTCCGCCAAGTCCAATGCCTTTGCGTCCAGTTCCTGAGCCCGCAGAGTTGGCGCCTCCCCCAACTGAGGGAGGCGGCGGAACTACATTGTTCGCCAACAAAGTTCCACCTGGTGCTCCAGCGCCGCCCGCCGTATTGCCGGTTCCGCCGCCCTGTCCTCCAACCGATGGCGGAGGCGGAACGATCCCCGGATTTCCAAGATACGGCGCAGAGCCGCGAGAGGTGCCGGTTCCTCCCTGGACACCCACTGAGGGCGGAGGCGCAACTACATTCGAACCAAGGCCCGCTCCATTACGGCCGCCGCGCGGATTGCCACTCGAACTGCTCGACCCAACCGAAGGAGGGGGCGGAACGACATTGTTGGACAGTGTCGTGCCCGACGAACCTCCATTGCTTGCGTGGGCATCGACCGTCGGCGGTGGAGGCACAACTTCACTGGCGCCAAAGATTTTTCCAATCAGGCTGCTCACCAGCGATCCACTGCCGGATTGCGAAGGCGGAGGCGGCACCACAGTCTGCGCCGGGTTGGCAACGCTTCCCCCCGCAAGCCGTGCTCGATCAGGAGACAAATTGGCCGAGGGCGGCGGTGCAACCACGGATGGCGCAGGCAGCGTCAGCCGCGCACTCCGGTCCGTTGAGCGCTCCGGCGCGGAAACCGGCGGCGGAACCACCGTTGGATTAGCCATCTGCACGGGTGCGCCGGATATCTGTCGGCTTACCGTTCCCGGCGCTGGCGGAATTACGCTTCCGGCAAGTGCTGGGCTCGATCGCGCACCATCTCGCGAAACGTTTGGAGCCGGCGCGACCACAGACGCATTCAAGCTTGGAGCTCCCGTCGTACGGTCGCGGGTCACGCGCGGTGCAGGCGCTACCACCGTCGGAACCAGCGCGGGAGCAACCAGCGCATGATCGTTTTGCACGCTCGGCGCAGGCGGAATCAGCGTCGTGCTGTACGTCGGTGACGTCATCGTGCGGTCGCGAATCACATTCGGCGCTGGCGCGATCACCGAGTCCAGTTGCACGCCGTTGCGCGTGTAGTCGCGGATTGCATTCGGCGCGGGCGCAACCACGCTCGTTGCGAGATTTGGGGCAGGGCGGGCCGACCGCAGGCCTTCCGCCGGCGGAGGCCCAGGATTCGGTTTCACAGCCAGCAAATTAGCCACTGCATCGCTGGATGAGGGCAGCTTCAGATTCGGAGCATCCACGACTTGTGGAACAAGATGGCCACCCCGCGCAATCTTGATCGTCTGCGTACGATGATGCGCTTCGTCTCCACCGACACGGCCAGCCTTGCCGGCTTCGGCGCCGCCCAGATCTTCGGTGCGTGGCAATTCATCGCCCGTGTAATAGATCACGTCGTGGCTCGACAGCCTAGGCGCCACATGCGGCCTCAATTCCTCGACCTTCATTTTGATGAAGATCATCGACATGATCAGAAACGCCTCCACGACGTAGGAGGGAAACATGATCCGGAAGGGAAGCAGGCCAAACGGCGCCTCTCCCGCCAGCCGCGCTTCCGAACGGGCAAGAGCAGGTTTGATTGAGCTTGTGAAGTCGCTCCAGCGCGAAGACCAATTCACGAGGAACTGCGGGGTATCGTGCAGTTCTCGAACCTGGACCTGTTCTTCGAGTTGGAGAATTCCGCTCATTCTGATGTTGCTGGCGTGCCGTCCTTCGCGAGTGTGATTTCGATTCTATCGCCGATGGCAGTTTCTGTTTGAGCGGCCATGTGACAAGGCAGTTCCAGCACTGAAACAGCTTTTCTTCGAACCGGCGCAAAGCGCCAGGGTTTCAATACAGATTCCACATGTATGACGGTTTTACTGCCGTCCAGGTAAACCACGTCGATTGGGAACCCCATGCCCAGAGTATGGACGCCTTTGCAGGGGACAATCCAGAGCCCAGAGCCGTTACGGAAGTCATCCGAGGCCAGTCCCAGCAAACCACGGAGTCGCGTCCAATGCGTGTCGGCTACCGCCAGCGACGTGGCGAGATAGGCCTGCCGTGTCTGATTGAATGCCTTCCCTTGAGTTGCGAGAACTGCCATGCGATACCGTTTGTTCTGCGTGTTCTGAACCGCCTAGTGGCCGGCGACCGGTCCCAGTTGGCGGATGAGCGAAATTACGGCCGGTCCAATCGTGACAAATATGATCGATGGCAGAACAAAGATTACCAGCGGGGGAACCATTTTAATCGTGGTCTTGGCAGCTTGCTCTTCGGCCCGCTGCCGGCGTTCCGTGCGGAGGGAGTCAGAATGCACGCGCAGAGCCTGAGCGACGCTTGTACCAAAGCGGTCGGTCTGAATCAGTGTACCAACAAGGGAGCGGATATCGTCAACACCGGTCCTATCCACAAGATTCCGCAGGGCTTCAGCCCGAGGCTTGCCGGCGCGCATTTCAAGATTTACAAGATGGAACTCATCACTCAGATCCGGATGCGCGTGGTGCAAGTCCTGGCCGACTCGCATGAGCGCCTGGTCCAGCGCGAGTCCAGCCTCCACGCAGATCACGGTCAGATCGAGCGCGTCGGGCAGTGCGAGCCGAATCCGGTTCTGCCGCTCCCGAATCATCCGTTTCAGAATGAAGCGCGGTAGAAAAAATCCGAGGAAAGAAACCCCAATCAACAGAAATGGATTGTTTAACCCGACCAGCACGATAACGAGCAGGAATCCGACGGCGGCCATCAACATGCGCGCGCCGAAGTAGTAGTTAACGTCGGCCGCATCACGGAAGCCGGCCTGAATCAGCCATTTTCGGGTCTGGGAAACATCCGAGGGCGAAAGTGGGATCGCCTTGCTGAGAGGATCCAGTGCCTGCTCGATGCGCTCGCGAATCGCCGGCTTTGCTTCGGCTACCGGCGCCTGCTGCCCACCCAGAGCGCGCAAGCGGGCGCCCAGTACGGAACTCGGCGTGACAAACGCTGCGCCAAAGGCAAACACCGCCATCACGACGGTGACAAAGATGAGGATGATCAGCAGCAGTGACATGGGCCCCTACACCTGGATCCGGATAATTTTCCGGATCACAAAATATCCGATCGTTTGCAACGTGATTCCGGCCACCAACAAAGTATGGCCGATAGGATCCGAAAACAGCGGCTGGATAAAGGCTTTGTTCAAAACCAACATCGTGACCACGATGATGGGCGGCATCCCCATCAGAAGAGCCATCGTGAGCCGGCCCTGCGCCGTGTAAACCCGCACCTGGCGCTGAATTTTAAAGCGCTCGCGGATCACGTACGACAAATTGTCGAGAATCTCGGCCAGGTTGCCGCCGGTTTCGCGCTGTAGCATCACGGCCGTCACGAAGAACTTCACGTCCACCAGGGGAATGCGCTCAGTAAGGTTCATCAGCGCATCGCGCACCGGCATACCGAATTTCTGTTCCTCGTAGAGTTGCCGGAACTCTCCCGCGATCGGTTCAGCCACCTCGCTGGTGATCATCTCGAGAGCTGTGGTGAAGGCGTGGCCGGCGCGCACCGCGCGCGCCAGTGTGTCGATTGCTTCCGGAAAAAGCTCCTCAAACTTCTGGAAGCGTTTGCTCCGCTTCACGGAAACATAGGAGTACGGGAGAACGAAACCGACCAGCAGGGCGACCCACGAGACATCGATGCGGCTGGAAAATACGTACGCCAGAATCGTGGCTCCAACTCCCGCAAGAGCGGACATTCCCAGGAAGTTGCCCGCCCGAATGTCGCCCATACCTGCCTGCGACAGAGTCTTCTGCAGTTCTGTGACGCGAGCCGAGCGGCGAAGCAGTGTATCGATCGCCGGAATCTTGCTGAGTTGCTCGTCCCGCAAGAGAGCAAGTTCTTCTTCCGCGGCTAGTTCGGGCGCTTTCTTCTCGTTCGCAAGACGCTCTTTGATCAGGCGAGCGCGGGCGTTCCGCTGATCCACGAGCGAAATCGCTCCGAAGACTGCGGCGGCCACGATTCCGAAGACGACGATAGCAAGCAGGGTAGCCGACATGACTAGACCTCAGCCTTCGATTCAAACAGCGCCGCACGCAAGCGCGCTCCCGATGTGGCCAGGCGCTCGGCGAATTTTGGGCGGACGCCTGTGGCCCGGAATGCTCCCCGGACCTTGCCATTCTCATCGATGCCTGTTCGGTCGAACAGGAAGATGTCATGCAGCGCAATCGAGTCGTCGTGCATGCCGGTGATCTCGGAAATATTGATGACTTTTCGCGTACCGTCCGAAAGTCGCGACACCTGAATGACAGCGTGCACCGCGGACGAGATCTGCTGCCGAACGGCGCGTTCCGGAATGTTCAGATTCGCCATCGACACCATGTTCTCAACACGAGCCAGAGCGTCACGCGGAGAGTTCGCGTGAACCGTCGTCAATGAACCTTCGTGGCCGGTGTTCATGGCCTGCAACATGTCGAAGGCCTCTTCGCCGCGAACCTCACCAACCACAATGCGGTCGGGACGCATACGCAAACTGTTGATCACCAGTTGCCGCTGGCGAACCGCGCCCTTGCCTTCAATGTTCGGCGGGCGCGTTTCCAGACGCACAATATTTTCCTGCTTTAACTGCAATTCGGCGGCGTCTTCGATGGTCACGATACGTTCGACGTTCGGAATGTATCCCGAAAGCACGTTCAACAGCGTCGTTTTGCCGGCGCCCGTTCCGCCGGATACGAGAACGTTCAACCTTCCCTTGACCATCGCCGACAGCAACTCCAGCATCGGTTCGGTCAGCGTCTGGTTTTCGATCATCTGACGCGCGGTGACAGGATCTTTTCCAAAACGCCGGATCGAGAGGCAGGGTCCATCCAATGCTAGTGGCGGGATGATGGCGTTCACACGGGAGCCATCCGCCAGGCGCGCATCGACCATCGGAGAAGATTCGTCCACACGCCGGCCCACGCGTGACACGATGCGCTCGATGATCTGCATCAAGTGCGTGTTGTCTTTGAAAGCAAGCGATGTGAGTTCCAGCTTGCCGGCTTTCTCGATGTACACCCGGTCATAGCGATTGACCAGGATGTCGGAGATGTTGGGATCTTTGAGCAACTGCTCGAGTGGTCCCAGCCCGAAGATTTCGTCGAGAATTTCGCGCGACAACCGTTCGCGCTCCGCAAAGCTGAGAGGAACTACCTCGCCGTTTACCGCGCTGCGAATGACGACCAGCACTTCGTCGCGCGCCGAATCTCCGGAAGTCTTGCCGAGTTTTTCAAGATCGAGTCGGTCGAGGATTTTGCGGTGCAGGTCCGCTTTGACCTGCTGGTAATCCGTACGCTCGAACGATTGAAGATTCGCCATATTGTCCTACACACCTAAACCGACTTGAATAACGACCACGCGGCGCGTTTCACCTCGACATCGTTGCGGGTCAACTCCTGTGCCAGTCCCGAGAAGCAGCGCGCGATTTCCGATGTGCGCTGATCCATCACCGGAGTACCGCGATCGATGGCGTTCGAAATTGCGAAATACTGGTTCGGCACTCTCCAGATCAGTTTGGCGCCGACCGCCGACTCCGCATCGCTCTCGCTGAATCCCGTCACCTTCCGGTACCGGTTCAAAACCAGCCGCACTCGTTCTCGGCTCCCAGTCTCGCTCAGATATTGCTGCACGCGTGCCGCGCTCCACAACGAGGCCACATCGGTGCAGGCGACAAGCAGCACCGTTTCAGAAAGACTCGCAATCAGGCGGCTGGCAGCATCGAATCGTGACGACGCGTCCACCACCACGTAGCGATAGTGCGTCACCAGCATGTCGAACAGCCGGACGAACTCTGCCGTGGATGGATCCACTGTCGCGGGCACATTTGTTCCGGCAAGTAGCTGGAGCCCCCCGCTGTGACGCGTCATGAAACTTTCCAGCAGGGAAGCGTCCATGCGGTGTAGGTTGCGCGTCGCATCCGCCACCGTGAACACCGGCTTCAGATTCATGTGCAGCGCCGCGTGGCCCAGCGGCGCGAGATCCACTAGCGCGGTTTGACCGTAGGCGGACTGGAGCGCCAGGGCAAGATTGACAGCAACAGTCGTCGCGCCGTTTCCACCCTTGGCGTTGATGACAGAAAACACTTTGCCGCGCAGGCCTTCTTGTTTCCCGCGCCGCTGTGCCGTCGTCAGGCGCACAAACGCTTCGATCAGATCGGTGGTCGTGGTGGGACGCTCGATGAACTCACGCGCTCCGGCGCGCATCGTGTTGACGATAACCTGCGGTTGGTTCAGCGTGCCGATCGCGAAGATCGCGGTGTCGGGCATCTCCTGATGAAGGAGTTCAATCGCGCGCAGCGCAAGCCCGGAGCCGTCCACCGGGATATCCACGATCGTGACATCCGGATTGGCAGCACGCACGCGGCGTGTGACCGGGTCCGACGCAGCCACCGGAAGGCTGGCGCACACGTGCACCGTCCGCGCGACGCTGGTCCCGTCAACCAGCACCTGAAGCAGCGTGCGCTGCTCGTTATCCGTGGCCACAATGACGACTGAAAGCTCTGCCATAAATCCTGTTTCGTGCGCGGGCTGGTCCGCTCCCCGGTGGGTTCCGATCAAAAACTCAACTACTTAGATTTATCAAACTTCGCTGGATCCAGATACGGCTTTGGTGCCTTCGGAGCCGCCTGTTGTTCGTTGCTGGGCGAAACCCGGTGCACCGTGCACAACACCATCAGTTCCGAATTGCTCTTCTGCAGGCTCTTGCTCCGGAAGAAATTCCCCAGGATCGGAATATCTCCGAGGCCGGGAATTTTGTTGTAAATATCGGTCACCCGGTTGTCCATTAACCCGGCAATCACGAAGCTTTGTCCGTCCTGAAGCTCGAATTCCGTTTCCGCCTTCCGCGTGCTGAGGGCGGGAACCGTAAACCCCGAAATCGTCAGGGCGTTGGCAAAATCCAGTGTGCTGACTTCGGGGGCGACCTTCAAGTGAATATTTCCGCTCGGCATGATGACGGGCGTGAACTGCAGCCGTACGCCGAATTCCTTGAACGAAATCGTCACCGCTGTGAAACCCGCGCCCGGTTGCACGATCGGGAATGGGAATTGTCCGCCGGCCAGGAAGCTGGCTTCCTTGCCGTTGACCGCGATCAGATTCGGCTCCGCCAGGATCTGCAACAGGTTCCGGGTTTCAAGCGCTTCGATGACTCCGCCAAAATTGATATCAGGTCGAAACACAAACAAGTTCAAAACGTTGCTGATTGTCTGGCCGGTAGTTGTTGTGGTCGTTCCGCCGGAAGGCGCTGGAGTCGTCGAGAGTGTCTGCTGGCCGAACCCGCCGAACTGACCGGTTGTGACGGTGCCGATGGTATTTGCGGCACCCGTGGAGATGAAATTCACGCCCAGTTGGGTCAGAGCCGTGCGGTCCACTTCCGCAAACTTGACTTGAAGCAGAACTTCCTGCGCTCCCACCGGACCAAACGTCAACACATTGACGACCTTCGGCGAGTATGCTCCGGCGAGTTCACCCGCCCGCTTCGCAACATCTTCTGTGGAAACGTGACCGGACAGCACAATCGCCGCCCGCGACGGTGTGACTGCAATCTGCTCATCGGGGAAAACGCGCTTTTCTTCTTCTGCGCATGCGCTGACGTCCACATCGACTCTCAGGTCGAAGCTGCGGTACCGCTCGAGTTCATCCCAGATCAGCAATGAAACTTCGCCCGGAGCCTTGCCGTGAACCAGAATCTGTGTTGGGGTGATGACCTGCGCAAACGCAATCGCGGGATCGGTCACCGCAATTCGCTTCAGCCGCTCCGTCGTGTTGATCAGCAGCGATTTGCCCACCATCACCCGTAGCGGGGCAGAAGCCTGTGTCTGCGACGGCGATGGGACGTTGGCGGTCTGAGTACCGGTCGGAACGGAAGTCTGGGCCTGCCCTGCGGTGTCCGCCTGCTGCTGGATCGTTTCCGAGGAGGCGGGAAGAACAGACGCCACGGTGATCAACAAACACCCGAGCAGAATGCGAACGTTCATTTTCGAATATGTCCCCTTGATATGAGGAAACTGGCAGGAGTGCATTTTAGTTGTGCGCCGAATCCGAGTTGTCTGTCTCACTTGCTCTCCGAACCATCGTCGACGGGCACTTCCTGTTTCGGTTTGTCGCCTTGATAAACCTCGATGCTGTATCCCGTCTTTGCCGGAGGGGCCGGTGCAACTTTTGGAGTCGCGACGTGCTTGGGAACGTGCGACACCGCAACCACAGGCGGCGCGGGCCCGCCTCGATAAAGGACATGGGAATTGGTAGAGGCAACTTCGTCCTGCTTGGTGTCGAGCGGATTGCGCAATGCAAGTTGAATGTGTCCCAGGGTGCTCGCCAGCGTCAGTTTTTGCGCATCATCTTGCGTCACGAGAAGCGTGATCACGGCTGCGTTTTGCGCTTCCCCCGTGGGACTGCGCTCGAGAGTGTGTCCGGAGGCAAGAACCAGAACGTTCTGCAATACCGTCGTCGTCTCTTGATCGCTTGATGATCCCGGTGCTCCGGTGAGCAGCACATCGACGCGCGTGCCCGGGGTGACGAATCCGGCGACAGAAACGACTTCATTCACCCGAACCGACACTGCCCGCATACCCGGAGGAATCAACGCCGGCAGTCCGGAACCGGCATTCTCCGCGGCTAACCGGTTCGGCAGAATGAACTCACCTTTGGCGATCGGCAAAATCACGCCGTGGCCGATGACGTCCGAACGCTTGCGAGGCGCGCCCGGCGGCAACGCCGAGCCAGGGATCTTAATGATCTTGACATCGTGCTCTTCGATCCGGGATCCGACCTGCAGGTCGTTAGCCGCGACCATGACGTCAACGCCGGGCTCTCCGCCTCCGCCGTTCTTTCCTTGCAACGTTCTATAAACGTAGAGGCTTGCGACCAAACCAAGTCCTATTGCCAAAACCCCGATCATCAACAGACGTGTGCGATTCATGCCTTTTTCCTAAATGCGACTGCTACGGTCGAGCTTTGCGCTTGCACTACTGAATCGAACTGGCAACATTGGAAAAAACGTTATTCGCGTTGGATCCGATCAGGCGGATGGTGCCGACGACTATGACGAGAATCACTGCCAGCATCACCGCGTATTCGGCGATATCCTGTCCCTGCTCTTCGCACCACAGCCTACGCACACTCTCTATGCACATTGTGTTTTTCTCCCATCGCCTTCTTGTTGAATCGAATAGGAATGGTTACCCGAGCCCTAGCTGGGATTGACTTAGAAGGCTCGCTGCCACTCGACATTACCGCTAATCATACCCGCATCTTGCCGGAAAGTGACAAATTCTTGCATCAAAAAGGGGCACTCCCAAGTAACCTCCTCACCACCGCACCGCCTTCCTCGGGACTCGCCCGCACGTCCTGACCGTCCTTGGAAACATCCACCGGACCCGGGCCCGAACCTTGGTCGGCGTTACGAACGTTGCTTTACCTGTCGGAAGCCAATTGTGCAGTCTCGACGTGAATGCTAGCCTCGAAACAGTGAGTACCGCATCCGCCAACCCACTGACTTCCAGCGCGAACCGTTCCGGCACCGCCATGCAATGGCTGCTATCGGCGGCGGCCGAAGTCTGGGTTAAGTTTCTGTTGGCGCTGGTCGGTCTCGGATTGGCCTTCGGAGCGGCGCTGTTCTCGAGTGTATCGCGCGACGCCGGAAACGTCGTGGCCACCGTCATCCTGGCCTCGGTGTCGCTGGTTTTGGCCACGCTTGTCGGCTTGGTGACCGTGCCATATCTCGCCCGCAGGGCCGCCGTCGAGCGCTTCCGCGAATCCTTCGACTACGACGTGACCCGTGCCGGCATTGTCTACATTCTGGTCACTCTGGTCATCGGGATCGCCGCGCTGAACACCGGGAATAACCTTCTCTATATCGTGGTCGCGGCCATGCTGGCGGCGATTCTGGTTTCCGGCTACGTTTCCGCCTGGGTTCTCCGGCACCTTGAACTCGACGTCCAGCTTCCCGAACACATCTTCGCTGGACGGCCAGTCTTCGGGCGAATCGCGCTCAACAATCCCCGGAGAGTCGTCCCGGCCTTCTCGATTCAGGTTGTTTCAACCCACAAAAAGAAGAAGAAGGGCGCCAAGCAATGGAAGTGGGAAGCAACCACGTTTGCGTTCCCGTTCAATCGTCCCGCGGAACAGCAATGGCTGCGTCTTCCTGACCGTCGGCTTCGCCGCGTGACCGTGCTCCCGCCTCCGCCCGGAATATTTCAGGGCATGGCCTACTTTCCCTTTGTTCCGCCGAAGAAAGAGGCGACAGCCGATCTGGAGTTGAAGTTCGATCAAAGAGGCTGCTATCGCGAGGACAGTTTCGGCCTTGCCACGCGCTTTCCTTTTGCCTTCTTCACCAAGACGAGGCACGTTGCCTTGCGTCGCGAGGTGATCGTTTATCCTCGCATCGAACCGACACGGCAACTGCTCGAAATCCTGCCCCTGGTCCGCGGGGAATGGGAAAGCTTCGTGCGCGGTCGCGGCGCCGACCTCTATCGCATTCGTGAATACATGCCCGAAGATTCCGCGCGGCATGTGGACTGGAAGGCAACCGCGAAGTCGGGGTCGCTAAAAGTTCGCGAGTTCGCCCGCGAAGACGAACGCCGCGTCTGCATCATGTTCGACAACCCTGTCTCCGGGGTCATTGCGGAGCAGGACTACGAACGCGCGGTCGATCTCACCGCATCGCTCGCTTGGCATTTCGCGCATGAGAATGCCGAAGTCTCGTTCATTGCGCCCGGCCACATGCGCACCCGCGATCTTCACGAGTTCCTTGCCTGGCTGGCGGTGATTCAGCCGGTGAAGGGAAGTGCACGATCCAGCTCAGCCGATCCGGGAGAGGAAGCTCTGCGGCAAATGGTCCTGAGCGGCGGCGACGAATACAACATCGTGATTACCGCTCGCCCAAGACGAAGCATTCCATCGGCTCTATGGGAAACGTCGTATTTCGTGTTTGCGGGCGATCCTCCAACGACGCGATAGACCACAACGCTCGTCCGCATTTTGTGAACACGGCTCTCAATATCTCTTTTGCTGCCTGCAACTTCTTGCACAATTGACTTTGCCTTCCACCCTGAACAGAATTGTGACACTGCTATGACTTCTCCCCCTCCGCTCGGAAGGCCGTGGCGTTGCTTTACGTTTACGACCTCCAAAAGGTTATTCGCAGTATGAGGAGGATGTGTGCATCGACGTTTTTCACCTTTAGCGATCTGTTTACTTGCACTGACCTGTGTCACGCTGCCCGGAGCAACTGCTCAAACGGTATCAATCCTGCATAACTTCGGCGCAGACGGAGACGCCGCCGAACCCGACGGAGTTCTCATCTTCGACAAAGCGGGAAACGCCTACGGAGTAAGCTATCGCGGCGGGACCACTCTGAACGGCACGGTGTATGAGCTCTCGCCGAGCGGATCCAGTTGGAACGAAACGATTCTCCACAGCTTCAATGCGAGCGCCGGCGACGGCCAGACACCTCAGGGATCGCTCGCCATGGACAGTGCGGGCAACCTGTACGGTACGACTCAGTACGGCGGGTCGCGCAAGATCGGCATCGTATATAAGTTGTCGCCCGCTTCTGGCGGAACCTGGACGGAGAAAATCATCCACACGTTTATCGGCGGTACGGACGGCCGATTTCCGCAGGCCGGACTGATACTCGACAAGAAGGGCAATCTTTACGGCACGGCCAACCAGGGCGGAACGGGCGGAACATGCGGCGGGCTCGGCTGCGGAGTCGTGTTCGAACTTTCACCGAAATCCGGCGGCGCGTGGACCGAAAAAATTTTGCATACCTTCAAGGGAGGAACGACCGACGGAGCCAATCCAATAGCAAGTCTCGTGATGGACTCCGCCGGTAATCTTTATGGCACCGATGCGACGGGCGGTGCGCATTCCGGCGGAACAGCGTTCAAGCTGACCGCGAACGCATCCGGAGGATGGACCCAGACGATTCTGCACAGCTTCAACGCCAGCAGTTCTGACGGAAGTAATCCCTACTCCAATCTCGTGTTCGACAGCGCGGGAAATCTCTACGGCACCACAGGCGCCGGTGGCACCAACCAGTCCGGCACTGTCTTCAAGCTCACGCCGGGGAAGAGTGGAAGCTGGACGGAGAGCGTCCTCCACACCTTTGGAGGGCCGGGTACGGATGGACAGTTCCCATACAACAGCGGAGTCATCTTCGACAGTCTGGGAAATCTCTACGGTACGACGGGTGGAGGCGGCTCAACCGGACAGGGCGTCGTGTACAAGATGTCGCCTGCCTCAGGTGGTGGCTGGACCGAGATTGTCTACGTCAACTTTGACGGCACCAACGGAATCGCGCCCACATATGGGTTGACCTTGAATTCTGCTGGCAATATCTACGGCACCGCGTTAGACGGAGGCACGCAGCTTGCCGGGACAGCTTTCGAGATCGTTCCGTAGCACCATTATCGTTTATGCGAGAAATCCCATCCCGAGATCGCTGCCAGTGCGATCGTGGGATGGGTTTGTTATTTGCCCCGGCAGCTAACTGCGGACAGCCGTCGGCCTCTTCTTGCGGCCACAATCGCTCACAAGAATTCCTTTGCCGCACTGATCCAGCGAAACGCATTCACATTTCCGAATCATCTCGCGCAGCATCCGCTGCATTTCACGCAGATCATGCATTTGCCGGTCCAACTCAGTAAGCTTTCGTCGTGACAGCTTTTGCCAACGTAACGAGGCGCGAGCATTCGTGCGAAACCCGAAAAACAGTTGGCGAATCTCTTCGAGCGTGAAGCCCAGTTGTCGGGCTCTCTGTACGACTGCAAGGCGATGAAGAACGTTGCTATCGTAACTTCGCTGTCCACTTATTCTTGGCGGAGCCGGAAGCAAGCCGATCTGCTCGTAATACCGAATCGCAGACGCCTGTATGCCGATCTGCCGCGCCACCGTCGAGATTGTCATGCTGCTCATGACGCCATCGTAGAGCGTTCCGCGGTTCCGTGACATTCTTTTTACAGTCCGCCTTATTGCCTTAAAGTCCACTTGAAGTCGTAGGGTCCTTACAGGCTTTTAAAGCCACAATAGGAGGACCACATGAAACAAATCGCGGCATTTGCGCTCGCCATCCCGATGTTGATCGCCAGCGAAATGAGTCAGGCTTTGCGCCCACCCGAACCACCACAGCAAGCCAGGACTGAGAGTCCCTTCGCGTGTAACAGACTTGCCCTGAACGAACAACAGAGAAGGCGTCACTTCGATGAACTCAGCCCCACGCTGCGCGGGCTGAAGACCCAGGTTGCGGAGCTGCCCGACGGGTTCGAGTTTCAGTTTCCTTCCGACCAAAAAACCTTCCAGCTCCTGGCGGAATGGATCGACGGAGAACGGGTCTGCTGCCCGTTCTTTGACATCGACTTGCGAAGCCAGAGGGAAGGCGGCCTTCTGACCCTGCGTTTGACAGGGCGGGATGGCGTGAAGCAGTTCATTCGCGCCGATTTTGCCAAATGGTTCTAATCGCTGGTTCGTACCGGGGCGTCACTTTAGCGATGTCGTAACTGAGGCAGAATCAACCTTGCCTTTAGGCGCTTCGGTTTATCAACGATCCTTTCGCAACCCTGGGTTGGCAGTTTCTGCCAACCTTTTTTCCTTTCCTTCCATCTCCTTTCAGGCATATACTCGCGCCCCTGTAGGTCGTTTTGCGCCAGCTCGGACTCCGTACCCGGGAGGTATCAAATGCGAATCTGCGACCTGATTAAGGATCAGGACACCTATCAAGCCGAACTCGGTCAGACCGTTCTCCAAACTGTCTGCGCCATGGTCGACCGCAATATCGGCGCTGTACCTGTACTTCACAACGGCAAGCTTGTTGGCATATTTTCCGAGCGCGACCTGATGCGCCGTGTGGTCGCAGAAGGCCGCGATCCCCGCAGCACCTGCATGGCCGAGGTCATGACCGACGACCCCTTAACCATCAACACGACCGAGGACCTCGAAAATTGCATGGCCTTGATGCGCCGCCACGGATTCCGGCATCTCCCCGTATGTCATGAGGGACAGCTGGTTGGCATGGTGTCGCTGCGCGACATTCTCCTTCACGACCTCAATGAAAAGGATGATGAGGTCCGCATGATGCGCGCCTACATCCACTCCATGCCCGACGCTTAATCCGCGTGGTCGGATTCCGGCAAAAAAGGGTGGCCCGATCCCTGTTGCCCCAAAATACAGGTCTATCTCAGAGGGAGAATCTCGTTTATCAGGACGAAAAGTCGCGATCGCCTTCCAGCCGAAAATCCCTATGTCCCAGAGTGCCGTTTCCTTAGCACGAAGGTAACTTGCCCGGATGTCCCATAGACGGTAACGTTACGAACGGTTACCTACGTCCATTGAACATTGGTTCGACTACCGCTAACTTGGTTTTACAGGCCAGAGGAGTCTTCGGAAGCAACACCGTTTGACGGCAGTGGTTTGCATTTCCGGTAGAAGCATGAGCGAGCATTTGAAATACATCTATTACCCGCTCTGGATCGCCCACCCCACCCTGCAGTTGGGGATCGCGATCTTCATGCTTCGTCGTGGCCTGCTCAAGCAATTCAAGTTCTTCTTCGCCTACATCGTTACCCAGCTCGCAAGCTTTGCCATCGTCTTTCCCGCCTTCGTCTGGCGCAGCTATTCCGCTGCTTTCTACCTCTCTTGGTGCACCACCGCGATCAGCGTGGCCTGTGGATTCCTCGTCATTCATGAGGTGTTTGTCGATGTTTTCCGCTTCTTCCATACGTTGCGGGATCTCGGCACCGTGCTCTTTAAATGGGCGGGCCTCGTCATGCTCCTGGTGGCCGGAGTGGTTTCCGTGTCGACCAATTCCAACCAGATGCCGCCATTGATGCAGGCCGTCATCACCTCGCAGCGTTGCGTGCGCATGATCCAGGTGGGAATGATTCTCTTCCTGCTCTTCTTCGCGCACTATCTCGGAGTGAGCCGCCGCCAGAGGAGTTTTGGTATCGCTCTGGGCTTTGGTTCGTTCGCGATCATTGAATTGATCCTGATCTGCTCCTGGGTAGGGAACCACCTGACAGGGCCGTGGATGAGCATCGCCAACATGGTGGCCTACAACTCCAGCCTTGCGCTATGGTTCGGCTACGTTGCCGTGAAGCAGCCCGCTCGTGACCCGGCGCAGTCTTTATTGCAGTCGCAGCGCTGGGAGCAAAGTCTGTCGAATATCCATAATCCGGTGCCGGCTGATTCTCTCATCCCTATGTTCGAAGGCATGGTGGACCGCGCGCTCTCCCGCGCACAGCAGGAGAATACTTCCTTCGCCTCGAGTCGGGCCGCGGCTGCCGCCCAAGGCGCTGGAGGGGGATCGACCTTCAGCGGCATACCGTCCCCGCCTTCTCAAACGAAGCGCTGACACCCGGATTTCACCGGACGTCCTTGGATTTCGCCTCGGTTAAGCGCAACCCCGGCTTGTTCGGATTTCGTAAATTCCCGAACCAAAACAGCCGCCCTCTTAAGTTCCCGCCCGTACTCCATCCAAAACTCGAGCAGTACCTTGTAAATTATTTGTAAATTTGATCTTGCGGAGCCTATGCCTAAGCTATTTGGAGGTGTGAGTGTGACTGCGGGGAATTACTTCGAAGACTCAGGGAAGTTGCCTATTGACAAGTGCCCTATAATTTGTGTCCACGAAAAAGTATCCCGCAAGGGACACCCCCATCGTGGAAACTAGGAGACGAACCCATGAAACGTGCGATCAGGATCGCAATCCTGATGGTAGGACTCGTGGGCACATTCATCGCTGCTGCCGTCCAACAGGTTCCAGCCGCTGACGGCGGTCCGCTTTTCCTGTGCCCACCCAAACAACCAAACTGCCAGACAACCCTGCCCCCGCAGTAAAGCGTAGGTAGGCTGTGACCGCAAGGTCACGAAAGTAACTAAGCGTAACTGCTAGTCGGAAAAAACTGGGTCTTGCAATCTTTGGGCTGACGGGCCTTATTCAACCCGTCAGCCCCTACTTTTTTCTGGCGAAATCACCGCGCGGCTTTTGGCCGGAGAAAGCCTAGGCTGCCCGCTTTATTCCACTTTCCAGCCTCTGCCGAAGTTCATTCGCGTCCGATATCGGTGGCTGGCAAGACATTCCCGAGCAAAGCACCGCGAACGATTTCCCTGAGTTCAGTTGGGGCAGATTCGGAATCGTTTCAGCCAGGCTTGGTGGAAGGTTGCCAGCGACCGCGTGGCTGGCCTCAATCATCAATACAGACTTGTTGAATGCGAATGAGGCGGCTCCGGCGGCGTAGAGCGCCTCTGCGTTCTCTGCATCGTCCTCGGCTTCGATCACAACGACCTGCACCGGGCTCTCAAGGTATTGCGCGACGGCAATCCCAAACGTGGCAGCGAAGATTCCGAACTGATCTGCAATCCCCGCGAACGTTTCGAGAGTCTGCTCCGCTTTGTCGCGATATCCGGACTCCCCGGTGTAGTGATGCAGGCGCAATAACGCGATGGCAGCCATGGGATTTCCCGCCGGAGTCGGCGAGTCTTGCAGCGGCTTTCGGGCAGTGCCCAGGACGCCAAAGGTCTTGCCGTCGTTCGACGGCTGGGCATCGAAGAATCCGCCGGAAGTCGCGTCGAAGAAGCGCGCAATCGTCGCGTCCGCGATCGCGCGTGCAAACTTGAAATAGCTAAGATCCGAGGTGGCTTCGTAGGCATCCAGGCACGCCAGGGCGGTGAATGCATAATCGTCGAGCATGCCGGGCACTTCACGGTGTTCCGCGTTCGGATCCGAATACGCGACTACGTGCAGCAACCTGCGCTCGCCAGATTCTTTGTTCCCGGATTGCTTCCACGCTGTGCTCAACACCCGATCCAGCGTGCGCAGCGCAAACCGGCGTGCTCCATCTACTCTCAGCACCCGCGCCGCCTCCAGGTAGGCCGACACACAAAGGCTGTTCCATCCTACATAAACCGTCTTGTCGACGAAGGGCGTCGGACGCTTCAGGCGCGCCGCATACATCTTGTGGTTGGCCGATGCCAGCAGTTCAATGACTCGTTCCGCGGGCAGATTCGTTCGCTTGGTGATTTCATCGACAGACGCGCGGACGAACAACACATTCTTCGCGGGATTGTGATGCATCTCCCCGATCTCATTGATGTCGTAGCGCAGGCTCGCGACCTGCGCTTCTTCCTCTGTCAGCACTGCGCGGGCTTCGTCGACAGTCCAGGTGAAATAATCGCCATCGTCGTCCATGTTGATGTCGGCGTCCTGGGATGCATAGAAGCCGCCGCGCTCCCGGTCGCTCAGCCATTCGTCCATCCAGCGCACAATGTCGCGCGCGACTTCACCAAAAAACTCGGAGCCCGTCGCCTGATACGCATGCACGTAGTTCTTGAGCAGCTCGGAGTTGTCGTACGACATCTTTTCGAAATGCGGCACGACCCAGCGCTCGTCCACCGAATAGCGGTGAAAGCCTCCGGCGAGCTGGTCATAGACTCCTCCATGGGCCATGTGCTCGAGCGTGGTGAGGACCATCTCGCGTAGCGTCTCCCGCCCGCGCCCATAGCGCTCGATGAGCAGATCCAGGGTTGACGGATGCGGAAACTTGGGGGCTTGCCCGAAACCTCCGTTGCGCGCGTCGAACATGCGGTGCGCGGAGGTTTCAATCGCATCGATAACCGACGCCGAAATGCGCCCGCTCTTACCTGCGAACGATTCCGACTGCGCGATCGCATTCTCGACCATCTGCGCTTGTTCGACGACGTCGCCACGCTTTTCTTTGTAGGCGTTGGCGATGCTGAGCAGCACACGCCGGAAACTTGGGCGTCCATAGCCGTCATTGGGAGGGAAGTAGGTTCCTCCGTAAAAAGGCTTGCCGTCGGGCGTCAGAAAAGCGGTGAGCGGCCAGCCTCCTTGTCCACTTACTGCTTGAACCGCTGCCTGGTAGCGGCTGTCGATGTCGGGACGCTCGTCGCGATCGACCTTCACCGCAACGAAGTGTTCGTTGACGATGGCGGCAGTCTCCGGATCGTCGTACGACTCGCGATCCATGACGTGGCACCAGTGGCACCATACCGCGCCGATGTCGAGCAGCATCGGTTTGTTCTCGCGTTGCGCTTCGGCAAACGCCTCTTCGCCCCATTCATGCCAGCGGATCGGTTGATGCATGGCGGAGCGCAAATAGGCCGAGGCGGCTTTGGAAAGCGAGTTCTGGGTCGAAGTCGTCATCTGTTCAGTCTACCGCGTCGCTCTGGAATGCGACTTTCCTCTGATACTCCTGTAGCGTGATTTTCCTACGTTACAATCGGCTACGGTCTTTTTCTGAACGCCGGCGAGACCACCATTTCTCCGCGATCTCACAAGACGCTCTTCTACATTTTTGTGCTGGGAGTTGTGGCGACCCACGCTTTTTTTTTATGGAGTGTGCGCGAGCGGATCGCTCGCGGCGATCCCGATTTCACGGTCTTCTATACAGCAGGCAAAATTCTGCGCGCCGGCCACGGCGCGCTGCTCTACGACGCGCCCACTCAGCTCGCGGCGCAACGGGAATTCGCGGACAACTCCGATATCCGGCGAGGGCCCCTGCCATTTATCCACCCGCCCTTCGAGGCAGTTCTATTGGTCCCGTTCACGTTTTTTTCCTACACAGTCGCCTTCTGGTTGTGGAGCGCGCTCAATCTCGTCTTGCTCTACTTCATCGTCATCCTGTTGCGCCGTTCGGTCCCGCTTCTGAAGAGACTGACTTCAGGGGAACTGTTCGTGATCTGCCTGGCGTTCTTTCCGATCTTTGCTAATTTCCATCAGGGCCAGGATGCCATTCTTCTGCTACTGATTGTCGTGCTTGCGTACCGCGCCCTCACCAGGCAAGCGATTTTTCTCGCGGGATGCTGGCTGGGGTTCGGCATCTTCAAGTATCACCTCATCCTCCCGCTGGTGTTCATCCTGGTGATCTGGAAAGGAAGCAAGCTCTTTTGGGGTTTCGTCTCGGTTTCCGCTGCGCTCACGCTGCTCTCACTCGCCGTCGTCGGTTGGCGCGGAGTACTGCAGTATCCGGCTCTGGCTCTACAGGTGGTCTCAAGCCCGGACTTCGGGGGCATTCCTCCGCGGCAACTTCCCAACTTGATGGGTCTCCTCGGCGGTTGGTCGTCTCTTGACCACATCAGCCGGGGACTGCAAGTCACCGCTCTGGCTAGCGCTCTGCTACTTCTGATCGTCGTGGCCTGGCTCCGGCGAGCTTCAAACGATTTGCGGCTATTCGGCCTCTGCCTTTCCTGCGCGGTGATTGCCGCCGCTCTCGCCGGATACAGCACCAACACCTACGATCTGTCCCTGCTGGTTTTGCCGCTCGCGCTAGTTGCGGATTACTTGGCCAAAATCGCGAAGCGCGACCGATTCAACATCGTCGTCCCGGTGCTCCCATTGTTGATCAGCCCCGTGTGGTTCTTTTTGTGGATGAAATGGCAGCACATCAACCTCATCGCGGTATTCCTGATTTGGTGGTTGTTCGCGATCCGCCATAAGATCGTGCGCACCGCGGCTGAGCAGGCGCAGATTGAGCCGGTCGCGAGCTGAGGAGCCGGAACTGAGGAGAATGACCAGGAAACTCTCCATGTTGGCCCTGTCCTGCCTGATGGCCGCCGCCATGTGGGTTTGGGTGCAGAAAATTGCTATCCCTCATCAGATGGCGGAGTCGGCTGAGTTGGGAACTCCTCGCGGTAACCTTTCCGATTTGTATCCCCGCTGGCTCGGAGCCCGCGAGTTGCTGCTGCATCATCGCGATCCCTACGCGGCCGACATCACTCGCGAGATTCAAATCGGATACTACGGACGCCTGCTCGATCCCACTCGCCCGCACGATCCGAAAGATCAACAGGCATTCGCATATCCCGTCTATGTGGTGTTTCTGCTGGCTCCAATCATCGGCCTGGAGTTTCTTGCAGTCCAGAAACTGCTTTTCTGGATTCTGGCGGCAATGATCGCTGCATCCGTCCCACTATGGATGGACGCGCTACGCTGGCGTGCTTCATTCGCCACCAAACTCACCTGGATTGTCCTCGCGTTAGGTTGCTTCCCGGCCATTCAGGGCATCAAGCTCCAGCAGCTTTCTGTGGTTGTCGCCGCATTGCTGGCGGCCTGTATGAGCCTGCTGTCGCGGCGGAAGCTGGTACTGGCGGGGATCCTCCTCTCGATAACGACGATCAAGCCGCAACTCGCAGCCCTGCCTGTTGTCTGGCTTTGCATCTGGGTCCTCGGTGACTGGCGCAGCCGCCGCCGCGCGCTGTTTAGTTTTGGCTTCACCATGGCTGTGCTCGTGATTGGCGGAGAACTGATTCTCCCCGGATGGATCGGAGAATTTCGTCACGCCCTCGCTGCTTATTATCAGTACACCGGCGGGGGAAATTCCATACTCGACGTTGCGCTCACGCCTCTGCCTGGCAGAATCGCGACTGCCATCGCAATTGCGGCATTCGTGATCGTTACCTGGCAAGTTCGCCGCGAACCCGAGACCAGTGCCGCGTTTCAGTGGACGATGTCCCTTTCGCTCGCGATCACTCTCGCGGTGATCCCGATGTTTGCACCCTACAATCAGTTACTTCTTCTGCCCGGGCTCATGGTCATCGTCAGGGTTCTATCGCAAACCTGGAAGCGATCGCGGCTCGCGCGTTTCTTCGTAGTGGTAACGGCGGTCGCCGTTCTCGAACCCTTCGCGAGCGCTGCCGGTCTCGTCGTAGCCCTATTGTTCCTTCCGGCGCAAACCGTGCAAAAAGGATGGGGACTGCCTTTTTATCCGAGCTTGGCGATCCCGCTCACGATCCTTGCCCTGCTTTGGATCAGCAAGGCCGCCCTGGAAAGCGGCTCCGGACCGCTGACAAACGCAGGCACCTTGCGGCAGCCAGCAACGTCAGAGTAGTCTGTTGATGCTGCGGATGCCTTCCGAGCGGCTCGTCGAAGGCAGCTAAGGCGCGCCCTTTCATGGCCTTGAACACCATCAGTCAGAGCAGCCACCATGGCTCCACGTCCGGGGTCTTTCCTGCCCTCGTCTTCGTGCAGGGAAGTGAGCAGAAGAACATCGTTCTTAACCGCTCTCCCTTCACTGTGGGCCGCAAGGTGGACAAAGATCTGGTCATCGCCGATCCGCGCGTCTCCCGCGATCATGCGCAGATTACGCAGGAAGGGATGGAATTCTTCCTCGTCGACCTGGGCAGCAAGCACGGCACGTTCGTCAATGGAGAACGGATCCAGCGGCAAAAACTGGAGCGTGGCGACCGCCTTGAGTTTGGCGCGCGCGACTCCGCCTACGTGCTCTTCAACCCTGCGCACGCAACCTCGAACACCGCCCGCGAGTTCCTGAGCCAGATCTCCGTCATCGGCATCAAGCCGGAAACCACCGAACTGGAAACGCTCCGCTTGTTTCTGGAAGCCGCCCGCAAGCTGAATACTTCGGGCGTGCTCGATGAAATCCTGATCACGATGCTGGACGTCACGCTCGAGCTCACCAAGGCGGAACGCGCCTACGTATTCCTGAAAGACGAAGAAGGGAAGTTGCGGCTGATGGCGGGCCGCAACTCCAAGAAAGAGCCGCTGCTCGACGACAAGACGATTTCGCATTCGATCCTGGAAGAGTCGATGCGCTCCGACTCGGATTTTCTTTTCACAGATACGAGCAAGTCGCTCGACTTGGCCGGCCGGCAGAGCATCGTCGCATACGACCTGCGAACTGTGGTCTGCATTCCTCTGCGCAAGTTCCAGGTACGGGATACTCGCGACGCTCAGACCCCGTCTCCCGTGGGCGCTACCGCTCCGGTGATGGGCGTTCTCTACGTCGATTCGCGCTTCGCTTCGCGCGATATCACCGGCGTGGGCCACGACATCCTGCACGCGATCGCGACAGAAGCCGCGTCCCTGATCGAGAATGCGCGGCTCGTTCAAGCCGAGGAAGAATCACGCCGCTACCAGCAGGAACTCAGCATCGCCGCCAGTATTCAGCAGCGGCTGATGCAGGTCAAAATTCCGGAAGTGCCTTTCGCCCGGCTTCGTGGGAAGAACTTGCCTTGTAAAGAAATCGGAGGCGACTTCTTCGATGCCGTGAACACCAAAGAAGGCCTCGCGGTTGTGCTTGCGGATGTCAGCGGCAAAGGAGTCTCCGCGGCTCTCCTGGCCTCAACCCTGCAGGGCATGATTTATTCCCATCTGCTCGCCGGAATGCCGTTGCTCGATGTGGTTGCCGCGGTGAATCGCTTCTTCACCGACAAGCTCGTGGGCGAAAAGTACGCCACGGTGCTCCTTGCCCGGCTGCGCCGCGACGGGGAACTGGAGTACGTCAATTGCGGACACGTCCCGCCGCTATTGGTCTGCGCCGGAGAGGTGATCCGGCCGCCCCACGGCAATGTCCCGGTAGGATTGCTGGCCGACGCGACCTTCGAAAGCGCAACGTGTCAGATGAATTCCGGAGACCGGTTCATTCTCGTCACCGATGGCGTGACCGAAGCGGAAAATTCCATGGGCGACTTCTTCGAAGATTCCCGTCTCGAGGAAGCCGCTGCAAAATCTCCGACGCTGGAAGGAATTTTCTCTGCCGTCACGGAGTTCTGTGCCGGCAACCCCCTCAGCGACGACTGCACAGTAGTCGAACTCTGCTACGCCAGCTGCGAATGAGGTTCACGGACTGGCCGACGTTTGCTCGCTACAGTCTCTGAGATCCGTCTGATCCGGAAAATAGGTCCTGGAGGGACCATGGATAGTAGCCCGGCGTTTCAACGCCGGGTAGCGATCGGGAACCCGGAACAGCGTCCCGTAGGGACGGCTGAACCACACACGCATCATCCCCACACATAACGCGGATCGTACTCCACGTCGTGTCTCTTCAAAAATGCGATGAACTCCTCCTCGAAACTGCGCTTGCGATGATGCTCAGCCTGTGCCTGGATGTACGCGATGGTCTGTCCTTTTTGCGAAATGCTCACTGTAACCGCGCCATATCCCTGTTGCCATTCGAAATGTGCGGCATGTGTTTCGTTCAACCATCGCGACGACGCTCCTTTCACCAGTTGAACTGCCTTCGCGACTGCCATCGTCGCCGGCAGTGATAAGAGGATATGCACATGATTCTCCGTCCCGCCGAAAATGAGAGCCTTGAATCCATTCTTGCGGGCAATGCCTCCCAGAAATGACCACAGTTCATTTTGGAATTCTGGACGAATCAGCGGCCGCCGTTGTTTCGTTGAGAAAACACAATGCACAAGTTCGCAGACGTAGGTATGTGACATAGACACACCAAGAGTAAAGAGAGCGCAGGTCACGATGTCCGTCGGATCAAAATAAAGGGTAAGGATCAGTTCCAAATTGGGATCGTTCGCGTCCGTTCAGGTGTCCCTCCGGGACACCCCCGGATCGGCGGGCATCACCCGGCAGTGAACTGCCGGGCTACTATCAAAGGTCCCTGACGGGACCGGTCGGTTCGAATGGGAGCCTGAACGAGGACCGCAACTAAATGCCGCAACTACATATAAGACAATGGCGAGTGAGCGAAACGTCGTTCGCGGCTGAGGACGATGTTTCCAAGCCGACCCACACTCAGAACTGCCCCACGTTTCCAGGCTAACCGACGATCCCGGAAAAAGGTCCCGGAGGGACCACTGATAGTAGCCCGGCGTTTCAACGCCGGGTCGCGATCACAAAAATACAATCGCGTCCCGTTAGGGACGCCTGAACCACCAAGACCTCATCGTCGCTCTTCCTTCTCCACCGTCACCCGATAATCCGTCCCTTCCCACCGTTTTTCGTTCGGCCAATAGAAGGTGAAAACCGCCTGCCCGCCAACGGGAAGGGAAGCCGTCGGCAGGTCGAGCGTGTGTACTCCGAGTCCGGTATCGTGCGTCTCGGTGTCGCGCGACGTCTTCCAGTTATCAATGCTCCAATGCACCAACGCCGGGGACAGCATCACGATACGAAGCGTTTTGTTTCGCGGGATGCTTCGCGGTTTATTGTTGAACCGCCAGCCAAAGATGCGACGGACTGGTTTTTCGACTTGATAGCGTTGCACCGTCTGCGGCGGCTGATCAAAAATCTTGCCATCGCGAATCGAA
>Ga0335079_10000272_pt1 | contig 60375 bp, 60 predicted proteins | sample Lox_Sample_33_FD_206719 | JGI IMG/M metagenome (GOLD analysis project Ga0335079, IMG submission 206719) | Soil microbial communities from Loxahatchee National Wildlife Refuge, Florida, United States - Lox_Sample_3.3 | ecosystem: Environmental > Terrestrial > Soil > Wetlands | place: USA...
AGATCGACCCAGAAATTGCCGATCGTCTTTGCCGAGCGGCGCGCAAAACCGCGCACGACCGCAACCGCCATGGCGATGCCCGCCGCCGCCGAGACGAAATTATGTACCGTGAGTCCCGCCATCTGGACGAGGTAGCTCATGGTCGTCTCCGGCACGTAGGACTGCCAGTTGGTATTGGTGATGAAGCTGATCGAAGTGTTGAGCGCGGAGTCAGGGCTCGGCGCGTCGAAGCCCTGCGGATTGAACACACCTTGCAGCGGCAGCACGGCTTGCAGGCGCTGCAGGCCATAGAGCACGACGAATCCGGCGAGCGTGAACAGCAGCATCGCCACCGCATAGATCGTCCAGTGCTGCTCGGTCTTCTCGTCGACGCCGCAAAGCGCGTAGATGCCGCGCTCGATCGGGCGCAACACCGGGCTCAGCAATGTCCGCTCGCCCGCGAAGACGCGCGTCATATAGCCGCCGAAGGGACGGGTGAGCGCGATGATGATCGCGCTGAAGATCGCGATCTGCAGCCATCCGTTGAAGGTCATGAACGATCTCCTAGAACCGCTCGGGGCGGATCAGCGCGAACACGAGATAGGCGGTGATCACGAGCGTGGTGATCGAGCCGAGTATGTAGTCGAAGGTCATGGCTCCGCTCCTCACATGCGATCGCAGGCGACGACGTAGCCGATCGCCACCACGAAGAAGGCAACGCCGATCGCAATCATCATCAGATCGAACATCGAGAACTCCATGATGCGCCCACCCGCGGCGCCCTATTGGATCGCTTGATAGTAATGGTGGCCGAGGCTATCCCCTGAGCCTTGACCTGGATCAAGCGCAACCGCCGCAGCCGCCGATCGGCTGCCATGTGCGGGCTCTGATCAGTGTCCCGTATATGTCATTGGTCGATATAAATTCGATACCGATCGGACGGGTCGCGAGTAAAAACCGCATAAAGATCGAATCCGAGAAGGTCGCTGGCGCCCCCCTGAAGTTGCACCTGCATGCGATCTTTATGCGCCGCGGCAAACCTCGCTCTCGAATCTTGATGCGGCAGCGTCCTAATCATCGGTATGGCGAGATCGACCGAAATCCGCGATCGGGTCGCGCGGAACTCCGATGGCGAGCGGCCGCTCGGCTGGATGATCGCCGGACTGTTTCTGGCGTTTGTTGTTGGTCTCGCCGGTCTCGTCGCGCTCAAGCTCTGGGTCCTCACTCGAATGCTGCTCGGATGAGAGCGCGGAGGCCCAAGGAAAGGGCTGAATTGCATGGTTTCAATGTCAACCTCCTGGCGGACCAATGCGTTTCATTCCGCCTCGCAAGATGCGGGCTCTCGTGCGGAAACCGGCGATCCTGATGTATGGCGCAGGCCCGCGCTCCGCGATGTCGGGACAGCGATAGCGATCCTCGCCCTACCGGTTGTGCTCGGCACCGTCGGCCTGATATTGGCGGCTCTTCCGAGCTGGTTTTAACCTCCCTTAAACCCGGGTCTTCGCGGGCTATATGCGGTCTTTACGCAGGCTCGGCCTCTCCGATCTCGAATTTATACGGGCTTATCGCCTTCTATAGGATCTACCCGCCGAGCCAGCATCACGGCGGTGGCTGAGCGAAACAGGCGCCCGACGCGAGGAGAACCTCCATGACCGCCTTCGCTATCCCCACAATCGAGCGCACGAGTGCACTGGTCGCGGCGGCGGGCGCGTCACGGCCGTGGTGGCGGCGCTTGCAGCGACTGTTCGGTTCCGATCCGCTGGCGCGGGCGCGCGGTCTTTTGCGCAGCCTCAAGGGGAACCGTAGGGGGGAACCAGTCTACCGTATCACGCGCGTCTGGATGGATCGGTGGGTCGTCCTGCGCCCAGGGGCCTCGATGGAGCATGCGTTCTCGACCTTGGGCGAAGCGGCGGCCTTCGTTCGCCATGAGGCAGGCTGGTCGCCGGTGACGGTGGAACTCTTCATCGGCGATCTCTACGTCGCGGCATATCACGACCCCAATCGTCCGAAGTCCCTCTTCGGCGAGGCAGTCTGACGCATGAAACGGGTCCGGTGACGCGGGGAGCGGTCATCGGCGGTACAACCGCCGTGAAGCCGTCGGGATTGCGTCTTTCCGGCGAATGCGGATATGTATGGCGCCCCCGCCGCCTTCAGCCGAGCCCCATTGATGCGCCCGCTCCGCCTAGTCCCCGACGACACCCATATCCGCTTCATGCGCGGCCGCTTTGCGGGCCTTATCGTCTCGGCGGTTCTCAGCATCGCCTCGCTCGTGATGTTCTTTTATCCGGGCCTCAATTACAGCATCGACTTCGAGGGCGGCGTGGTGATCGAACTGCGCTTTCCCAACGCGGTCGATCCAGGTGCGGTGAGGTCTGCCTTCGATCAACTGCCATTCGGCACGGCGAGCGTTCAGGGCTTCGGTGCACCGACCGACATGCTGGTCAAGCTCGACCAGAAGGCCGCGACCGTCGATGCCAGGACGGCCATCGAGGCGATGTTGCATGAGAAGTTTCCGGGCACCGAAATCCGCCGCGTCGAAGCGGTCGGCGCTCGCGTCAGCGGCGAGCTGTTTCGCAGCGGCCTTACCGCCGTCCTGCTCTCGTTCGTCGGCGTGCTGGTCTACATCTGGTTCCGTTTCGACTGGCAATTTGGCGTCGGCGTGGTCGGCACCCTGCTGCTCGACATCACCAAGACCGTCGGATTCTTCGCCGTCACGCGGCTGCAATTCGATCTCAATTCGGTGGCGGCCATCATGCTGCTGATCGGATACTCCGTTACCGACAAGATCGTGGTCTATGACCGCATCCGCGAGAACCTGCGCAAGGACAAATCGACGCCGCTCAGGGAGCTGATCGACCGCAGCATCAACCAGACATTGGGGCGCACGGTCGCAACCTCGCTCACCGTGCTGCTGTCGATCGTGCCGCTGGCGATTCTCGGCGGTCAGGAAATCCGAGCCTTCGCCCTCACCATCATCTTCGGCATCATCGTCGGCACGTCGTCCTCGATCTTCATCGCCTCGCCGATCCTGCTGTTTCTCGGGCAGAAACGCCTGCGGCCGGCCGTCAGCGGTGCGCAGGAGCAGGGCGCTGCCCGCGATACGTTGCCGCCACCGGGCGCGGGAGCGACCAGCCGCCCGTGAGCGCCGTCGCCGAGGTTTTCCTCGTCGCTCTCATCGGCCTTGCCACCACCTCGTCGGCCATCGCCGGTGCCGCGATCGGGCTCTATTTTCCGCTCTCCCGCCGACTCCTCGCGTGCGTCCTTGCCTTCTCGGCCGGCGCGCTCATCAGCGCGCTCGCGATCGAGCTGGCCTATGAGGGGGCGGTCGACCTGCGTCAGGAAGGGTTCAGCACGAATTTCGCCTGGGTCTTCATCGGTGGTGGCTTCGCGGTCGGCGCGTGCTTTTATTACGCGGCATCGCTGTTTCTCGAGAAGAAGGGCGGTGCCGTCCGCTACCGCACCCGCTTTCGCGAGTACGCGCGTGGGCGCAAGCAGCGGGAATCGCGCGACCTGATCGGGCTGCTGGCGCGGTGCGATTTGCTGCGTCACCTGCCGCCCGACGACATCGAACAGATCCTGCCGTGCATTCGCGACCGCCATCTGGCGCCCGGTGAAATCCTGTTCCGCAGCGGCGATCCCGGCGACGCGCTCTATATCGTCGCGCGCGGCAAGGTGCGGGTACTGGCGGAACCCGCCTCGGGCGTCGCGACCCCTCCGCGCTCGCTTGCCGAGCTCAGTGAAGGAAACGCCTTCGGCGAGATGGCGCTGCTGAGCGGCGGCACGCGCACGGCGACGGTACAGGCAATCGACGATACCGATTTGTTGGCGATCGAGCGGCAGGATTTTGACCAGTTGGTCGCGGACGATCGCCAGCTCGCGGCCGCGGTGGAGCGGCTCAGCCACCAGCGCGCCATCAGCAATTTGAGCGTCGGAGGCACCAACCCCTCGACTTGGGCCAGGCTCGCCAGCAGCAATCTCGACCATTTGAGCCGCAGCGAAGAGAGCCGGATACTCGCCGAGACCGGGGGCGGCTCGGGGCTCGCGATCGTGCTCGGCAATATTCTCGACACCATCCCGGGCTGTCTCGTGATCGGCGCGAAATTCATCGGTTTTCAGAGCCTCTCGCTGACCTTGATCCTCGGCATGTTCTTGGGCGGCATCCCCGAGGCCGCCGCGAGTGCAGCCATGCTTCGCAAAGCGGGCTACCGGCCCGACACCATCTTTCTTTTGTGGTCGACGGTGCTAGTGGCGGGAGTAGCCGCCGCTGCGGCCGGCAAGCTTTTCATCGGCAGCCCCGATTCCATGGTGGCGATCTTTTGCCAGGCTTTGGCCGGCGGCGCGGTGCTGGCGCTGGTGGCACACGCGATGCTTCCGGAAGCGCTCGACGAGGGCGGCTCGCTGGTCGTGCTGCCGACCGTGGCCGGGTTTCTATTCGCGCTTTACCTGGCGCTTAAAGAGTCGATCGCGTGAACGGAAGAGCGGGGCGCTAGATCGCGCTCCTGGTGATCCGCCCCGTCGCATCCACGTACCAGCGCTCGCTCGGGAAAGAAGCGCCGTTGAGCGACGCCGCCATCCAATCCGCCATCAAGGTCGGGGGATAGGGGCCAAGGTTGGTCGCGGGAACGCCGCCCACGGAATGGCGCGCGTCCTGGTAGATGACCAATCGCTTCGGTCCCGCGAGCGCCGCAATCAGCGCTTCGGTGCCGCTCATCGGGCTCAACTCGTCCGCTTCGCCAGCGAGGCAAAGATAGGGCGCTCGGATGCGCTCGGCGTAACCTTCCCAGGTCAGCGTCTTGCGAAATTCGTCGAACCGGGCTTCATCGGCGATGCCCGCCATGTACATGAACCGCTTCTTGAAGGTGGGCGACGCCTCCTCGAAAATGGTGGCGCAGCCGGGCTCCAGGCAGGTGTGGGTCACGGCGCAAGCGCGATAACGCGGCTCGGCGCCGGCGGCGATCGTCGCGAAAAGCGACCCGAAACTCGCGCCGGCGATGCCGATGCGCTCGGCATCGATCTCGGGCCGCGCGGCGAGCCAGCTCATGATCGCGGGACCGGCCTCGGCCCAGCCGGGAATGCTGACGGGAATGCCCAGCAGCGGGCATTCATATTGCCCGGGACCATCGACCGCGAGCACGGCGATGCCGCGCGCCAGCCAGCGGTCGCCGTGAAGCGCCACGCTGATCTCCTTGAAACTGTCCATGCCCGGCACCGCGACCACCGCGGGGACGCGCTCGCCGCGCCGGTTCGGCGGCAGGTGCAGCCAGGCCGGCAATGCCTTTCCCTGAAACGGAATCCAAGCGGCTTCCACGGGATGATCGGCGAGCGCCGCATAGCGGCCGTAGCAATCGCGCTTGCGTTCGTTGTAGTAGCGGTTCTCCGCATTGTTCTCGTCGATCGGCCATTGCGCCGCTCCCCAATGCACGGCGGCCATGAAATAGTTCTCGCGCGCGGTGACGGTCGCGCCTTCGGCCTCCGCCTCGCGCGCCTTCGCTTCGCGCCGTCGCGCCACCGCTTCGAAGGCCGGCGACACGTCCGCGTACTTCTGGATGCGAAGCCGTATCGCCGCGAAGTCGGCGGTCGCTTCCACACCGCAGGGCGCCGAGAGATAAACCGAGCGCGGCTGATCCCAGTCGATACCATTGGCGCGGATTATGTTGTCGATGAGCCAGCGCTGCTCGATCCAACGTCGCGGTTGCGGGACGCGGGTTCCCTCAGCAGAGTCGGTTTTCATAGCCGGCAAGGCTACAGTTGCGAGCCGGTCAAGAGCAACAGACGCGTGAGATCGGGGTCCTGACATGGAACATCACTCTTTCGGCCGTCTTTCCCCCGTCAGCGTGCTTACTCTGGGCGGCGGCGGGATCGGCATGCTCTGGGGCGAGACGAGCCACGAGGAATGCGTGGCGACGGTTCGCGCGGCCGTCGATGCGGGAATCGATTTGCTCGACTTGGCGCCGCGTTACGGCGACGGCAAGGCGGAGCTGGTGGTGGGTGAGGCGTTCGGCGGCAAACTCCCGGCAGGTGTCCGCGTGACCAGCAAATGCTTGCTCGGCGATACGCGCGCCGCCGAAGTGGAGAAGCGGCTGCGCCGGTCTATCGCCGAGAGCCTGGAGCGGATGCGGTTGAAGCGGCTCGACCTGTTTTTCCTGCATTCCAACGTCGTGCCGGACCGGCACGAGATGCGCGCCCATCCCGACGCCGCAGTCCGCATGACGCCTTACAGTCGGTTCGTGGAGTGCGTGCGGCCGGTGTTCGAGCGCCTGGTCGCGGAAGGCTTGATCGGCGGCTGGGGTTTGACCGGCATCGGCTATCCCGCCACGATCATGCAACTGTTGCAAGAGCAGCCCAAGCCGGCGGCGGTGCAATGCATCGCCAATCTCCTGGGTTCGCCGGGCGCGCTCAAGTTCTTCGACGGCCCCGCGAAGCCGCGCGACGTGATCGCCGCGGCGAAAGCCAATGGTGTCGCCGTCATGGGAATTCGCGCCGTGCAGGCGGGCGCGCTCACCGCCGCCATCGATCGCGATCTGCCGGCGGGCCATGCCGAGCGCCGCGACTACGAGCGCGCCGCGAGATTTCGCCGGCTGTGTGCGGAGCTAGGCGCTAACCCCGCCGTGATCGCGCACCGCTATGCGTTGGCGATTGACGGCATCGACACCCTGGTGCTCGGGGTCAAGAACCGCCGCGAGTTGGCGGAATGCGTCGCCGCCGCACAAGCAGGACCCCTGCCGCCGGAACTGACGCGTCGCGTTGATGCGACCGTCGATCGCCGCGCCGAACAGGACGGCGCGGCCTCATCCGGGTGAGGTTGACCCCATGCGCGCGATGGTTCTCGATGCGGCGCGCAAGCCGCTAAGATACTCGGAGAGCGAGACGCCACCGGAACCCGGGCCTCGGCAAGCTCTCATCCAAATTCATGCCTGCGGCGTCTGCCGGACCGACCTCCATATCGTCGATGGTGAACTCGCGGAGCCGAAGCTCCCGCTGGTGCCGGGTCATGAGATCGTGGGCACCGTGGCGGCGGTTGGCGGGGATGTGACGCGGGTCCGCGTCGGCGATCGGGTCGGGGTGCCGTGGCTCGGCTGGACCTGCGGTGAATGCGCCTATTGCCGGAGTGGCCGCGAAAATCTTTGCTCCCGCGCGCGATTCACCGGCTATCAGATCGACGGCGGCTATGCGGAGAAATGCGTCGCCGACGAACGCTTTTGCTTCCCGATCCCCGCGGGATTCGACGATGCGGCAGCGGCGCCGCTGCTCTGCGCGGGTTTGATCGGCTATCGCGCGCTGCGGCTTGCCGGCGACGCGCTGCGGCTCGGCCTCTACGGTTTCGGCGCCGCCGCGCATATCGCGGTGCAGGTCGCGCGTTATCGCGGGCAGCAGGCCTTCGCGTTCACGCGGCCCGGCGACAGTGTCTCCCAGGACTTTGCGCGGAGCCTCGGCGCTGATTGGGCAGGCGCCTCGGACGAGCTGCCGCCCGAGCCGCTCGACGCCGCGATCATCTTCGCGCCGGTGGGCGCGCTGGTGCCGGCGGCTCTCAAGGCGACGTCGAAAGGTGGCACCGTCGTCTGCGCCGGCATTCATATGAGCGACATTCCGAGCTTCCCCTACCGCATTCTCTGGGAGGAGCGGGTGGTGCGATCAGTCGCCAATTTGACGCGCCGCGACGGCGAGGAATTCCTCGCGATCGCGGGCAAGATGCCGGTGCGCACAACGACCGAACGCTTTCGGCTCGCCGACGCCAATCGGGCGCTCGACCGCCTCCGCGTCGGCGATATCGAGGGCGCGGCGGTGCTGGTGCCGTAGCGAGGGAAATGAAAGGGCGGCCCGGAGGCCGCCCCTTCTTCGTCCCAGGAGCCTGGCGAGCCTTAGGCCGCCTTCTGCTCCAGAGTCTTCGGCTGATCGGCGCCGCCAATCGCGATCTTGCGCGGCTTCAGCGCTTCCGGAACCTCGCGCACGAGGTCGACGCTGAGCATGCCGTTCTCGAGCTTGGCGCCTGTCACCTTGATGTGATCCGCGAGTTCGAAGCGGCGCTCGAAGGCACGGCGCGCGATGCCTCGATAGAGCACGCTCTGCGGCTCCTTCTCGGTCTTGGAGCGGCCCGCGATCTCGAGCGTGTTCTCCTTGACGGTGATGTCGATCTCGTCGGCGCTAAAACCTGCGACCGCCATGGTCAGGCGGTATGCGTCGTCGCCGGTGACTTCGATGTTGTAGGGGGGATAGCCGGGGTCGAGTCGGGTCGCCGTCTCGGCAAGCTGCATCAGCCGATCGAAGCCGATGGTGGAACGGAACAAGGGTGAAAAGTCAAAGCTGGTCATGGCCATATCCTCTTGTATGAGCAACATGGGAAAGCGAGCGGCTCCCTGCTGCGGGCAGTGCTCGCCGTGGTTAACGCCGGACCCGGTTGAGCGGCATCCGGCACCCCTGAGATAGGAACGGGATTTTATTGGTTCAAGAGCAGGATCGAGGGATGTTATTGGTGTTTGGGCATGACCGTACCTTCAGCCACCGAATCGCGACCCACGGCATTTTTCAGCAAAACCTACGACGAGGCGCTGCGCCTCATCGAGGAGGCTCGCGGATATCTCGCCGTGCTGGAGCCGTTGGAGCGGCGCGGCCTCCCGGTGCCCGAGCGGCTCAAGCTCTGCACCGAGACCATGCGCATGACCGCGCGGCTCACCCAGGTGATGGCTTGGCTCTTGATGCAACGCGCGGTGCACGAGGGCGAAATCGCGAGGGACGCGGCACTTGCGGGCACCGTCATTCTCGCCAATGTCCGGATATGCATGGAGCGTGCAGAGTCCGCCTGGGAAGGGCTGCCGCAGCGTCTCGTGGGACTGCTCGATCGAAGCCAGCGCCTCTACCTGCGCGTCGCCCGCCTCGACGAGCTGGCGCGGCGGTAGCCTGCCGACCGCTACTTCTTCTTGGGGGTCGCAGGCGCTGTCTTCACCGTCGCCGCTGCTTTGGGCGCAGGGGCAGCAGTAGTTCCGCCTCCGAGGCTCCCGAAACGCTTGTTGAAGCGCGCGAGCTGGCCGCCGGTGTCGATCAGCCTTTGCTGCCCGCCGGTCCAGGCCGGGTGCGACTTCGAATCGATGTCGAGGCGCAGCGTGTCGCCGGCCTTCCCGTAGGTGGAGCGGGTCTTGTAGGTGGTGCCGTCGGTCATCACCACGGTGATCTCGTGGTAATCGGGGTGGATGCCTTCCTTCATGGGCGACGCTCCGGGCAACGGGTCTAATGGCTGAGGCGCGGCGTTATAGCGAAGCTCGCCCCCGGCCGCAACTCCGAGCCTCGCCGTTCACCGATCGGTCAAGCGGAATTCGATCCGGCGGTTCTTGCTAAAGGCGTCCTCGGTGTTGCCGGGATCGATCGGCTGAAATTCCGCGAACCCGGCGGCGGCCAGGTGCTCGGGTGGAATGCCTTGTTGAATCAAATATTTAACGACGGCCGTGGCGCGCGCGCTCGAAAGCTCCCAGTTGGATTTGAATTGCGACGTGCTGATCGGTCGCCGATCAGTGTGACCGTCGACCCGAAGTACCCAATTGATATCGTTGGGAATATTCGGGATGATATCCTTGAGCGCGCCGGCCAGCAGGTCAAGTTCATGTTGCGCGTCAGCGCTCAGATCGGCGCCCCCCGGCGGAAACAGCACTTCGCTCTGAAAGACGAACCGATCTCCGACGATACGGATGTCCTGGCGGTTGCCGAGGATTTCCCGCAGCCGGCCGAAGAATTCGGAACGATATTGCGCCAATTCCTGGACTTTGTTGGCGAGCGCCACGTTCAGGCGGCGGCCCAGATCGATGATCTGTGCTTCCTGATCCTTGGCCTTCTGCTCGGAGGCGTCGAGGGCCGCCGCGAGGCGCTGCAATTGGTCGCGGACCGCCAGGATTTGCTCGTTCAACAGCGCGACCTGATCCTGCGCCGTGCGCAGCGCGGTGTCCTTCTCGGCTAGTTGCTCGCGCGTTTTGGCGAGGTTCTCGTCGGCACCCGCTCCTATTTCGGAAAGGCGAATCTGCAGCTTGTCGCGCGCGGCAATCGACGCCTTGAGTTGGCTCGACACCTCCTGCAGGTCAGTGCGCATCGAGTCGTTTTCGCTGCGCTGGAGGTTCAATTGCGTCGTCAGGTCGTCGATCTGGCGGTGGAGGTCCTGCAGCGCCTTCTCGCTCCCCGAGAGCGCGGTGCTGAGGTAGAACTGCGCTGCCGTAAAGATCATGACCACGAAGATGATCACCATCAGCAGCTGCGAAAGCGCGTCGACGAACCCGGGCCAAATGTCGATGCCGAGGCGGCGCGGACGTCGCGACGCGAATGCCATCGCCGCTCAGCGCTCCGTCTCTTCGGCGAGTGCCGCTATGGTGCGCGCAACCAGGCGAATTTCGTTGCGGAGTTCCTGTACGGCGGCACCACGACCCTGCGCGACTTCCTCGTAGAGCCGCGCCAAGTGGAGCTCGATATTGCGCAGATGCGCGCGCGACTCGTCCTGTGCCGGGCTGCGCTGGGTACTCGCCTCGGCCAAACGTTGCAGCACCGCCTTGAATTCGATCTGACCCTCCGCCAGCCGCACCAGCAGGCTTTGCTGCGCGCGCATCTGGTCGGTGAGCGCGCCCAGTCGCTCGGTTAGCGAGACGACGTTGGCATTGGCGACGATCCGGCTCTCCTCGCCGCGGGACAATGTGCGCTGCAAGCCGTCGAGACTGTCGGCGGTTTGCTCCAGCAGCGCCTGTATATAGGCGGGAACGGAGCCATCGCCATCGCCGACCCCGCCGGAGAGCCGAGTGAAGCCCGATAGCCATTCTTCGAGATCGTTGTAAAAGCGGTTCTGAGCCAATCCAGCCTGCAAATCGAGGAAACCCAGCACCAGCGATCCCGCGAGGCCGAACAGCGACGAGCTGAAGGCGGTGCTCATGCCGCTGAGCGGTGCTTCCAATCCGGTTTTCAGGTTGTTGAAGGCGACATCCGCGTTGCTTCCCGTGCCGAGAGCGCCCAGCACGCCGCCGACCGCGCCCACCGTCTCGAGCAATCCGTAGAAAGTACCAAGCAGGCCCAGAAACACCAGCAACCCGATCAAGTAGCGGTCGGTCTCGCGTGCTTCTTCAAGACGCGTGCCGATGCCGTCGAGCAGCGTGCGCATCGAGGTTGCGGAGAGACTGACCCGCCCGCCCTTGCGGTCGGTCAGCATGCGCGCCATCGGCGCCAACAGCCGAGGCATGCGGTCGCGGGCGGGGTCGATCTGGTTGCGCCGAAAGCGCTCGATCCAGGAGACTTCGGGGTTGAGGAGCATCACCTGGCGGAAGGTGTAAAGGGTCCCCGCCGCGAGGATGCCGAGGATCAGCCCGTTGACGGCGGGATTCCCCATGAAGAAGCGGAACAATGCCTGCGACAGCAGCGCCGCGATCGCAATCACGGCGACGATGAACAGTCCCATCCGCGTGAGATAACGTTGCGGGCGAGTCACGGTTCCGTGGTCCGCCTCAATTGGTCAGCGCGAGAATGTCGACGCGATCGGCGGCCGCGGCGGTGCCATCAGTGCGATTGCCGAGCGCGCGCACCTCGAACCGTTTGCTGTCGACGCCCTTCTCGATCAGATAGGCCCGCACCGAGATCGCGCGCGCGAGCGACACTCGCCTCGCTTCGCTGGCTTGCTCCGCGCTGCCGCTCGCATAGGCCGCCAGCTCGATGCGCAATTGCGGATCGGCTTGCAATGCTTGAACGACGGCATCGAGCGTGGGCTTTGCCTGGTCGGGCAGGTCGGTATTGGCGCCGGTGAAGACGACATGCGCGGGAAGGCCGGCCTTGCCCGGCAAGTTCGCGGTCTGAGTCGGCACTGCCGGCGGCGTCGAGGGCGCCGCAGCGGCGGGCGGGGCCGCGGGTACGGCGGCCGGGGGCGCCGCCGCAGCCGGGGCTGCGGGGGCCGGCGGCACGGCGGCCGGAGCCGCTGGGACCGGGGGTACGGGAGCCGGGGCTACAGGCGCGGCGGCAGCCGTCGGAATTATGACCAGCGTCGGCGGCGTCGCCGCGATCGTGGCCGTCGGGCTCACGCCGGGTGCGGCGGCGGCAGGCGGCGCCGGAGCGGAAGGGGGTATTGCGGGGAGCGAGGAGGGTGCTGCCGCGGTCGATGCGACCGACGGCGCCGCGCTCGGTGCGCTGCTCGCAGAACCGGAACCCGCCGGTTGCGTCGGGGTTACTGGCGCCGCGGCGACGGGCGGGGGTGCCGCCGGCGCGGCAGGCGTTGCCGGGGCTGCCGGCGCCGCCGCCGTCGTGGAAGAGGGCGGACTTAACGGAACGGGGCCCGCGGCCGGTTGTGATGTCCCGCCGGCGGTCGCGGTGGCCCCGCGGGAGGGTTTGGCCAGTTTGGGCGCGGTCGAAGCCGTTCTCGTGCGCCGCGGCGGGTGCAGATGCACGATGTCGGTTGCGGGGCCCGGCCCTTCCATCATCTCAGGCAGCGTAAGCGGCGGGCCTAGCGCGTCGAGCACGTTCTCGTTGACGGTCACGCTGGGCATCTGCGCGCTGCTCGGCTCAGTGGCGAAAAGCGGGCCGAGCACGGCTACCGCTGCGGCGCAGCGGGTCCCGTGTTGCAGCCAAACGCCCCGGAACTTCATTCAGGCCCACCCTTCCTCGACGCCCGCGGGTTTAACCGCCGGTGCCCAGCCAAAATACCGCAACCCCGGTCCAATACCAACCTCGGCTCGCTCCTCGATTCGCGCCGCTTATGCGCCGGCATCCAACGCCTCTTTGACCAGCGCGGCGAGCAACGGATGGATGTAGGGGTTGCCGGCCAATATGTTACCGGTTGCCATCAATCCATCGCCTCCCGCAAGGTCGGTAATGTATCCACCGGCCTCGCGCACGATAAGCATGCCGGCCGCAATGTCCCAGGCACTGAGTCCCCATTCCCAGTAGCCGTCGTAGCGGCCTGCAGCCAGGTAGGCGAGGTCGAGCGCTGCCGCCCCGCATCGCCGCACGCCGACGGCTGCAGCCATCACCGCCTGAAGGGTTCGCAGATAGATTGCGTGATCGATCTTGGCGCGAATGCTGGGAATCCCGGTCGCGATCACCGCCTCTGCGAGGCTGCGCCGCGCCGAAACACGGAGCCGCCGATCGTTCACGTAGGCGCCCTGACCCTTCTCGGCCCAGAACATTTCATCGCGTATCGGCTCGTAAATGACGCCCGCGATGATCTCGCCATCGCGCTCGAGCGCGATCGAGATGCAGAACATCGGCATCCCGTGCAGGAAATTGGTGGTGCCGTCGAGCGGATCGACGATCCAGCGATGGCGCGGATCGCTGCCTTCGCTGGCACCGCTCTCCTCCATCAAGAAGCCGAAGCTCGGTCTTGCGCGTGAGAGTTCCGCGCGCAAGGTCTTCTCCGCCTTGAGGTCGGCCTGCGTCACGAAGTCTCCGGGACCCTTGACCGAAACCTGAAGCTGCTCGACTTCGCCGAAGTCGCGCAAGAGACCGCGCGCCGCCTTGAGCGCCGCCGAAGCCATGACGTTGATGACGGCGGAGCGGACCGCCATGGAGGCCTCCGCTTAGATCAGCTCAATCCTTGGCGCGCTCGATATAGGTCCCATCGCCGGTATTGACCACGATCCGCGTCCCGGCGCCGATGTGCGGCGGGATCATGACCCGACGACCGTTGTCGAGCTTGCCGGGCTTGTAGGACGAGGAGGCGGTTTGTCCCTTCACGACCGGGTCGGCTTCGACCACGGTCATCACCACGCTCTGCGGCAAGGTCACCGACATCGGCGTACCCTCATAGAGCTGGATCGTGCAGATCATGCCGTCCTTCAGAAAGTCCGCGGGCTCTCCGATCATCTCACGGTCGACCGTGAGCTGCTCGAAGGTGTCGTTGTCCATGAAAGTCGCGTGGTCTCCGTCGAAAAAGAGGAACTGCATCTCTTTCTCGTCCAAGCTCACGCGTTCAACCGTCTCCTGGGTACGGTAGCGTTCATTGGTCTTGGTGCCGGTCTTGAGGTCGCGCATCTCCACTTGCGCGAATGCACCGCCCTTGCCGGGTTGGATCAGTTCGCGTTTCAGCACCAACCACAGCTTGCCGCTGTGTTCGAGAACATTGCCCGGCTTGATGTCGATGGCGTTGATCTTCATGAGTCACTGCTTGTGCGTCGATGGGGCTGCTTCCTAGCAGCTTGTTCCGCCGAAAGGAAGGGGGTGCGGCGCCTCAGGTCGCGCTTGTCAAGGAGAGCCGCTCAATGCAGTGTCGCCCGAGCGCGCGCCTCCTTCTCCCTTCGCCACTCCCGCGGGGCTCCAGCACATGCAAGTGACCCGCTGTTTCGCGATCAGCCTCTCGTTGCTTGCCGCGTCCCTCCTTGCATCCTACGCGTCCGACGGCAGCGAGAGCGAAACCGCGACCCCGATCAAGCATGTGATCGTCGTGATCGGCGAGAATATGACGTTCGATAATCTGTTCGGCACTTACCGCCCGCCCGAGGGCCAGAGCGTCGCGAACTTGCTGTCGAAGGGGATCGTCAACGCCGACGGCACGCCTGGTCCCAACTTTTCGCTGGCGCGCCAGCGCATTGCGGACGACCGTAGCCGCTACGCCGTGCTCCCGCTTCTCACCGGCGCCTATTCGAGCCTGCCGCAGCCCGGCACCACCTATGCGCTCGATCAGCCGAAGTTCGTGCCCGACGCGCGCTTTCCGAGCAATCTGCCGAACGGGCCATACCAGATCACTCGCTACGCCGACTGGAACGCCGCGATCGGCGATCCCGTGCACCGCTTCTTCCAGATGTGGCAGCAATTCGACGGCGGCAAGCAGGATCTCTTCGTCTGGGTCGCGGTGACCTCGGGCGAGGGATCGCAGAAGCGTTCGGATCCCGCATCCGGCACCAATCAGGGCGGCGTCGCCATGGGCTTCTACAACATGGCCGCGGGTGATGGCGCCTACTTCGCCGAACTCGCGCGCACCTACGCGATCGCCGACAATTACCACCAGCCGATCATGGGTGGGACCGGCGCCAACTTCTTCGCGCTCGCGACAGGCTATGTGGCTAGGTATCAGATCGACGGTGAACTGCGTCTTCCGCCCGCCAATCAGATCGAGAACCCAGACCCGCGCCCCGGCACAAATAATTGGTATGCACGATCCGGCTATCAGTCGGGCTCTTACGTCAACTGCGGCGACATTCGCCAACCCGGCGTGCGCGCGATCCGCGAGTATCTGGCAACGCTCTCTTACACGACCTTCAACGACGGCAATTGCGAGCCGGAGGCGTACTACCTCGTCAACAACTACGCCCCTGGCTACACCGCTGCGGGTGCGCCCAAACCACTCAGCCCCGACCAATATGTGTTGCCGCCGCAGACCGCGCGCACCATTGCCGAGGCGCTTTCCGAGAAGGGCGTGAGCTGGAAGTGGTATCATGGGGGGCGCACGGCGAGCGGAATCGAGAAGGACCTCTACTCGTCGATCGGCGATCCCTTCACGCATTCGACGGCGGTGATGACCGGACCGCTCAAGGCAAACCTGCAGAGCCTCGACATGCTCGACCGCGACCTCGCCTCGGGCCGGCTTCCCGCGGTGTCCTTCGTGACGCCGCCCAATCCGGATTCCGGTCATCCCGCCTATTCCGATGCCTCGCGCTACGAGACGTTCATCAAGGCGCTCGTGGCCAAAGTGCGGGCTGAGCCGCGCATCTGGGCCGATACCGCGATCCTCATCACCACCGACGAGGGTGGCGGCTTCTACGATTCAGGCTACATCCAGATCCTCGACTTCTTCGGCGACGGCACCCGCATTCCCATGATCGCCGTCTCGCCCTGGGCCAAGAAGGGCGCGGTCGACCACACCTATTACGACCACGTCTCGATACTGAAGTTCATCGAGAAGAACTGGGGCCTGCAGCCGCTCTCGCCGCGCAGCCGCGACAATCTGCCGAATCCAGCGGTCGGCAACGGCGATCCCTATGTGCCCACCAACCGCCCGGCGATCGGTGATCTCATGAACTTGTTCAAATTTTGAGGCCCTGGTGAGCGACACGCGCGAACAATGGTGGCGGCCCGATCGCTTTGCGCGCAAGCGGGAATTCCTGGCGGCGCGCGCCCGCATCGCAGCGGCGGTGCGCGCGGTTTTTGCCGCGCGCGGCTTTGTGGAGGTGGAGACGCCTGCGCTCCAGGTGAGCCCCGGCCTCGAGCCGCACCTGATGGCGTTCGAGACCACTCTCGATCAACCCGGCGCGCAAAGCCGGCGGCGCTATCTTCATACGTCGCCCGAGTTCGCGATGAAGAAGCTGTTGGCGGCCGGCGTGCCGCGGCTCTTCCAGCTTGCTCGCGTGTTCCGCAATGGCGAGCGGAGCGCCACTCATCATCCGGAATTCACCATGCTGGAATGGTACCGGGCGGACGCCAGCTATCTCGATTTGATCGACGACTGCGAGGCGCTGCTGCGCGCGGCGAGCGCGGCCGCTGGAAACGCGGGGTTCCGTTGGCGCGGCAACAGCGCTGAGGCGGGGCGCCCCTGCGAGCGCCTCAGCGTCGCCACCGCGTTTCAGCGATTTTGCGGCATCGATATACTCGCGACCGCCCCCGATCCGGAGGCTCCCGACTTGGCGCTACTGGCGCGCGCGGCCGATCCGATCGGCATCGCGCCGCATCCCGGCGACGACTGGGAGGATCTGTTCTTCCGAATCTTTTTGGCGCGCATCGAGCCGGCGCTGGGGCAGGGCGCGCCCACTATCCTCCTCGATTATCCGATCTCGATGGCGGCGCTGGCGCGGGCGAAGCCCGAGGATGCGCGCCTCGCCGAACGCTTCGAGCTTTACGTCTGTGGTCTCGAGCTGGCGAATGCCTTCGGCGAGCTGACCGATGCGTCGCTGCAACGCCGGCGTTTCGAGCACGATCAAGCGCGAAAGCGTGCGCGCTACGGAATTCAATACCCGATCGACGAGGATTTCCTGCACGCGCTCGCGCACGGCCTGCCGCCGGCGGCGGGCATCGCGCTCGGTTTCGACCGCTTGGTCATGTTGGCGGCCGGTGCCGACGCGATCGAGGACGTGCTGTGGGCGCCGGTGCAATAGCACGGTGAAATGTGCACGCGAGTCGCGGGAAGCCATCGAGTCGCAGGTTCCGACGATCCCAAGGTCCGGTTTAGACCGATTTTTATTGACCCGCACTTGTAGAAATAGATGGCACTTAATCCGATGCGATCCTACCCATTGGGCCACGGTCAATGGCCCATAGGGGCTTGTCGATAATCCCCAAAAATCAGGATTGACCATCGTTGTAGCGCGACCCACGGTCGAGAGCGTCGCCCACTCGCAGGTGTAGAAGCCCCCCGCCAGGATCGGTTCATTGCTAGGGCAATGATGCGACAGGGGCTCGCCGGGTCTACCATCCCTTGGCCTGACGATGACATGGCGATGGCGACAGGTCGTTGGATGAGCATGGGCGTGGCGGTCTCTGCGTGGGGTCGGGGAACGGCGATGGCGCGCGCGCCCCTATGAGCGCCGTGATCTCAAACGGCAGCGTCGCCGATGTTCTCACGATTGTCGTGGTTGCGCTGATTCTTTGCGGCTGCGCCGCGCTCATTTTCTGGATCGTGTTTGGTCCGGACTTCGAGACCAGCCCGCGTGGGATACGCAACGGCAAGCGATCCGGATTCTATCTTGAGGTGATGGCTTTCAGCGTCCTCGCAATGCTGGCCTCGAGCGTGCTCTTTGTTCTGTCGCTGCGGAGCGGCGATCATGGGAGTCCGCGGGGGTCGGAGGTCGTGGCCATCGCGAAGCTGCCAGCGCCGCCTCTGCCGAGCCCGGTCGAGACGCCGGAGGAACCGGGATCGGCGCCGATCGACGCCACGAAACTGTCGACCCCCGAACCGGCCCCCGCATCGGCGCCGCCACCGGTCGCTGCGACCCCGTCGGAGCCGACGGTCGCGGAATCCACGCCTGCGGTAACATCTGCGACGACGAGTGCCGAGCCTGATGTGATAGCCGCAACGCCCGAGCCGGTGGCGCCAGCCGCGACAGCGAGCGCCGAACCCGCTCCTAAGGCCGCGACGCCCGCTACCACGGGTGAGATTGTCGACATTGCGCCCGCTTCCGGGACGCCACCCGCGGCGGCGTCCGCACCTGCATCGGGAGCGGCGTCGGGCGCGCCCACGCTCGAGACCGCTCCGGCCCCGGCCCCCGAGGCCGCGGGAAGCACCGGCGGCACGACGCCGGGCGAGTCCGGCAGCGAGGCGGGAACGATCCCGGCGACGCCGGCACCGACCGAGACGGCGAACGCGCCCCCCGAACTCGCCACTCCAGCCGCCACGCCCAGAGGATCAGAGGTTGGTATCCTGATGCAGCGCGGCGACGCGCTGCGCGAGACCGGCGATTTCGCAGCGGCGCGACTGTTCTACGAGCGCGCCGCAGAGCAGGGTAGCGCCGCCGCGGCTCGTGCGGCCGGCGAGACCTATGATCCGATCGTGCTCGGCGAAGCGCATGCGCGCGGCGTTCGGGGCGACGCCCGGGCGGCGGCCGGCTGGTATCGCAAGGCAATCGCCGGCGGCGATGCCGAAGCGCAGCAGATGTTGCAGCGGCTTATCGCGAAATATTCCGGCTGAGTTTCTGGACTTCGGACAAATCGGTAAGGGCTAGCCGCGGCCTTAGTCGCCGGGATAACTGCTATGGGCGTCGTTCGGCCAAATGAAGTTGGTGTAGGTGACGGTCACGCTGAAATCGAGCGCGCGCACCTGGTGCCACCAACCCAGCGGCATGAAGATGATCTCGCCGGGAGCGAGGTCTACGTCGTAGATCTTGGCCTGCGCGAGCTTCGGGAAGCGGGCGCGGTCGAGCGCCGGGTCCTCGAGATCGGTGATCTCGCTGAAGACGTGACGGTTGTTGTAAAGCTTTGACGTGTGCGCGGCAGGCACCACCTTGAGCCGCTTGCGGCCGACGATCTGCGCGATCAGGTTGTTGGTGAGGTCGTGGTGCAACGAGGTGATCGTGCCGGCGGGTCCGATCCACATCATGCCCTGGGGTGTTTCCGGGCTTTGCGCGAGGAATTTGTCGAGCGCGCCCAGATCGCGGGAGAGCGATGCGAGTGCCGCGGCGTTGCTCGCTGAGTTGTAGGCGGTGATATAGGCGTCATTGCCCGTGCTTCCGGCGGCGATCATGTCGATGAAGCGGTCGAAGGGCATCGTGCGCAGATGCCGGTCTTTCTCCATCTCGAAGCGCTCGTTCGTGCTCCGCTCGCCCTGATACTGAACCGGCGCCGCGCCGACGGCCGCCCGCAGGTATTGCGGCGTCCAACGTGTGAGCGCCGGCCAATCCGCCATTTCTCCGGTGAGGATCACGGGCCGATTCTGCGCGTAGTAGCGTTCGAGGAATTCATCGCGGCCCAGATTGGCCCGGCGCTCGATCTGGTCGGATAGGGGCAACAGTGCGCGGTGGCGCTCCATCGCGTCCAGCAGCCACTCGCGCCGCGCCAGGTCGCGGCGCAACCGCTCGAATTCGCGGGGCTCTCCTCCCGTTGATCGGGCGGTTGCGTCGGCCGGTTGGGAGGCGCTCACGGACTCCGCACGAATGACCGGGGGACCGCCCGCGGCAAAGGGCGCGAGGCGCAGCTTCGTCGCGTGATCCGCGACCCCCTGCCGGTCCGACATGTCGACGCCGCGATAGTAGTGCTTTTGCCAACGGTCGGCCGGAGTCTTCGGCGGATCGCGCGCCACGCGTGCGTGGAATTCGTCGCGCGCCTTGCTCCAGGCCCTGAATTGCTCCAGCACTTCGGGCACTTGCTCCATCGAGACGAAGCGCGGCGTCACGCGGTCGAGATAGCCACGCTGCACCGGGTATAGGAAGCAGAATGGCTCGCCGCGGTCGAAATGGACCCACTGATTGGGGCGCGTGAAGCGCCAGTTCATGGTGAAGGTATAAGGCGACCAATCCGTCTCGATCACCCCGCTCAATGGAAAGATCCCATCCTTGGGGCGGTTGGGCGACCCGCCCGCCCAAAGGTTCCACCCCGGTGGCGTGCGAAAAACCCCTTCGATGTGGAAGGTGAGCACGCCCTGGCCGAAGATCGAGACCGGCGCCCGCTGCGTGTCGCTGCCAGGCGCCAAATTGATGACGACCTCGCCGGTGCCGGTACCGCCGCTCCAGGTTGCATCGAAAGCGCAGGGGCTCAGAACTTCCCAGCCGTGGGCGTTGGCGATATTGAGCGGAAGGCAGCGATAGGCAAAGGATTCGGGCGTCCGATCCATCCACTCGCGGGTCGCCTCGGCCGGCCGAATCAACGGCGCCCATCCCGGATGCAGATAGCAGATGAGGTCCATCGAACCCGTCGGCTGGGACGTGAAGCTGTCCGCCATTTGTAGCAAAGACCGCAATGGTTAATCGAGCGTCATGGCGACGCGACGGCGGAGCGACCCTAAGAAGCCCTTCGCAGCAGCGACTTTCCGCCTCAGCCTTGTGCGGCCTCGATCGCGCGCTCGAAGGCGCGCACGGCCGCGGCCGGACCTTCGGGATTGTTCCAGACCGCCGAAACCACCGCCAGGAAATTGGCCCCGGCCTTGACCAGCGGCGCGCAGTTGGCGGGCGTGATACCCCCGATCGCGACCGAGGGCACAGTCATGGTCTCGCTCCACCAGCGCAGAATTTCAGGATCGGCGCGGTGGCCGCTTACCTTGGTGGTCGTGGGATAGAAGGCGCCGAACGCGACGTAGTCGGCGCCCGCCTCGGCTGCTTCAATCGCGAGATGCCGGCTCGCATGGCACGTCACGCCCACGATGCAGTCGCGTCCCACCAGCGCGCGCGCTTGGGCATAGGGCATATCCTGCTGGCCCACATGCGCGCCGTCGCAGCCGGTCTCAGCCGCCAGGTCCGGCCGGTCGTTGAGCACGAGCGCGACCCCCCGATCATGCGCCACCGGCCGCAATAGATCGCAGGCGCGGCGGATCTCGTCGTCGCTCACGTCTTTCAGCCGAAGCTGCACGCAGGCGATGTTGCCGGCCTCGAGCGCCGCGGCGAGCTGGTCGCGAAATCGCTCGGGGTCGAGAGCCGCGGGGGTGACCAAATAGAGTCGCGTCCGTTCTCGCTGCGCGGTCACGCCTTCCCCTGATAAATCTGAATGATCGTGTCGAGCATTTTGAGCGCTTCTTCTCTCGGGCGCTGGAAAGTGTTGCGGCCAATGATCGAGCCGTTGCCGCCGCCGTCACGGATCGCGCGCACCTCGTTGAAGATGCCGTCCAGGTCCTTGGCTTCGCCACCCGAGAACACCACGACGCGCTTGCCGTCGAAGCACGCCTGCACCACGTGGCGGATGCGCGCCGCCAGCGAGCCGATGTCGATCTTCTGAGCCTCATAGACCTTTTTCGCGGCTTCGAGTTCGAGATGCTCGGTCGGCGGCTTCACCTTGATGATATGCGCGCCCAGGAGCGCCGCCATATGAGCCGCATAGGCGCAAATGTCGACCGCGGTCTCGCCGGCCTTTGAGAGCGCGCCGCCCCGCGGATAGGACCAGATCACGACCGCGAGCCCATAGGATTTTGCTTCGCGCGCGAGCTCGGCGATGTCCTTGATCATGTCGTAGGCGACATCGGACCCCGGGTAGATCGTGTAGCCGATCGCGGAACAGCCAAGCCGAAGCGCGTCATGGACGCCCGCGGTGATCGCCTGCGAGGGCGCTTCCTTGGCGCGCGCCATGCTGTTCGCGCTGTTGAGCTTGAGGATGGTCGGAATCGCGCCCGCGAAGCTGTCGGCGCCCGCTTCGAGAAAACCGAGCGGAGCGGCGTAGGCGTTGAGCCCGGCGTCGATCGCGAGCTGGTAGTGGTAGTGCGGGTCGTAGGCCGCGGGGTTGGGTGCGAAGCTGCGCGCCGGGCCATGCTCGAAGCCCTGGTCCACCGGCAGGATTAAAACCCGGCCGCTGCCGCCGAGCTTGCCGTGCATGAGGATGCGCGCGAGGTTTGCCTTGGTGCCGGGATTGTCGCTTTCGTAACCGTCGAGGATGCGTTTAACCCTTTGGCTAACTCGCATGACCGTTATTCCTCCCGAATTCGTTTATGAGCGGGATATATCAGATCGGTGCCGGGCTGGGAAAGCCCGGCGCTTCGTGATGCAGCATCTGTATATCGGTGTTTATCGAAGGTCTTCCGAGTAATAGCAACCGCCTGGGCGCAGCGCCGTCGTCAGCCGTCACGCCTTGGCGCCGCGGTGGCGTGTCCTCTGACGCAGATACCGCCGGCAGGCTGCATCGGGATCGGATTCGTGCAGCAGGTCGAGCGCCGGCGGCGGCTTGCCGGTCTCGATCTCCGCGTCGAGCTGACCCGCGATATCCCTAAGGCGTTTGAGCGCGGCGCCGCCGCCGCTGAAGCGCACTCGCTTCAGGCCGTGGCGCAGCGCGTTGAGCACCGTTCCCGCTTCGCCCGCGCAATCGAGGATCGCGGCGACGGGAACCGTCGGAAAATCGGCGCGCGCCGCCTCGATCACGGCGTTGAACCACATCGCCCCCGCGTAGCCGCCGGCGCCGACGGCGCTCGCGAGTACGACGGGAACGCGGAGTTCCTGCGCCGCCGCGAGCGCCGCGCGCGCATCGGCAAGCGAATGGATGATGATCCGCCGCGCCGCCCGCACCGGGCTCAGCCGAGCGATCCCACCAGCGCCGCCGCCTCGACCATGCGATTGGAGAAGCCCCATTCATTGTCGTACCACGAGAGCACGCGGCAGAAGCGCTTGCCGAGCACGCTCGTCTGCGTCAGGTCGAAGGTGGAGCTGGCGGGGCAGTGATTGAAATCGACCGAGACCAGCTCTTCCTTGTTGACCGCAAGAATGCCGCGGAATCGATTCGAGTTCGCGGCGTCGGTCATCAGCGTGTTGATTTCGTCGGCGGTGGTGTCCCGCGCCGCCGTAAATTTGAAATCGATCAGCGACACATTGGCGGAGGGAACGCGGATCGCGGTGCCATCGAGCTTCCCCTTGAGCGCCGGCAGCACGAGACCGAGCGCGCGCGCCGCGCCGGTCGAGGTCGGGATCATGGAGAGCGCCGCCGCGCGCGCGCGGCGCAGGTCTTTGTGCAGGGTGTCGACGGTGCTTTGGTCGCCTGTGTAGGCGTGGACGGTTGTCATGAAGCCGTGCTCGATGCCGACCCCTTCGTTCAACACATAGGCAACCGGCGCCAGGCAATTGGTCGTGCAGGAGCCGTTCGAGATCACGGTGTGCTCGCGCTTCACTTGGTCGCTGTTGACGCCCATCACCAAGGTCATGTCGACGCCGTCGGCGGGTGCGGAGACGATGACGCGCTTGGCCCCGGCTTCGAGATGCTTCGCGGCGGCTTCGCGCTTGGTGAAGAGGCCGGTGCATTCGAGCGCCACGTCGATGCCGAGCGACTTCCACGGGAGCTTCGCGGGATCGCGCTCGGCGGAGACGGCGATCTTGCCGCGGCCGATGTCGATCCAACCATTACCGGTCTTGACCTCGCCGGGAAAGCGGCCATGCACGCTGTCGTATTTGAGCAGGTGCGCATTCGCCTCGACCGAGCCCAGGTCGTTGATGGCAACCGCCTCGACCTCCTTGCGGCCGGACTCGTGGAGCGCGCGCAGCACCAACCGGCCGATGCGGCCGAATCCGTTGATCGCAACCCGAACCGCCATCGTGATTCCTCCAGACTTGACGAACCAAGACCCTAAAGACGCGCGAGCGCCGCTTCGACGACGCGCTCGGCGGTGATGCCGAAATGCTTGTATAGGTCTTCCGCGGGCGCGGAGGCGCCGAAATCGCGCATGCCTACCATGACGCCGTCGCCGCCGAGATAGCGCTCCCAGCCGAAGGGCGAGGCGGCTTCGACGGCGATGCGCGGAACCGCTCCCAGCACCGAGCCCCGATAGGCCTCATCCTGGCGGTCGAAGAGCTCCCAGCACGGGAGAGACACGACGGCGGCGCCGATGCCGCGTGCCTTGAGCGCCGCGCGCGCGGCTACCGCGATCGCCACTTCGGAGCCGGTCGCGAGCAAGGTCACGCGACGGGTTCCTTCGGCCTCTTCCAAGACGTAGCCGCCGCGCGCCGAACGGTTTTCGCCCGCGCCCTCACGGCGCAACGTCGGTATTGCCTGGCGCGTGAGCGCGATCACCGCCGGAGCGTTCTTGGTGGCGAGCGCCAGCTCCCAGCACTCCGCCGTCTCGATCGGATCTGCCGGCCGATAGACGCAAAGGCGTGGCATCGCGCGCAAGGCCGCGAGTTGCTCCACAGGCTGATGGGTCGGCCCGTCCTCGCCGAGGCCGATCGAATCGTGGGTCATGACGTAGATCACGCGCAGGCCCATGAGAGCCGAAAGGCGGATCGAGGGGCGGCAGTAATCGGTGAAGATCAGGAAGGTGCCGCCATAGGGAATGATGCCGCCATGGAGCGCGAGCCCGTTCATCGCCGCCGCCATCTCGTGCTCGCGCACGCCATAGAACACGTAGCTGCCGCCGTAATCGGCGGCGGTGATCGGCTTCTGGTTCTTCGCTCTGGTATTGTTGGAACCCGTGAGATCGGCGGAGCCGCCGATCAGCTCGGGGAGCGCGGGTACGAGCGCATCGAGCACCAGGCCCGAGGCCTGCCGCGTCGCGATTTTCGGCGCCTCGCCCGCAAATTTAGCCTTGAGCGCCGCGAGCGGCGCGCGCCAGTTTGCCGGCAGATCGCCGGCGTTCCGGCGCTTGAATTCGGGCGCATCGGGCGACTGCGCGAGGCGTTCACGCCAAGCGCGCGATGCTTCGCCTCCGCGCGCACCCGCGGCACGCCAGCGGGCGAGGATCGGTGCCGGTATCTCAAAGGGCGGATAAGGCCAACCGAGGCGCTCGCGCGCACCAGCGACTTCCTGTGCGCCCAAAGCCGCGCCGTGCGCGGCGGCGGTGCCAGCCTTGCTGGGCGCGCCGAAGCCGATCGTCGTGCGGCAGGCGATCAGCGAGGGTCGATCGCTTGCTTTCGCGCGCGCGAGCGCCGCCGCAACCGCGTCGGTGTCGTGCCCATCGATACGCTCGGCCCGCCATCCCGCCGCGATAAAGCGCTGCAGTGGATCATCGGATACCGCGAGCGAGGTCGGTCCGTCGATCGAGACTGCATTGTCGTCGAAGAGGACGATCAGCTTGCGAAGTTTGAGGTGCCCGGCCAGCGTGATCGCCTCGTGGCTAATGCCCTCCATCAGGCAGCCGTCGCCGGCGATCGCAAAGGTGAAGTGATCGACCAGTGTGTCGCCGAAGCGCGCATTCATGATCCGCTCGCCGAGCGCCATGCCCACGGCATTGCCGAGGCCCTGCCCCAATGGCCCTGTGGTGGTCTCGATCCCGCTGGCGTGGCCGTATTCGGGATGTCCGGCGCAGCGGCCGCCGAGCTGGCGGAAGTGCTTCAGCTCGTCGAGCGTCATGTCACCATAGCCGGTCAGATAAAGCAGGGCGTAAAGCAGCATGGAGCCGTGCCCGGCCGAGAGCACGAAACGGTCGCGGTCCGGCCAAACGGGATCGGCGGGGTCGTATTTCAGAACCTTGGTGAACAGGACCGTCGCCACGTCCGCCATGCCCATGGGCATCCCGGGATGGCCGCTGTTGGCGCGCTCGACCGCGTCCATGGCAAGCGCGCGGATTGCGTTTGCCATCTCCCTCAGCTCGGGGTCGCGCGGTGGCGGCAAGGCGGGCGCCGCAACGGTGGGGGAAGCGGTGGTGGTCATGGTCAAGGAATGCGGGCGGAGCAGCGCATCGAGGATGTGCCGCACCTTGCCGCCCGGGCGCCACCGCGTCAACCGCCCTGAGAGTCGAGCTTCCGCAGGCGGCATTTGACCAACATCAGGCCGCAAATTTGGCCCATTTCCGCTGGCTGCCGCAGATTGACGGGCAGTTCAACCGGCGCGTAAGGTGTCCGAGTCGGAGGCGGCGGGATGAGCAAATTAACCAAAATGGCGGAGGCAGCCGATCGGTTGGAGCGCGCCGTGCTGCGCCTCGAGGCGGCGATGGAGCAGGCCGACCCCGACAGCGGCCGGCACGATGTCGAAACCGCGCTGGCCAGCGCCAAGGCGCAATACGCAACCCTCGCCCGGACGACGCAGACCGTCGCGTCTCGCCTCGATGGCGCGATACTTCGGCTCGATCGCATGCTGGAGGAGTGATGCCGGAGCTGCATCTCACCATCAACGGCCGGACATATCCCATCGCTTGCGATGACGGACAGGAGGCGCGGCTCAAGGAGCTGGCACAGTACCTCGATCGCAAGACCGTGGACTTTGCCCGCAAGCTGGGACAAATCGGCGAGGCGCACCTGCTGGTGCTGGCGGCGCTGCTCATCACCGACGAGCTGGCCGATGCCCAGGCGGTGCTCCGGCGCCACGCCAGCGGCGAGAGCATCGGCAATGGCGTCGACGTGGATGCGCTGGCCCATGGCCTCGAGGAATTGGCGGAGCGCATCGAAGCGATTGCAGATCGCATCGAAACCACCCACATTGCTTGACGGGAATGGGGCTGGCCGGCCCGTTAGGTCGCACAAGACCCCGGGGCCGATAGTGACCTCTTGGGAGCTGTCCCTGCCGGGGCCGTGGTCTCGGTATACGGTGCCCACCTGCGTAAGCGGGCCTAGAGGGTTTGTCATGCCGACGGCCGTGCCGGCTCCATGCCCGCTCTCATGACCGAGAGCGCGAAGGCCAAACTCAGGGTCGAGGCGCGCCGCCGCCGCGGTGCCATCGAGCACGCGACCCGCGCGGCCGCAAGCCTCGCCTTGCGTGCGCACCTGCTGGCGGCGTTGCCGCGTATCGCACTCCCTGTCGGTGCAGCGGTGGCGGGCTATCGCGCGATTCGCGACGAGATCGATCCGGAGCCGGCGCTGATTGCCTTGCAGGAGCGGGGCTTTGCACTGGCGTTGCCGGTATCCCTCAACAAGAGTGTACCGCTGGAATTTCGGTCGTGGCGGCCGGGCGATCCGCTGTCCCCGGACCGGCTCGGTGTGCCGGCACCCGAAGGAACCGCGAAGGCGGTCGATCCCGCGTTGATCTTGGTGCCGTTGTTGGCCTTCGACCACCGGGGATTTCGTCTCGGATATGGTGCGGGGTGCTATGATCGGACCCTCGCGGCGCAGCGTGCCGCGCGCCCTGTTTGGGCGCTCGGGCTTGCATTTGCACTGCAGGAAATAGAGTGCGTCCCGGCAGCGCCGCATGACAGCCGTCTCGATGGCGTGATAACCGAGCGCGGGTTGATCTGGTTTGGAGGCAACGATCGTTCGATGAGCCGAAAGTGAAATTGTTGGTCTGTGGCGACGTGGTGGGACGCTCGGGGCGCGATGCGGTCGCGACGCATCTGCCGCGTCTTAGGCGAGAGCTGGGCCTCGATTTCGTGGTGGTGAACGGCGAGAATGCCGCCCACGGGTTCGGCATCACCGAAAAGCTCTGCACCGAGCTTTATGCCGCCGGCGCCGACGTCATCAGCAGCGGCAATCATGCCTGGGACCGCCGCGAAATCATCCCCTACATCGGGGGCGATCGCCGGCTGCTGCGGCCGCTCAACCTGCCGCCGGGGACACCGGGTGTGGGAGGCGGGGTATACGAGGCGCGGGATGGGCGGAAGGTCTTGGTGCTGAACCCGATGGCGCGCCTCTTCATGGATGCGATCGATTGTCCCTTCCGCGCGGTCCAACGCGAGCTGGAGGCAACACACCTCGGCGGCGTGCACGCCGTCATCATCGATTTCCACGGCGAGGCGACATCGGAAAAGATGGCGATGGGACATTTCGCCGACGGACGCGCTTCGCTGGTGGTGGGAACCCACTCGCACGTGCCGACAGCCGATGCGCAGATACTGCCCAAGGGCACCGCCTATCAGACCGATGCCGGGATGTGCGGGGACTACGATTCCGTGATCGGCATGCAGAAGGAAGCCGCGGTCAGCCGCTTCGTCACGAAGATGCCGGGCGAGCGGCTGCAGGTGGCGGAAGGCGAGGGCACGCTATGCGCCGTCTTCGTCGAGACCGATGACGCAACGGGGCTTGCCCGTCGCATCGCGCCGGTGCGCCTCGGTGGAAGATTGGCGCCGGCATCGCCGGGCTGAGGCTGCTGCGGGCGCTGGATTCGCTTCGCCTTACGACGACAATATCTCCTGGCGCAAGGCTTCGAGGCGCTTGTCGAAATCGACGCCGGGCCCGATTTCGACCGGGGTCGTCGACGCGTCAAGCTCACGCCAGTCCTCGCTTGTGAGCGCGCGCTCCGCCGCCGGGAAGAATCGCGTCTCTTCCATCACATGATGCTGGCGTTGCGCTTCAATGAAGCCGTGCATCCAGCGCGTGAATGCGTCGCGCGGAAGTTCTGCTTCGATGAGGATGGCACGCAGACCCGCGGTGAAGTTATGGAGCTGCTCCGCAAGTCTCAGATGCGCAACCGAGAGATCGCCCACCGCCTCGGCCGCGGTGGGATCGCGCTCGCGCAGGCACGCAAACACCAAGTTCTCCTTGCGATGGTGATGTCGATCCGGGAAGTGTCGAAAATACTCCGCGGCAGCCCGGATCACGTCATAGTCGGGTTGCCTCTCCGCATCGAATGCTGTCGCTTCGCGTTCGAGCACCGCCAGCACACCTTCCATCCCCTGATGTTCGCGCTTGAGCTGGTCGAGGAATTGGGGCATGGGCCTAACTCCGCCGCCTAAGATAATGTCAATCTTATATATCCACAGAAAAGCTAGGGCTTTGATCTAGCTCAAACGGTCGCCCGTCCGGCCGTCTTTCGCCATTGGCGGCGTCGGCTTATACTTTTGACTTCCGATCGCAACAAAAGGCCGCGCCCGTGCCGCTCGATACCGCCCCTTCCGTCTGTCCGCACGACTGTCCCAGCACCTGCGCCCTCGAGGTCGAGCGGATCGACAGTCACACCATCGGCCGCGTGCGTGGCGCGCGCGACAACAGCTATACCTCGGGCGTGGTCTGCGCCAAGGTCGCGCGCTATGCCGAGCGTCAACACCATCCGCTGCGCTTGACCGAGCCGCTGCTGCGGGTCGGCGAGAAAGGGGCGGGGTTCCCCGCGTTCAAGCCGATCTCCTGGAGCGCGGCGCTCGATCTGATCGCGGAAAAATTCAAGGCGGCCGAAGCTCGCTTCGGCAGCGAGGCGATTTGGCCTTACTACTACGCGGGAACGATGGGGCTGGTGCAACGCGACGGCATCAACCGTCTGCGCCATGCCCTGCGCTATTCGCGGATGCAGAAAACGATCTGCACCGCGCTCGCCGATGCGGGCTGGAATGCGGGCACCGGGGTCAAGCGCGGTGTCGATCCGCGCGAGATTGCGGAGTCCGACCTGGTGGTGGTCTGGGGCGGTAACCCCGTCGCCACTCAGGTCAACGTCATGCACCACATCACGCGAGCGCGGCGCGAACGGGGCGCGCTCCTCGTGGTGGTCGATCCCTACCGCAGCCATACCGCGGAAGTCGCCGACATTCATCTGATGCCAATGCCGGGCACCGACGGCGCGCTCGCCTGCGCCGTGATGCACGTGCTCTTGCGCGAGGGTTACGCGGACCGGGACTACCTCGCTCGATACACGGCGGGTGCGCGCGAGCTTGAAGCGCATCTGAGGACGCGCGACCCCGCCTGGGCCGCCGGCATCACCGGCATACCCGAGGCGCAGATCATCGACTTCGCGCGGCTTTATGGCCGAACCCAACGCAGCTTCATTCGCGTCGGATACGGTTTCTCGCGCTCGCGCAACGGCGCGGCGCAACTTTTCGCGGTGAGCTGCCTCCCGGCCGTCACCGGCGCTTGGCGCCACCGCGGCGGCGGCGCGCTTTACGGCAATGCCGGCATCTACCGCTTCGATCGCACCTTGATCGAGGGCCTCGACGTGATCGATCCCAAGACCCGCATCCTCGATATGACCCGGATCGGGCCTGTCCTCACCGGCGACAAGCGCGACATTGCCGACGGACCGCCGGTCACGGCGATGCTGATCCAGAACACCAACCCGATGGTGGTGGCTCCCGAGAGCTTCAAGGTGCGCGAGGGCTTCGCGCGATCCGACCTTTTCGTCGCCGTGCACGAGCAATTCATGACCGAGACCGCGGCGATGGCGGATGTGGTGCTGCCTGCCACCACGTTCCTGGAGCACGACGACATCTATACTAGCGGCGGACACACCTTCCTTCAGGTGGCGCGCAAAGTGGTGGAACCTCGCGGCGAGGCCCGCGCCAACCACTTCGTGATTTCCGAGCTCGCGCGTCGCTTGGGCGCCGAGCATCCCGGCTTCGACATGACCGAAATGCAGATGATCGAAGCGTCGCTCAAGATGTCGGGCCTGCCGCCGGCGGATCAGTTCGAGGCCGGCGGACGCTGGCTCGACTGTGCGCTGCCGTTTGAGACCGCGCACTACCTGGATGGGTTCGGGCACGCCGACAAGCGCTTCCATTTTGCCGCCGACTGGAAGTCGCTCGGCCGGTACCACGAGGAACTTCCGGCCCTGCCCGATCACGTGGCGATCATCGATTCAGCGGACGAGGCGCATCCCTTCCGCATGATGACCTCGCCGGCGCGGTCGTTCCTCAATACTACCTTCAACAACACGCCCACCGGGATCGAGCGCGAAGCGCGCCCCTCGGTGCTCGTCCATACCGAGGATTTGGCGGCGCTCGGTCTCGCTGAGGGCGATCGGGTCCGGCTCGGCAATCGCCAAGGCAGCGTCGTCGTCCATGCCAAGCGCTTCGATGGGCTGCAACGCGGCGTCCTGGTGGTGGAGGGTATCTGGCCCAATCAGAGCTTCGAGGAGGGGATCGGCATCAACGCGCTCACCAGCGCCGATCCCGGCCGCCCCGATGGCGGCGGCGTATTCCACGATACTGCGGTTTGGATGCGCGCGGCGTGAAAGGTGGAGTGGCGCGATGATTTACTTCGCGGTCGGCGTGGTGCTGTTGGTGGCCCTGTTGGCCGCTGGCCGCGCTTTGACCGACGCGGAGCCCGCGACCGTCCGGCGCCTCAGCCTCTGGGGCGGCGGCTTGCTTGCGCTGGGGCTCGCGTGGGTGCTCGTGGAAACCGGGCAGGTCATCGCGCTCCTGGTGTTGCTTGTCGTGGGTGTCGTGCTGACGTGGCGCAACGAGGCCGCGATCAAGCGCTGGATCGATGGCCAGGGACGCGGCCCCCGCCGCAGTTCCACGGTCAAGAGCGACTATCTCCGGCTCAGCCTTGACCACGATACCGGCACGATGACGGGGAGCGTGCGCAAGGGACCCTATCAGGGCCAGCGGATCGAGGACCTGGACATCACCGATTTGCTGGCGCTGCGTCACGAGGTGGCGAAGGCCGATCCGCCCTCCATCATGCTCGTCGAATCTTATCTGGACGGCTTCATGCCCGATTGGCGCAAGAGCGAGTCTAAGCCCGGTCAGTCAACCATCGGTACTCGGTCGATGACCCGCGAGGAGGCGCTGGCGATCCTGGGATTGCGGGCAAATGCGAAGACCGCCGATATCCTGGCGGCGCACGTGCGCTTGATGATGAAGCTGCACCCGGAGCAAGGCGGCTCGGACCGGCTGGTGGACCAGGTCAATCGCGCCAAGGAGGTGTTACTGGGGGAATGAGGCGCCCCGGCTGGCGCCGAGCGTATCCTTCGCGCTATAAGGGCCCGCGCCAATCGGCACCGTTAACAAAAATCGAACGTCGTTGGCGCCATTATTCCCTGTGACGCGAAATCCACGCATTCGCAAGAGTCCCCCGCATGGCACCAAAGGTTCGCAAGGCCGTATTTCCTGTTGCAGGCTTGGGCACGCGCTTTCTTCCCGCCACCAAGGCGATGCCCAAGGAGATGTTGGCGGTGGTGGACAAGCCGCTCATCCAATACGCGGTCGAGGAGGCGCGCGAGGCCGGGATCGAGCAATTCATCTTCATCACCAGCCGCGGCAAGGGGGTGATCGAGGATCATTTCGACCGGGCGGTTGAACTGGAGGCAACGCTCCATGAGCGCGACAAGGAGGCGGAGCTTGCGGAGCTCACGAGCTGGATGCCAAAGCCGGGTGAATTCGCGTTCGTCCGCCAACAGCAGCCGCTCGGCCTCGGTCATGCGGTCTGGTGCGCGCGCGATCTGGTGGGCCAAGAGCCCTTCGCGGTGCTGCTCGCCGATGATCTGATTCAGGCACCGCAGTCCTGTCTCAAGCAGATGATCGACGCGCATCGCCGCGTCGGCGGCAACATGATTGCGGTCATGGATGTGCCGCGCGAGCACACGCAGCGCTACGGCATTCTCGACATCGAGCAGGACGACAAGCGATTGGTCAAGGTGAGGGGGCTCGTCGAGAAACCCGCACCGGACAAGGCGCCTTCGACACTCGGTATCATCGGGCGCTACATCCTGCAACCGGAGCTATTCCGGCATCTAAGCCGCTTCGAGCGCGGCGCCGGAAACGAAATTCAGATCACCGACGCGCTCGCGCGGTTGCTGGGCGGCGATACGCCGTTCCACGGTTTTCGTTTCGAGGGCACTCGGTTCGATTGCGGCGACAAGGCGGGGTTCTTGGCGGCCACCGTCGCATTCGCCCTGGCGCGACCGGAACTCGCGGATTCGATGCGGCGGATAATCCACAATCTCCGATAATGGACCGACCATGGCAACGCAAAGCGGGCGTCCCCGCGCCCATCGCTTCGATCCCACTATCCTCAGGGAATACGATATCCGTGGCATCGTTGGTGAGACGCTCGGCGAAAACGATGCGTACGCGATCGGCCGGGCGTTTGCTGTCTGCATGCGCGAGCGTGGGCTTGGCCGCGCGGCGGTCGGCCGCGACGGCCGACTGAGCTCTCCGAAGCTCGAGCCCGCCTTGGTGCGGGGCTTGGCCGAGAGCGGAATCGATGTGGTGCGGATCGGTCTCGGGCCGACTCCGATGCTCTATTTCGCGGCGGCTACTCTCGATGTCGATGCCGGGTTGATGCTGACCGGCTCGCACAATCCGCCCGATCACAACGGTTTCAAGCTCGTGCTGGACAAGCGCTCGTTCTATGGCGCGGATATTCAGCGCCTCGGCGTCATTGCGGCGCAGGGAGCCTTTGAGAGCGGCGCCGGCGCAATCACCACCCGCGACGTGCTCGATGCCTATGTGGCGCGGCTCGTCGCCGATTACGATGGCACGCGCCCGCTCACCGTGGTCTGGGACGCAGGCAACGGCGCCACCGGAGAGGTGCTGCAGCGGCTGACCGCTCGGCTGCCCGGGCGTCATGTCCTGCTTAATGAGACCATCGATGGCCACTTTCCCGTGCACCATCCCGATCCGACAGAGCCCAAGAATCTCGTCCAGCTCCAGGAGACGGTACGGCGCGAGCACGCCGATCTCGGCATCGCCTTTGACGGCGACGGAGACCGCATCGGCGTGGTCGACGGCAAGGGGCGCATTCTCTGGGGCGACCAATTGATGGCGGTGCTGGCGGCGGACGTGCTGCGCGCTCAACCTGGTGCCACCGTGATCGCCGATGTGAAGGCGAGCCAAGTGCTGTTCGACGAGATCAAGCGCTTGGGGGGAGCACCCTTGATGTGGCGCACGGGCCATTCCCTGATCAAGACCAAGATGGCGGAGATCAAGGCCCCGCTTGCCGGCGAGATGAGCGGCCACATCTTCTTCGCGGATCGCTATTACGGCTATGACGACGCCCTCTATGCGGGGGTTCGGCTCGTGGGGCTGCTTGGACGAACCGCCCTTGGCATTGCCGATCTCCGCGACCGGCTGCCACAGGTCGTCAACACGCCCGAGCTGCGTTTTCCCTGCGCCGAGGAGCGCAAATTCGCGGTGGTCTCGGAGGTGCGCGACCGCCTGCGCCAAAGCGGGGCGGATCTCAACGACATCGACGGTGTGCGGGTTACCACGGCGGATGGCTGGTGGCTGCTCCGGGCGTCCAATACCCAAGCCGTGCTGGTTGCGCGCGCCGAGGCTAGGGACCAAGCAGGCCTCGACCGGTTGAAGCGCGCACTCGAAGGCGAATTGTCGCAGAGCGGCGTAGCGCCGCCGAAGTTCTAGTGTGGCGGATTTGAAGTTCCTCCGCCGGCCGCTCCGAGAGGAACCTCAAATCCGAAGGGCAATCAATGAGTTGCTGGTGTCCTCACGATTCCGAAGTTCGCATCTGAGCTTGGCCGTTTGATCGGCGGCGACTCAGCGCGCTTCGGCGACGTGCACCGCGCCGGTCGGCACCACCGAGCAGGCAGTGTGCCGCTCGCGCAATTCCTCGCAGGCGCGCTCGGCTTCCTTGGCGGTGAAGTTGACGATCCGGGCGCGATAAAGCCGATCGAGCCGGGTCGGGGCCAATATTTCCACCACTTTGTTTTTCAGCGAGGCGAGTTTATCGAAGGCCGACTTGACCGCACGGAGCGCGGCAGGCCGTTCCGCGAAGGCGCCGATCTGGATGCCCCAGTGTGTCTCGCCGTGCGGTTCCCGGCTCAGTGCCGTGTCGCCGGAGCGAAGCTTGGGTGCAGGCTCCGCCGCCTGCGCCGAGGCGATCGGCGCCAGGCTATTCAGGATCGGGCCGCTGCCACGCTCGATGAAGCTCCGCGCCTCGGCGTTGTCGGTCGCCTCGTTCAGCGCCAACACCGGATCGTTCGCCTGTTGGCCGAAGGCTTGATTGAGCAACGACGCCATGACCTCGTCGCGGGCGGCAGGGCTCTGGCCGCCGAGCACCACGCCGATCACGCGGCGGCCATCGCGTACCGCCGAGGCCGCGAGATTGAAGCCGGAGGCGCGGACGTAGCCCGTCTTAATGCCGTCCATGCCCGGGAAGTGTTCCATCAGGTGATTGTGATTGCGCAAGATAGCGCCGCGAAACACGAATTCCTCGGTGGAGAAGTAGGGGTAGCGGTCGGGGAAATCGTGATAGACAGCGCGGGCGAGTTTGACGAGGTCGCGCGCAGTCGTCACTTGTTCGGGATCGGGCAAGCCCGAGGGGTTACGGAATACCGTGTGCGTCATGCCGAGCGCACGGGCCTTCGCGTTCATGCGCTCGACGAACGCATCCTCGTTGCCGGCGAGCCCTTCAGCCGCCACCACCGCCGCGTCGTTGGCCGAGCGGGTAATCATGCCGAATATCAGATCGTGCACGGTGATGCTTTCGCCGGGCTCGACCCCCAGCTTGGTCGGAGATTGCTCCGAAGCATTTGCCGAGACCAAGTATTGGGTATCGAGGCGAATGCGGCCTTGTGCCAGGGCCTCGAACACCAGATAGAGCGTCATCATCTTGGTGAGGGACGCCGGGTGGTTCTGAACGTCGGCGCCGTCCTGAACCAGAACCTTGCCGGTTTCGGCATCGATCACGATCGATGTCAGAGATGGACGCGGCTCACGGGCCCGAAGCGCGTGGGCTGGCGGTGCGAGCTGCGCGAGGAGGACGACCGCAATCGCAATGGGCGCCAGGCATCTGGCGGCCCAAGACCGCATCGCCATTGCTCTCCACCCCACCCCTAGACCTCCGCTCATTTCAAGGTGCCCGACTTAAAGTGCGCGAACCCATTGCACGGCAACAACGTTAAGGAATTCTCTGCAGCCTGTCCATTATTTCCCAATTATTCAGGCGAAAAATTGCTTTCAGCGCCTTGATTCCGCTGATCGAATCGTAGCCACGCCACGCCACGCCCCCGGGCATGCCGTATTGCGGCGCAATATCGACGGAGTCGCGCTCAATCGAAGGACTCTTGATCATCCGAACAATGCCCATATATTTGGCTTATGCTGCACTGCAATAGGTTTTGGGAGACGAACCTTGACCACCAAGCCGCCGCCCGGCAAGAGACAGCGCAAGAAGACCACGGCCGCACCGCCGGAAAGGCCTGTAATTGTCGAGGAGAAGCGATTGCCCCCGGCTGAGGAGCAGCCATCGGAGCATCGTGCAGACGCCGTGCCATTCGCCGAGGGCGTGGGCCTGGTGGGGCCTGCAAACGTGGCGGCGCTGCTGGAGTGCAACGCCGGATGGACCGAAGGCATGGCGCTCATAGGACAAGCCGTGCTCGGGCTAACGCGCGAGACGATGCAGGGGGCCGCTGAGACCGGCCTTGCGCTGATCGATTCGCGCTCGCTTCCAAGTGCTTGGGTGCTTGGCATGCAACTTGCGCGCGACCAGGTGGAGCGATTGTTGCGCGGCTCGGCCGAGCTGACGGAGATCGGCTGGCGTACGGCGACGGCAACCTGTGAGCCGTTGCTGAGTCTGGCCCGGACGAATTTCGTTCGTGCCGCGGAGGGCAGCCGCTCCGAGACGCGGTAGAGCGCCCCGGTTCGCACGCAATCGTGATTGACGGATTGGCCGTAGATCGGAGCGGCATGGCGACGCCCGGTTGCACTGCCCAATTACGCAGTCCGACGCCGCTATTGGGAATCGCCTTAGAGCTGCATTAACCTAGCCTATGGCATCGTACAGTCGCACGGTACTGGCATTTGCGGCACGACGATCTTGGTGGAATGCCAAGACTCTTCCCGAAGCCCCCTGTTGTCCATATCATGAGCGATCTGGAACCGCATGACGTGCCCTTTGGTCGAGCGACCATGAGCGATACCGAGAAACGCAATGGTGAAGGACCAAGCACCGGCGTCATCGTCAAGGCTAAGCCGAAGACGAAGAAACCGTCGATGTACAAGGTCCTCATGCTGAACGACGACTACACGCCCATGGAGTTCGTCGTTCATATTCTGGAGCGCTTCTTCGCCAAATCACGCGAGGAGGCGACACGGATCATGTGGCACGTGCATCGGCGGGGTGTCGGCGTGTGCGGTGTCTATACTTACGAGGTTGCGGAAACCAAGGTGACCCAGGTCATGGACTTTGCCCGCCAGCATCAGCACCCGCTGCAATGCACCCTTGAGAAGGAATAAGATGAAAATGCAGCGGGTCACGAGTTAGGGTAGGATCTCACAGAAGGACAGCGTCGCTTATGTTATCGCGGAACCTCGAAAAGACCCTTCATCGCGCTCTTGGCTACGCCAATGAGCGGCGCCACGAGTATGCGACGCTCGAACACTTGCTGCTGGCGCTCACCGAGGATCAGGACGCGGTGGCGGTGCTGCGGGCCTGCACGGTGGATCTGGAGAAGCTCCGCCGCGATCTGCTCGGCTACGTGGATAACGAGCTCGCGAACTTGGTTTCGAGCCATGGCGACGACGCGAAGCCGACCGCGAGTTTCCAACGCGTGTTGCAGCGCGCCGCAATCCACGTGCAATCCTCGGGGCGCGAGGAGGTGACCGGGGCCAATGTGCTGGTCGCGATGTTCGCGGAGCGCGAGAGCCACGCGGTTTATTTCCTGCAAGAGCAGGACATGACGCGCTTCGACGCCGTCAACTACATTTCGCACGGCATCGCCAAGGCGCCGGGCCGATCCGAGACACGGCGCGTTCAGGGCGCGGATGAAGAGGAGCGGCTCGAGAAGCCCTCCAAGCGCAACCATGACGCGCTCGATGCCTACTGCGTCAACCTCAACAAGAAAGCCAAGAGTGGGCGCATCGATCCGCTGATCGGTCGCGAGGCGGAGGTCGAGCGCACGATCCAGATCCTCTGCCGCCGCTCAAAGAACAATCCGCTTTACGTGGGCGAACCCGGCGTCGGCAAGACCGCGATCGCCGAGGGATTGGCGCGGCGCATCGTCCAGCGCGAAGTGCCGGACGTGCTGCAGAGCGCCCAGATATTCGCTCTGGACATGGGCTCGCTGCTGGCCGGCACGCGCTATCGCGGTGATTTCGAGGAGCGCTTGAAGGCGGTGCTGGCGGAACTCGAGGCGATGCCGGGCGCCATCCTCTTCATCGACGAGATCCACACCGTGATCGGCGCCGGGGCCACCTCCGGCGGCGCCATGGATGCGTCGAACCTGCTGAAGCCCGCGCTCGCCAGCGGCAACATCCGCTGCATCGGGTCCACGACCTATAAGGAATATCGCAATTACTTCGAGAAGGACCGCGCGCTGGTGCGGCGCTTCCAGAAGATCGACGTGAACGAGCCCACGGTCGAGGATTCCGTGAAAATCCTTCGTGGCCTCAAGCCCTACTACGAGCGGCACCACAAGGTGCGTTACACGGCGGACGCGATCCGCGCCGCGGTTGAGCTCAGCTTCCGCTACATCAACGACCGCAAGCTCCCGGACAAGGCGATCGACGTGATCGACGAGGTGGGCGCGGCGCAGATGCTCCTGCCCGAGAGCCGGCGTCGCAAGACCATCACCACGAAGGAAGTGGAGGCTGTGGTTGCGACCATGGCGCGCATTCCTCCCAAGAGCGTCTCGCGCGACGACAAAGAGGTGCTCAAGAACCTGGAGCGCGACCTCAAGACCATGGTGTTCGGGCAAGACAAGGCGATCGACGCGCTCTCGTCCGCGATCAAGCTCGCGCGTGCGGGCCTGCGCGATCCCGAGAAGCCGATCGGGTGCTATCTGTTCTCCGGGCCGACCGGCGTCGGCAAGACCGAGGTCGCGCGCCAGCTCGCGCGCACCCTTGGCATCGAAATCACTCGCTTCGACATGTCGGAGTACATGGAGCGGCACACGGTCTCGCGCCTGATTGGCGCGCCGCCGGGCTATGTGGGCTTCGACCAGGGCGGGCTGCTCACCGACGCGATCGACCAGCATCCGCATTCCGTGCTGCTGCTGGACGAGATCGAAAAAGCGCATCCCGATCTCTTCAATATCCTGCTTCAGGTCATGGACTACGGAAAATTGACCGACCACAACGGCAAGAGCATCGATTTCCGCAACGTCATTCTGATCATGACCACGAATGCCGGCGCCGCCGATCTTGCCAAGCGCGCGATCGGCTTCGGCAGCGAAGTTCGCGTGGGCGAGGACGAGGAGGCGATCAACCGGCTCTTCACGCCGGAGTTCCGCAATCGCCTCGATGCCGTGATCTCGTTCTCGGCGCTATCGACCGAAACCATCGGCCGCGTGGTCGACAAGTTCATCCTGCAACTCGAGGAGCAGCTTGCCGACCGCAACGTCACGATCGAGCTCGACGAAGCCGCGCGCAAATGGCTCTCGGAAAAGGGCTACGACAAGCTCTTCGGCGCGCGACCGCTGGGCCGCATTATCCAGGAACACATCAAGAAGCCGCTCGCGGAGGAGTTGCTGTTCGGCAAGCTCGTCAAGGGCGGCGTGGTCCACGTCAAGGTGGGCGAGAAGGGCGGCCTTGCCTTCACCTTCGAGGAGGCGCCGCCGCAGCCCTCGCGCAAGGAACCCGAGCTGGTCGAGGGGTGAGGAGTATCCCCCACTCTTTCTGAAGGGCTTGTCCTCCACATAGTTGTGGCTATGCTGGACCCTCGGAAAAATGGCCGATGCTTCGAATTGGTGTGGCCTGGGTGCGCACTGCCCGCGGTTCGGTTCTTCACAGATAATCGCCTCGGCGACAGCGCGGGTGTGTTGGCGTTGTTGGTGTCGACTGTGGGCTTCGCTACCACTCTATGGAACGTCTGGCGCACAAAAACGGCGGCGGAGCGAGCAGCCGAGATCGCTGATGAAATCCGCGGAGTCATGAGCCGTTTTTCGCGAGATGTCGATGACTTGCAACCGATCTTGGCCAAGCTGCAACGCAAGGAAGAGGCAGGAGCATGACGGCGATCATCAAGCATGCGAAATTGGTCGAGCTGCTGCTGCGCAAGAGTCGGGAGCGTCAACTTGCCTGGAAGGAAACTGCGGACGAGAACACATTCCAAGTCTCATTCCCCAAGAGCTCGGTGCAGATCTGGTGGACTGAGGACGGGGTGCAAGTCGGTCTTGTCAACGATAAGGGTGAAACGGTCGATAGTTTCACCAACTATGACCTTCGGATGTTGATCAACACTCTTCGGAACGACGATCCATTTGCCTTCATGGTCGATGGTGAATATGCCGCGGTCGGCACGACATCCGATGCGGTCAAGGAACTGTATCACCTGGCAAGGCGAACGTCTTTGGGAGCGGACAAAGCCCTTGATGATGTTCTGAGCGAGCTGGCGGGATAGACTGCCGCCCCCATGCAGCTCGCCGATTTCCTCGCGGGTATCCGCGTTCTCGACCTGAGCCAATTCATTCCGGGGCCACAGGCCGCGCTGCATTTGGCCGATCTCGGCGCCGAGGTCGTGAAGGTCGAGCCGCCCGGCGGCGAGCCCATGCGCATGATGCGGCCGCTCGATCCCGACGGTATCCACGCGGGCTACAAGCTCATGAACCGCGGCAAGACCGTGGTTGAGATCGACCTCAAGAGCGATGCAGGCAAGAGCGCTTTCGCCAAGCTCATCGAGGCCGCCGACGTGCTGGTCGAGAGCTATCGTCCGGGCGTGCTCGATCGCCTGGGTTTTCCGCGCGACCGGCTCGATGCGCTCAATCCGCGCCTTGTCCACGTGGCGCTCACGGGATTTGGCCAGACCGGGCCTTATCGGCTGCGCGCCGGTCACGACATCAATTATATGGCGCTCGCGGGCGGAATGGCGATCTCCGGCATTCCCGAGCGACCCGTCAGCTCTTATCCGCCGGTGGCGGATCATGCAAGCGCGCTGCAGGCGGCGCTGGCGGCGGTGGGCGCGTTGTTCCAGCGCGCGCGCAGCGGGCGCGGCGCCTTCGTCGATGTGAGTCTCGCCGAGACGGTACTGGCATGGCAGGCGATCCCGCTGACGGCCGCGCATCGGCGCGGAAGGGCGCAGCTCCGCGGCGGCCACAAGCTCAACGGCGGCGCCGCCAACTATCAGATCTACCGGACGTCCGACGGAAAGTTCTTCACCTTGGGCGCGGTCGAGGAGAAATTCTGGGCCGCGTTTTGCCGCGCGGTCGGGCGGCCCGAATGGATTGCGCGCCAGGGCGATCGCTACCCGCAGACCGAGCTCATCGCGGAGGTGGCGGCGCTGATCGCCGAGCATCCTCTCTCGCACTGGGAGCGAGTGATCGACCCAGCCGATTGCTGCTTTCATCCGGTACTGCCGATGACCGAAGTGGCCGAGCATCCGCAGGTCAAGGCGCGCGGCCTGGCGCAACAGGCGGCCGATGACCCATCATTGATCGAGACGCTGTTCCCGGCGTGGGTCGACGGCGCGCCGCCGAAGGGACGGGCGGCGGTGCGCTTTACGACGGCGGACGATGTATTGAAGCGCTGGCAGCGCTGAGACAATAAGGCGACGTTGACACCGCCCAAGGCCTTCGTCACTTCCGGTGCGATTGCGGCATAGTTGAGACGCATGGCGCTTTCGCCCTCCTGGAACTGGAGAGTGAAAGGGATGGTCCCTAAACCGGCACCGTCCCTTCGAGGATGATCCGAAGCATGTAGCGTTTGGCGCCGTCGGGATAATCGGCGTTCGCCTTGTGCATGGTGCAGCGGTTGTCCCAGATCACGATATCGCCTTGGCGCCAGTGGTGGCGGTATTGGTATTTCTGTTGTGTCGCGTGCGCGATCAGCTCGTCCAGCAGAGGATCGCTCTCGGAGCGCTCCCATCCGACGATGCAGTCCATGCGGTTCGGGTTCATGTAGAGCGCCTTGCGCCCGGTCTCCGGATGCGTGCGGACCAGCGGGTGCGTCACGTCCGGAACCTCCAGCACTTCTTCGGCCGCGAGCTTTGCAACCCGCGTTCCCTTGCGCGGCGAATCGTATTTGTGCACGACGCGCAGCGGCGCGATCCGCCGTTTCATCTCGGCCGAGAGATCGTCATGGGCGGCGTACATATTGGTGAACTGCGTGTCGCCCCCGGTGGGCGGGACCGCGACGCCGTAGAGCATGGTGAGCGAGCAGGGGACCGCCTTGTAGCTGTCGTCGCTGTGCCAGTGAGCGCCGACCACGATCCGCTTGCCGTCGCCTAGGTCGTCGCGGTCCTCGCTCGAGAGGATCATGATCTCGTGCACATCCGGATGCCGGCTCAGCGCGCGAGTCTGCATCATCGGGTTGCCGAAATGCCGCATCGCCCGGAGATAGGCCTGCGGCGTGAGCGATTGGCCGCGGATACACAGCACCAGATTTTCCAGCAGCGCTTGGTGCAACCTGGCCGCCGCCGCCGTCTCGAGGTCGCGGTCGAGATCGACGCCCTCGGCTGCGATGCCGGCGGCCGAACCAAGCTTGGTGAGTGCGAGCGTCATGGGGATTCCTCCGCGGCACGCGGTTCCGCCTCCCGCCGGAACGGCGACAATTCTTCCTCGAGCTCCTCCATCTCCGCTTCCAGCGCCCGGCGCTCGCGCCGCAAAAAATCCGCGACCGCGGCGGCGAAATTGCGATCCGCGATCCAATGCGCGCTGTAGGTCTCGGCCGGCAGGTAGCCGCGCTGAATTTTATGCGCGCCCTGAGCGCCGGCCTCGACCCGCTTCAGGCCGTGCTCGATCGCGAAGTCGATGGCGCGGTAGTAGCAAAGCTCGAAATGCAGAAACGGGAAATCACCGAGGCAACCCCAATTGCGGCCAAAGAGCGTGTCGCTGCCCCTTAAGTTGAGGGCACCCGCGACATAGCGGCCGTTCCGCTTCGCGAGCATCAGCACGACGCGGTCCGCGAGCTTTTCGTGCAGCAGCTCAAAGAATTCGCGCGTCAAGTAGCCGCCGCCCCATTTACGGTCGGTCGTGGCGCAATAGAAGCGGTAGAAGGCGTCCCAGTGCTTGGGCGCGAGATCGCCTCCGGCGAGTGTCTCGATCTCGAGCCCCTCGACGGCGTCGCGCCGCTCGCGGCGGATCTGCTTGCGCTTCCTGGAATTGAGCGCCGCCAGGAAATCGTCGAAGCTGCGGTACCCGCGGTTCTCCCAGTGAAATTGCTGACCCTGCCGCTGCAGGAATCCGGCCGCGCCGAGCCGCTCCCATTCCTCGCGGCGCGGAAATGTCACGTGCAGCGACGACACTTTGTGCGCGCGCGCCACCTCGATCAGCGCCGCGACCAGCGCATCGGCGGTTCGCTCTGAAGCGCCGGGATGCAGCAACAGGCGCGGCCCGGTCGCGGGAGTGAAGGGCACCGCCAGTTGCAGTTTCGGATAATAGCGCCCGCCCGCGCGCTCAAAGGCCGCAGCCCAGCCGTGATCGAACACGTATTCGCCGTAGGAATGGCTCTTGAGGTACATCGGCGCCGCACCCAGCAGCCGGCCGCTTTCGTCTTCGACCAGCACGTGCTGCGGCAACCAGCCTGTCTTGGCCGTAGCCGAGCCGCTCGCCTCCAGCGCTTCCAGGAAGGCGTGCGAGACGAAGGGATTGTCGGCACCGGCGCAAGCGTCCCACGCCGCCGCGGGAACCTCGGCTAGCTTCTCGACAACACGAATGCGCGCGGGATCGCCGCCGTCGGGCATGGGTCTCACTCAACAAGGGCCTGCAGCATAACCCGCCGGCGGAAAACGTTCCAAGAGGTTCGGACGACACGCTTTTGAGTGCGCGGAAAAGCCGAGGCGGTGACCGCCGGACCGTCAGCGCACCTCGAAAGTGCTCTCGACCTCGACCGCGAGATCGAAGGGCAATGCGCTGACGCCAACGGCCGTGCGCGAGTGTCTGCCTTGCTCGCCCAGCACCTGCACCATCAGATCGGAGCAACCATTTACGACCATCGGATGGCTCGCGAAGTCGGGCGTGCAGTTGACGAAGCCGCCGATCCGGACGCAGCGCACAATGCGGTCGAGATCGCCGCGCAGCGCGTTGCGCAAATGCGCGAATACGTTGAGGCCGCAGAGCCGCGCCGCCTCCTGACCTTGCTCGATCGTGATCTCGCGGCCGAGCTTGCCGGCGAAGCGACGCTCGCCGTTCCAAACCGGCAATACGCCGGATATGAACACCAGATCGCCGCTGCGCACGAACGGCACGTAGTTGCCGGCGGCCTCTCCCGATTTCGGCAGCTCGATCCCGAGCTCCTGCAACCGCGCTTCGATACGGCCCGTCATCAATTGACCCCGCCCTTGCCTCTTGAAGCGAGAATAGCCTCCTGCTCAGATGCGATCCAGCCGCATGGACGCGGCCAAATGGATCGGGACCCCCATGGGAAAACGCCGTTCACTATTGAAGTTTGGGATTCTGGCGGTGGCGCTGCTGCTGGCGGCCCCGGCCGATGCCACGCGCACATTGTTGGACGCCGCGGTCGCCTACCGCGCCGATCGCGTGCTGATCGTCGGTACGCAACAAATACCGGGGAAAATGATCGCGATTCCGGGCCACCAGCGGCACGAGCAGTTGATCGCCGGCATTGAGCAGGTCGCGATCTTCGATTTCAGCGCCGCGCGCGGCTATTTCATTATCCCGGCGGTCACGGCTTATCTGGATTTTCCGATCGGTCCCGCGCTTCGCGAGCTGAACGATCCGCATGTGGTTGGCGCGGCGGAGGGCGCGGCCGAGGTGAATGGCGTCAGCACCACCAAATACCGGATCAATCACGCGGCGCCGGACGGTACGCGGATCGAAGGCACGGTCTGGCTAACCCGCGAGGGTATACCGATGCGCGGCGACGGCACCGTGATCGAGAGCAACGGCAAGCGCACGCCCGTCTCATGGGAGCTCTCAAATCTGGTGGAGGGACCCCAGGACCCCAAGCTCTTCACGCCACCCTCCGGATACTTCCGTCTGCCGGCCGCGGCGCTGCCCGGTTTTTTGTCAGGGACGCCTCAGTGATCACAAAAAAGCGGCGGCACGCGAAACTGCGGCCGCCGCAGTCGCCGGCTGGTTGGGGGACCGGCCGGCGGGGAGAGGAACAAACACGCGCGCGCCAATGTGACGCGCGGCTCCGATCCTTCTTAGGCGGGGGGTAAAGGCGGCATCCCCGATCCGGCGATTGACGGGGCAGTGCGGGCAATCTGTGGAAAAAAAGCGGGGTGCGGCATCGCCGCACCCCTAATTTCTGCCTCAAGTCAGCAGGGCCGGCCGGGAGGCTTAGGCCGGTGCTGCCGCGCGGTCAGCTGCAGCCGCTAGTGCCGCCGCAGGTGTCGCATTTGAGGCAGGTCCCATTGCGCACGAGTGTAAAGTTCCCGCATTCGGTACAACTGTCGCCCTCGTATCCCCGCAGGCGCGCGGTTCGGATTTGTTCCAGTCGCGCGTCGACCGCAGCGGTGAGCTTGAGGCTGGTGCCGACGCTGGTCTCGGTGATGACGGCCGCGACCGGCTCGCGATCGAGGCTTGCTTGTGTCACGTCGATCGCGGTGTTGCCGGCGAGGCCAGCGCTTCCGGGCATGGCCTTGGCGGCGCCGCCTTGGAATACCGTGAGCTTGTTGCGCACATAGCCGGTCGAGGCGACCTTCTGCACGACCGCCGCCACGTCGGGCCGTGGCGCGTCGTCGCCGAGGCTCGATTCAGCGACACCCTTGCCGACGGTGTCGGGCGTCAGGTCGCTCGGCTGCACATGCGCCAGGTCGTTGCGGCCAAGGTACGATACCGCGAGCTCGCGGAAGATGTAGTCGACGATCGAGGTCGCCATCTTGATGGCGTCATTGCCCTCGACGATGCCCGAAGGCTCGAAGCGCGTGAAGGTGAAGGCCTCGACGAACTCCTCCAGCGGTACCCCATATTGCAGGCCGATCGAGATCGCGATCGCAAAATTGTTCATCAGCGAGCGGAAGGCGGAGCCTTCCTTGTGCATGTCAATAAAGACCTCCGCGATCTTGCCGTCCTCGTACTCGCCGGTACGCAGATAAACCTTATGCCCGCCGACCACGGCCTTCTGGGTATAACCCTTGCGGCGATGCGGCAGCTTGCGCCGCTCAACACTGGCCTGAACCACGCGTTCGACGATGCGCTCGACGATGCGTTCGGCAACGATCGGAACGCGCTCCGGCAGCGGCATCTCGGCGATCTCCGCGGCATCATCGTCATCGTCCTCGCCGTCGAGCACGCTCGATTGCAGCGGCTGCGAGAGCTTGGAGCCGTCGCGGTAGAGCGCGTTGGCCTTGAGGCCGAGGCGCCAGGACAGCCCATAAGCGTCCTTGCAGTCCTCGACCGTCGCGGCGTTCGGCATGTTGATGGTCTTGGAGATAGCGCCCGAGATGAAGGGCTGTGCCGCCGCCATCATTCGGATGTGGCTCTCGACCGACAAGAAGCGCTTGCCGATCCTGCCGCAGGGGTTGGCGCAGTCGAAGACCGGCAGATGCTCGTCCCTGAGGAAGGGCGCGCCTTCAAGGGTCATCGCGCCGCAGCAATAGGTGTTCGCGTGCTCGATCTCGTGCTTGTCGAAGCCGAGCGCCGCCAGCATGTCGAAGGTGGGATCGGCCAGCTCGGGCTCGCTCAATCCCAATGCCGCCTTGCAGAAGTCCTCACCCAGGGTCCATTTGTTGAAGGCGAACTTAACGTCGAAGGCGCTGGCGAGCGTGCCCTCGATCGCGCTGATCGCGCTCTCCGTGAAACCCTTGGATTTGAGCGTCTCGTGATTGATGTGCGGCGCGTTCTTGAGCGTGGCGTGACCCACGGCGTATCGCGTGATCGCCTCGATCTCGCCCTTTTCGTAGCCAAGCGTGCGCAGAGCATCGGGTACGGTGCGGTTGATGATCTTGAAATAACCGCCGCCCGCCAGCTTCTTGAATTTCACCAACGCGAAATCGGGCTCGATCCCGGTGGTGTCGCAATCCATGACCAGGCCGATCGTGCCCGTGGGTGCCACCACGCTTGCTTGAGCGTTTCGATATCCGTGTGCTTCGCCGAGCGTAATCGCACTGTCCCAAACTTGGCGCGCGACCTTGATCAGGTCGGGGTCGGGGCAATTTGCGTGATCGAGAGTGACCGGCAGCATCGAGAGCCCTTCATAGCCCGCGATCTCGCCATAGGCGGCGCGCCGATGGTTGCGGATGACGCGCAGCATCGCTTCGCGATTGCGCACGAAGCCCGGAAACGCCCCGAGCTCGCCGGCCATTTCCGCCGAAGTCGCGTAGGCAACGCCGGTCATGATGGCTGTGAGCGCGCCCACCAAGGCGCGACCCTCCGCACTGTCGTAGCCCAGCCCCGACGCCATCAGCAGGCCGCCCACATTGGCGTACCCGAGCCCGAGGGTGCGAAATTCATAGGAGAGTTGGGCGATTTCTCGCGCCGGGAACTGCGCCATCAGCACCGAAATCTCCAGCACCAGCGTCCAGAGGCGGACCGCGTGCTGATATCCTTCGAGGTCGAACCGCCCATCCGCGCCTCGAAACGCAAGCAGGTTCAGCGACGCGAGGTTGCAGGCAGTGTCATCCAGGAACATGTATTCCGAGCACGGATTCGAGGCGTTGATCCTTCCGCTCTCGGGGCAGGTGTGCCACTCGTTGATGGTGGTGTCGAACTGCACGCCGGGATCGGCGCTCGCCCATGCCGCGTAGGCGATCCTGTCCCAAAGCGCGCGCGCCTTCAGCACCTTTTGCACTTTGCCGTCGGTGCGGCGGGTCAAGCTCCAGTCCTCGCCGACCTCGGCTCGTTGCAGAAATTCGTTGGGCACGCGGATCGAATTGTTGGAATTCTGGCCCGATACCGTCAGGTAGGCCTCGCTGTCCCAATCGGTGTCGTAAGTGCGGAAGTCGATCTGGGTGTAACCTTGCTGCGCGAACTGGATCACGCGCTGCACGTAACTCTCCGGGATCATCGCGCGCCGCGCCGCCTTGATTTCGTGTTTGAGGCGCGGGTTGGCGCGGGGATCGAAACGCTTCTCGCCGAGGGCTCGCGCGCGCTCGTCATGGCAGGCCGCGAGGATCGCGCTCAGGTGCTTCTGAGCGAGCTTCGATCCCGCAACCAGCGCCGCGACTTTCTGCTCCTCGATCACCTTCCAGTCGATGAAGGCTTCGATGTCGGGATGATCGATATCGACGCTAACCATCTTGGCCGCCCGCCGCGTCGTGCCGCCCGACTTGATGGCACCCGCCGCGCGGTCGCCGATCTTGAGAAAGCTCATCAAGCCCGAGGATTTTCCGCCGCCCGAGAGCCGCTCGTTCTCGCCGCGCAGCTTCGAGAAATTGGAGCCGGTGCCGGAGCCGTACTTGAAAAGACGAGCCTCCCGCACCCAGAGGTCCATGATCCCGCCTTCGTTGACGAGGTCGTCGCTGACCGACTGGATAAAGCACGCGTGCGGCTGCGGATGCTCGTAGGCGCTGTCCGACGCCGTCACCTTTCCGGTGCGATAATCGACGTAGTAGTGGCCTTGCGCCGGGCCGTCGATGCCGTAGGCCCAATGGAGCCCGGTGTTGAACCACTGCGGCGAGTTGGGAGCGGCCATCTGCTTCGCCAGCATGTAGCGCATCTCGTCATAAAACGTGCGCGCATCCTCTTCCTGGTCGAAGTAGCCGCCCTTCCAACCCCAGTAGGTCCAGGTTCCCGCCAGGCGATCGAATACCTGCTTGGCACTGGTCTCCGACCCCGTGCGCCGCTCGTCCGCTTCTTCAGTAGGGGTATCTTCCGCCACTCGCCGCCAGAGCCATGGCGGCACCCCCGCCTCGGCGACGGGACGCAAGCGGTAAGGTACGCCGGCCTTGCGAAAGTACTTCTGCGCGATGATGTCGCTCGCAACCTGGCTCCACTCCGCCGGCACTTCGATATCCGGGAGGTAGAACACCCGCGAGCCATCGGGATTGCGAATCTCGCTGGTGGTGGTCCGAAATTCGACAGCCGAATATGCGTCCTGGCCCGCCCTAGTAAATCTCCGCTCGATCCGCATTGCTTCCCCCCAAGCGCTACGCTTGCCCGCCCGCTAGCTGGAACCTGCGATGCGATGCCGGGACCGTTCGTCCTCGAGGCGGTCCTTTTGCTAGGCGTCGTCAGAAACCAGATGTTGATTAGCCTGCCACAACGGGAGCCGTTCGCAACAAGATTTTGGGGCTCGTAATGATTATGACACACCATTAGTTCATAGTCAGGATTCCCGCTCCAAATCGGCATACTACGGCTTGTCAATGGGCAAGTGCCCATAGCGCCATCATCAAAAGGACGATCCCCACCCCCTGGATTTCCGAGATCTGCTCCTTAAGGACGAGGAGGGCGGCAACGATGCTGACCGCCGGCTCGAGCTGAGAAAGCAGCGCCGTGCGCACCGGACCGATCCGTTTCAGCGCGGCGAAGAACGCAACGACGCCAACCACGTAGCTCGCGAATACGCCGACCAACCCAAGGATGCCGCGAACGGTGTCGGGCCAAGTGAGCTGGCCCGTCGCAAGCGCGATGGGCGCACAGATGAGAGCCGAGACTGCCATGACCGTGAGATTGAGCGTACCCGGATCGACCCGCGTCATGGCGCTACCGAGGGTTATGATCATCAGCGTGTAGGCGGCCGAACCCATGAGGGCGAGGCCGACACCGATCGCGTCCAGCGACCCGATTTCGACGCCGAGCGCCAGGGCGAGCCCAATGAATGCTGCGCCGACCCCGAGCGCTCGCCGCATCCCCAGGGGCTCGCCGCGCAGCCATGCCACCAAAGCCACCTGTGGCGGATAGGTAAAGAACAGCAACACCGCGAGGCTCACGGGAATCCGATCGATGGCCGCGAGATAGCCGTAGGCGACGATGGGAAAGAGAATACCGGTCGCGATCCCGATCAACCGATCGCCGGGCGGAAGCCAGAGCGGCCGCCCCATCGCCCGTTGTCCCGCAATCAGGATCGCCGAAACCGCGGTATAGCGCACCGCCATGAGCCCGATCGGCGTCATGCCGGCATCGTAGGCGAAGCGCGCGAAGACGGGTACCAGACCATAGCTCGATGCCGAGAGCACCATCGCCGCGAGACCGAGGCGAGCGGAAGGCGCCGGGGCTGGACTGGAGCCGTTGAGCGATGCCATAGTCCCGGCCACTTATAGGGTGCGCGCGATGCAGGGGGAAAGTGTTGCGCGCCCTTCTGGGCGGCATGGCAGCGATGCAAACAACTTCTTCGGACGAGCGAAGAGAGGCATGACGACGATCGGAACACTGCTTTTTACGTGGTGGAAGGGCGAGCGCGTCGGGACCGACGAGTTCGGCAATCGGTATTATCGCGAAAAGCCCGGACGTCAGTTGCGACCGGGCGGTGGGTGGAACAGCCGCGAACGCCGCTGGGTGCTTTACAAGGGCGAACCAGAAGCCTCCAAAGTGCCGCCCGAGTGGCACGCCTGGCTGCACCACACGGTGAATGAGCTGCCTGACCCCAAGCGCCGGAAATACCCTTGGGAGAAACCGCATCTGCCGAACCTCACGGGGACGGCGCGCGCCTATCGCCCGCCGGGCTCATTGCTGAAGGGCGGGCACCGCGCCCCGGCCACGGGCGACTACGAGCCCTGGCAGCCCGAGTAACGAGGGGCTCGAAGCGACAAGAACAAAGGAAAGCAGGACAATATGGGTCGCAATGCCGTCGAGACCATGATGGGCGCCGTGGTGCTGGTGGTTGCCGCCCTGTTTCTGTTTTTCGCCTACACCACGAGCCAGGTGCAGTCAGGCGGCGGTTATTCGCTGACCGCGCGCTTCGATCATGTGGACGGGGTGCGTGACGGAACCGATGTGCGCCTCAGCGGCATCAAGGTTGGGTCCGTGCTCTCGCAGACGCTCGAGCCCAAGACCTTCGTCGCGGTCCTGCGTCTCAACATCGACCGCGGCATCCAGTTGCCGACGGACTCGGTGGTGACCATTACCTCGAGCGGCTTGCTCGGCGACAAGTACCTCTCGATCGAGCCCGGCAACGAGGACAAGATGATCCAACCGGGCGGCGAGATTACCCATACGCAGTCCGCGATGAGTCTCGAGAGCCTGATTGGCCAGGTGATCTTCAGCGCGGGCAAGAAAGATTCCGGCGAGGGCGGCGGCAATGCTTCCGCCCCGCCGAAATAGCGCCGAGCTGCCCATGGGCCCCCCGAAGACCCCGCGCAAGCTTGCAATCCCGACCTGGCGCACGCCCGAGGGCGAGACTGTTTCCTGCATCGAAAAAATCAAGGTCCTCAACGAGAACCTCGAGGAGATCCAAACGATGGCGCAGGAGGCGCTCGAGGACGCGGTGCTGATGGGCGCGGACGAAGCGCAGTTCCGCGCCGTTCTCCGCGACCTCGCGGAAGGCCTGGTCAACCCGTACAAGAAGACCTGAGCACCGGCCCATGGACCCGACCCGCATCGCCGACAAGCCCTGGTTCCCCGAGGAATGCCGCCGCGTCGTCGCGGAGGCGGAGGCACGGCTCGCCGGCGACGATGCCGATCGGATCGAGGCGGAGGTGCTGCGGCTCGTCGAGGCGCACGAGCGGCACATGGATCGCGAGACCATCGGCCTCAATGCCGGCACCAACGTAATGAATCCGCGCGCAGCCGCCCTGCTCGCGCGCTCGCTCGGCAACCGCCCCTCGCTCGGTTATCCCGGCGACAAGTACGAGATGGGGATGCAGTTCGCCGAGCAGATCGAGGTGCTGACCGAAGCCTTGGTGCGCCGCCTGTTCAAGGCGCCCTATGTCGAGATTCGCGTGGGCTCGGGCGCGCTCGCCAATCTCTACGCCTTCATGGCGACGTGCAGCGCCGGCGATCCCATCATGGCATTTCCGCCGGAGATGGGTGGACACGTCACGCATCACCATGCGGGAGCCGCGGGGCTTTATGGCCTGAAGATTCATCCAATACCCTATGACGCAGGCCGCATGACGATCGATCTCGATCGGCTGCGCAGCGAGGCGCGGCGCATTCGGCCGCGCCTTATCACGCTTGCGGGTTCGCTCTGTCTTTTCTCTTACCCGGTGCGCGCGGCGCGTGAAATCGCCGACGAGGTAGGCGCCTATCTGCTTTATGATGCCGCGCATATGGGTGGGATGATCGCTGGCGGATGCTTTCAGGCGCCGCTCGCCGAAGGCGCCCATCTCATGACCATGTCCACCTACAAAGCCTACGGCGGACCGCCCGCGGGACTGCTTTTCATGACCGAGGAGGCGCTGGCGCGCCGCGTGGATCAAATCGCCTATCCCGGCATGACCGCGAATTTCGATCTCGGCAAGACCGCGGCACTGGCGATTTCAACCCTCGATCTGCTCGAGCATGGGAGCGCCTATGCGCGGGCTTGCATCGCCAACGCCCAGGCGCTCGGGGCTGCACTTGCCGCGGAGGGATTGCCGGTGCACGGCGTTGCCGGCCGCGGTCACACCGAAAGCCATCATCTCGCGATTGCCGCGCACCGTTTCGGCGGCGGCCAGCGCGCGTCAAAGCGCCTTGCGCAAGCGCATCTGCTGCTTTGCGGCATCGGGCTGCCGATTGCTCCGGTCGACGGCGATCTCAACGGGATCCGCATCGGCACGCAGGAGGTGACGCGCTGGGGCTTCAAGCCCGAGCACATGCGGGACATCGCCCGATTGATCGCGCGCGTGCTGGTCGAGGGCGAGGCGACCGAGCGGGTAGGGAGCGATGTGGTGGCGTACCGACGCTCCTTCCAGAGGCTGCACTATGTGCGTGGCGGCGTCGTTCCGGCGCCGTGAGCTCTCCGGCGCCATTCTCCCGCCACACTCCCGCGATAATGTGCGGCGCATCATGAGAATGGTTGCGATCTCCGGCGGATTCGCCGTGTTCATGTTTGGGATTGCCGTGCAGGCTCAACCGCGGACGACGCCCGCGCCCGCGCCCGTGCCCGCGGCGCCGGCTTCGACGCCGACCCCCGCCTATCGAGTGGCCGTGCTGCAAGGTCTCGATAAGACCACGGCGCGTATCTCGACCCTCGATGCGCCGATCGACAAAGCCGTGACTTTCGGCAACCTCACCATCACCGTGCGTACTTGCAGCAAGGCGCCCCCCGAGGATCCACCGGAGACTGCGGCCTTCCTGCAGATCGACGAGGCGCCGCCGCCGGGAGCCGCCGGTTCGCCGCAGCGCGTGTTCAGCGGCTGGATGATCGCGGAAACGCCGTCGCTTTCGGGGCTTGAGAATCCCGTCTATGACGTGACTTTGCTCGACTGCAAGACAGACAGCGGGTCATCCGCCAGCGCCGACGGAAAGTAGGCGGTCCGCGTCAGCGCGGCCGCAAGCAATCGCCGGTATCGGCGGCGCGGGATTTCAATGGCGCCGAATTGACGTAAGTGCTCGGTCACGAACTGCGTGTCGAGGAGCGTGAAGCCGCCGACCATCAGCCGCGCCACGAGGTGCACCAGTGCGACCTTGGACGCATCGCGCATCCGGCTGAACATGCTTTCGCCGAAAAACGCGCCGCCCAGCGTTACGCCGTAGAGACCGCCGACCAACTCGCCCTCGGTCCAGGTTTCGACGCTATGCGCGAAGCCTTTGGCGTGAAGCTCTCCGTAAAGGCGCAGAATCGCGTCGTTGATCCAGGTTTGCGGCCGGATCTCCGTCGGCTCGGCGCAGGCGCGCATGACCGCCGCGAAGTCGGTGTCGACCCGTATCTCGAACGGGCCGCGACGCACCGTGCGCCTAAGGCGGTGCGGCAGGTGAAACCGCTCCAGCGGCAGCACGCCACGCGGGTCGGGGTCGACCCAGTAGAGCTCGGGGTCCTCGGCGGAATCCGCCATTGGAAACAGCCCGCTCGCATAGGCACGTAGCAGCAATTCGGGCGTGAGCTCGATCATCCGTTGCCAGCATGAGCCCCGGGCCGCGCCCGTCGTCAAGCCTCAGCCGCGCGCGACGAACCGGCCGAGCCAATGCACGTCGTAATCGCCGTTGATGAAGTCGGGATCGAGGATCAATCGCTGGTGCAGCGGAATGGTGGTCTCGATGCCGGCGATCACATATTCCTCAAGCGCGCGGCGAAGCCGCATCAGACATTCGTTCCGGCTGCTGCCGTGGACGATGAGCTTGGAGATCAGGCTGTCGTAGTTGGGGGGCACCGTGTAACCCTGATAGAGCGCGCTGTCGACGCGCACGCCGAGACCGCCGGGGGCGTGATAGCCTGCGATGACGCCGGGCGACGGGATGAACGTTTCGGGGTGCTCGGCGTTGATGCGGCACTCGATCGAATGCCCGGAAAGCTTCACGTCGTGCTGGCGGTAGCCGAGCGGCGCGCCTGAAGCGATGCGGATCTGCTCGCGAACCAAGTCGATGCCGCTCACCATCTCCGAGATAGGGTGCTCGACCTGCAAGCGGGTGTTCATCTCGATGAAATAGAACTTCCCGTCCTCGAACAAGAATTCGATCGTGCCGGCGTTGCGATAGCGCAATTCGCTGCCCGCGGCGAGGGCCATGCGCGCGAGTTGGGCGCGCTCGGCGGCGTTGAGCGCGGGAGAGGGAGTCTCCTCGAGGATTTTCTGGTGCGAGCGCTGCAGCGAGCAATCGCGTTCGCCGAGATGGACGACGCCGCCTTGCCCGTCGCCCAGGATCTGCATCTCGATGTGGCGGGGATGCGCGAGATGGCGCTCCAAATAGACCTCGGCGTTGGCGAAGAACGCCGCGGCCTCGCGTTGCGCCGCCGGCAGCACCTCCGCAAGCTCGGTCGGATCCCGCGCGACCCGCATGCCGCGCCCGCCGCCGCCGGCGGCCGCTTTGATCAGCACGGGGTAGCCGATGCGGCGCGCTTCGGCCGCGGCATGCTCGAGACTCTCGACCGGCCCCTCGCTGCCGGGCACCACCGGCAAGCCGAGCTTGGTGGCCGCGCGTTTGGCCGCGATCTTGTCGCCCATGGTGCGGATGTGGTCGACCGTGGGTCCGATGAAGACGAAGCCGTGCTCCTCGACCATCTCGGCAAAGCCGGGATTCTCCGCGAGGAACCCCAGTCCCGGATGGATTGCATCGGCGCCGGTGATTTGCGCGGCTGAAAGGATCGCGGGGATGTTCAGGTAGCTCTCGCGCGGCGGCGGCGGGCCGATGCAAACGCTCTCGTCGGCGAGGCGCACATGCATCGCCGCGGCGTCGGCGGTCGAGTGCACGGCCACGGTCTTGATCCCCATCTCGCGGCAGGCGCGGTGAATCCGCAACGCAATCTCGCCGCGATTAGCGATCAGGATCTTCTCGAACATCGGCGTATCCGCCTATTCGATCAGCATCAGCACCTGGCCGTACTCGACCGGCGCGCCATCGGCGACCAGAATCTCGGCCACTCGTCCCGCGCGCGGCGCGCGAATCTGGTTCATCACCTTCATCGCCTCGATGATCAGCAGCACTTGCCCCGTCTCGACCTTGTCGCCGAGTTTGACGAAGGGTGGCTGGTCAGGCTGCGGCGCAATGTAGGCCGTGCCGACCATCGGTGCCTTGATGGCACCGGGATGGTCGACCTGCGCTACTCCGGAATCGGGTTCGGCCGACTCCGGCGCCGGTGTCGTGCTTGAGGGTGCAGCGAACGCAACGGTCGTGCCGCCGCGGGCGACCCGAATGCGGCGGTCGCCGACCGCATATTCGATCTCGGTGAGGCCGGTCTCCTCGAGCAGGCGCGCGAGCGTGCGGACCAGCTCGCCATCAACGGAAAGATCGTTGCGCGGCGCCATCAGCTCAATCGTTCTTTTCTTCGGCCGCTTCCAGGATGCGCGCCATGGCGTCCAGCGCCAGCAGGTAGCCTTGCGCGCCGAGGCCCATGATGATGCCGTCCGCGACTAGGCTAATATACGAGTGCTTACGCCACTCCTCGCGCCGGTGGATGTTCGAAAGATGCAGCTCGATCACCGGAACTTCCGCGAGCTTGAGCGCGTCGTGTATGGCGACCGAAGTATGGGTCAAACCCGCGGGATTGATCACGATGCCATCGGCGGCCTGGCGCGCCTCTTGGATCCAGTCGACCAGATGGCCCTCGTGGTTTGACTGGCGGAAATCGATGGTGATGCCCAGCTCGCGCGCGCGCTCGGTGCAGGCAGCCTCGATATCGGCCAAGGTGTCGCGACCATAAATCTCGGGTTCGCGCACCCCGAGCATGTTGAGATTCGGGCCGTTCAGGATCAAAATCGTTGCTCGCGCCACGGGCCTTCCTTCGCTGTGCGGCTCGGGCGCCTTATACCAGGGGGCTGATGGAGGGGCAAACACGCGGCCGACTCGCGGCTGCGCAATACCCTCGCCACCGGCCCCGCTCGATGTCGCTGCCCGGCGCTGCAGAGGGAGCATGGCCATGACCTCGGACACGGAAACTCGATCCGCCGCACGCGCCGCACGCGATCTCTGGGACAATCCCATGGGAACCGACGGTTTCGAGTTCGTGGAATACACGGCACCCGACACCGCGGCGCTGGGTCGGCTATTCGAAAACATGGGATTCACCGCGGTCGCGCGGCATCGCTCAAAGAAGGTGACGCTCTACCGTCAGGGTGATGTCAATTTCGTCGTCAACGCAGAGCCCGAAAGCTTCGCCCAGGCCTTCGCTCGGCTCCACGGACCGTCGGTGTGCGCGATCGCCTTTCGCGTGCGCGACGCCGGCAAGGCCCACGAGCGAGCAATCGCGTTCGGCGCCAAACCGGTCCACGGCAAGGTGGGGCCGATGGAGCTCAACATTCCCGCGATCGAGGGCATCGGCGGCAGCTTGATTTACCTGGTCGATCGCTATGGCGATCACACCATCTACGACGTGGATTTCGTGCCGGTGGCGGGCGCCGAACGTGTGCCGCGGGGCGTGGGCCTCACGGGGGTCGATCACCTCACGCACAACGTGCACCAGGGTCGAATGCGGCTCTGGGCCAAATTCTATGAGGATCTCTTCAATTTCCGCGAGGTTCGCTACTTCGACATCGAGGGCAAGCTGACGGGGCTGCGCTCCATGGCGATGACCAGCCCGTGCGGCAAGATCCGCATTCCCATCAACGAGAGCGCCGACGACAAATCGCAGATCGCGGAATATCTCTCGGCCTATCACGGCGAGGGCATTCAGCACATCGCGCTCGGCAGCCGCGACATCGTCGCCAGCGTCGAGGCGCTGACGGCGCACGGCGTCAAGTTCATGGACGTGCTGGAAACCTACTACGAGCAGGTGGATGCACGGCTCCCGGGACACGGCCTCGATTTGGCGCCGCTCAAGCAAAACCGCATTTTGATCGACGGCGCGCCGACCAAAGGGGGCGGGCTGCTGCTGCAGATATTCACCGACACGGTGATCGGCCCGATCTTCTTCGAGATCATCGAGCGGCGAGGCAATGAAGGCTTCGGCGAGGGCAATTTCCGAGCGCTCTTCGAATCAATCGAGCTCGATCAGATCCGACGCGGCGTGCTCGATACGAAAAGCGATTAGAGCGTGATCCGTTAGCCCGCGCCGATCATCTCGACTTGAAGTCATGAGGATGATCATGCCCGTGATCGCGGTGTGGTTTTGATGCGCTTCGCTCCAGGGCGTCGACGAGAATCTCGGCCAATCCGCAACTTTTTCGGCACTCCAGCGACTGGTAGATGAAGCTGAGCGTAATGCGCGTTTGCGCCAGTCGGTGGGGCAGGGGATGATATACGAGACCACGCTCCGCGAAGCGGGGCGACACGACGCCGACCTCGAAGCCTTCCTCCAGAACGACCTCGACGAGCTTGCCGCCATCGGGAAGCTCTAAAGGAATGTGCCCGAGCCGCAGAAATCCGAGCTTGTCGGAGGCGTGGCGGAAGCCCTCGATGAAGGCTTCCTCGATGCTCCTGAGTTCGTCATCGCGATCGGTCATAGCCGCACCGGCTTGTCGATGAGGTGCTTATGGGCGCCCATCTTGCCGTGCGCCACCAAGGCGCCTAGCGCGTCCACAATGACTCGAACGCCGAACAGCGCGGTGATGTCGGAAGTGTCGTAGGGCGGGGACACTTCGACGATCTCCATGCCGCAAAGCCCCTCGGCCGCGACCTTGCCGACCAGGCTCAGCGCTTCCCGCGGCAGAAAACCTCCGGGCTCCGGCCAACCGGTGCCAGGCACGAAACCGCAATCGACACAATCGATGTCGAAGCTGAGATAGACGGCGTCGGCGTCCTTCCAGGCCCACTCGAGCGCCATCTCGGCCGTCTTGTCGATGCCGAGCTCCTCGACGTCGCGCATGGTGAGCACGTTCGTGTTGCGATCGCGAATATTCTTCACGGCCTCGCGGGGAACCTGCCATCCGCCGATTCCGATTTGCACGAGATTGGCGGCCGGAACATTCGGCATGTTGGTGGCGTGGAACCACGGCGTCGTATGCATGCGCTCGTCGAGGTCTTTCTCCTGGATGTCGGCATGGCGGTCGAAATGGATGATGCCGATGCGCTTGGAAGTACATTGGGCGATGCCGCGCACGGTCGGAAAGCCGATCGAGTGATCGCCGCCCATGACCACGGGCATCGAGCCCGACGAGAATACATGCGCCATCGCTTGGCTGATCTGGTCGAAAGTCTTCTCGATATTGGCCGGAATGACGAAAACGTCGCCCGCATCGCAGAGCGTCATTTGCTCCCGAAGGTCCACGCCCAGCTCGTAGTTGTAGGGCGTGTAGAGAGCCGAGATGCGGCGCATGCCCTGGGGTCCAAACCGCGCGCCGGGGCGGTAGGTCGTGCCGCCGTCGAACGGCACGCCCAGAATGCACGCGTCATAGCGGTCGATCTGGTGAACATCCTCGACATAGGGAGCCTTGAGAAAGGTGTTGATGCCCGCGAAGTGTGGGAGCTCGCCGCGCGCGAAGGTCGAGATGCCGCGATCCTCGATGCTGGGCGCCGCTTCGAGCCCCAATTTCTTGTTGCGCTCCTGCTCGGCCTGCCATCGCGTCTGCGGGATGGCGGCCTCGGCGAGTGCGGCTTTCCAGCCGCGGGCCTGCATCTTGTCGAAATCGGGGTGATGGTACCGCTTCGAGCCGGGAGTTGCCGAAACCGGCTCTAATGAAGAGCGCTTTCCGTGAACCATGGGGTGTCCTCGCTTTCTGACCCATTGATTGTAGCCGCTTGCGAGCACGGATGCGGATCGATCCGTCGTGAACTCAGTGCTGTCGCCGACTTCCGAAATAGAGGCCTGACGAGACCGCTTTGCAACAGCCGTGCCGATGGTTGCGATGGCTCGGTCCAGCGAACCCGCGGCATTGTGGCGCACAAAACTGCTGAGGAGGCGGGCAGCATGCCGCGATCCCATGCAAGTTGTGCCTTGGCGGCGGCCGCACTAAGCTCGCGCCACAGCCCGATCGGAGGCAAAACGATGAAGCTCTATGGCTATTTCCGTTCGTCGGCCGCGTTCCGAGTGCGGATCGCCCTCAATCTCAAGGGGCTCGGATACAAACAATCCTCGATCCATCTGCGCCGCAACGAGCAGTCCGGCGCGGATTTCCTGAAGCTCAACCCGCAGGGCTTGGTGCCCGCCCTGGTCGATGGCAACGAGGTCACGACGCAGTCGTTGGCGATCATCGAATATCTCGACGAGACGCATCCGAAGCCGCCGCTGCTGCCGGCGACGTCGATCGAGCGCGCGCGGGTGCGCGCGATCGCGCAGATGATCGCCTGCGATATTCACCCGATCGACAATCTGCGCGTGCTCCGTTACTTGGCAAAGCCGCTTGGCCACGACGAGAAAACGATCGAGGTCTGGTTCAATCATTGGATCGAGGTGGGATTCCAGGCGATCGAGCGGCGTCTTGCCGGCGAGAAGGCAACCGGGCGTTTCTGTCACGGCAACGAACCCGGGCTCGCCGATTGCTGCCTTGTGCCGCAAGTGATCAACGCCAAGCGCCATGCGAGCTTCGATTTCTCGCCTTATCCGACGATCATGCGGATTTTCGATGCTTGCGTCTCGCTGCCGGCGTTCGATCGCGCAATGCCGCAGAACCAGCCGGACGCGGAGGGATAGGGGCACAAGAAAAGGGCCGCGGCGAACCGCGGCCCTTGTTTGCGGCGTGCTCTCGCCAGGCGAGCCGAAAGCTTCGCTTCGGCCGCCCGGCCACTCCAACCCTACTCCTAAAAATCCATACCGCCCATGCCGCCGTGGTCGTGCGGCATCGCGGGTGCCGCCTTCTTCTCGGGCTTCTCCGCCACCATCGCCTCGGTGGTGATGAGAAGACCCGCCACCGACGACGCGTCCTGGAGGGCAATGCGCACGACCTTGGTCGGATCGATGATGCCGGCCTTGACCATGTTCACGTACTCGCCGGTCTGCGCGTCGAAGCCGTGATTGGAGTCGCTGCTCTCGAGCAGCTTGCCCACGACGATCGAGCCGTCCATGCCGGCGTTTTCGGCGATCTGCCGCGCCGGCGTCTGAATGGCGCGGCGCACGATGTCGATGCCGACCTTCTGGTCGTTATTCTCCGTCTTCACCTTCGCGAGCGCCTTCGTGGCGTAGAGAAGCGCCACGCCGCCGCCGGCGACGATGCCTTCCTCGACCGCGGCGCGGGTCGCGTGCATCGCGTCGTCAACGCGATCCTTGCGCTCCTTCACCTCGACCTCGGTCGCACCGCCGACCCGGATTACCGCAACGCCGCCCGCGAGCTTCGCCAGCCGCTCCTGCAGCTTCTCGCGGTCGTAGTCCGAAGTGGTCTCCTCGATCTGCGCCTTGATCTGTCCGATCCGGCCCTCGATGTCCTTCTTCTTGCCGGAACCGTCGATGATCGTGGTGTTCTCCTTGTCGATCCGTATCCGGCGCGCCTTGCCGAGCATGTCGAGGGTCACGTTCTCGAGCTTGATGCCCAAATCCTCGGAGATCAGCTGGCCTCCGGTCAGCACCGCGATGTCCTCCAGCATCGCCTTGCGGCGATCGCCGAAGCCCGGTGCCTTCACCGCCGCGACCTTGAGACCGCCGCGGAGCTTGTTGACGACGAGCGTGGCAAGCGCCTCGCCTTCCACGTCCTCGGCCACGATCAGCAGCGGCTTTCCGGACTGCAC
>Ga0335079_10000273_pt1 | contig 60064 bp, 44 predicted proteins | sample Lox_Sample_33_FD_206719 | JGI IMG/M metagenome (GOLD analysis project Ga0335079, IMG submission 206719) | Soil microbial communities from Loxahatchee National Wildlife Refuge, Florida, United States - Lox_Sample_3.3 | ecosystem: Environmental > Terrestrial > Soil > Wetlands | place: USA...
CGCGCCGGCCCCCAGCAGGCCAGCGCTCCCGCCACCGAAACCAGGCCTATGGCGATCGCCAGGTACAGCGGGTTTCCGGGCGCGAGCCCGGCCAGCACTCCCCGCAGGAATCGGTCGAGGCCGAGCGTAGCCGCGAACCCGATCGCCAGCCCCAGCGCGACGTTCGCGAACCCCTGCCGGAACATCAGCGCCTGCACGCTGCCGGGCGTCGCTCCCAGCGCCATCCGCACGCCGATTTCCTGCGTGCGCCGCGATATCGCATACGCCGCTACACCGTACACCCCGCCAACGGAGAGCAGCATCGCCAGGCAGCCGGTCGTCACCAGCAGCATCACGATGAAACGCCGGTCCGCGAGGGAATCCGCGATCAGCACCCGCATCGGCACGCTGAAGAACAGCGGCTGCGCCGGGTCGATGGCCGCGATTTCGCGGCGGATCGCCCGGTCCATTTCCGCGGCCGGCCGCGGCGACTTCACCACCAGGAACTGCGCCTTCTCCAGCGCCGATTGCGCCAGGTAGACCGAGTAGGATTCCACTTCGTCCAGCCCGCGATTCCGCACGGTCGCCACCGTTCCTACCACCCGCTTCCAGTTGCGCGGATTCTCCGGCGTGCAGAAGAGGCAGATTTCGCGGCCCAGCGGGTTCGCGCCCGGCCACATGCGCCGCGCCAGTCCATCGCTCACGATGGCGGCATCGCTCGACGCGCCCATGTCGTGCTCGTCCAGCCAGCGGCCCGCCGCCAGCCGCACGCCCATCGCCGGGAGATAGTCCGCACTCACTACGTCGATTTCGGCCGGCAACTGCCGGCCAGCCTCCACCACCAGCCCGCCGTGATTCTCCCCGCTGAACGGCAGCGCGTCCGCCGTCCCCGCCGCTTCCACGCCGGGCAGTCTCTTCACCGCCTCCAGAACCCGGTCGTAGAACGCGCCCCTCTGTTGCGGAGTGCGATAGCGCTCCGGGGCCGCGAGCAGTACGCACGCCAGCACCCGGTCCGCCTGGAAGCCCGGATCCGTGCCGGCCAGTTCGAGAAAGCTTCCCAGGAACTGCCCGCCGATCACCGCCAGCGCCACCGTAATCGCCACCTCAGCCGCGACAATCGACCCGCGGACCCCGTCCCGCCTCCCTGCCGCCACACCCCGCGCGCCAAATCCGCCCATGGTGACCGCGCGAACCGCCGGCACGACCCCGAACAGCAGGCCGTTCAACACCGCCACCGCGAGCGCGAAACCGAAAACCGCGCCGCCCGCGTGTGCTGCCGCCAGCCGCGGGATGCTCACCGGCGCCAGCGCGGGCAGCACGCGCCACGCGGCGGCGGTCAGCGCATACCCGCCCACGCCGCCGATCGCCGCCAGGACGCAGCTTTCAGTCAAAAGCTGCCTCAGAATTCGCGCCCGTGCCGCCCCCATCGCCATCCTGATCGCGATCTCGCGCTGCCGCACCAACCCGCGCGCAAGCAGAAGGCTGGCCACGTTGGCGCATCCGATCAGCAGAAACATTCCCGCCGCGGCCATCAAAAGCCAGAGCGCCCGGTTCGCTTTTCCCAGAACGCGGTCGCGCAGCGGCGATACCCCGAGCGTGTGATCGCGGTTCGTAGCCGGAAATTCCCGGGCCAGCGCGGCGCTGATCGACGCCAACTCCTCCCGCGATTGCGCCGGCGTCACGCCGGGCGCCAGCCTCGCCACCATCCCCATCGCTCCGCTGCGCACGTGCGGACCCGCTCCCATTGGCGCCCAGAATTCCGCATACGGCGCCGGCGTATGTGCCGCCGCCCTCCTCAGCGGAAAGCTGAAGTCCTCAGGCATCACCCCGATCACTTCGACGTCGCGGCCGTCGACGTTCACGCGCCGGCCCACCACGTTGCGGTCGGCGTTGAACCGGCGCTTCCACAGGCCGTAACTCAGAATAATGACGTCGTCGCGGTCGTCCTCGGGCAGGGCACTCCGCCCCAGCATCGGCGGGACGCCGAGCGTGGGAAAGAGGTTTGCCGTTACGCGCAATCCGTACAGCGATTCGGGTGTGGAAGAGCCGTCGCCGGCCAGGTTGAAAATGGCATTCCGCCAGATCCCGGCCGATGCCAGCGTGTGCGTCCGCCGCATCACCTCATCCGCGTCGTTCCACATCACCCAATCGGCAAGCGACGGCTCGAAGTTGGCGTACTCGCTGCGCAATTGCACCAGGTCTTCGGGCTGCGCGTAAGGCAACTTGTCCAGGAGCACGGCCTTCACCGCGGCAAAGACGACGCTGGTCGCGCCTACGCTCAGCACGATCGACAGCAGCGCCACCGCGCTCGCGGCCCGCGAACGCCACAGAAGTCGAAGCGCGATCCGGATGTCTTGCAGCATGGCTACAGATGCTTCGCCAGGAACCGTGCCGCGGCCTCGTAAGCCTGCCGCCACGTCCGCCACATCACAAAATCGTGGACCTCGTCCGGAAAGATCAGTTCTTCCATCTCGACGCCCTGCTTGCGCAGCGCATCGGCAAGCATCACCGTCTGGTTGAACTGCACGTCGGGATCGTCGTCCCCGGCGACCAACAGCACCGGGCTGCGCCAGGTCTTCACGAACGCCAGCGGCGACGAGTCAAACGCCAGCTTGTAATCCGGCTCGCCCGCGGGTATCATCAGCTCGCGCGCCCAGTCGTGGACCCCGTGGAAATCCACGCCCGTCTTGAAGAGGTCGCTGTTGCGCGCCAGCGCCATCGCGGTCAGGTAGCCGCCGTACGAGCCACCCCAGGCCGCGATACGCGCCGGGTCGATCTCGGCCCGCGAGCGCAGATAATGCGCCCCAGCCTTCACATCCGCATACTCGCTGGCCCCGCTCGGACCGTAGTGCAGCGCCTCCCGAAAATTCAGGCCGTACCCGATGCCGCTCCGGTAGTTTACGCTCAGCACCGCGTAACCGAGCCCCGCCAGATACTGATTGAACGCGTAGGCATTGTGGTAGTAGTACATCGGGTGCCACCCCAAGAGCATCTGCCGCCGCGAGCCTCCGTGAAAGAAAACCACCGCCGGGAACTTCGCGGCGGTTGTACGGGCGGGCAAAAAAAGCTGCCCGTGGATCTCCAGCCCGTCCGCGGCGCGGAAGATTACCTGTTGCGGCGCCACCAGCTTCTGTATCGGAAGGTCTGCGGGCGGAGCTTCCAAGTCGTGCCCCGCGATCACCGGATGCAACGGCCGCAGCGCATCCGACTGCAAAAACGCAATGACATCCCCGGCAGCCGCCGGCGCGCACTCGATCGAATCGCCCTTGGTCACCGCTGCCGGCGCGCCGCCCGCGACCGAGACCGTCCACAGGTGCCGCCGGTCGATATCACCTTGGTTCGAGGAATAGACCACCTCCGCGCCGCCGGGCGAAAGCGTGACGTCTTCCACCTCGAATCCGCCCGGCGTCAGTGGCACGGCCTTTTCGCCTTCCGCCGGCACGGAATACAGGTGCGTCCACCCGTCTCCCTCCCACGGGAACACGATCCGGTCGCCGCTCGCCCACAGAAGCTGATTGCGCGCGTTTACTCCGCGAAAGACACTTCCCTGCCCCGCCGGCGCACGCCAGATCTCGCGCCCCGCTCCGTTCTCCACGTCCGCGATCCGGATCGACCACGGCTCTCCCGACCGCATCGCCTGCCGCACCGCGCGCAGTCCAGAGGAGGGCGTGCGGATAAACGCAAGCCGGCGGCTGTCGGGCGCCCATTCCGGAGCCAGATCGTTGTCCGTGCTCGGGTCGAGATATCGCAGCGAGTTGCCGGCCGGCTCGAACACACAGATCAACGTGTGATCCCCGCGCGCGCTGGTGAAAGCTATCCGGGATCCGTCCGGCGACCACACCGGCGCTCCTGCGGCCCCGCGTGCCTGAAGGAGCTGAGCGGGAGCCGCACTTCCGTCCAGGCTCGCGATCCAGACCTGTCCCCGTCGCAGGAATACCACCCGGTCCCCTTTCGGCGAGACCGCGGGCGAGTCGCCTTCCCCAATCCTGCGCGGCGCCGTCCCGTTCAGCGCGGCGATCCAGATCGCCTGGTTCGCCGCTGTAGACCGGACATACACGATCGCCGACGCATCCGGCGTCCAGCGGAGGCCGCTGATCTCCTGCCCGTCGTCTTCCGAATAAGAGGTGATGCTCCGCGCCTTATACGCGGGAGCCTCCGCGACCTTGATATTGCGCACGCCCTTCGCGTTCGACACCCAGGCCACCCTTCGTCCGGATGCCGTGAGTTCGGACGGAAACGGCGCCGACAAAATCTGGTCGAGCGTGAACTGCTGTGCCGCCACAGGCCGGCACATCAAAATCACAGCCAGAGCCGGTCCGCTACTGAACCGTCTCGATCTCCACCCGCTGCCGCGGCGGATAAACATAGGCCGTCACCAGGCTCTCGCTCCCGTTCACTCCGATCGCTTTCACTCCGAACTTCAAATCGTCGATCGAAACGTCCTTCAGCGTATACGTGTTCACCTTGCCCACGTAGATTTCCTGCTCCCAGTATGGCGAAGTCGTCGCGCGGATCACAATCGCATAGCCTTTGATATCGGCGTCGCTGCCTGCGGTCCGCCACCGCAGCACGGCGTCGTACCCGCCGCCCCGCGTGATCATCGGTCCTGGCCGGCGCCCGGCCGGATTGGCGGCCGCGTTGGGATTCGGGTTCGCACGCGGCTCTGGCATCACCACCGGCGGCTTGGGCGCGTAGGCCAGGCTCGCCGCAACCGCCAGGTTCACCTTCGCCACCTTGGTCGTATACGGCACGCTCATGTTGGCCAGCGTATCCGTGGCGTGATGCTGGTTGGCGTAGATCTCGTTCGGTGTCGAGACCCGCACCGCAGCGAAGCCCTCCCACTGGAACGGCGTGTGGTCTCCACCACGCCCCAGCCGGTCGCCCACGAAAATCGTGTTGATCTTCATGCCAGGCAGGTACCGTTCACCAGCCTCCTTCGCATACCGCGAAAGCTGCTGAGAAATCGAATCCATCGTTTCATCGCTGTAGATGCTGACCGAACTGTTGCCAGTGCGCCCGTTTCCCGCCACGTCCGTCCCGATGATGTCGTTGTTCAGCACCGCCTCGATCACCTGGTTCTCCTTATGCGCCTTGGCCGCAAATAGAGAGCTACCGATCAGCCCCTGCTCCTCGCCCGCGAAGGCCACAAACACCAGCGTCTTATCGAACTCGAACTGGCTCATCACGCGCGCCAACTCCATTACCGCCGCCGTACCGCTGCCGTCGTCGCACACGCCCGGCGCGGGCAGATTGGCGTTCTTTTCGAAATCGGCCGGCGTCAGGCCTGCGGTGGCGTTGAGGGTTCCACCGCCGCCCGGTGCGCCGTCGGTGCCCGGACCCGGCGCACTCGACGGGCGGTTCCCCAGATTCAGCGAATCGTAGTGCCCGCTGACCACTACCTGCGTCTCCGGCTGCTTCGTGCCCGGCAGCACCGCCACCACGTTCCACAAATCGACATCTTTGAAGATGCGCTGCCCCTGCTTCTTCACCCGGTACTTATCGAACCGCACTTGGAGCCGCGGGCTGTAACTCTTAAACTCGTTCAGAATCCAGGTCCGCGCCGCGCCCACGCCATGCACCGGGTCGTCCGGATTCGACATCGTATTGCGCGTGCCGAACGCTTCCAGCTTCTCCAGAATCGCGCGGATGCGCGCCTCCGATACCTGGTCGAGCATCTCCTGAATCTTGGGGTTGACGGTCTTGGAATCGGCCGAAAGATAGCCGGGGGTCAAGGCCGCGCACAGAACTAGAGCGAGGAATGGTCGAAGCGCTTTCATGGGAAAGGTCTATCCTACCACTGGATGCGGCTCGCTGCCGCCCTCATGCCACAATAGCCTTGTGAAGTCCCTTGCCATCCTCCTGGCCGCCGCCGCCGTTATGCCCGACCTCAGCCAACTCACCCAAATGACCGCACGCTTCGCCCCGGTCAAGATCAAGTACGACACCTCCAAGCTCTCCTCCGGCGATCGCAAAGCGCTCGCCAAGCTCATCGACGCCGCCAAGGTCCTCAACCAAGTCTTCATGGACCAGCTCTGGAGCGGCAACCGCGACCTCTACGAACAGCTTCTAAAGGATACCTCGCCTCTCGGCAAAGCCCGCCTGCACTACTTCTGGCTCAACAAAGGCCCCTGGAGCGACCTCGACGCTCACACCGCCTTCATCCCCGGCGTCCGCGCTCGCAAACCGGAGGGCGCCAACTTCTACCCCGCCGATATGACTCGCGAGGCATTCGAAGCCTGGCTCAAAACCCTCTCCGCCGCCGACCGCGCCGCCGCCACCGGTTTCTTCACCGTCATCCGCCGCAATCCCGACGGCCGCCTCGCCATCGTCCCCTACAGCCGCGCTTACGCCGACGACCTGGAACGCGCCGCCAAACTCCTCCGCGAAGCCGCCGAGCTCACCGACAACGCTTCGCTCCGCAAATACCTCCGCCTCCGCGCCGACGCCTTCCTCTCCAACGACTACTACGCCAGCGACGTCGCCTGGATGGATCTCGACGCCCCGCTCGATATCACCATCGGCCCCTACGAAACCTACAACGACGAGCTCTTCGGCTACAAAGCCGGATTCGAAGCCTACATCACCGTCCGCGACGACGCGCTCACCAACCGCCTGCACCTGTTCGCCGCGCGCCTTCAAGAGATCGAAAACAACCTCCCCATCGACGCCAAATATCTCAACCCCAAGCTCGGCGCCGCCGCGCCCATCCGCGTCGTCAACGAAGTTTACGCCGCCGGCGATGGCGCACACGGCGTCCGCACCGCCGCCTTCAATCTCCCCAACGACGAGCGCGTCGTCCACGAGAAGGGCAGCAAGCGCGTCATGCTGAACAACATTCAGGAAGCCAAGTTCGACGCCATCCTCAAGCCGATCGCTGCCCGCGTGCTCCCCAAGACCGCGCTCGCCGACCTCAGCTTCGATTCGTTTTTCACCCACATCCTGGCCCACGAGCTCAGCCACGGCATCGGCCCGCACCAGATCCAGATCGGCCCGCGCAGCACTTCCGTCCGCCAGGAGTTAAAAGAGCTCTACAGCGCCATCGAAGAGGCCAAGGCCGATATCACCGGGCTTTTCATGCTGCAATACCTCTACGATCACGGCCTCGACCACGGCCCCGCCGCCGAGCGCCAGCTGTACACCACCTATCTCGCCGGGACCTTCCGCTCCGTCCGATTCGGCGTCACCGAGGCGCACGGCAAGGGCATGGCGCTCCAGTTCAACTACCTCCTCGATAAAGGCGCCATCGTACTCCGCCCCGACGGCACGTGCGCGATCGATTTCGCCAAAATCAAAGACGGCGTCCGCGCTCTCACCCACGATCTGCTCACTCTCGAAGCCGAAGGCAACTACGCCGCTGCGAAGCGCATGCTCGGCAGCCTCGGCGTCATCCGCCCGACGATGCAACCAGCTCTCGACGGCCTGAAGGACCTGCCCACTGACATCGACCCTGTCAACGAATCGAACTGACCGATGCGCCGCTTCGCCTGCCTCCTGCTGCTCGCTGCGACCCTAGCCGCGCAGAGTGTCCACCCGATCACCGGCCGCCGCTATGCCGGCGTCATGGGCGTCGGGGGCGCCGATTGGCTCGTTCGCCCCGAGCGCGAAGCCGAGGAGCAGCCCGACCGCGCCCTCGATCTCATCCACATCGCCAAAGGCTCGACCATCGCCGATATCGGCGCCGGTGCGGGCTACCTCACCTGGCGTCTCGCCGAGCGCACCGGTCCTGGCGGCAAAGTCTACGCCAACGACATTCAGCCCGCGATGCTCGATCTTCTTCGGCGTAACATGCGCCAGCGGCACCTCGACAACGTCGAGCCCGTCCTCGGAACGGTCGACGACCCCAAGCTTCCGCCCGCCGCCATGGACCTCGTACTCCTGGTGGATGTCTATCACGAGTTTTCCGAGCCGCAAAAGATGCTCCGCAAAATCCGCGAATCCATGAAGCCCGGCGCCCGTCTCGTCCTTCTCGAATACCGGGCCGAGGATCCCAGCGTCCCCATCCGTCCCGAGCACAAAATGACCGTGGCCGGTGTCAAAGCCGAGCTGGAACCCGAAGGGTTCCGCCTAGATCAGCTCCTCGAAGACCTCCCCCGTCAACATATCCTGATCTTCAGACGAACCCGCTGACGCCTGACGCCCGAAGCCTGATGCCTTTTTCCCCCCTTGACCTGTCTAAAGCTTCAGGGTTCAGACTAATCTAAGAACGATGCCGCTAACCGTCACCCGTCTCGCGCGCGCCTGCAAGCTCTCGCGCAGCACGGTCCTTTATTACGAGTCCATCGGACTGCTCCGGCGCCCTGCCCGCACCTCCGGGAACTATCGCGCCTACTCCGACAAGGACCTCGAACGTCTCCGCCAGATCTGCATCTACCGTGAGTCCGGCCTGACGCTCCACGATATTCGTTCTCTGCTCGATGCCCGCACCGGCGATGCCGGGGCGGTGTTGCAACGCCGTTTCGTCGAAATCGGCGCCGCCATCGAGCGCCTCCGCGAGCACCAGCGCGCTATCGCCCGCCTGCTCAAGGGTACAAATCAATTGAGGAGAAACAACGTGGTCACCAAAGAAAAGTGGACTTCCATCATGCGTTCCGCCGGCTTCAGCGAAGAGGACATGCGCCGCTGGCACAAGGAATTCGAAAAATCTGCTCCCGAAGAGCACCAGGAATTTCTCGAATTCCTCCACATCCCTCCCGACGAAATCAAGTCCATCCGCAAATGGAGCGTCGAACAGGTTTCCGGCCCGCCCCGCTGACGCCGTGATAACCTCTTCCGAATAGGAGGCTCGGCATGCGTTTCGTAACCGCCCCATTCCTGATCGCGCTCTCTCTCCACGCGCAGTCCGGCCCTCCCTACGAAGTCCGCTCCCCGCAAACCGTGATGGTGGCGATGCGCGACGGCGTACGCCTCGCCACCGACATCTACCTTCCCGCCCGCAATGGCGCCGCCGAAGGCAAGTTCCCCGTTGTCCTCGAGCGCACGCCCTACAACAAGAACGCCGTCATCTCCGCCGCGCGCTACCTGGTCCCCCACGGCTACATCGTCGTGGCCCAGGACGTCCGCGGCCGCTACGCCTCCGAAGGCCACTGGTTCCCCGTCCGCGACGATCCCAACGACGGCGTCGATACCGCCAAATGGCTCGGCCAGCAGCCATGGTTCGATGGCAACCTCGGCACCATGGGCTCGTCCTATGGCGGCGCCACCCAGCACGCCCTCGCGATCGGCGGCGCGCCCTACCTCAAGGCCATGGTTCCGCGCAACGCCATGTCGGATGTCGGCTACTACGGCATCCGCCACAACGGCGCCTTCGAGCTCCGCTGGTTCAACTGGGTCTTCACGCTCGGCAACGCCGCTGGAACCGGCAACGCCACTCCCGCAGCCATGCGCGCTGCCATCGATCCGGCCGCCGCGCCCGCCCTCGTCGATCTGGGCAACCGCGTCCGCGAATTCGTGCGCGGCCTGCCGCTGCGCCCCGATACCACCCCGCTAAAACTCGCTCCCGATTACGAAGCGTGGCTCACCGAAGCCATGACACACGGCGACTATGACGATTTCTGGAAAAACGCCGGCTCCAGCGTGGTCGATCACCTCACCGAATACAAGGAGGTCCCCGAATACCACACCACCGGCTGGTACGATTCCTGGGGTACCCAGGTCGCCAATCTCAACTTCGTCGAGCTCCGCAAGAGCAAGAAGAGCCTGCAGCGCCTCATCGTCGGCCCATGGATTCACAGCTCCGAAAACCACAGCTACGCCGGCGAGGCGCAATTCACTCCGGCCGCCGCCCTCGACCTTCAGGCCTTCCACCTGCGCTGGTACGACCACTGGCTCAAAGGCGTCGATAACGGCGTCGACCGCGAGCCGCCCGTCCGCATCTACGTCATGGGCGGCGGCGACGCCCACAAGACCCCCGAAGGCCGCATCTTCGTCGGCGGCCACTGGCGCGACGAATCCGAATGGCCCCTCGCGCGCACCAAGCCCACTAACTACTATCTCCACGCCGCCGGCCTGCTCTCGCCCGATCCTTCCGCCAACGGCGCGCCCATCACGTACCTCTTCGATCCCAAAAACCCCGTGCCGACCCTCGGCGGCAACGTCTCCTCGCAGGGTACGCTCATGTTCCAAGGCGCGGCCGACCAGCGCTGCCGCCTCGATTTCTGGCTGTGCACCGACTCCCGTCCCCTCTCCGCGCGCAACGATATTCTGGTCTTTCAGACGCCGCCTCTACAATCCGACATGGAGGTCACCGGCCGCCTGATCGTCAAGCTCTGGGCGTCCTCCAACGCCCCCGACACCGACTTCACCGCCAAGCTCATCGACGTCTATCCCCCGAATAAGGACTTTGCCGGCGGCGTGGACCTCAACATCGCCGACAGCATCGTGCGGGCCCGATACCGCCACGGTCCCGGCAAGGCGGAGTTCCTCCAGCAGGGCCAGCCGGAGGAATTCACCATTGAAATGTACCCGACCTCGCTGGTATTCCAGCACGGCCACCGCATCCGGCTCGATATATCGAGCAGCAACTTCCCCCGCTTCGACGTCAACCCCAACACCGCCGAGCCGCTGAACGGCAACCGCCGCTGGCAGGTGGCCGAAAACACGGTCTACATGGACGCGAAGCACCCCTCGCGCATCGTCCTCCCGGTAATCCCGCGCTGAATCACCCCAGCCCGAGCAGCCGCGCGAAAGCCCTTTGCACCACCGGATTATCCAGGAACACCCACCCGATCGCGCGCAGCAGCCACGGCGGCCGGAACTCCGGATCCGTCGCCCGCCGCCGCTCGATCAACTGCTCCAGCATGCCCCGCGGATTTTCGCGGACCTGATCCAGCATCGCCGTCTGATGAACGCATGAGATCCCGCAGTGCGGCGCGCAGCCCTTCTCGACCGCATACTGCCGCTCCACGTCCTCGCGCGTGTACCGCGCGAGCGGAATCCCCGGATGCCCGCGCTGCTGCGAGCACCAGTGCACCAGCCCGTCCTCGCAGATGTACAGAAATCGCGCCCCCGCGCGGCAGTGCCACTCGTTCGGCATTCCCCGCGTTAGATTTTCCTGGAACCGGTCGTAATGCGCGAACGAAAAGACCCCGGTCTCCAACCGCCGGATCTCCTTGTAGATCTCGAGTTGCCGCTCGGGCAGCGCCCGGCTCTGCCCCGACCCGTCGTGCGCGATCCCCACCGTGCTGTGAAACCCCAGCGACCGCGCGCGGTGCGCCACCGCCAGCGCATCCTCGGGTTGCCGCACATCCACGCCCAGCACGGAGTTGATCGTGACCGGGAATTCCGCCTCCTGCGCCAGCCATTCGAGCTTGCGCTCCAACACCCGCAGCGACTTCATCGACGTCTCGTCCGGCTCCACGTTGTCGATGCTGATCTGCAGGTAGTCCAGCCCCGCCCGGTTGAGCGCCCGGATCCGTTCCCGCGAAAGCAGGTAGGCGTTGGTAATCAGGGTGGCCAGCGCGGCGTGCGAGCGGATGCGCCGGATGATGTCGTCGAGCTGCGGATGGAGCAGCGGCTCGCCGCCGCTGATCGTGATCACCGACACTCCCAGCTCCGCCAGCTTGTCGATCCGCGCCAGCATCTCCTCAATCGGCACCGGCTGCGAGGAATGATCGAACTCGTTACAATACGCGCAGGCCAGGTTGCAGCGCCGGATCGGCACAATCTGCGCCACCACCGGTTGTGTGCGGTGCTTCATGGCCGCCGCGAACATCCGCACCTCGCGATGCCGCCGGCTCACCGCGCGAAGCCTCCTGCGCACGCCCTTCATACCGGCTCGCCTCGCGACAGCTTGTACACCGTGATCTCCGGCGGCGCGCCGATGCGGATCGGGATGAAGATGGTCCCGATCCCGCGGTTCACATACAGTTGCCCGCCGGGCTTTTGGAACCAGCCCGCCACATACGGAGTCACCAGCCGGCTGGGCGCGATCTCCGGGCTGATGAACTCCAGCGCCGCCTGTCCGCCGTGCGTGTGTCCGGCCAGGCTGAAATCGATGCCCAGCTCCGCCGCGCGGTCGAACGTGTCCGGATTGTGGCTCAGCAGAATGTTCGTCCGGTCGCGCTCCACAAGGCCCGCGATGTTCCCGAGCAGGTTCTTCACCGCCGGCGAAGGTCCGAACTGCCGCGGGCTTTGGAAATCCACGCCGATCAGGTTGAACGATTCACGCCCTGCGGTGATCGGCACTCGCTCGCCGCGCAGAATCCGCACGCCCGTCTGCCGGAACAATTCGGTAATCGAGTCCTCCACCACGCACCACGCGTCGTGATTGCCCAGGCATCCGTAGACCCCGAACGGCGCGCGCAGGCCGCGCAGCGCCTCCACCACCGCGGCCTGGGTTCTGCCGTCGAAGGTCACGAAATCGCCCGTCAGGACAATCATGTCGGCTTTCTGCTGGTTCGCGATCGCCGCGTACTTCCGGATCTCCTCAGCCGGCATGAACGGTCCGATGTGGATATCCGACAACTGGCAGATCCGGAACCCTTCGAACGCGCGCGGCAGCCGCGGCAGCCGGATCGTCTGCGGCGTAATCTCCAGGTTCAGTCTTCCGTACAACAGCCCGTAGGCTCCGGCCACGAACGGCACCCCTGCCGCCACCGTCGCCGTTTGCTCCAGGAATCCGCGGCGCGCCGGAGATTGGATCTCCGGGCCTGACCTGAGCCGCCTCACCGCCCACACCAGCCCTCGCGGAATCGCGAACAGAATCACTACCAGGAACCCGAACAGAGAGGTTGCGGCCCACCAGAGAAACGGCGCCGAAACCAGCGCGTCGCGCAGCGTCAGGTGTACCGCCGATTCGCGCGTACGCCAAGCCCCCAGATTGAACTGATACAGCACGGCGTAGAGGAGGACCACCCCGGCGCACACGGCGATTCGGGGCCCCGGCTGCCGGATTCGTGCCGCGGCCAACCGGTACCCGCGCCACGCCCAATAGATTTGGCTAACGCCAAAGAACAGCAGAAGAATTGCAAAAATGGACATCGATCCGAGTGCAATGCACTTGCTACCATTCTCCGATACTTTCCCCGCGCGCTAGGATCGAGACTGTATGCGCGCCGCCGAGTGGATTCACGTGGTCGTGTTCTCGTTCCTCGTGACGTTGGCGTGGACCCGCCGATTAGGGGGCCAGCGGCGCCTGAAGGTGACCGCCATCGGCGTCGCCGGGCTGGCCGTCACTCTCGCCTCTGCCTACGTTCTGCCCCGCGTTCTGGCGCCCCTCCCCGCCTCCGTGGTTCGCGATTGGCTGCCCGCCTCGCTGGTCCTCCTGGTCTACTGGCAAGCCGGCGAATTCTTCGTCGGTCCCGACCAGCCCTTCCAGGACCGCCTCCAGCGCCTCGATGAGCGCCTCGTCGGCCCCCTCCTGCGTTGGATCGCGAGCCGTCGCCTCGGCGTTTGGATCGCCGCCGCGCTCGAGCTCGCCTACGTCCTTTGCTACCCTATGATCCCCATGAGCATGGCGACGCTCTACCTCCTGCGCGTTGCCCGCCACGCCGATTACTTCTGGACCGTCGTCCTGATCTCGACGTACTCTTCTTACTGCCTCTTACCCTTCCTTCAGAGCCTGCCGCCGCGCGTCTACAAGGAGCCGTGGCTCACGCCGCTTCCGCATAACCCGATCCGCGCTCTCAACCTCTACCTCCTGCGCCACGCCAGCATTCACGCCAATACATTTCCCAGCGCGCACGTTGCCGCCTCCGTGGCCGCCGCTCTGGTGATCGTGACCCTCGCACCGTGGACCATCGGCCTGCTCTTTGCCGCCATCGCCATCGGCATCGCGTTCGGAACCTTCGCCGGCCGCTATCACTACGCGGCCGACTCCATCACCGGTGCCGGCGTGGCCCTGCTGGTGTTTCTGACGAAAGTGATCTTCTCCGGCCCACCGCGATGACGCACCCGAGCGGAGCTACTGCGCAGCCACCACCGGCAGCACGCTGCGCCAGATGAATTCAACTTCTTTGTAGAGGGACGCCTCTTTCAGGCGCTCGTCGTCGCCGTGCGCGCCTCCGCCTCCGGCTACCTCGCTTTCGTCGATGATGGGCCCGTAACCATAGGCCTGGACGCCCTTGGCTCGCAACTGTGCGTTATCCGTCGCACCGGTGAGCATGGAGGGAAGCGTGATGGCATCGGGGAACATCTGCCGTTGCGCGGCTTCGAACGCACGGAACATCGGGGTATCGATGCGCGAGGGGGCTCCCGGCTCGCGTCCCTGGGCGCGGTTCGGAACCACCTCTACCGCCGGATCGTTGATGAGCTGTTTCAGCCAGTCGTAGAACTTCGGCATGTCCTCGTCGGGCAGGGTACGGATATCGAGCGTCGCCTCGGCCTCCGAAGGAATCACGTTGGAGCGAAAGCCGCCCTTGAGGATGGTCGGCACCACCGAGGTGCGGAGGATCGAGTAATGGGTCAGCTCATGTTCGGCGAAATAGGCCTGGATAGCGGCCGAGCGAGCCGGGTCGGTCAGGTGAAGATAGCGATCCGCCTGCTCGGCGGTGCTGACCTTGGCCAGGCGTTCGAAGTACGTCCGCGTGGTATCGTTCAGCCGCATGGGAGGCTGATTGGCGTAAACCTTCCATATGGCCTGCGACAGGTGGGCCAGCGGGTTGTCCAGGCGCGGCCGCGATCCGTGGCCGGCCTGCCCGTGCGCGACCAGAACGACGCGCCGCGGGACTTTTTCGGTGGTGGCAATCTCCACTGTGCGCACCTTTCCGTCGCGCGACATCGCGGTTCCGCCCTCGGTGATGGCGAACTCGCAGTCGATCTCGTCCCAGTGCTGGTTGACCATGAAGCCGATCCCTACGTTGGCGCCACCCTCCTCGCCGGCCTCGCCGAGGAAGATCACGTCGCGGTCCAGCGGCACCTTCAGGCGTTTCAGCATCAGGACCACCATTAACGCAGTGGTGACCTTGTCCTTGTCGTCGATGGACCCACGCCCGTAGATGTAGCCGTCCTTGCGGAGCGCGGCGAAGGGATCCACCGTCCACTTCTCCCGCTGGACGCCCACAACATCCAGATGGCCCATGATGAGCAGCGGACGCTTTGCTCCGTCGCCCTTCAGGCGCGCGACCACGTTGCCGCGTCCGGGCTCCATTTCATAGATGCGGGCGGGAATGCCCTCGCGGTCGAGCACCGATTTCAAGTACTGGGCGGCCTTGGTTTCGTTTCCGGGCGGCGAACTGGTGTCGATGCGGATCAGGTTGGAGTAATGCTCGAAGATCTCGGACTGGAGGCTGTTCCAGTCGACGGCAAATCGGTCAGCGGCGAAAAGGGCCCGGGTCGCGAACGTGGCGGCCAACAGACCCATGCAGAGTAGTTGGCGTCGCATTGGGAAAGCATATCACGCGCTATTGCCAGCCTTCTGCCTGAAAGACCTGGCGGAGCGAGTCGTCCTGAAGCGAGACCTCCGGAAAATACGGGCCGACATACCGTCGATTCCACCATTGACCGGTCTGCCTGCGTTCGTCGGGAGAGGTGAACTCGTAACGGTAAAGATCCGCGCGGACGAACCGCGGTGGACGATCGGGGAACGGATTGGAACGAAGCAGACTCATCGTGCCCCGATCACCCTCGAGCAGCTTGCCCATGAAGTGGACAAACCACGGATGACGCGAGTAGTCGTCCATGGCCGCAAACCACATGAGCCAGTCGAGCCGGAGATGGTACGGCGCGATCTGCGGCGGACACCGGCCCGGGTCCGTGGGTTTGGCGCGAAATTCGTACTCGCGCCATTCACTGGAGGGTCTGGGGGCAGGGTCGCTTGTTCCCTCGACCACCACTTCATAGCGCGTGCGCGTGATTCCACCGAATGCTCCGTATGTGCCCACCAGGTGCAAGGGGTTGAAATTCGTGTTCATGATCTGGTGCGGCGATAGCATGTTCGCGATCGGCCGTACGCTCAAAACGAAAGTCAGAACGGCCAGTAGACCCACGGCGATTCTGTGCAGCAGCGACGCCGGGTGCAATTCCGGGCCAGTCCGCGTCCGCGAGAACACTTTGAGGAAGCGGTCGTCGAGGGCGGGAATGGCGAGCACGATCGTTAGCAGATTCAGCCACGAAAGATTTCCGCTAGCCATGATGAGGAACTGAAACGCGATCGTAACGATAGCCGCGATTGACGCCACGGGCTGCAGCAGGAAGTATCCCCAGGGCACCACGATTTCGGCGAAGTGGTTCACCCAGACTCCTGCCTGGTGCGTCCACTCCGGCCCCCAGTGAAAATACCAGCTCAAGGGATTCGGCATGGGTTGGGTCTGGTAGTGGTAATCGAGGCAACTCATGTCGCGCCAGCAGGGATCCCCGCGCAGTTTGATCAACCCGGCGCCGAACATCACGCGGAAACAGAGCCAGCGCAGCAACACGATCATCACCATCTGGGGCGCGACTGCCCGGCTACCCAGGAAGATGCCGTAGAATCCCGCTTCCAGCAGAATGGACTCCCATCCGAACCCGTAAAAGACCTGGCCGACATTCACGAACGAGAGATACAGAACCCAGAGAGCTCCCCAGACCGCTGCTGAAATGAGGGTCGAGTAGCGTTCCGAGACTCCTGCGAGGGCAAGGCAGGAGAGCACGATTCCCAACCACGCGGCTGAAGTAAAGGCCCAGTCCTTGGGCGCCAGCCAAAAGAGGCTGGGGGAAGCGTGAAACGGAACCTGCCGGATCCACAGATGCACCGGAAGCAAGCCGCGCTCGCCCAGCAGCGGCTTGAACTGGTTCAACGCATTCAGGAATGCGATCAGATAGACGAGCGCGAGGCCGCGCCGGAACGCGGTTCGCGCCAGCCGGTAGTTGCCGGCAGTCCAACCGAAGCTCACGGGCAACTTATCAAGCGACGGGAGCCCCCACCCTTGGCCGTCAGAACAATCCCGCCAGAGAGGCCTTGCCCAACGTCCAGATCACCCAGGGAACGAAGACCGCGGTCATAGCGCTGCCCGTCGAAAACTTCCTGCCGCCGGCAGCTTTCAGTCCTGTGCCGATCAGGAAGAGGGTCCATAGCGTGAAGAGATCCAGCGAGCTGGCCAGTGAATAGACGAACTTCGAACCGGTCGCCGGATCCATGAAGGCGCCGGGATTGAACACCAGCGGGTTCTGGAGGTTGAAATCCTCCGGGTTCTTCATGAACATCACCGCGATCGCCAGAATCGCGAAGATCACCCCTGGCAAAGAGCCATAGACCACTGCCGCGTAGGCCTGTTTGAATCTGACGGGTGCCGACATGATGCCCTTGACGATGCCGAGCAGGATCGCCGCCCAGATCAGGTAGGTAATCGGGATTCCGAGCAGCACCCCGCAATAAGCGAAGACGGGCGTGAAGCGGGTCTGCATCTGAATCGCCTGCTCTTTCGCCTCGGGCGTCATCTGCTGCGCGCGCGAGCTGAGCTCGAACTGGTGACGGATCATCCGTTCCCAGCCTACATGCTGTGCAAACAGATACAGATAAACCAGGCTGACAACAATTATCAGTATCAGCGGCACCCAGAAGCCCGGGCGCGCGGCGATGTCCTCGAATGCCTTTTTGGGCTCGAAAAATACTCCGGTTAGCCGCGAGACTTCCCCCATCCCTTGCGGCTCGGGTTCATTCGCACTCAATGTTTCGGGAGTCATAATGTGTTAGTAGGTTCCAGTGCCTCGACAAATCCCAATCATCTTAGCCCTTGCCCTGGCAGGCTGCAAGCCCACCGAGGAAAGCCACATGAAGGCGATCATCGGAGCCGTGCTCATGGACGGCGCGGGCGGGCCGCCGGTCACCAATTCCGTCGTGGTGACCGCGGGCGAGAGGATCCGCGCGGCGGGCCCGGCCTCCGCCATTCCCATTCCGGCCGAGGCCGACAAGATCGATGGTTCGGGCCGATTTCTGGTTCCGGCCATCGTGGACATCTACGACGGCTCCGGGCGGAATGTTCCCGGCGTGGTTCATCTATTCAAGAAGGATGAAGCCGAGTTCGAAAAGGCGCGTGACGCCAAGGCCGCCATCGTAGGCCACATTGCCACTTTGGCCGATGCCGAATGGATGGTGGCCAACGGCGCGACCGCCTTCGTGGGCATGATCCGCGACACAGAAGCCATAGATCCCGATTTCATCGCCAGGCTGCGCGACTTGAGAATCTGCTTCGCCCCGGCCCTCGTGCAGGCCGCCCAGGACCTGGCCGTCTGCCAGCGCAACACGTACAAGCTGTTTCGCGGCGGCGTACCCATCGCACTGGCCACCGGCGGCGGCGACCCGCTGCGAGAGGCCGAGTTGCTCTCCGACGCCGGCATCCCGCCGCAGGACGTGATCGCCGCCATTACGCACAATAGCTCGATCGTCCTCCGCAATCGCGAGAGCGGCGTGCTTGCCGCGCCCGCGCGCGCCGACCTGCTGCTGCTCTCGGCCAACCCGGGAGAAGACATCCGTAACCTCCGCAAGGTCGCGCTGCGCATGACCGCGGGAGAAATCGCGCGGTGAGCACTCACGACGAAGCCGCGCAATCGTTCGCGGTCAAGCGGGCCCAGGTGGAGTTTCACAACTTCGCCTCCCTCGGCGAGCCCGAGCGCGCGCTGGCGCACTACGAAGATGAAAACCGGCGGCGCGCGCGCATCATCGAGCGGAACCGCGATTTCATCGGCACAATCACGCCGTTTCTCGAGATCGGCGCCAACGCCGGGCACACCAGCTACATGCTGGCCAACCAGTTCGGCGGCGAGGGCTTCGCGCTGGATATCTCCGCCGACGCCCTGCGGCACGGCATCGCGCTCATGGACCGGTGGAAGCTTTCGCGCGCGCCGGTACGGGTGGCCGGCGACGCCCTCAACCTCCCGTTTCGCGACGGCTCGCTCCGCTTCGTCATGGCCTGCCAGGTGCTCAGCCAGTTCATGGACATCGAAAGCGTCTTCGTCGAAGTGAATCGCGTGCTCATGCCCGGCGGCGTATTCCTTTTCACCGAAGAGCCGCTGCGGCGCCGGCTCACCCTGCGACTCTATCGCGCCCCCTACCAGGACCGCATGAAGCCGTGGGAGCGCAAGCTCTTCGACTGGGGCCTGCTCGGCTACCTGGTGCGCGACGTGATCGGCGCCGAACAGGAAGAGAGCTTCGGCATACGCCAGAACCACCGCATGTACCTGGGCGACTGGCGCCGCGTGATGGCGCGCCATTTCGCCGAGATCCGCTGGGAACTCTTTGTGCCCGAACGCGGATGGGGAGAGCGCATCGTGAAGCGCGCGGTACGCTCCGATTGGCGCGCCGCCAAGCTGCTGGGCGGAACGCTGGCGGGCATGTGCCGTAAGGCGGGCACGGCGCCGACGGCCGGGGACATGCCGCCGTTCGAGACGCTGCTGCGCTGCCCCGATTGTCACGTGGGACAGGCCTTCAGCCTGTCCCAGGCCGAAGGCCTGTCGCATCCTTGCGGCTATCGAGCTACCGATGACGGCGGCGTGTACAACCTGCTCCCCACCAAACTCCGCGCCGAACTCTATCCGGGCGATCGCGCGGACGTCATCGATTTCTCGCTTCCCGGCCATTCCGAACGTCTCCGGGACGGCTGGTCCGATCTCGAGGGCGAATTCGGCAATCGCTATCGATGGATCGGCGCCCGGGCCACCGCCGTGTTGCACTCCGTGAGCCGAGGGGCACCGCGGTTGCGAGTCCGCGGCTTCGCCCACCCCGGCCAATTTGAAAAAGGCCATCCTGTCGTGGATCTCACGGTCAACGGCACGCGGGTGGCGCGCCACTCGCTTGAGCGCGTCGGCCTTTTCGTCATCGAAGCCGACTTGCCTGATGCGGAAACATACACCGTCGAGATCGCCGCCTCTCCCACCTGGACGATTCCGGAAGACGACCGGATCTTCTCCGTCAATATCAGCATGGTCAGGCTGGTTGGCCGCGAATAATTTGAAACAAACCGGCCCCGATCTGCGTAATAAGCTGAGCGAGGAGACCTATGCGCGCTACCATTTTTCTGCCCGCGGTTGCCGCGGCGTCCCTGGTACTCGCCGGATGCGATTTCGAGGACCTCGGCGGCCTGGAGCGCTATTCGGAGGATTTCCACTATAGTTACCCGTTGAAGACCGGAGGCCGGGTCACCGTGGAGGGCTTCAACGGGTCCATCGAAATCTCCCCCTGGGACCAGCAGACCGTCGATATCAGCGGCACCAAGTATGCCCGCTCGCAGGAGGGCACCGCCTCTATCCGCATCGATATCGATCATCAGCCCGATTCGATCACGGTCCGTGCGGTGCGGCCGTCCATGCGCAACGGCAACTTCGGCGTACGCTACGCGATCAAAGTGCCTCGCGGCGCCGTCTACGATCACCTCACCACGTCCAACGGCGCCATCCGCGTGTCGGACGGTATGGGACCGGCGCGCCTGAGGACCTCGAACGGCCGCATCGACGTGGAGCACCTTCGCGGCGATTTGCATGCCGAGACCAGCAACAGCTCGGTCGAGGTACAGGATAATGATGGCCCGGTCGAAGCGCACACCTCCAACGGGCACATTCGTATCGATGGCCTGCGCGGCGGGTTGGAAGCAACCACTTCCAACAGCAGTATTCACGCGTCCATCACGCGCGCGGGGGATTCGGTCCGCGTGCAGAGCTCCAACGGCAGCATCGATCTCACGTTGCCGCCGGGCGCCCAATGCCCCGTGCGCGCCCACACCAGCAACAGCGGCATCACCCTGCACCTGCCCGCCGATCTCAACGCCGACCTGAGCGCCCAGACCAGCAACGGCTCCATCAGCTCCGATTTCGAAATGCGCATGCGCGGCGAGATCAGTAAACATCATCTGGAAGGAGCCATCGGCAGCGGCGGCCCGTTGATCGATCTCAGCACCAGCAACGGCGGAATCCGCATCCTGCGATAATCGCGAGAAAGGCGCCGCGCCCGTGCTATTGCGCCGGCATCGCGCCGCGGATGTATTCGGCGATCTCGGAGGCGCGCACCCGCGCGGTGTGCATGTAGGTCTCGTTCTTGATGATCCGGTCGAGCGTCGGCAGGTATTGCTCCAGCCCCACCAGCCGCTTCTGCTCGATGGCCGCGCCGAGCTGGGACACGGCCTTGAACACGCCCAGCTTGTCGTACTTGGCCGCGCGATCGAGGTCGACGCGGTGCTGCGCCGATTCCGTCATGCGCTCGAACCAGTCCCACAAACTGCGCGCCGACGGGTCCTCGGAGTAGTTAAACTGGACCTCGTGCTTCTCGTCGCCTTTTTCGCAGCGAAACGTTTTGGTGCCCATGAAGGCGACCTTGAGCCCGGATTCGACCGGATGCTTGAACCAGTCGAGCTTCTCGGCCAGGCCGTAGACTTCGGTGGTTTCGGCGGCCGTCAGTTTGAACTTCAACGGGAACTCGTCGTCCGGCGCCTCGCGGTAATCCACCTGCCCGTCGGGGTCGAGCGTCACTTGCACGTAGGCCGGCACGCTACCGGGAAATGCCTTTGAATAGAAGAGTCGCGGCTGGTCCCCCGCGAACATGGCGCCTGCGAAAAGCAATAGCAGAGTCAGCTTCATCGGACTTCCCGTGCCAGCCTCCGGCTGGTGGCTTCGTGCGTGGCGTGGCAGATGGCGATGGCCAGCGCGTCAGCCGCATCTTCGCTGGCAACCGCTTCCGGCAACTGCAATAGCGACCGCACCATCAACTGCACCTGGCTCTTCTCGGCCCGGCCATATCCCACGACGCTCATTTTCACTTCCAGCGGAGAGTACTCCGCCAGCTCCACCCCGGCCTCCGCGATGGAGAGCAGGGCGACTCCTCTCACGTGCGCCAGCTTCAACGCCGTTTTGGCGTTGGCCGAATGAAATACCTCTTCCACGGCGGCGCTCTCGGGAGCAAACTCCCTCAGCAGGCCGCGCAACCCCCCGGCAATCTCTTTCAGCCGCCGCTCGAAGGGCCACTTGGGACTGGTGCGAATGACCCCCAAAGCGATCATGCGGTGCGTCTGCCCGTCGCTCTCGATTACGCCGTAGCCGGTACGTTCCGACCCGCAATCGATGCCCAGCACCCGCACCTTTATTCCGCCAGCGCCGCCAACTCCTTTTCGTCGATATCGAAGTTGGAGTAAACGTTCTGCACGTCGTCGTGCTCTTCCAGTGCCTCGCTCAGCCGCAGCATCCCGCCGGCGTTCTTGCCTTCCAGCTTGATCAGGTTCTTGGGCACGAAGGCGATGGATGCGTCTTCGTGTGGAATCCCGTTGGCTTCCAACGCCTTGAGCACGGCTTCGTGAGCTTCGGGAGCGGAGAGCACTTCCCAGCGCTCGCCCTCGCTGCGCAGATCGTCGGCGCCGGCATCGAGCACAATTCCCATGAGCTGATCCTCGCCGGCCTTGTCAGCCGGAACGAAGATCTGGCTCTTGCGCTCGAACATCCACGCCACGCTGCCCTGCTCGCCCATGTTACCGCCGTTCTTACTGAAAACATGGCGAATCTCGCTCACGGTGCGATTGCGGTTGTCAGTGGCCACATTGACCAGGACGGCCGCGCCGCCGGGTCCGTACCCTTCGAACATGACTTCTTCGATCTGCCCGCCTTCCAGTTCGCCGGTGCCGCGCATGACCGCCTTCTTGATGTTGTCCGCGGGCATCGATACGGCCTTGGCGGCCAGGATGGCGGTCCGCAGACGCGGGTTGCCGTCCGGATCGCCCCCGCTACGGGCGGCGATGGTGATTTCTTTTATGAGGCGCGTGAACGCTTTCCCGCGCTTGGCGTCGAGTGCCGCCTTCTTGTGTTTGATGGTGGCCCATTTGGAATGGCCTGACATGTGAACCTCTCGCCCGCAGGTCCCCGACGCATGCCGGGTGGGCTATGTTGTTATGATTTCAACTTTTTCAGGGTAGCAGAATCGGAAATCCCGGTAAAGCGCGGCGGCTCGCAATTTCCGGACCATCAGCGGTTGCCGCGGAGTTCGCGAATCACCTGCGCAGCAGTCCGACGGGCTTGGACCGGCTTCGTCTGCTGCGTACGGTCCAACCATTCCCGCATCGTCGGCTGGTAGGCGATGCGCTCCAGTTCCCGCTTGAGAAATCGGAGAGGCTCACGCCCTCGTGCGCCGCCTTCGATTTCAGGGTGCTGTGTAGCGCGTCTGGGACATTCCGCAGTTGGATCATCTTGGACATGCGTTCAACGTAGAAACTTGTGAAGCAGATGTCAACGCGGTCAAACTACGAAGTCGGTGCTACGCCACCAGACCCACAAACCTCGGGTCGTATCCCGGGAACACGCCTTTCACCGACGGATTGCCCAGATGGCGCGCCACCAGCTCGCCGAGTACGTCGCGGAAATCGGTAGTCAGCGCGAGATCGCGGCCTTCGTAGAGCTGCTCCTTTTCCAACCCTGGCCACTTGCCGTAGACCCTGCCGCCTTTGACGTCGCCGCCCATGACGAACATGCAGTTGGCATGGCCGTGGTCGGTGCCGCGATTGCCGTTCTCGTGCGCGGTGCGGCCGAACTCGCTCATGGTGACCACCACGATGTCCTGCATGCGGTCGCCCATGTCCTTCCAGAAGGCCGTGAGCGCGCCGCCAAACTCGCGCAGCAGATTCGGAAGTTGGCCTTCGCTGGGGCGCTGGCCGAGCTCGTTGGTGTGATGGTCCCAGCCGCCGACATCGGCGAAGGCCATCTCCACCCCGACGTCGCTCTTGATGAGCTGGGCGATCTGTTGCAGGCTCTGGCCCAGACGCCCGCGCGGATAATCGGCGCCGGCGGCGGGTGTGTAGCCCTGGCGCTGGATGGCCTGCAGCATCGACATGGCCTCGAACGTCTCGCGGCCGGTGGCCTGAAGTATCGGGTCCTTGGCCGCGGCGTACATCATTTCGAGCTGCTTCGCCGCCTCCGGATTGCGCACCTGGAAGCTCTCGATGGATTGCAGCGCGATCGCTGGCTCGGGGCCGCGCATCGACCGCGGCAGAGTCTGGCCGAGCGCGACGGCACGCACCGGCGAGACTCTGCCCTCCGCCTTGGGAAGCGCGCGATTCATCCAGCCGTCCTGGGTGGCCTTGAGGCCTGGCGTGCCCGATTCCATGTAGTCCTGCGCGTCGAAGTGCGAGCGCGTGGGGTCGGGCGAACCTACGGCATTGACGATCGCCAGGTGCTGCTGATCGTAGAGCGGCTTGAGCGGTGCGAGCGACGGGTGCAGACCGAAGAAGCCGTCGAGATCGATGGCGGAATCGTCCTTCCTGGAGAGATCGCCGGTGGGGCGCGGAATCCCGATGGTCGGGCGCAGCCGGTAGTAGGCCGCCTCGCCGTGCGGCACCACGACGTTGAGCCCGTCGGCGGCGCCGCGCTGGAAGATCGCGACCAGGATCTTTTTGCGCGCGCCGGGCGCGTCGGCATAGAGGGCACGCTGCAGCCACAGCGGTGCGCTGCCCACGCCAACCATGGCGAGGGCGCTGTTGCGGAGGAAAATTCGACGAGTCGGCATGGTTACCTCTTTTGAAACTCCGGTGAACCGAGCGCGGCGCCCGCGGCTTTGGCGATGTCCACCTTCACGCCCGGAACCTTATTATCCGCGAGTTGGATGGCGAAGTTCATGCGCGCCATAAGGCCGGCGGAGTTTAGCCACTCTCGGCTGTTATTGGAATAGCCGGTGGGCTCCTGCTTACGGTAGAGCGGCTCGCCGAGCTGCGCCACCTGGTTGGCCAGCGGGAACGCATAGTCGATATCGGCATTGACCGCACGCGCGGCGCTGGCGACGACTTCGAGCGGGCTCTTCATCTTCGATTGGTAAGCAGCCACGCTGTAGAATTCCTTGCTCTCGAGCATCGTCTTCATTACCGCGCGCAGGTCGCCCCCGGTTTTCGTGAAGGTCTCGGCCATACGCTCCACCAACGCTTCAGGAGGGTCGTCGGCCACGAAGCGCATGGCCAGCTTCTTCGAAATGAAGTGCGCAGTCGCCGGATGGTGCGCCACGATGTCGAGCACCTTTTCGCCGTCTTCCATGCCGCCGCCCGCGCGAATCTTCACGCCGAGCACCGTCTTCTCGCCGTCATCGTGCGTCCGGCGATTGAAGACGAACGTGCCGCCACGCTGAGGCTGCTGGATGGTCCAGCCGGTGAAGCAGCGCGCGGCTTCCGTCACGTCTTTCTGGGTGTAGCCGCCATCGACTCCGAGCGTATGCAGTTCGAGCAGCTCGCGGCCGTAGTTTTCGTTGAGGCCGCTCGCGCCCTTCCTTGCGCGGACTTGCGGCGCGTTGGGGCCAACCGACTGCCAGTTGTCCAGGTAGAAGAGCATGGCCGGGCTCTTGGCGGTGGCCTCCAGCAGGTCTTTAAACTTGCCGAGCACGTGCGGGCGGATGGCTTCGCGCTCGTATTCGGTGACCATGTAACGGTCGGCGCCCTTATCGAGGAACACGTTGAAGTGATTGAACCAGAAGTCGGTCAGCACTTCCTCCAACTGCCGGTTGCTGTACACCGCGCGGAGCAGCTTACCTTCCATCAGGTCGCGCGCCACCACCTGCTGCGGGCCGTTGGACAGCTCGATGCGGCGGCGAACCTCGGGCGACGCCACCGAGAACAGGTTCTGCCGCATGCCCGCGGGAAGCGCGGCCATGACCTCGTCCTGTTTGGCCTTGTCGAGTGCCAGGAACGTGTCCAACCGCTGCTGCGGCGTACCCTGCCGGAGGGTCTGGATCTGCTGCGGAGTGAGCAGCTCATTGAGCTTCTTGACGTCGGGAGCGGGCGGGGGCTGGTTGGGGTCCTGCCCCGCAGCCTGGCGCTTCTCGAAGCGTTCCACCAACCTGGTCAGCATCATCCTCCGCTCGGGATCGCTGGGGAACGGCATCTGGCCATTGACCATCTGGCGGACCATCTGCGGCGTGGGATAGTTGCGGACGAGCTCGGTACCCGACATGCGAAGGGTGTCCATGGTCTTGAGCTTTTCCGTGAGCGCCGGGTTTTCAGTGATGGTTTCGGGGTGAAGCTGTTGGTCGATCCACTTTTTCAGGCCCAGCGCCTTGACCGCCTGCGCGTCGCCGGGACGAGGTCCGAAGGTGAGTCGGTTCAGCGCCTGAAGAATCCTTTGCTCGTTAGCAATCTGCTTTTGAAATTCCCGAGCCTCGGCGCCGGTCTTCTTCTTGGCCCAGGCGGAGACAGCGGGAAACGCGGCGAGGCTCAGAACCACAGCCAGCCCAAGAATTACCCGGTTACGCATCTCTTACCCTCTATGACTCATTAAACTCCAATTTGCAGAGTGAGTTGCGGAGGGCGGCATTAAAGGAGTGTAAATGGGCTTCAGCGGACGATTCGCCGGGCATATGATGAGGCATGAGCCGGATTCTCGCAGCTTCTATCATCCTGACCCTGGGCGCGGCCGTGCTCTCCGCACAGAGTGCTGGACGGACCGTCCAAGCCACCGGCAGCGCCACGATTCTGGCTGCTCCCGACCAGGCGCAGATCGACGCCGGCGTGGTCACGAGCGCTGCCACGGCGCAGGATTCCGCGCAGCAGAATGCGACACTGACCACCGCGGTGCTCGCGGCCGTGAAGGCCGTTCTTGGGTCGTCCGGAACGGTTCAGACTGTGAGCTACTACGTGACGCCCCGCTACAGCACAGCCGCCGGCCAAACCAACGTGATCGTCGGTTACACGACCGCGAATACGGTTCGCGTCACCACGGGCGACCTGAGCATCATCGGTAAGCTGATCGATGCCGCCAATCAGGCGGGCGCCAATTCGGTCGGCAATCTCAGCTTCGGGCTCCAGGATCCCGAGCCCAAGGTGCAGCAGGCGCTGACTCAGGCGACCAAGCAGGCCATGGCGCATGCTGCGGCCATCGCTTCGGGGTTGGGTGCAACTCTGGGTACGGTCGTAACCGCTCAGGAGGGCAGCTCCTATGCTCCGGTTGTTGTGCCTGCCGCCACCGCCGGCGGAGCGGTCACCACCCCCGTACAGACCGGAACGGTGAGCGTGTATGCGTCAGTCACGGTGACTGCGCAATTGCAGTAGGAAGACGCTTCCGTCAACTCGCCGACCGCAGGTACAACACGATCGAACGGCGGTACCTGCGCAGGGAGTCGAGATACCTCCAGGCGTGACGTTCCACCATGGAGTTCACAAGAAAACTCGCGTTCAGTTGCTTACGCGCAAACGCCACGGCGGCACGGCGGCGGCTGAGGTCGTCCCAGGAGTCGATGCGGATCATGGTTACCGAATTTGTGCCTGCTCGCAGTCCTACATATCATCCCCATTGAGGGGTAGCCGACGCTACGATGGGGGGATTCGGCGGTAGAGTGAAACTATGGAAACCACCACTCTCGGAGGGGGCTGCTTCTGGTGCCTGGAAGCGGTGTACGACGAAATGGAGGGCGTCCTTTCGGTGGAGTCCGGCTATATGGGCGGCACGATGGCGAATCCGGATTACCGCTCCGTATGCACCGGACGCACAGGCCATGTAGAAGTCGCTCAGGTGACGTTCGATCCGGCAGTAACGACATTCCGCGAGATCCTCGAAGTATTCTTCGCGATCCACGACCCCACATCGATGGATCGGCAGGGCAACGATTCGGGACCGCAGTACCGGTCTGTGATCTTCCATCACGGCGAGGAACAGCGCCGGACAGCGGAGACTATGATCGCCGAGTTCGATCGGGAGGGCGTGTTCGGAAGGCCCATCGTCACCGAACTGCGCCCGGCGGGCACATTCTACATCGCCGAGGACTATCACCAGGAGTACTTCCGTAACAACGCGAGCCAGCCCTACTGCGCGTTCGTGGTTTCTCCCAAGGTGCGCAAATTCCGCGAGAAATTCGCGGCCAAGCGCCGAAAGGGAGCGGCGTCGGGGTCAGTCTAGGAGAACCGCCCTGCAGACGTTGGCTCAGGCGGTGGCTTCTGCCAGCGTCCCGAACATTGGCATGAGGTTGTCCACACCGGTCATGCTGAATATGCGGCGGATGCGCTGGTTCGCCCCCACCAGCTTGAGCTCGCCGCCCGCCTTTTTGGCGTTGGTCAGACAGGAAACCAGCGTACCGACGCCCGAGCTGTCCACGTACTCGAGGCCGGTCACATCGAGGATGAATTTCTTCTGGCCTTTCTGCAGCAGCCCATTAAACCCGGCATTCAGCTTCTCGGTTTCGCCTCCCAGGGCCAGCCGGCCGGAAACGGTGATCACCGCCCAACCGGACTCGAGGTGCTTCGTATCCACAGCCATTGTTAGAGAATACACCAAAGTGTCCGCGACGCGCCCTTACTGAACCACCGGCGAGTAAGTGGTCTGCGTGCTGCTCACGACGGTGGCTGTTACCGACCCGCTATCGAGTCCGCTGGCGGTGAAGGGGACGGTGGCGGCGGTGGAGCTCAGCGACACCGTGATCGGGCCGGCGTATAGAGCGCGCAAGAACGCGGCGGGTATGGTGAACGTCCCCGCGGACGGCGCCACATTGCACTGCAGGACAGAGTTGTAGATCGAGTTGGCAGATGCGATGCTCACCGTCACATAGCCTGCCGGATCGCCGCCGTTCCACGTGAAGACCAGCGGGCTCGACCCGCTGATTGTCCCGCCCATGTAGGCCAGAGGGTTGGTCCAGACCGCGGGCGCAGGCATGTTGAGCGTTGCGGTGAACGGCCCAACGTCGGAGCCACCGGTGCTGGCGAACGAGTAGCTTCCCTGCGAAAGGCGCGCCGGCGACTTGGCGATGAAGTAACCTCCGGATGACGTGTTGGCGGCCGACATCTGCCCTGGGGGTCCCGTGACCATGATGGCGTCTCCCGCGTTCAAGCCGGTGCCGGGGTGCGTGGGCGTGGCGGTGACCGGAGAAACGCTGATGCTGCAGGATCCGATCGAGGGGTTGAGCCGGGTGGTCGAGTTCACCACGGTACCGAGGTCCATTGAGAAGAAAGCCGCGGAGAAATCGATCTCGCCGGATGCCAGGCTGGTAAGGCTAACCTGTCCGCTGCGCAGCACGCCGCTGCGCTCGGCGGCGATCAGCTCGGAAGCACGGTAGCTGAGCGGATCGTCGCACTCGGCGCCCGAAGCAGCCACGGAGATCGTGCCGAAATTGCTCACCACGCCGCCGGTCACCGCCGCCACCGGAACATAGCAGCCGGAGATGCCCTGCGGCACGTCGAAGACGATCTGGTCGACGGCGGCACAGCAGCCGGCGCGCCCGGCGTAACGCACGTTGGCCTGCACGCCGCCTACATAGAGCGAATCCAGGTAGGGTAGAGCGCCGGGCAACGGCCCCGATGTTTCGTCGCCGGTGACCGGTCCGAGCCCGGTGCCCCACAGGATGACGGTCTGGCCGGGTTGGGCGGACGCCGTCAGCGTATTCAGCGGCGTGTAATTCTGGTTCGCGAAATTCTGTGCCACCGCCGGACCCCATGCCGACTGGCTGTGCGTGAAGATGCCGAAGGCGCTGCGCACGACGTGGATCGGCACCGACGTGCTGGCCAGGTTTTGATAGCTGATCACCAGCGATCCATCGCCTTCGGGCGCGTTGGAGGGCATGATGGCCGCCACCTGGTTGATGGAAGTGTAGACCATCGGGCACGCGGCGTTAAAGGCCCCGATCGAAATCAAGACCCGGGTGCCGGCGAGACCGTCGGATGTGGGCAGCGGGTAGCTGGTGGCCGGCACGAGCGAGACCGGGCCCAGCGCCGAGCCGAAGACGAGAAAGATGGAGCCACGCGCGATGCCGTAGTTCGCAAACGCCGGCGACAGGTAGCTGGCCGCGTTCACCACGCCATTCGGGTTAATCGTTGGCTGAAACGGGTTGGCGGCGGAGACGACCGAAGCCGAGGCCAAGATGAGAGAGAAAGCATGGGTCCGCATGTTGAGCCTACACGTCTCGATTATGCGGGCAAACACCGGAGTGCGCGCGGTGCGATTCTTCACCAAATTAACCGTGGTTAGCGCGAATTGAAACGGTCACGCCACCGGCAATTCTTCGTCGAAGCATACCGCCACCTTGCCGCAGCGGCCGTCGGCCATCAGCGAATACGCGTCGGCCACCTTGTCCAACGCGAAACGATGGGTCACGAGGTCCGCGGGGTGGAGGTTCCAATGCACCAGGCGCTCGACCAGCTCCTCCATGAGCCATGTCGAAGTCACCCAGGAGCCGAAAATGGTTTTCTGGTCGTGGATGATATCGGGCGACGGGTTGAACTCGACGCGGCCACCTTCGCCTAGAAAGACGACACGCCCCCACTTGCGTGTGGCGCGGATGGCGGTGGCGCGCGCCGCGTCGTTGGCGGAGCAATCGATGGCGCGCTCGACTCCGTTTCCCGCGGTCAGCGCGCGCACGGCGGCGACGTTATCCGCACCGCTGGGCAGAACTTCATCGCACAGCTTGAGGTCGAGCGCGAGCTGCATGCGCTCGCGGATCACGTCGATGCCGATGATGCGCCGTGCGCCCAGCTTGCGGCAGAGCGCCCCGGTCGCCAGGCCCAACGGACCCAGGCCGGTGATCAGCACCGCGTCGTTGCCGCTGATGCCGATCTTTTGCAGGCCCTCGTAGACAGTGCCGAAGCCGCAGGCCACCTGCGCGCCGTCCGCGTAAGTCAGCTCGTCGGGCAGCCAAATCAGGTCTTTCTCTTCGGCGAGCAGGTAGTCGGCCATGCCGCCATCGCGCTGCCATCCGTAGGCGCGACGATACTTTTCGCTGGTGCAGGAGATCATGTATCCGCGCCGGCAATCGTTGCAGACGCCGCAGCCGGAGATGTGATACACGATGACGCGGTCGCCCTCGGCGAAGCGCCGGCAGCCGGGACCGCTCTTGACGATTTGACCGCAGGGCTCATGGCCCGCGATCACGCCCTGGTACCCTTCCGGTCCCTTGCCGAGATGCTCGTGGTAAATGCAACGGATGTCGGAGCCGCAGATGGTGGAGGCCTTCATGCGTAGCAGCACTTCGCCGTGGCCGGGCGTAGGAACCGCGGCTTCCTTCAGCTCCACCGTGCTGTTGCCGGGCAGGTATGCGCCTTTCATTGATTGATCACTCCGTCCAGATCCCAGAGGTCTTCCCAGCTTTGGCCGGCTTTCCATAGAAACACCTGACCCTTGATCAGCCGGCAGTTCTTGTCGATGCCGGCGATGGCGCGCATGTCCTCGCCGGAGAGAGGCGGACTGACCACGCCCTGCAGGTTGGCCAGGTAGTTCTGCCGCTTGACCGAGAAGGGAATCGGCGTTGCGCCGAGCTGGCAAGCCCACTTCACGCAAACCACCGCCGGATGCGCACCCAGCCGCTGCGCGATCCCGACGATCACCGGGTCTTCGACATCGACGGTGTCCTCGGGAGTGCGGTCGCGCTCGGGACGCCCCGGCGAGCCGATCGGACTGTAGGCGATGGGCGGGATGCCGCGATCGACCAGATAGCGGAACAGCTCCGGCTGCTGCATGTGCGGATGCATTTCGAGCTCGTTGACGGCGGGCTTGATGCGCGCATCGCGCAACAGAAGATCGAGCTTGGGGATGGTCATATTGCTGGTGCCGATGTGGCGAACCAGCCCGAAATCCACCAGCTTCTCCATCTGCCGCCAAGTGCGCATGTAGTTTTCGTGGATATAAGGCTGGGCGTCGGCGCTGCGGGAAGTCACGTCGCAACCCGGCGGATGAAAGTTCGGGAACGGCCAGTGGACGAGGTACACGTCCAGGTAGTCGAGCTGAAGGTCGGCGAGCGACTTGCGGCAGCTCGGGATCACATCAGCTTCGCCGTGCTTGTCGTTCCAGAGCTTGCTGGCGATCCACAGTTCCTCGCGCCCGATGCCGCTGCTTAGAATCTCGCGGAACGAATGGCCGATGCGGTCTTCGTTGGCGTAGACGCTGGCGCAATCGAAGTGGCGATAGCCGGCCGCGGCCGCGTCCTTCACCGCCGCCGCCACCTCATCGGCGGAAACGCGATCGCTTCCGAACGTGCCCAGCCCGATGGCGGGCATGCGCGCGCCGGTATAAAGCGTGCGATGCGGGACGAGTGCGGGATCGACGCCCGGCGAGGCGGGGGTAGTACGCATGAGCGGTAAAGCTCTATGGTACCGGTCCGCGGGCCTTTCCGGGCAAACAAGCCTCAATGGGTTATGGGCCCACTGGTACTCAGTTGCGCGCCAAGCCCGGCAACTTGTGCAACCCTGGATACTAGCGCGTCATGCGCACCCATAGACGTGGCTCGCCGGACCCACGATACATCGGAGGCGCTTGTGAGGCGTTCGGTCTTCCCGGTTTCCATACTCGCGGCCGCAGTTTCGTGTGTGCCCGCGCACGCCATCGTTGTGGCGGCAGGCGACCCGAACGCCAATCTCGTCGTCGGTTCCAACGACTTTTTCGGGACGCTCAACCTTAGCGGCGTGGTCGAGGTGAGCAGCGCTCATGGCGCCTGCACCGGGGCGCTGTTAGGCGACGGCGTCTCAATCCTGACCGCTGCGCACTGTGTGGCGGACGCATTCGGCAGCCCCGATTATTCGGGTCTGCAGGCGCGCTTCACCGGGCCGGCCAACAACGGTCCCGGGACCGGCGGCTACACTTTCATTTCGGCGGCGGCGGCATTCGTCAATCCGGGCTGGACGGGCGACGTGTCCCTGGGAGGCGATCTTGCGGTGCTGCGGCTCAGCCAGCAGGCTCCGTCATACGCCGCTCGCTATTCGCTCTACACCGGATTGATGACCACCAGCCCAATCGTCATGGTCGGATTCGGTTACGGCGGCACGGGGCTCACCGGCGCGGACCCGGCTAACTACCCGATCAACGGCGCGCTGCGCGCGGGCACCAATGCGTACGTGACCAATGGGTCTGACCCGCGAATCGGCTTGTCGTCGCAATCCCTGATCGGGCAGTTCTACCAGGCCGGCAACGACTCGACCAACGCGCTCGGGGTCTCCAGCCCGTACAGCGCGCCGGACGAAGTCGATCTTTCCCCCGGCGATTCCGGCGGGCCATCGTTCTACGACGGGCAGATCATCGGGGTGCACGATTTCATCGCCTGCTTCCCGGACCCCAACAACTCCTCGATCTGCGCCGTGCCGCCGTCGATCACCACGACTGAGGGCTCCTACTTCGGGCAACTTTTCGGCGATACGTCGGTGGCGGCAAATGCGGATTGGATAACCGCGCAGGAAGACGTTCCCGAGCCAGCTACCGCCGGACTGGTGATGATCGGCATCGCCGCAGGCTTCGCCGCGCGATTGAGGCGGGCCGCGAAAACCAGGATCGGCTGATTCAGTTTCCTGCCGCAACTTTCTCCGCGCTGTCCACCACCAGGAAATCAACCGGGGCTTTCTGCGAGGTCAGGGTCAATCCGAGCTGCTCCCGCATCGCCATCATGATGAGCGACGGGTCGAGTGGATTGGGCCGCTCGTCGTCCGGCGTCAGGTCCAGGGTGAAATCGAAATCGCCGTCGAGGCCGGTCTGGTTTACGAGGACGCGGCCAAGCTGCCGGGCGAACGTGTCGGTCAGTTGTGCGAGCGAGAACCGCGTGGCGACGACGCGGTAGGACACGACCTTCCGATCGGCACCTTTCTGCGGCATGATTCGAATCGAGTGGGTCTCGTCGTCTTTTGCTGGGAAGAGCTTGGGAGGAGCCGAGCCCAGGGAGATGACGTAGACCGGGAGGGATCTGTTCTCGCGGTGGAACTTCAGCCCGAACCGGTCGGCCAGCAACGCCCGCACCATCAACTTCATCTGCGCATCGCTGGCATTGCCCTCGGCTTTGGCATTGATGTCGTAGCGATCCGCGGTCATCCAGGATGGACCGCCAGAGTGCTGGAGGGGCTGGATTCCGTATGCCCATTCGAACAGGTATGCCATGGTAGTGGCGGTGGCATTGAATCTGCCGCCCGGATAGGTGAACCGGACCATGCCGGCGTGCTCCCCGGGAGGCTCGGGAGTTCCCGGTTTGCATGGCGCGATGGAGGCCACTTCGAACGCGGGGACTTGCGCCGGGGTCTGGCAGTGGCCATGAATCGACGCGAAAGCCAGGAGTGTCGCAAATGCAAGGGTTCGTGTCATAAGTTCGACTATAGGACGGCCCGCCGCTCAACCACCGTTTAGAAATGCCAAGCTTCGTCAAGAACGGTCAAGGGCTTGACACATCTTGACGGCGCCGGCGTTCCATGGGACTTAGAATGAATTAATTCCAGTTTTGCCATGGAGCGCGTGCTGGTAGTCGACGACGATGCGGAGCTTTGCCGGCTGGTCACGCGCTTTCTGACCCGCGAGGGATTCGAGATCACTTGGGCTGCGAGCGGGGCCGCGGGAATCGAACGGGCCCTCGCCGAAAACTTCTCGCTGATCATGCTGGATGTAATGATGCCGGACATGGACGGTTTCGACGTGCTGTGCCGCATTCGGCGGCAAGCGCGCACGCCGGTGCTGATGCTGACCGCGCGCGGCGATACCAACGACCGCATTCGAGGGCTCGAGCTGGGCGCGGACGATTACCTGCCGAAGCCTTTCGATCCCGCGGAGCTGGCAGCGCGCATTCGCGCGATCCTGCGACGATCGGTGCCGCAGAGGCAGGATCCGGTAGCGGTCGCCGTCGGAGATGTCGAGCTGGACGGAGGAAACCGCACGGTCCGGCGAGGCGGCACGCCGGTGGATCTGACTACCGTGGAATTCGATCTGCTAGCGGCGCTGCTGCGGGTCGCGGGAAGCACCGTCAGCCGCGAGGACCTGGTCCGCGACGTCCTCGGACGCGACTTTTCCCCGTTCGACCGCAGCATCGACACGCACGTCTGCAATCTGCGGCGCAAGCTCGGACCCCTGGAAGACGGCAGCGAGCGCATCAAGGGAGTCCGCGGGGCGGGATACCTGTATGCCGCGCCGGCCAGGCCGGGGGCGCGGTGAAGAGGCTGTTTCTAGCGATTCTGCTGTGGTTCTGGTTCACGCTGGCAGTTGTCGCCCTGGTGCTGGTGCTTCTCTTCTTCCACACGTGGTCGGGGCACAGATTGGTGCTTCGGCTGGTCCTGCACGATTTTCTGGTCTTCTCGATGGCCGGCGCCATCTTCTGCTACTTCATCAGCCGTTACCTCACGGCACCGCTGCAAAAGCTGAGCCAAGCAGCGGCGAACATCGCGGAAGGACGGCTCGATACTCGGGTCGATCCCTCCTTGGGAAGACGTTGGGATGAGATCGCCGGCCTGGCCCGCGACTTCGATCGCATGGCGGAGCGGATCGAAGCCCTGGTCACGGGCCAGCGCCGCCTGCTGGGCGATGTATCGCACGAGCTGCGCTCGCCGCTCTCGCGGCTCATCGTGGCGCTCGGCCTTGTAAAGCAGGGTCCGGCCGAGGAAGCCACCGAGAACCTGGAACGGATCGCGCTGGAGGCGCGCCGGCTGGATACCCTGATCGGCCAATTGCTGGCCCTGACGCGGATCGACAGCGGCGTGGATCGCGGCACTCCGGTGCCGTTCGACCTGGCGAACCTGGCGCACGAAATTGCCAGCGATGCGGACTTCGAAGCACGCGCCAGGAATCGCAGAGTTGTCGTGCGGCAAGCCGATGCGTGTACGGTCACCGGGTTCGAAGAAATGGTGCGCCGCGCGGTGGAGAATGTCGTGCGGAATTCGGTCCGGCACACGGCCGAAGGAACTACGGTCGAGATCTCCCTGGTGGCCGGCAACAGTCGTGCGCGGCTTCGAGTACGGGATTACGGACCGGGAGTTCCGGAGAGCCTGCTTTCCGAAATCTTCCTTCCCTTCCGCCGGGTGGCGAACGGAAACCAGGAAGGCGCCGGCCTGGGTCTCGCAATCGCGGAGCGCGCCGTGCACGTCCATCGAGGTACGATCCGCGCGTGGAATGCACCGGAAGGCGGCCTGATTGTCGAAATCGATCTGCCGTTCTGAGTGCCTACACTGAATCGCCGATGGACCTGGGTTAGAATACCGTCATTATGCTGAACCGGCGGCTTGTGTCCGTGCTGTGTCTCGTCACCGCCCTCTCGTTTGCCCAAACGAAGCGTCCCCTCAACCACTCCGACTACGACGGGTGGAAATCCATCGTCGGCCAGAAACTCTCCAACGACGGAAAGTTCCTCGCCTACGGAGTCTTCCCGCAGGAGGGCGATGGCGAAGTCGTGATCCGCAACCTGGTTACCGGCAAGGAGCAGCGCGAGTCGGCAGGCATGCGCCCGGCGCCCGTGCCCAATGCCACCCCCGAAGAGGGCCCACCCAACGAGGCACGCGGCATTACGGTGCTCTTTTCGGCCGACAACCGCACACTCGTCTTCTCTACCTTTCCAGCCAAGGCCGACGTCGACAAGGCAAAGAAGGACAAGAAGCCCGGGCCCAAGGACGGCATGGTGATCGTCGATCTCGCCTCGGGCAAAGCTGCCCGCTTCGACCGCATCAAACGCTTCGCCATGCCCGAGAAGGCGTCCGGCTTCCTGGCCTACTGGAAGGAAGGCCCCGACACGCCCGCCGCCGCTCCCGCCGCCACCAGCCCCGCTCCCGGCGGCGATCAGCAGGGCGGGCGCGGCGGACGCGGCGGCGCCGCGGCGGGACGGGCCATGCGCGCCGAGATCGGCTCCGACCTCGTCATCCGCACCCTCACCGATGGCTCCGAGCGCACCATTACCGACGTCTCCGAGTTCACTCTTACCGATGACGGTAAGCAACTGGTCTACGCCGTCGGCGCGCGCGACACCGCGAAGAATGGCGTCTTCGTCCTCAAGCCCAACTCCGCCGACACACCGGCGGCCATCGCAGAAGGCAAAGGCAAGTACAGCCACCTGACCTGGGACGAAAACCAGACGCAGCTCGCCTTCCTCAGCGACCGCGACGACCAGTCCTCCAAACCTCCGAAGTACGCGCTCTACCGCTGGGATCACCAGGCGCCCCAAGCCACGCTAGCGGCGTCCGTCTCTACTTCCGGATTTCGCCAGGGCTTGGTGATCAGCGACAAGGGCACGCTGAGCTTTTCCAAGGACGGCTCGCGCCTCTACTTCGCATGCGCGCCGCCCGCGCCCGAGAAGCCCCCCGCCGCGCCCGACGCCGCGCCCGACGACACCAGGGCCGTGGTCGATCTTTGGAGTTATAAAGATGACTACGTCCAGCCGATTCAAAAGGTCCGCGCCGAGCGCGACCGTAACCGCACCTTTACCGCGGCCTACCTGATTCCCGAAAAGCGCGTCGTCCAGCTCGCCGACAACACCATGGAGACCGTCACGCCCTCCGAGAGCGCGCAGTGGATCCTGGGCACCGACGACCGCGAGTACCGCCCCCTCGCCGATTACGACGAGCACTACGCCGATGCATTCGTTATCGACGCCGCCACGGGGCAGCGCACGACACTGGCGAAAAAGCACTATGGCGCCATGACATGGTCGCCCGGCGGCAAATACCTGCTCACCTTCGACGGCAAGGACTGGTGGACCGTCTCCGTGCCCGACGGCAAGAAGTCCAATCTTACCGCCGCCATCCCGGCGAAGTTCTTCAACGAAGACGACGACCGACCGCAGTTGCCTACTGCCTACGGCAACGGCGGCTGGACCAGAGACGGAAAGAGCATTCTGCTCTACGACCGCTACGACATCTGGCGCATTTCGCCCGACGGCACCGGCGCGAAGAACATCACCGCGGGCTACGGGCGCACGCACGACCTGCGCCTGCGCTACACGCCGGTCGAAGCCGAGAACCCGCGCGAGCGCTGGATCGATCCCGCGCGTCCCGTGATGCTCACCGCCCTCAATCTCAAGACGTTCGAGACCGGCTTCTTCCGCGCGTCGCTGGATGGCGGCGAGCCAAAGCAGCTCATCCTGTCCGCAAAGACCCTGAGCCCGCCGGTGAAAGCCAAGGACGCAGACGTCTACCTGCTGACCGCGCAGAGCTTCAACGAGTTCCCGGACCTCGCGGTGACCGACGGCACCTTCAAGGAGCTGCGCAAGGTCTCCGACGCCAACCCGCAGAAGGCCCAGCTTCTCTGGGGTACCTCCGAGATCGTGCCGTTCAAGAATGCGGACGGAGTCCCGCTTACCGCCGCGCTCTACAAGCCCGAAAACTTCGACTCGAAGAACAAGTATCCGATGATGGTCTACATCTACGAGCGGCTCACGCAAAACGTGAATAAGTTCGTCGATCCGCGTCCCAGCCACAACATCAATATCAGTTACTACGTTAGCAACGGCTACCTCGTGCTCACCCCGGACATCGTGTACACCACCGGCTTCCCCGGACAGAGCGCGCTCAAGTGCGTACTGCCCGCGGTCCAGGAAGTGGTCAACCGCGGGTACGTAAACGAGCAGGCCATCGGCATCCAGGGCCACAGTTGGGGCGGTTACCAGATCGCCTACATGGTGACCCAGACCAACCGATTCCGCGCGGTCGCAGCGGGGGCTCCGGTGGCCAACATGATCAGCGCCTACGACGGAATCCGCTGGGGCACGGGCCTCCCGCGCCAGTTCCAATACGAGCGCACCCAGAGCCGCATCGGCGGCTCCATCTGGCAATATCCTACACGCTTCATTGAGAATTCGCCCATCTTCTGGGCCGATCGCGTGCAGACTCCCGTCATGCTCCTGCACAACGACGGCGACGACGCCGTGCCGTGGTATCAGGGCGTCGAGTTCTACCTGGCCCTGCGGCGGCTCGGCAAAGAGGTGTACCTCTTCGATTACAACGGCGAGCCGCATGGCCTGCGTAAGCGTCCCAACCAGAAGGACTACACCATCCGCCTGCAGCAGTACTTCGATCACTACCTGAAAGGCGCGCCGGCGCCGGCGTGGATGGAGAAGGGTGTGCCCTACATCGAGCGCGAACGAACGGAGCTTGTGGAGCAGGCCTCACGGGCTAGTCAACGGCAGTAGGCCTCGTTACCAGAGCTCTTTCAGCCTTGCCAGAAGGCCCGCCGGATCGTAAGGCTTGCGCAGGAACCCGGCCGGCGTCCCTCCGCCGAGCCGCTTCGCCGCATCGTGATCGTGGTAGCCGCTGCACACAATCACCTTCGCCTTCGGCCGGGCCTCGCTGATTCGTGCCAGCACCTCTGCTGCATCCGTTCCGGGCATCACCACGTCGAGCAGCACGGCGTGGATCTCCTCCTTGTGTTCGCGGAACACCTCCAGCGCTTCGTCCCCATCCGCGGCAGTCAGCACCGGCAGTCCCGCGCCCTCCAGGATGGTCTTCGCCAGGGTGCGAATGGGCTCCTCGTCATCCACCACCAGCACGGCGCCCGTGCCCTGCCATTCGGACAGCGCGACTGCCGGCGCTGGCACGGCCGGCTGGCGCTCGGCCTCGTCCACGGCCGGGAAAAACACGCGAAATGTGGCGCCCCTCCCTGGCTCGCTGGCCACGGTGATGCTCCCACGGTGCGCGCGGACGATCCCCATCACGGCCGCCAGGCCGAGCCCGCGACCGGTGAACTTGGTGCTGAAGAATGGATCGAAAATCCGGTCGAGTGTCGCCCGGTCCATGCCGGCTCCCGTGTCCGCTACCTCCAGCCACACATACAATCCTGCCGGCATGACGCGCCCCGTCTTGAGGGAGGGCAGCTCGCCTCCCTCCAGCCAGATCAGCCCGGTCGCGATCCGAACCTCGCCCGGCTGGTCGCCCAGCGCGTCGCTCGCGTTGGTGGCCAGGTTCAGAATGACCTGCCGGAGTTGCCCCGAGTCCCCTTCGATACGCGGCACCTCAGCTGCCAGGTCGAGCTTCAGCGTGGCCCGCTTGGAGATCATAGACTCGATCAGCCGCACCGTGTTGGACACCATTCCGGAAAGATTTACCAGTTCCGGAACGAACTGGCTTCGCCCGGCGTAGGCCAGAATCTGCCGCGTAAGGTCCGCCGCATTTTTCGCGGCCGCCAACACCTGTCCGATGTGCCGGTGTGCCGCGGTCCCCGCCGGCAGGTCCGTCGCCGCCAGGCTGGCATAGCCCGTGATGCTCGTGAGCAGGTTGTTGAACTCGTGCGCGATCCCGCCGGCCAGCACCCCAATGCTTTCCAGCCGCTGCGTGTGACGCACCTGCGCCTCCAGCCGTCGGCGTTCGTCCTCGGCCTGGCGGTGCTCGTCGATTTCGCGGCGCAGGAAGTCGATCGCCAGTTCGAGCTCCTGCGTGCGCTCGCGAACCCGGGACTCCAGGTCCTCCCCGACCTTGCGCAGCGCCTCCTGCGCGCGCTTGCGCGCCGTCACGTCGAGCAGGAACGATCGGATTCCTTCGATGTCGCCCCGCGGGTTCAGACGATAGGTGTCATGAATCTCCACCACCACGATCGCACCGTCAGGCCGCGTCAGTGTCCGCTCGAACGGCGCCAGCGATACTTCCGAGGAGAGCTTTCGCGCCAACGCGCTCCGGCTTTCGGGCTGTTCGGCTTCCGATACCAGCTCCCATACCGGTCGTCCAATCAGTTCTTCTCGAGTGCGCCCCAAGAGGCGGCATTCCGCGTCGTTGACCCACACGAGATTTCCCTGAAGATCAACCTCGTGATAGGCGATGGGCGCCAGCGCCAGGACGTCGTCGTCCTGCGGCGGCGCGCGGCTCGGTTCTGCCATGTTTCAGTTGCCATGTTGGCAGGAAACATCGGCTAAAACGAGGTTAGCGTGCGATAGTCTGCCAAAGTTATGTACGCTTCAGCACGTGCCGGCGCCGCGCGCACGCCTCCTTTTCCCCTCGATAGAATGGGAACATGGGTTTCGGCGGCCGGAGGGTGCTCGCGTTAGAGAGCCGCCGGTCGGCGGAGATGCGCGAACTGATCGCGCGGCAGGGCGGGGACGCCTTCGTCGCGCCCTCCATGCGGGAAATCGCCCTTCCCGACAATGAGGAGTCGTTCCGTTTCGCCGGCCGCCTGTTCGCCGGCGGCTTCGACATGGTCGTGCTGCTCACCGGTGTCGGCACCCGGCAACTCGCCCGGCTGCTTGCCACCCGCTATCCCGAAAGTGCGTTCGCCGATGCTCTCCGCCGGGTGACAGTCGTGACTCGCGGCCCCAAACCCGCCGCTGCGCTTCGGGAGATGGGGCTCGCGCCGGCCATCATTGCACCCGAACCGAACACATGGCGCGAAGTACTGGCGGCGACCGAGGGACGGCCGGAGAGACGCATTGCCGTCCAGGAATATGGCCGGCCAAATCCGGAGCTCCTCGAAGGCTTGCGCGCGCGCGGCGCCGATGTCACCCAGGTGCGCGTTTACCAATGGGATCTTCCCGAAGACACTGCGCCTCTTCGCGAGGGCGCGCGCCGCCTCGCCAACGGCGCCTTCGATGTCGTCCTGTTCACTACTGCCATTCAGATTGCGCACCTGGCGCGCATCGCCCGCGAACTCGATATCGAATTGGCCGTGCTCGCGGCGCTCCGCAGATGCCGCGTCTGCTCGATCGGGCCCGCTACCACCGAGGCGCTGGAAGAATTCGGGATTCACCCTGCGATGGAGCCGTCCCATCCCAAGATGGGATTCCTGGTGAAAGAGGCCGCTGAGGAGTGAGGCGTGGGGCCGATCGCTTTGCATGGTCGGCCCGCCGGGCGCAGCCCGCCCGTTCTCGCCTGGTCGTACACTAATCCTTGATGCCGAAAAAACCCTGGCCCGTGTTGGTCGGCGAGTATACTTCCCTGGCCTTCATGCTGCCAGTCTGCGCACTCCTGGGCTACGCCATCGGCTACCTCCTCGACAAGGAATTCGGCACCGCCTGGATGTACATTCCCGGCCTGGTGCTCGGCATCGCGGCGGGTTTCGTCCAACTGATCCGTCAATTGATGCGGGACACCAAAGATGACTGACGAGCACCTCCTGGATCGCGCCGTGGATCGCATCTGGAAAGCCACGCTAGCCATCGGCGCAGCCGGAACCATCGGCCTCTTCGTTTGGCGCGGCTGGAACTGGGCCCTCGGGTTTGTTCTCGGCTGCGCAATTTCCGCGCTGAATTTCCGCTGGCTCAAGCAGGTCGCGATCTCGCTCGGCAGCGCTCATGCCAAGCCTCGCATGGCCGTTCTGCTGGGACTGCGCTACCTGATTTTGGGCGGGTGCGCCTATGCTATATTCAAGCTTTCAGAGATCAGCCTGCCCGCGTTTTTTTGGGGTCTTTTCGCGGCCGTGGCAGCGGTCATCTTCGAAATTCTGATCGAGCTCGTGTATGCACGAAACGGAACTGTGGATCACTAAGTTGTTCAACGACTACCTGGCCGACGTGGGCAACGCGCTGCGGCACGTGGTCGGCATCGCGCCCGAGCCGCGTCCCTGGGCCGACTTCATCGCCATGCAGATCCTGGTGGCATTGATCATCATGATCGTGTTCGCCATTCTGAAGCCGCGCCTTTCCGTCGACCGCCCCGGCAGGCTGCAACATACCTTCGAACTGATCTACGACTTCATCAACGGCCAGGCGGAAGAACAGGTGGGCCACTCGGGACATCACTACGTTGCCTTCTTCGGAACCATCTTTATCTTTATCCTGTTCTGCAACCTCATCGGAGTGATTCCGGGGTTTGAATCGCCCACCATGATTCCCTCCGTGCCCGCGGGATGCGCGGTGGCGGCCTTCTTCTACTACAACCTGGTGGGCATTCAGGCGAACGGGCTCGGCAAATATCTGATGCAGTTTGTCGGACCGATGCCCGCCCTGGCCATCCTCATGGTCCCAATTGAACTGGTCAGCCATCTGGCGCGCCCCCTCTCGCTCACCATCCGCTTGTTCGCCAACATGTACGCCGGCGAGCAGGTAACGCTGGTGTTTCTCAAGTTGACGCTTTTGTTTATTCCGGTGGCGTTCATGGGCCTGCACATTTTCGTTTCCTTTCTGCAGGCGTACATTTTCATGCTCCTGACCATGATGTACGTGGCCGGAGCCGTTTCGCACGAGCATTAATACCGGCTTTATGCCGCTCTTTTTCAGTGTGAGCCCGGCTGTAAGAGGATGACGGGAACCACCTCCTGGGAGCGATTTCTTAAGGAGCTAACAATGACGAAGAAAGTGATGTTCCTCGTGGCGCTACTGCTCATCGCCAGCCCGATGCTGTTCGCGCAGACGCCGCAGAATCAGACCGCCAACGGGCACTGGGTCCCCATTAGTGCCGGCTTCTCGATGGCTATCGCCAGCGGGCTTTGCGGACTGGCTCAGGCCAAGGCAGTGGCCGCCGCGGCAGAAGGGATGGCGCGCAACCCGGGCGCGTCAGCCGCTATCCGATTCGCTCTGCTGCTCGGTCTCGTGCTAATCGAATCCCTCGCGCTGTACACCCTTGTGATCATTTTTGTGAAAGTCGGCTAACCTTATGGGACAGGGCCTAACCCTGTCCCGTATCTTCCTTCCTAGTACCTTTGAGACCTTGCGTTCCGCGAAGGTCTATTGACCTGTCTCCCTTATGACCCTACTATCGGTTAACGATATTCACATGGAACAGCGAAGAACCCGGCGCTTCAAGCTCCAGCTCCCGCTCGCAATCACCCGCTCCGGCGCCGAACGCGTTGCCTTATCGGGCTATACCAACAACATCAGTTCCAGCGGTGTGCTATTCACTGCTGAGCGGGAGCCCGACGTAGGCGGTCCCATAGAGTACGTGATCACGCTGAATCACGACGGGTCACAGTCTGTCAACCTGCGCTGCATGGGCAAGGTTGTGCGCTCGGACCGCATTGGAGACTTGGGCGGCGACGCCCGCTCCGCGTTCCAGGTGGCCGCGACCCTCGAACGTTACGAGTTCATCCGCGAACGGGGCGCCTATCACCCGTAGCGGTCACGATCCATCACCTTCCGCTCGCGCTTGAATCCGACAGCCTTTCCGGTGTACCTTTAGCAAAGAAAAGGCGAAAGCGCAAGCATGAATCTATCCCTCGGTTTCCTTGAGTTCTCCCGCGATCTCTCCCTCACTCCGCGGCAGTCGCTTGAGGCCGTCGTATCCGGCTTCCGCGCCGCGCACCAGGAGGCGGATTCGGCGGTGCGAGCCATCCACCACCTGCCTGCGAGCGACGGCGTCTTCACCGATATCCCGCAGAGCGTCGACCCGCGCCTGCGTCTGGCACTCGAAAAACGCGGCATCGCGCGCCTGTACTCGCACCAGGCCGAGGCGTTCGATGCCATCCACGCCGGCAGAAACGTCGTCATCGTGACTCCGACCGCCAGCGGAAAAACTCTCGGCTACAATCTGCCGGTTCTCAACCTGCTCCTCAATGACGCCGGCGCACGCGCCATGTACGTCTTTCCTACCAAAGCGCTGGCGGAAGACCAGCTCCACGAATTTCAAAGCGCAGTCGATGAAATGGGCAGCGACATCCGCGCGTTCACCTACGATGGCGATACTCCGCAGGACGCGCGCCGCGCCATCCGGCAGCGCGCCAATGTCGTGCTCACCAATCCCGACATGTTGCACAGCGGAATCCTGCCGCATCACACGCGCTGGGCACGCTATTTCGAAAACCTGCGCTACATCGTCATCGACGAGCTGCACTACTACCGGGGCGTGTACGGCAGCCACTTCGCGAACCTGCTCCGCCGGCTGGCCCGCATCTGCGAATTCTACAACTCGCACCCGAAGTTCATCTGCTGCTCGGCCACCATCGCCAACCCCCGCGAACTGGCCGAGGCGCTCACCGGCGAAAGCTTCGAGCTGGTCGAGCGCAACGGTGCGCCGCGCGGCGAGAAGTTTTTCATCTTTTACAATCCGCCGGTGGTTAACCGCGCGCTCGGCATCCGCCGCAGTTACATCGCCGAGACCCGGCGCATGGCGCTCAAGTTCATCGAGAGCCGTCTCCAGACGCTGGTCTTCGCCAACAACCGGCTGGCCACCGAGGTCCTCGTGACCTATTTGAAAGACGCGTGCGACCGCGGACCGATCCCCAGCGAGACCGTGCGCGGCTACCGCGGCGGCTACCTGCCGCGCGAGCGCCGCGAGATCGAGCAGAAGTTGCGCGACGGCGAGATCCGCGCGGTGGTGGCCACCAACGCGCTCGAACTCGGCATCGATATCGGCTCGCTCGATGCGGTCGTCATGGCGGGCTATCCCGGCACGATCGCCTCCACGTGGCAGCGCGCCGGCCGCGCCGGGCGCCGCCAGACGACGTCAGCCGCCGTCATGGTTGCCTCGAGCGCGCCACTCGATCAGTACGTCGTGGAGCATCCCGACTACTTTTTCGGCCGCTCCCCCGAGCACGCCCACATCAATCCCGAGAACCTGGAGATCCTCCTCGCCCACGTGAAGTGCGCCGCTTTCGAGCTGCCGCTGCACGACGGCGAGAAGTTTGGCCGTCACGACCTCGCCGAGATCTGCCGCTTCCTCGAAGAGACGGGTTTCCTGCACCACTCCGCCGGCGCCTGGCACTGGACCAGCGACACCTATCCCGCCGATGCCACCAGCCTCCGCTCGGTCACCAGCGACAATTTCGTCGTGGTCGATGTCACCGGCGAGCCGAAGGTGATCGCCGAGGTCTCGTTTCCTACCGCGCTCACTACGCTGCACGAAAAGGCGATCTACCTCCACGAGGCGCGCCAGTATCACGTCGAGCGCTTCGACTACGACCAGCGCAAGGCCTACGTGAAGAGCGTCGATTGCGACTATTACACCGACGCCATCGATTACACGCAGGTCAAGGTGCTCCAGGAATTCGAAGGCGAGCCGCAGGGCCCGGCGCGTCGCGTCCATGGCGACGTGCGCGTCAACCGCCAGATTGTGGGGTTCAAGAAGATCAAATTCTACACGATGGAGAACGTCGGCGCGGGCAAGCTGGACATGCCGGAGCAGGAAATGCACACCACGGCCTTCTGGCTGCATTTCCCTGCTGCGTTCCTGGCGTCGCTCACCGAATTCACGCCCACCGAAAAACAGAGCGGCATCCACGGCCTGGGGAACGCGCTGCGTACGGTGGCGGCATTGTTGCTGATGTGCGATCCGCGCGATCTCGGGGTGGCGCTCACCGAGGAGATCGCCGGCGGGCTGACCGCGTTCGAACCGAATCTGTATCTCTACGACATGTACCCCGGCGGCGTCGGTCAGAGCGCGCCGTTGTTCCGCCTCGCGCCGGAGCTTCTGCGGCAGACAGCGGGCCTGCTGGCCGCGTGTCCGTGCGAGGCCGGCTGCCCGTCGTGCGTGGGGCCGGTGGGGGAAGTGGGTGACCGGGGGAAGCAGGTGGCGGCAAGGATTCTGACGCTCGTGGGGTAGGCGGTTCGCCTCATTTAGACATTCACTGCTCGAAAACTTGAATCCCCGATTGTTCAGCAGCCCTCCGTACGTCGAGAGTGGCAAGTGTGAGTTTTTCTCGCAAAGCAAGATCGAGGTAGGCCGCATCATAGGCAGTGAGACCGTATCGACTTGCTGCAGCCGTTCCATCGCGGACAACCGACACCGCCGAAAGCGTTTGTTCCACTTCGATTTGCAGATGTGACAGCGCGCTGTCAGAAAGGCGCGCTCATCGGCTGGCCCAATGCGCCTGCGCAGATAGGCGATCGCCAGTCCATTCGCAAGCTCCCTCGCCCATAGTTCCGGAACACGCAGGCCATCTTGTTCTACGGCGGCCAAGACGGCCTCGGCATATGCGCTGCTTTCATCCGGCAAAGCCCACGCAAGGGCAACCGAGGCATCGACAACCAGAGGCATCAGGTGTCGCGACGGCCATACTGGACATAGTCACGCGTTGTCCAGCCCTCAGGATCGGGTTTGACGCGAGCCCGCACCGCACGCATCTCGGCAACCACACTGCCTTTAGCGATGGTACCCAGGCGGACATCTCCCTCGATCAGACGCAACGCGGCTTCCTTCACCAGATCCGCGGGGTCGGTCCCTGCGCCGATGGCGAGCTGCGCAAGCTGCGCCTCCTGCTCAGGCGTGAACCTGCACTACCATGCTCTCAAGATACGGGAAAACGGGCTCTGACGCAATTTCTGGATTACAAGGCCTACCGAGCCTTCAACTGCTCCGGCAGCACCGCGTATCCCTCCGGCGGCGGATACAGCGAAACCAGCAGCTCCAGCCGGCGCCGGAGATACCGGCTCGCCATCTGCCGTGGACCAGTCTCCACGTCGATGTCGCAGCACGTGCCGTGCAAGTAAAGTGTGAGCGTATCCTCAAATGCCTGGCGCGCGTAGTCGCGGAAAAGCTTGGTTTCCCTGCGCACGTTGGTCTGCCGCCTGAGAAGCGCCTGCTTCAGATGCCAACTCTTCTCGTCTACTTCGCCGTGGACCTCCGCGCTCAACTCCTCGCGGATGGCGCGGAAAAAGCGCTCCTGCACCTCCGCTCGCCAGGTGCCCGCCACCAGGCCGGCCAGCACGTTGTAGAACTGGTAGTGGTAATCCGCAACTTCGACTTCTTTCACTCCGAAGGCGAGTACCGTGAGCCCTTCCACATTTGCGCGTGCGCTCGGCACGTAGCGCGATTCCGCCGGCCGCTCGAAGGTCACCGCGTCGCCCGACTTGCCGTTGCCCTTCTCCAGGTAAGGCGCCAGAATCACACCAATTTTTGGAAGGCCTCCCAGAATCGCGGGCGAGATCGCCGCGATCGGGTCATTCAGATACTGGCGCAAGTCCTCATCCGCGATCGGCATGGTGAGGAAATAGCAGAAGCGGCTGGTCAGCGGAATCATGTCGCCGCGGAACCGCGTCGCAAGCTCCTCCACCGTCATCTTCGACTTTTCGGCTTCCGTGGACATTCCCGTTGACCGATTGTAACAGGGTGGCGGGATGCGGGCCGTGAGCCGCTCGTCACGGGCTAAACTTGAATAGGGATGGCCAGAATCCTTGTATCCGCGGGTGAAGCCTCGGGCGACCTCTATGCCTCGCTTGTGGTTGGCGAGCTCGCGCGCCTCCTGCCCGGAAGCGATTTCTTCGGATGCACTGGCCCCCGCCTCCGGGCCGCGGGTGTGCGTACGGTCGTCGATTCCGCGAGCCTGGCCGTGGTCGGCCTGATCGAGGTAGTAGGCCACATTCCTCGCATCTACCGCGAGTACCGCAAGCTGCTCTCCGCTGCGGGCGAGATCCGCCCCGACCTCGCCATCCTCACCGATTCCCCGGATTTCCACCTGCGCGTCGCGCACAAGCTTCATCGCCAGGGAGTCCCGGTGGTCTACCTGGTCGCTCCGCAGGTCTGGGCCTGGCGCAAGGGCCGCATCAAAGGGATGCGCCGGACCATCCGCCGCCTGCTCTGCATCTTCCCGTTCGAAGAGGACTTCTTCGCGCGCGAGCGTGTCCCTGCCACCTATATTGGACACCCCCTGGCGGGACTGGTACGGCCGTCCCTGTCCCGGGAGGAGTTTTTTCGGAAACACAGACTGGCGCCGGAACGTCCCCTGATTGTGGTACTTCCCGGAAGCCGCCGGGGCGAAGCCGCGCGCCATCTGCCGGCGCTGGTGGACGCCGTCGATCAGCTCTACCGGGAACAAGCCGTGAACCTGATCCTGCCGGCCTCGGCCACTACCGGGGCCGGGTTTTTTCAGGCGCGCCTGGGTGGGTCGCCGGTCAAGGTCATCGAAGGGGAAAGCTGGGACGCCATGGCTCATTCCGATCTCGCGCTCGCCGCCAGCGGCACAGTGACGGTCGAGGCCGCTTTGCTCGGCACTCCCATGGTGACCTTTTATAAGGTGACCACGGCCAGTTGGCTGGCCGGAAAATTCCTGGTGGATGTTCCGTTCTATTCCATGGTCAACCTGATCGCCGGCCGGGCGGTTGTGCCCGAGCTGATGCAGGGGCAGATGACCGGCGCCAATCTGGCCCGTGAAGCGCGCCGGCTGCTCGCGGACTCCACGGCCCGCTCCGAAATGCGGGCCGGCCTCGCGGAAGTGCGCGAGAAACTGTCGGGCCGCATGGGCGCTCCGGCGCGTGCCGCGCTCGCCATTCAAGAAATTCTGGAAGGACAAGTTACTCATGTTTCGTAATCCGACCCTTGCCGCCGTTCTGACCCTCTCTCTGGGCGCGTCTTTCGCCGCCGCGCAGGACCGGCGGAGCCGAATTGACGTGGATATGGTCACCGTCGAAGCCGACGTGTCGCCGAACACCCAATCCCTCTCGGCCAAGGCTACGGTCCGTTTCACACCGCTCGACGACAACATCACCTCCGCTGCGTTCGAACTGAACAACGCGCTGAACGTCTCGCGGGTGGTGGATCAGGCCGGCAAACAGATTCCGGCGTCGCGCAACCAGCAGGATTTCACGGTGCGCCTCAGCTTCGAGCAGCCGCTGCCCAAAGGCCAGCCGGTCTCCATCACCTTCTATTACGACGGCAAGCTCACGGGCCAGGAGGATTCTCCGGTCTACGGCATCAAGTTCGCCGCCCTGCATCCCGATTATGGATTCCTGATGTACCCGGCGCGCTGGTTCCCGGTGAGCGGCTATACCACGGACCGCTTCGCCGCCGATATGAAGATCACCGTGCCGATGGGATATTCCGTGATCGGCAGCGGGCTGGATTCGAAGGACGTCAAAGGCGACAAGAATGCGTATGACATCAAGTTCGAGCGCGCCAGCTTCCCCGGTTCGATCGCCATCGTCAAGGGACAGCCGGCCAAGGTGGCCAGCGAAGGCGTGACTACGACGCTCTATTTCCGCGATGCGGAAGCCTCAATGGCGCAGCCCTATGGCGACCAGATGGGCAAGCTGGTCTCGTACTTCACCGGCCTTTATGGATTGCCGCCCTATGCGAACCTGACGGTGGTCGAAACCGAAGACGGCGCACCCAACGGCTATGCCGCGCCCGGACTGATTTTCCTGGCGCCCAAAGCGATCGGCAAGCAACCCAATTCCACGCTGCTGGCCAACCAGGTGTCGCGGCAATGGTTCGAGGAATTGGTGTCGCCCGTCACGCGCAACCATCTCTGGCTCACCAACGGACTCGCTGCCTACAGCGAGCTGGTCTGGACCGAACACGAGAAGGGCCCTGCTGCCATGGAGTCGCAGCTTCACAACGTGATGGTCGAGAGCCTCACGGTAGACAATGTGCCCGTGATCCAATCCGCGCGTCTCGACGATTACTCGCCCGAACTGTGGGCGCTTACCGGAAGCAAGGGTGCTGCCGTGCTGGGCATGCTGCGTTACGTCATCGGCGACGACAATTTTTTCAAGGCACTCAAAGCCTATGCTCAGGAGTATCCGTGGAAGAGCGCGAACACCGACGACTTTCGCAAAGTGGTCGAAAAGGTCGCCGGCCAGGACCTCGGCTACTTCTTCATCCAATGGATCGAATCCAGCGGCGCGCCGGAGTTCAAACTCGAGTACACCATCTACCGCACGCAAAAGGGCTTCCGGGTGATGGGAAAGATCGCGCAGGACCTGGACACCTTCCGCATGCCGGTCAATCTTAAGATCGAGACCGAGGGCAATCCGGAGGAAAAGCGCGTGGAAGTGGTCGGCACCTCCAGCGAGTTCAGCGTGGACACGTTCGGCAAGCCCAAGAACGTGATCATCGACCCCGGCAACCGCGTGCTGCGCTACTCGAGCCAGGTCCGGGTTGCGGTCGCCATTCGCCGCGGCGAGCAGTATATGGAGCTCAGCGAGTTCAGCGAAGCGCTCAAGGAATACCAGAAGGCGCTGGAGAGCAATCGCATGAGCTCGCTCGCGCACTATCGCATCGCCGAAGTCTACTTCCTGCAGAACAACTACCAGATGGCGGCGAACTCCTTCCGCGATGCCATCTCGGGAGACCTCGATCCCAAGTGGACCGAAGTCTGGAGCCATATCAACCTCGGTCACATCTTCGATATCACCGGCCAGCGCGAGCGCGCTGTCAACGAGTACAATCTCGCGCTCCGTACCAAGGACGACACTCAAGGCGCGCAGGAGGAGGCCGGCAAATACCTGAAGACACCCTACGAGCGCCAGAAGCGCGCGGACCAATAGGATCTTTCGGGCCACCTAGTACACCCCAAACCTTCACCAACGGTACTAGGTGAGGGCCCGATATGCATCTTTTTTGATGCATTTAACCCTTTCTATTTCAATGGTCAAGGTGCAATTCGCCGCCCCTCATCCAGTACTAGAATTCTCAATTTGAACATCGCCAAAAAGCTTGTCAAGAATACGTGCTCTGCCCTACACTAAGACCTACTGTGTGTGAGCAAGAGAACGTAGAGTCTCGGAGGAGCTTCGTGAGGAGTCTGATTCTGACCGTTTTGCTTACGGGCGGCAGCCTCCACGCGAGTTCCATCTACCAATGCAGCTTCAATGGCGGAGGATACAGCGTCGCCGGCTGCTATTCCACCACGTCATTCATCAATACCAACGACAGTCTCGATTGGGGCAACCAGAACGGTACGGTTACAGACGGTTCGGGCAGCGGATTCGGGAGTGCCATCAATAACAGCTACAACGTCGGTATCAATGATACCAATCCCTGGGTGACGCATACCGCGAACGGCTCGATTCAAGTGGGTGTCGGCATCATGCCGACGAGTTTCTCGGGCACGGCGCAGATTGATCGCGTGGACAATCTGGGCTACGCGCAACTATCGGATGGCACGTATACCCTGTCGAATAACGTGCCCGGGTTGGATTCCTTTGGCGGCCAGTTTGGCGGCCAGCCAAACTCCAGCTCTCAATACGCGGGCCAGACCGACTACAGCAGCGTAAGCATGGGTGGAGTCGCCTTGTCGGGTTATCAGGGCGACCACCTGATCAGGCTGGACGGTTCCAGCAGCGGAATTCTGATCACGTTTTCTCAACCGGTCTACAGAGTCGGACTCCGCGTCAGCGCGATGAACGACACTCAAACCACTATGGTCGGCTCCACCGCGGTCCAGGATTTGAAGATCCAGGCCTACAACATCACGGACCCGGCCAACACGAGCCATCCGTTCCTCTCCTATGAGCTTCAGGATTCCGGCGGCTACGGAACCTGCGCCCCGATCAACACGCTTTCTGGTGGTCCGCCCGGAACGCCCACGCCTTGCAACGCGGCGCCCTTCATCGGCATTGATGCAACCTCGTCGTTGTTTACCACTGCCCCTCTTGTGACGTTGCCCAACAACCCCTGGATCTCGAGCGTTTTCATCAGTTCCACCGACAACGTCGGGTTCCTGCTGGACGAACTCTTCATTCAGGATATGGATCCCGATGCCGCACCAGAGCCCGCGATGTTCATATTGATCGGCAGCGGACTGCTGGCGCTCGGAGCGATCGCCAGGTATCGCCGGTAAGCCCCGGTCCAGTACCTTCAATCCAACACACACTCCGATTGCCTGGAATTGATTCGTGCGGAACTCCAATTCTTAATCGCCTTCAGGCTATTGACATTGCTAGGGTTCCGGTGCGAATCATTGTCTTTTGTGCGCGATCTGTGGCTTGGCGTACGTTTCGACGGAGGATCGATGCGAAGCTGTTATAGGTATTGTTTAGGGCTTCTTGTACTCTTGGTTCCGGTACTCTTGCTGCGCGGCCAGTTCGCCGGCAGCACGATCAGCCAGTGGAGCCCGATTGCCGACTTGTCGACCTCGCGTGCCGCGGCCTGTTCCGTCAGGCTGGCCGACGGCCATGTGGTGGTCGCAGGAGGCATCTCTCAATTCGGTACCGTTAAGACTGTCGATGTCTACGCGCCGGATGGCAGCATCCGATCCGCCGCGCCTATGCTGGAACCCCGATCCAATGCGGCCTGCGTCGCTACACCCGACGGACGCATGATTGAGATCGGCGGCAACGATGGGACAGCCGCGCTGGCCTCGTCGGAAATCTACGATCCCTCGTCGGATGCATGGACCGCGGGCCCTTCAATGGCCGTTGCCCGCGCCGGCCACACTGCCACCATATCGCGATGGGGCGCGGTCATCATCGCCGGCGGTGAGCCAACCGGCACCGTCGAAGCCTATCTCACGAACGGCGCGTTCGCCACCCTCGGCAAGCTCTCCTCTCCGCGCACCGGCTACGCGGTGGCTGCGGTGCCTGGCCACAAGATCCTCTTCATCGGCGGTTCCGTGAACGGCGAACCCACGGCTTCCATCGAGATGTTCGATGCGGATACCAACCGGCTTGGGCCTTTTGGCTCGATGCTGACCCCGCGGAAAAATCCCGGCGCCACCGTTCTTTACGATGGCACCGTCCTAATCACCGGCGGTATCGACGCGTTCGGGAACTACCTGGCGACAACCGAGATCCTCGATCCGGTCGCCGGCCAGTCGACGCCGGGACCGGCCCTGGCGACGGCTCGCGCCAGTCACCAGTCGCTGCTCCTGCCGAATAACGGCCAGGTTCTCCTCATCGGCGGCTCCGGGTCGGATGGACCGCTCGCCTCAACGGAGGTTTACGCGCCGTGGAGTGGAGTCCTCTCCGCCACCGCCGGTATGCACAACGCGCGAAGCGCTATGGCGTCATCGCTGCTGCGCCGCGGGGACGTGATCGTTGCCGGTGGAACAGGCGATAACGGGTATCTTTCCGGCGCGGAGCAATACCGCTTCGCCACCATCGAATCCGGCAAGCCCGAATACCACCCCGGTGAGATTGCCGCTTTTACGGGAACCGGCTGGAAACCGGGTGAACAGGTCCTTCTCGAAGTTCGCGCCCTCCCGCTCGATCAGCACAACGTCGAGTTCACCGCCGCCGCACTCGCCGACAGCACGGGGCAAATCAGCCTTGGCGGCTTCAACATCGATCGCAGCCATGTGGGCGCAACCTTCCTGATCACGGCGTCCGGCAGCCAGTCGAAAGCTCAGACCTCCTTCACGGACGCGGCCAACGCGACTCTGACCACGATATCCGCGCCCGCGGCCAACGCCAATATCACTTACGGTAGCCTCACCATCACTGGAACTGTGAGCAATCTGGACCTGCCCGCCACCGGCGTGACGGATGGAACGCTCGCACTCAGCGTGGATGGCATAGCGGTCACCCCGACCGTCGCCTTCGGCTCTCCACTGACTTTCTCATGGAGCGACGCATTGTGCGCGTCCCCTCTCGCCTGCGTCAATGGCCACCTCACGGTAGTGCCTAAGGCCCATACCGTCGCGGCTTCGTTCACCTGCACCGGCACCTGCACCGGAAAATATCAAAACAGCAGCAGCGGCGCCAGTTTCAATATGGTAGACACCGTCACCATCAGCAACGTTCATCCGCTGACCTCCGGCGGAGACAATGCGTTTGTCGGTGGCACGGTGAACTTCACTGCAACCGTGACCGGCGATAACGGATTCGGCGACCTCTCCACCTTCGGCGCCAGCGCCGGCACCGTCACCTTCACCGAGACAGGGACGTCCCCGGTAACGGCCCCCCTTACATTTGGGCCAGTCTCGGTTGGCGTCGGACAATCCACAAACTCGCTGCCCGCAAACATCTACACCACGAGCATCGCGTTCTCGCCCTCGACGGGCGCGCTGGCCTCCGGATTCCAATACAATTCGGCGAGTCCCGGCACCGTGAGGATCTTCCAGGCCAACAACCCTGCCAGCCTGAGCATCTCCGCGTCTCCGGCAAGCCCGAGCGTCGGGACGAGCATGACTTTCACGGGAACAGTCACGGGTTACGGAACTCCGCAGATCACCCCCGTCGGAACCATCACGTTCCGCCTGGATGGAATCATCATTGCGAACCTGGTTCCGTTGAGCAACGGACAGGCATCATTCACCTACTCCGGTACCGGCCTGACCGGAGGCCCCCACAACGTCTGGATCGACTACAACGGCCCCGATCCGAACTACCAGGGCTGCCTGGGCGCAGGAATCCCGTGCCACAACGTCGCTCCGTTCACGGTCGGAAAGGCCGCCACCACCACGACAGTGACTTCGACGCCGCTATCACCTGTGAATTGGGGACAAGCGTTCTCGTTCACCAGCACGACCACCAGCGTTTCAACGCTTCTCTCCATCGGCGGCGCCGTGACGATTCAGGATGGCGGTACGCCGATTCCCGGTTGTACCGGCATCGGCTCGATCGGGGGCGTCATGACTTGCACGCCGAGCCTTCCGTTCGCCCCCGGTACCCACACCATCACTTCCCTCTTCGATCCCACCGGCACCACAGATACGAACTTCGCTACCTCCACTTCCAGTCCCTACTCATTCACGGTGAACCCGACGCCGACCATCACCAACGTGACCGCCTCGGCCACTCCGGTCACCCTCGGCCAGTCGATCACCTACACCGCGCACGTGGCCCTCGCCAATACTTCCGGCAATGTTCCTCCGCTGCCTGGTTCGATCAATTTCACGGACGGCAGCCTTGCCGGGACGAGCCTGTGCAGCGTGCCGTCGGCTTCCATCACCACAGTCGATTCCACTCACTTCACCGCCACCTGCACGGCCCTTTACGACGGCAGCAACGCGGCACACAGCGTCGGCGCCCACTCGATATTTGTCAAGTACACCGGCGGGTCAGTCACGGTCAACACCGTGACAGGCGCCATTGCCGCCAGTGACAATTCCGCTTCGCCCCTGAGTATCGCCGTCAACCCGGTTGCAGTTACGTTCGGCACCGTGGCCGCGAGCGCCGCGAGCATCGTGTACGCTACCGGCGGAACAACGCTGTCCGTGCCCTACACGCTGAGCGCAACCGTCGTTCCCACGCTGAGCCAGAATTTCCAGGTCCTGGACGGCGCTGGCGTGCTGAGTCCCACGCTGCCGCCCGGCGCAAGCCCGATGACCTATAGCCTGAACCCGATCGATAAATCGATCGGGGCGCACCCGCTGACCGTGAAGTACCCGGCCGGAGACCCGAACTTCTCGGCTGCGACTTCCGCTCTGCCGGTAATCTTCACGGTCACCCAGGCTACGCCCGCCTTCACCAATTTCAATTTCGGCAACAACATTCCCTTCGGCGGCACGGTCACCTTCGCGGCCACCGTGGGCACGGGCAACGCCGGCGCGGATTCCCCGGCGGCGCCTGGGGGCACGCTGACTTTCAAATCGGGCGCCACGACACTCGCCTCGTGCACGCTCTCCGGCGGCGCCTGCACCGCGACGTACACGGGTAATGCACTGACCGTCAGCGTCAACACGATCACCACGACCTATGGCGGCGACACCAACTACGCCGCGATCAGTGACGCCACGCATTCCGTCACGATCACCAATCCCGGCAGCCCGACGACCAACTATACGGTGACTCTCAGCAGCAACCTGGCGGCGCCGACAATTGCTCAACAGGTCACGCTGACGGCAGTCGTCATCAGCACTGCGCCCCCGCCTCTCAGAGGCACTGTGCAGTTCTTCGACGGCAGTACGTCGCTGGGAACCGCCGCGCTCACCGGAGGACAAGCCGCGATTACCGTGACGTTGGCCGGAGGCGGACACAATCTGGTCGCGGTGTTCACTACGGACACGGGTATTTCCGCGTCGTCGCTTCCTTATGGCCTATATGTATACCGCCTGCCCTGCTCGATCACGGCCTCCACCAGCCAGTCCACGGTGGTTTACGGGCAGGCGGCAACCCTGACCGCGCAGATCGCGGCGCAGCCTCCGACAGGCTTCGGTCCGCCCACCGGACACGTGCAGTTCTTCGACGGTTCCACCGTGGTCGGCGCGGGAGCAGTAGCCTCCGGCGCCGCGATGATCAGCGCTTCCAATCTCGACGCCGGCGTGCACCAAATCTCCGCCTTCTACATGGGCGACAACACCTGGAACACCTGCAAGTCGGCGGCGATAACTTACACGGTGAGACCGGCGTCGTCCACGGTTCTGGCCGGCGCATTGCCTGACGTTTCGGTGGCGCAGCCTACACTGACCTTGACCGCAAACGTCAACGTCGTCCTGCCCGGCGGCGGGGTTCCCACCGGCACCGTGCAGTTTCTCGATGTCGCGACGAATGCGGTGCTCGCCGCGGCTCCGGTAACCGGCGGCACCGCCACCGCCATCCTGACTCAACCGAACGCCGCGCGCCAGATCGTCGCGACCTATTCGGGTAATCTCGACTTCGTCGGCTCCACCTCGCCGGCTGCCACGGAGATCACCATCAACAACGCGGCCGCGTTCATTCCACAAATAGCCGCGCCCGATGCGATCATGTCAATCTTCGGGTTTAATCTCGCCGATTCCGCAGCATCGGCTACAGCCACGCCTCTTCCGAGCACTCTCGGCGGATCCACCGTGAACATCAAGGACAGCTCCGGAGCCGTTCTCCCGGCGTCCCTGTTCTATGCTTCACCGACCCAGATCAACCTCCTCGTGCCGTCGGCTACGGCTGCCGGACCGGCCATCCTTACGGTGACCAACTCGAAGGGGGTGACGGCCTCGATCGTCACCACCGTCGGCGCCATCACGCCCGGCATCTTCACAGCCGATTTCACTGGGAAGGGCGTCGCCGCCGCGCAGATCGTTCGAGTGCATTCCGACGGCACCCAGACATTCGAACCCGTCGCGGCTTACGATCCGAACACGAATACCGCTGCGCCCGTTCCGATCGATCTGAGCAAAGCGGGCGACACCCTCTACCTGATCCTCTACGGAACCGGCTTCCGCCATGGTCCGGGCATCAGTGGAACTACAGTGACGATTAACGGCCAGGCACAGCCAGTGCTCTTCGCCGGCCTGCAACCGGTGTTCCTCGGCCTTGACCAGATCAACACCGGCCCGCTGCCGGCCTCGTTTGCAGGTTCGGGCACCGTGAGTGTCCAGGTGACGGTGAATGGTCAGGCGGCCAACCCCGTGACGATCGCGTTCAAATAGAGGCACCTGCGAATCTGGCGGCGGCTTGCCCGTCGAGTTTTGTTCTAGGACTAAAGTTCTGCGAGTCCCATCGACCTCCAGGCGCTTTGCGGTTACTTTTCTAGCTATACCTCTTGATGTCAAGAGTATGTCATCGAATCAGTTCTGGTACTCCGAAATATATCAGATTCTCTAGCGCAGGGTTACTCACACCACATCCGAGTGTACTAGTGCGCTTGGCCATTGACCTGTATGGCGGCGCACGTCTACGCTAGCTCGACGCAGCGCGTTTTGCAGGTAAACGTGTCCCTCGGCCAACGAACGGAGGTGTGCTCATGGGGCGCTACGCAAGGTTCTCTGTCGGGTTTGTACTCCTCGTCGCAGGGTTGCTCGTTCGAGCGCAGTTCGCGACCGCTCCAGTGAACGAGTGGGTATCGTCCGCCGATCTGTCCATCTCCCGCTCGGCAGCCTGTTCCGTGCGGCTAGCCGACGGGCGCGTCCTTATCGCTGGAGGCTCTTCCCAGTTTGGATCGCTCAACACAGTTGACATATATACCGCCGCCGGCAGCATCAGCGCCGCCGCGCCCATGCTCGAGGCGCGTGCCGACGCCGCCTGCGCCGCCATGCCCGACGGCCGCGTGCTCATGACCGGCGGCACCGACGGGCGGAGCGCACTCGCGTCTGCCGAGATCTACGATCCCTCCACCGATACGTGGACCGCCGCCGCTTCCATGACCGCGCCACGCGTAGGCCACACTGCCACCGTTTCGCCCTGGGGCGCAATCATCATCGTGGGCGGCGAACCGACAGGGACCGTGGAAGCTTACACGACATCCGGCCTGTTCGTTCCGCTCGGCCGCCTCGAAACCGCCCGTACGGACTATGCCGTCGCCATGCTGCCGGCGCGCAAGATCCTCTTCATCGGCGGCTCGGCCGGCAACGCACCCACGACTTCCATTGAGATGTACGATGCCGACACTAACCTTCTGGCACCCGCTGGCTCGTTGCTCACCGCCAGAAAGAGTCTCGCTGCTAGCACACTCTACGACGGGACGGTATTGATCAGCGGCGGCATCGACGCCGGCGGCAACTATCTTGCAACCACCGAAATCTTCGACTCGGCGACGGGATCGTCCAGTCAGGGACCGGCCCTCGGTTCCGCGCGCGCCAATCATCAGTCCGTTCTTCTCACGAACAACGGCCAAGTCCTGCTGATCGGCGGCGCCAACGCCAAGGGCGCCCTGGACTCCACCGAGATTTACTCGCCTTTCACAAGCAAGCTCTCCGCGGCCTCCAATATGCACAGTGCGCGCAGCGCGATGACGTCCGTCCTGTTGCGCCGCGGGGCCGTGGTCGTCGCGGGCGGCCAAAGCAATGGCGCATATGTTTCCGGCATCGAGCAATACCGCTTTGCCACAGTTGAATCCGCCAAGCCCGATTACCAGCCCGGCGACACCGCCAGCTTCACAGGCTCCGGCTGGAGACCCGGCGAACAGGTGCTCCTCGAAGTCCGCGCGTTCCCGCTCGATCAGCACAACGTCGAGTTCACCACCGCGGCCGTGGCCGATAGCGCCGGCCAGATCGCCATCGGCGGATTCCACATCGATAACAGCCACCTCGGCGTCCGCTTCCTCATGACCGCGACAGGCAGCCAGTCGCAGGCCCAGACCATCTTCACCGATGCGGACACGAGCCAAACGGTAATCGCAGCCGACTCCGCGCAGAACAACTACGGCACCGTCGTCACCGTCAGGGGCACGGTGACGGATACCAGCGTCCCGAATATCCCGATCAACTTCTTCAACACCATCACCGTCTTCGTGGACGGCCTTTCAGCGGGCAGCCCGCAAGTCATCAACACCGGCATCCTGGGCGCTCCCGCCCTGATGTTTCAGTGGCAGGATACCGCGTGCGCCATTCCCGGCGTGTGCTACCTCAACCACATTTCTCCGCTCGCCAGGACCCACAGCATCTCCGCCGTCTTCAACTGCAGCGGCAGCAGCACCTGCAGTTCCCATTTCAACGACAGCGCGAGCAACGCCGTGACTTACAACGTGGCCGACACGGTCACCATCAGCGCCATTCAGCCCAATGCGAGCCAGAACAACTCCGCGGTCGGCACCGCCCTCCCGGTGAGCGCGACGGTCTCCGGCGACAACGGCTTCGGCGACGTGTCGCTGGGCGCGGTGGGAGGCAGCGCGGGCTTCATCAGTTTCCAGTTGGCGGGCGCGTCGCCTTCGAACCTGGTCAATCTTTCCCAGGTGTTGGTAGGCACTGTTCAGAGCGTGAACTCCCTGAACGCCGATACCTATCAGACCACCGCGGCATTCACCCCGGCAACTAACTCGGGATTTCAGGCCAACCGAGCTACCGGCACAACCTACTTGATTCGAAAAGGCGCCATCGCTGCGAACGGCATCGCCTCCAACGCCTCCCCCAACAATCCCAGCGTCGGCACCGGCATGACTTTCAATGCCTACGTAACCGGCACCGGGGGCGTGGTCCCAACAGGCACCGTCAACTTTCGTCTCGATGGAGCCGGCATCGGAAGCGTGGTGCTCCAGGGCGCTCCCGGCGGATGCCTGCAAAGCCAGATTACCGGTCCCTGCGGCCTGGGTTCCCTGCCCTTCTCGGGCTCTTCGCTCACCGGCGGCAACCATACGCTCACCGTCGATTACAACGGCGACACTAATTACGCCGGCTGCCTGGCTTCCGGGAGTTGCCCGAACAGTCTGACCTTCAATGTCGCGAAGGC